>R22__coassemble_616_pt1 | contig 21967 bp, 19 predicted proteins | sample R22__metabat2_high_PE_057 | metagenome-assembled genome bin R22 | reverse complement strand
GCCCATATCTGAGCCGGAGCCTATATCCGAGCCGGCGCCCATATCTGAGCCGGAGCCTATATCCGAGCCGGAGTCCATATCTGAGCCGGAGCCCATATCTGAGCCGGAGCCCATATGCGCGCCGGAGCCCATATGCGCGCCGGAGCCTGAACCTGAGGCGGCGCCGGAACCGGCCGACAGCGCATCCCGGGCAGCAGACTTTGGCTTGCTCGTTCAGCATGCGGGGGAGGTGTACGACAGCATCCTTCACCCGCCCCTGCCGGAGGAGCCGACGCCGCCGCCGGAGCCGCCCCAGGGGGACTGGTTTTCCGAAACGGAGGGCCTGCTCTCCCGCCTGCGCCGGAGATAAAAGTCGGTTGATCAGGCTGTCGAGAAGGACGGCAGAAGCTGTACTCTGTAAAGGGTGGTTTTCAAACCGCTACTACAGAATAGCTGCGAGACGATCCTTCTGCGGAAAATGAAAGAAACATTGCGGCTATCGGAAAGGAGATATATCCGGCTGGTAGCCGCAAATCATTTTATCACGGGAGGAAACGAAAATGAAGTCCTTTTTTGAAGAGCATGGCGGAACATATACCAGGGTCGGCGATTTTCTTGTCCCTGATCTGGTCATGGACCCACAGCCAGAGGGCGAGATCGGTAAATATGGCAGGATGCGGCTGGAGTACCTAAAGAAATGGAAGAAGAGCCTGTATAATGATCTTCTGCTGTCCGGCAAGCTCTGGCAGCACTTACTGGACATCGACCGGGATGCCAGCGAGGAGTTTGAAACCATTGTCCGGCAGACGGCAAAGGCTGAAGGCGTGACGGAAGCGCTAAAGAGGCAGGACCAGATGGAATGGGTGCAAAGGATGAACAGCATCCGCAACCGGGCCGAGGATATCGTGAGGAATGATCTCATCTATTCCTGATCGGGGGCGACATGCGTATGGTGTTCAAGGTGCTGTTGGCCCCGGTATGGCTGGTGCTGTGCCTGCTGAAATGGGCAAGCCTGATCGCCACAGGTATCGCGTCCGTGGTTTTGAGGCTGGGCGGGATGCTGTTGCTCCTGATCGGCGTCGCCTACCTGGCGCTGGGGTTTGAATCCTACCTTACGATCCGGGTTTTTGCGGTGGGGATCGGAGCCTTCATCGCTCCCTACATTGCATCTGTGGTCACGGGTGTACTGGAAACAGGACAGACCCTGATCGGGGATTACATATCTGAATAGGAAGCAGGGCATAGGACAAGGGAGCATCTCGGCAGGATAGCCGGGATGCTCCTTTTTTGCGTTTAGATCAGATACTCTTGCACCCGCTTTCCCGGGCGGAAACGGCTCACACTGGGGTGGGCGGTGCGCTCCAGGATGTCTGTTGGGAACCTGGACAGCCAAGTGCGACCAAAGGAGGTGGTGCCGAAATAGGCGTCGAAGCTGGCCACCGGCAGGACCACCCAGTCCGTGTCCGATTGTTTGTGGGCCAGGTAGTATTGGAACAGCGTGGGCAGCACCTCCTTGGGGATGCGCCCCGGCGTGGCGTCGTGGAGGACGGTCAGCAGCTCCTCCGAGAGCGGTATCTCGTAGTTTTGCAGTGGTCCCTGCAAAAGGGCGTCGGCCAGGATGTCGTCGAAGCGCAGCCCCCACATGGCCTTTGTGCCGAGAGAATACAGGGGGATCTGGAAGCGGACCAGGTCGTCCGCCCACGCCTTTTTGAACTTGGCGTCCAGCGCGGCGCAATGCTTCAGTGCGTCCTGAGAGATAAGCCCTTCGTTCCGCTTGGAGAACCGGACTATGTTCCGGATATGCCGGTAGTACCAGCCGGAACCGTTCTCGGTCACCAGGGTCGGAAACTCGTCGTGCAAGTGTCCGAAGCTGATAGGCGCCTTCTGCCAGTCGTTGGCGTCCTCATTTTGTTCCCTCGCCTTTTGCTTAGTCGGCAGACTGCACCAGGCGCACAGCGCCCGCCGCCCGCGCATGAGGTCCGGCGTGTCCGTCCCCCACACATAGCCCCGGGCCAGGATCGTGAACACCCGGACAAGGCCGTGCTTCTCCAGCAGGGTATCGTAGGTGAACCTACCGAGATAAGTATTGTCGAACTTGTTCCTGGCCGTATAGGCCGGGAAGGTGGTATACGCCTTGAGCTCTTCTATTTCATTGAGCACGGAGCTTCCCTCCTCTCACCGCCAGGGATACCATGGCGTCCGGCAGCACCTCAATGGCGAAGTCCCGCCGCTTCAGAGCGACTGCACACTGCAGGGCGAACCGACGGTCGATCCGTTCCATCAGATAGTGCCGCGCCTCCTCCGCCACCATGCGCCGATAGTCCACGGGGCGCTCCCGGTCGTATCGGTCCATGATCTGCTGCATCAGGTCGCTGTCGGTGTCCCGGCGGCGGGCATTCTCCTTGGTCGCTTCGGCCCGGTACAGATCGTCGTAGTCCGAAAGGATGTCCAGCAGCAGCCGGTAACCGTTTTCCCGAAAGTCCGCAAACACATCGAGATACCGGGCGTGGTATTCATACGGCAGAGCGGTCAGCAGAAACAGCTCCCGCTCGTCCTCGTTCAGCAGATGCCACTGTTTGTCCTGGAGCTTGCGCCGGTAGTGGGCGATCTCTCTGGCGCTGTATTGCTGAAACACGCCGTACAGCTCGTCCACAGAGTATCGGTCCTCTTGTCCTCGACGGAACAGGATGCGCTCCATGTCGCTGCGCCGCTGCAGGTCCTTCCGCTTCACCCGCAGCAGCCGTATCCGCCGCTGGGCGCTGTCGTAGTCATTGACCACGGAGCGAACCAGCGCAAGGTCACCCGGGTCGATCCGCTTCTTCCAGCCCTTTTTTCGGCAGAAGGAGAACAGCTCCTCATCCTTGGCGGGCTTCGGCCGCAGCTTCGGTGTGTTCTCCTCCAGGAGCTTGGCGTAATAGGGAAGCCGCTCCACGTTGGAGGTCACGCTGTCCCAGTCGGTGACGGCGAAGTACTCGTCCAGCTGCTCCTGCTGGGTGGGCTCATACCAGGCTCGTTGTCCCTTGTCGGCCATGATGTCCTTATACTTTAAAAAGGGGCTTCGGCTGATCTCCTGCTGCTTCAGGTACTCATCCAGGTCCGGCTTGATCCCGGTCTTGGCGGAGTCTATCTCCAGCCCCACCAGGATCTCCAATGTTTCCACCTCCTCCATCAGCTGCTGCCGGGCCTCCGGGTCGATGCTTTCGTCATACGCGATCACGCTGCGGTTGAAGGCGGCGTTGCAGATCTGACCAATCCGGGAATCGAAAGTGCTGCGGACCGTCTCGAAGCGGGCCTCCCAGTCGTTGGCGTCCCTTAGCAGCGGCTTGGCCGCCGGGATCTTCAGCACGGGCAGGATGGTCTCGTGGGTATCGAAGCTGGTACCTCCGCCGCTGTAGGTCCGGGCGACGCACTCGTTCAGCAGCGGGTCCGCGATGGTCTTGATCATGTCGCCGTCGTAGTCCGCGCCGCCCAGCCGCTCCGGGATCAGGGATTCGGCGTTGACCATGACCACGTATGTCAGATGCGAAAGATACTTCTGCCGGTAGTGCCCGATCTCCTCGGGGCACCGGGCTACGGTCTCCTCGTTGCGGGCGATGTGGGGATTCCGCAGCAGGATGAACTTCTCGTTTCTGTAATAGGTGAAGCCGGGGGCGTAAAACTCCCCCTCTTTCAGCGTCTCCCGCGCCAGCTCCACCTTCGTAACATCGTCCACCTGGTCGTGGACCAGGTATCGGATCAACAGCAGCAGATCGTCTGACAGATACCGGTTGTCCCCCACGGCGTACAGGTTGCCCCGGGCGTAACTGTTCAGAATGGACTCCGCCCGCTTTTCGTAGGCTTCACAGAACGGCTTCTCCCGGATGAACAGGGGATTCCGCTTCAACAGCTGCGCCCTGTGCCAGCCCATGCTGCCCTCGGGGTATCCGGCCTTCGTGTAACGATCGACCCGAAACGATTCGTCCGCCACGTTCCGGTAGTATTCGATCTCCGTGGTCTTGGTGATCCAATGGCGCACATCGTCGTTCGGGTCATGGGTCCAGCCTGGAGGCAGGTCCCCCGGACGAAACTGCTCGTTCTCAATGGCCGCCGTGTTTAGAAACTGATAGTTCAGCTCCGTGAACGGCACGGCAAACGGCTGGGAAGTCTCGGAGATATACAGTCCATGACGGTACGCCTTGCACCGGGCCAGGAACTCTGGGAAAGTCAGCCCCGCGTCCATCATCCAGCCCAGCCCCTTGAACATGCTTTCGGTCAGGATAAGGTCCACGTCCTCAATGGGGTGATCCACGCCCCAGCAGTCCATCACATGGTCCGCCCCGAGCTCCCGGAACATGGCCCTAAAGCCCACCTCGTGGACCACGCCCTTGATATACGGCATACGGATCTGGAAGGAGGTGTGGACATGTACCCCACAGTACATGCGGTCGATCCAGGCGGCGTATTCCCGGCTGATCAGCCCCTCCCCGTCGAAGTGCTGGATCTCGATCTGCTGGGCTTCCTCGCAGCGGGTATACTTCCGCACAGCGTTCTCGGTGCCGTCGTCCGCCACGGTCACCACCGTCATGTAGTCGGTCTGCACCCGGGGATTCTTCACCACCACGACGCGGTTGGGATCGAAGATAAACCCGTCCACCCGGGTCCCGCTGGTGAGCATGAGGCCGTTATAAGCGTACAGCTTGGAGAGCTGGCACAGGCCGATGTCCATGTCCAGCATGATCCGCTTTCGGATGGGCTCGTAAAAGTCCTCCCGGATGAACGCGATCCGGGCGTTGCGGCTCATGCTGGCAGAGCGCTCGAAGGCCACATACCGATACGCCCCGTACCCGAAGTCCAGTGTGATCCCCTGGGGGCGGAACATGTCCCGCGCCTTCGCCTGCCGGTCCAGGTACTTCTTCTGCCGGTAGGTCCGGTCAAAGATGCTGGAAAAATCCATGAAAAACAGGATGTCGGACAGCTGCTCCATGACGCCGTTCTGCAGGATGCCCTCCGGGTACTGCTGATACAGGATCTGGTCAAACAGGGGGCAGGGCTCCTGCACATCCGGGGCCCCATGGGCGACGCATTTCTTCACCGCCGATTCCGGCAGATAGAAACGATAGACCCCGTCGTCGCCCAGCTTGGCGTTCTGCATGACGGCGATGGCGGACAGGGTATAGATGCGAAACCAGGTGGACATAGCGGGTTCCTCCGGGGAAAGTATACTATGACCGCCCATTCGTAACAATGCCATTTATGGGACTGTTTCGGAAGCTCTGGGCAGACGGAGGTTTGACGATTCACAGAAACGACGATTAAAACACTAGTCCCGTACTTTTTGGGTACTTGTGTTTGAAAATCCAGGAAGGGAGGCAGGGAAAACAGAAGAAAATGCGTATCGCACCGTGATCTCCACGGGAAGTTAACCAAACCGACCCTATCATTTTTTACAGAAACGGAGAAACAAAAATGATCACAAACATCTACGCACTAACGCTAATTACGCCAAAAGAACTATTCAGGAAAGGAGGACATGGCTGCCCCTATGTATTTGACCCAACGGATCGGAAACACCACGTATCGCGTCAAAGTCGTGGCAAACGAAAGTGGTACGCAAACATTAGAGGATATTTTGCTGCGGCTGGTCCGCAATGAAGCCCTTGCAAACGATGGCAACTGTGGTATACTGTCAGTACCGCAGAGGGATCGTCCGCAGACCGAAAGGATGATCTCATGAAAAACGCAAATCTCATTCCCACCAACAAGATCACAGCCCTATACGAGCGCCTTTCCCGGGACGACGAAGCCGCCGGGGATAGCGTGTCTATTCAGGCGCAGAAGATCCTTTTGGAGGATTACGCCAGGCAAAACGGTTTTGTGCCCTTCGAACACTATACCGACGACGGCTGGTCCGGCGGCAATTTTGAACGACCCCGGTGGAAGGACTTGATTGCGGACATCGAAGCCGGGAAGGTCGGCACGGTGATCGTCAAAGATATGTCCCGGGTCGGCAGAGAGTACCTGCAGACCGGCTATTATACCGAGATCTTCTTCCCGCAGAACCATGTGCGCTTTATCGCTGTCACGAACAACATCGACAGCAACGATCGAAGCAGCGGCGACATCGCGCCATTTCTGAATCTGATCAACGACTTTTATCTGCGGGATTGCTCCCGAAAGCAGAAGCAGGCGTTCATCGCTCGCGGCAAGGCGGGCATCCCCTACGCCTCCTCCCCCTGCTATGGATACAAGAAGGACCCTAACGATAAGCACAGGCGGATCGTGGACGAAGGCTCCGCCGCCATCGTCCGTGAGATATTTTCTCTGGCTGCAAAGGGGAACGGCCCCCAGCAGATCGCGGCCCAGCTTCGGGATCGGAAGATCGAAAAGCCGTCCTACTATATGGCGACCCACGGTATCTGGAACTGCGGCGGCTCCTTTGTTCATGAGCGGCCCTACGACTGGAACGGCCGGACTGTGGCGGACATACTGGCGAGGCCGGAGTATCTGGGCCACACGGTCAACGGCCGGTCCTCCATCGAATCCTACAAGACCCACAGGCGGGTCTTCCACGATCCTGCCCTGTGGCAGATCATAGAGAACACCCACGAGGCCATCATCGACAAGGAGACCTTCGATCTGGTCCAGAAGACCCGCAAGGTCGTCCGCCGCACGGATACCATCGGGAAACCGAACCCGCTGACCGGGCTGGTGTTCTGCGCCGCCTGTGGGCGGAAGATGTACAACCACCGAAGAAACTCGGAAGCCAAGCGGCGGAACCTGTCGCCTGACCCTTCCACAGGGATGTATGCTATAGACTCATATACCTGCTCGACTTACAATCTTACCAAATACCACTCGGATAGAACCTGTTCCCCTCACTGGATAACATCCCGGGCTTTGCGGGCGCTGATCCTGGACGCCATTCGCTCAACGGTGCAGTTCGCCCTGTTCGACAAGGAGCGATTCATTCAGCGGGTGCGGGAGGAGTCCCAGGTCCAGACGCAGGCACAGGCGAAGGAACTCCAAAAGCGGATAGCCAAGGCTCAACGGCGCATCTCGGAGCTGGATAGGCTGATCATGAAGGTATACGAGGACTACGCCCTGGAGCGCATCCCCCTGGAACGGTATCAGCAGATGGCCGCTGTCTACGAGGCCGAGCAGAAGACGCTGAAAGAGGCCCTCGCCGATGATCAGGCGAAGGCAAACGCCTTCACGGAGGATACGGACCGGGCTGACCGTTTTCTTGCTTTGGTTCAGCGATACACGGACTTTTCCGTCCTGACCGATGAAATGATCCTTGCCTTTGTAGACAGGATACTGGTCCACGAATCTCAGAAGATCGACGGCGAGCGGATGCAGGATGTGGAGATATTCCTGAACCATATCGGCAAGATAGAGCTGCCGGAGGAGATGGAGCCCAGCCAGCCCCCAGCGAAAAAGAAGCAAACGCCGGAGGAAAGGAAACGAGCCTACTTCCACAACTATTACCTGACCAAGGTCAAGCCAAAAAAGGAGGCGCTGAAGGCAGCGGTCCAATGACATTTACAACAGCACACGGAACAATATGGCAGCCGATCCACCGCGCATGGGTCGGCTGCTTTTCGCACTGCCAACTTCTGTTCAACTTGAACAGAAGTTGCGGGAAGGGACCCATATCGTCGCTTCTTCTGGAAACGGAAAAACTATAAGCACAAAGGAGTTGATCATTACATGAAACGGATGAACGACAAAACCATCATCATTGGAGTAGATCACGGCTACGGCAACATGAAGGGAGCCAACGTCTGTTTCCCCACCGGGATCATTGCCTGTGATTTCGAACCGCTGTTTACCAGGAATCTCCTGGTATTTGAGGACAAGTATTACCTGATCGGCGAAGGGCACAAGGAGTTCCTGCCCAACAAGGTGCTGGATGACGATTACTATATCCTGACCCTGGCCACCATGGCGGAGGAATTGCGCCGGGAGAACATCACCGACGCCGCCGTGTTCATTGCCGCAGGGCTGCCGCTGACCTGGACCACAGGCGGGAAAAAGGAGTTCGAGGAGTATCTCACCCGGAAGCCGGAGGTGAGCTTTACCTATAAGAAGGTGGACTATCACCTGCGGATCGTCGGTGCGAAGATCTATCCCCAGGGATACGCCGCCGTCGCTCCCGACGTCGCCAAGATGGACGGTGTGAATCTGATCTGCGACATCGGCAACGGCACCATGAATCTGCTATATATCGTGGACGGTATGCCCGAGACCAGCCGGATGTTCACCGAGAAGTACGGGACCTATCAATGTACGCTCATGGTGCGGGAGCGCTTTTTGCAGAAGACCCAGCGGGAGATCCCCGACGCCATCATCGAGAAGGTCCTCCGCACCGGCACGGCGGACATCCCCAAAGCAGACCTGCAGCTGATCACGGAGATCGCCGAGGTGTATGCGGAGGGGATCCTCCGCCGGCTTCGGGAGCATGGCTACGATGGAAATACCATGAAGCTGATCGTGACCGGCGGTGGCGGCTGTCTCCTGTCCAATTTCGGCAAGGCTCCGGCATCCGTGGTAAAGGCGAAACGCATCATCCGCCAGTACGACATCTGCGCCGCTGCAAAAGGATACGAGTATCTGGCGGAATTGCAGCTTCGGACAGGGAAATGATATGGACGCCTACCGACTGAACATCCGCCTGAACCGAAACGACCCCGAGCATCGCCGAATATCTGGACGGGCTGTCCTCCTCCCGAAACCGGTTTGTCATCTCAGCCATTGCGGCGCAGATGGATCGGGAGGAGGACGGCTCCCTGACCGAATCTGACTTTAGGCGCATCCTGCGGGAAGAGCTGCAAAACTACGGCGCACTGAACGCTTCTGTTCCAGCTACATCCGAATCAGACAGTCCCCGGCAATCCCTAAATGGGATGCCTGAGGAGGGCGACGAAAAACGCAAGCAGGAACTGACCCTTGCGGCCCTGGCTTTATTCGGCTGACGCCAATCGGTGCCACGGCACGAAAACGGTGCCAGATCGGTGCCACGAGACAACAGTGGTCAAGAATGCTACGGTGATGGTTTTTGAGGAGATCTATAGGCTAGATTGAAATGGATGCCAGTACAGATCAGTCTGCGACGATGGGCTGAAAGGGGTCCCGTTGTCGCAGGGTCATTTTTCTGTCGTAGAGATTAGCAAGCAGGACATTTGTGTGTACAAATGTCGAAAGCCGGGCGGCGTGTCCAATTGGCGCTCCCCGGCTTTCCTGCTTTTAAGGGGCACATCCCCCTAACCCCTTGGATGGCACTGCGCGCCAGGAACACCGTATTATTAGAAAGGAGGAGATCATCACCAACAACGGAAACCGCAATTCGCGGATAGAGATCCGCGTGACCGAGAAACAGAAACAGCAGATCGCCGGCCTGGCCAGAAAGTGCGGCCTGAGCCAGAGCGAGTATCTGCGCCAGAGGGCGTTGGACTTTGAGCCGAAAGGAACATTGCCCGACGCCTTCTTTGTATGTTGTGAACGGCTGGACCGGCTTTGCCATCCGCCATTTCTAAGGAAACCAACGAGCAGGCCATGGCCCTGCTGAACGAGATGCAGGGCATCCTCACCAACGGGTACGATGGCCCGGCAGAGCCTGAGCCCCAGGAGACGATCGAAGCCCTGGAGAAACCGCCAGAAGAGCCGAAGCCTCGAAAGCGGCTCTTTGGGTTAAGGTGGTGAACATATGGCCACTACTGGCTTCTGGCCCGTAAGGGGCAAGTTGAAGAAGGTCTTGGACTATGCCGACAACCCGGATAAAACCACGGAGCGGAAGTATCTGGATGAGGACCTGTATCAGGCGCTCCGCTATACGGAACAGGATGAAAAGACTGATGAGAAGAAATATGTCTCCGGCGTCAACTGCTCCGCCACCTTTGCCTACCGAGAGATGGTAGCTGTAAAGCGTCGGTTCGGCGAGCGGGGCAATGTCATTGCCTACCACGGCTACCAATCCTTCAAGACCGGGGAGGTCACGCCGGAGGAAGCACATCAGATCGGCATTGAGACCGCCCGGCGGATGTGGGGCAAGGATTTCCAGGTCCTGGTCACCACCCATCTGAACACGGACAATCTCCATTGCCACTTCGTGGTCAATTCCGTGTCCTTCAAGGACGGTCACAAGTTCCGCAACAGCATAGAGCAGCATCGGGAGCTGCGGGAGATCTCCGACGCCGTCTGCAAGGAGCAAGGACTGTCCGTCTTGACCAATGCGCCTTTCTACGGCGGCCAGTCCAAGGGAGCATACTGGAAGGAGCAGAAGGGCCAGCCCACCCACCGGCAGCAGTTGAAGGAGGATGTGGAATACTGTCTGCGGTACAGTATGGACTGGCCATCATTTATACAGCAGTTGGAAGCAAAAGGATACACGTTCGATCGCACCCGCTTTTCGGTCAAAGCCCCCGGCTGGCAGCGGGCGGTGCGGCTGGACCGGCTGGGGTTCACCGACGATGTCATGTATGAGCAATGGGACAGGAACGAGGCTGACCCAGAGTTCGAATACCGGTACAACGATCACCGGCCCCATGTCAGCAAAGCCGGGGTGCTGATGCAGGTGGTGGTAGAGATGGACCAGACCCGGAGAGCCAGGCTGCCGCTCTCGCAGGAATACACACAACGACCTCGCTCAAAGCAGGATGATCGCTCTCCCATGGAAAAGCTGCTGAACGATCTGGTCTACGAGGCCAACCACACCCACGATACGGCCACCATCCTGGCCGATGCCATCTTTGCAATCCTCATAGCCCTGATCGAGCTGGCGACACACTACGTCCGGGAGGTGGTCCTGTCGGCGGAGCTGCGGCACGAGCTCAAAAGCATCGTCCAATTCCATGCAGACTACCGCTTCCTCAAGGACAACGGCCTCCGTTCCATCTCCGACATAAACAGGGAAATCCAGCAGACGGAAGAGAGCATCTCCGTCCTGAAGCAGCAGCGCTCCAAGCTCCGCAACCGTATCCGCCACGAGGCTGATCCCGCCGCCCTGGCCGAAAACAAGGCGGAGCGGGCCGCAACCACCGGCCAGATCGCCCTTCTTCGCCAGTGGATCAAACGATTAAAGCGAATCCAGAAGGACACGCCCCGCCTGCTGAATCTGCTGAAAACAGAATTGCGGGCGGAATACGAACTCAAGCATCCGGAAAAAGAACAGCAGAAGCAAACGACACGTTCGAACGAACAAGAGCGATAAACAAGGCAGAGCTAGAAAAAAGTTGCGCGCAATATAATTCTGTGTTATGATATAAAAAAATTGCAATAGTATTCTGGCGATATGAACCGAATAGTATAGAAGAAGGTGAGTCCATGTACACATACATCAATTCAAGGTCTGACTACGATGACAAACTTTATCAAGCCGAATATGCCTTCAATAAAGGGGATTGGCGTACTGCAATGGGGTATTTTGAAGCTTGTCTCCAGTATGCTGAAAAGAATGGTATGCCAACGTCCTATCTTTCCATGAAACTTAGGGATTGCAAGGATAAACTTGGCCTATAAGTTTCGTTTAGGCAAAATGGAATGCTAGACAAATTTTATATAAATAACTTAAATGCGGTTCTCTCCACGAATGAAGGGAACCGCATTTAAATGATAGTATTTCGTTGGGCATCAAAAGGATTGGCTCTTTCCCAAATTCTGTGTAAACGCCTGAATGGCGTAAAACGAGGCGAAATTGTTGTTGCGGGTGGCGGGCTCTGTCCGCCGCCCGTTGTTTCAAAAATAGCAGAAAGCCGTATGGCTGTCAAGGGTGCCGCAGGCACGGCAGAGCCGCTTGCCCTTGACGGGCAGACGGCTTTTCTGCTGCGATCCCGTTACTCCGGCATCCTGTCAGCGTAGTAGACCGACAACTGCGCGTGGATCACCGACCAGTCCTGACGCCGGCCGGTCCATTTCTTCGTGATGTCCAGCATGGCCAGATATAGCATCTTGAACAAGCTGTCATCCGTAGGGAAGACGGCCTTGGATTTGGTCACCTTCCGAAGCTGACGGTTAAAGCCTTCAATGGCGTTGGTGGTATAGATCAGCCGTCGGAGCTCCTCCGGGAACTTGAAGTAGGTGCTGAGGTTCGCCCAGTTCGCTCGCCAGGAGGCGGAGATCTTGGGGTATTTCTTGTCCCAGCGCTCTGCAAAACGGTCCAGGGCTTCTTCTGCCGCCGGCTCGTCTACTGCCGCGTATACCTGTTTCAAATCGGCCATTAAGGCTTTCAGATCCTTGTAGGATACATACTTGCTGGAGTTCCTCAGCTGGTGAATGATGCAGTTCTGGATATCGGTCCTGGGGAACACTGCTTCTATCGCGTTGGAGAATCCGGTCAGATTGTCCGTACAGGCAATGAAGATATCCTCCACGCCGCGGTTCCGCAGACTGTTCAGCACCGTCGCCCAGTATTTGGCGCTTTCGTTCTCTCCAACCCACATGCCCAGCACATCTTTCCTGCCGTTCAGATCGATCCCAATGGCGATATAGACCGCTTTCTTGACTACCTGTCCTTCGCTGCGAACATGGTAATGGATGGCGTCCATGAACATGACAGCGTATACGCTTTCCAGCGGCCGCTGCTGCCATTCTTTTGCTTCCGGCAGCACCTTGTCCGTGATCCGGCTCACCGTGCTTTCCGATACCTCGATACCGTAGATGTCCCGGATATGATCTCCGATATCTGCCGTGGTCATCCCCTTGGCATACATGGAGATGATCTTTGCTTCTACGTCCTGACTGATACTGGTTTGATTCTTACGCAGAATCACCGGGTCAAACTCACCTTTTCGATCCCGGGGGATCTGAATGGGCGTGTCTCCGAAGCTGGTCCGCAGCGTCTTGCTGCTGTGACCGTTTCGGCTGTCGTCCGTGTCTTTTTCCTTCGTGTCGTACCGATCGTATCCCAGATGCTCATCTAACTCCGCATCCAGACCGGTCTCCATGAATTCGGCGATCGTTTCCCGAAACAGCTGCTGGATATCATCCATACCGTTCACGCCGGCCAACTCCAACAGCTCCCGGATCTTCTCCCGCCGGGCTGCTTCCTCCGGACTTCTGCGTCTCCCGTTCTTCTTTGCCATATACATACCCTCCATTTCAGTGCTCTCATTCTACACCAGTTTGGAGGTTTACACAAAGTTTGGGATGGTCTCAAAGGATTAGCGTACTACGTTTTCAAGACAATCACGAAGAATTGTATAGTAGTTCTCCTCCGCATCAAGCTTTCCCTTATGCCCTCCAACTGCATTGAGCAAAGATCTTCCGACGCCCCCCCATGTGCTTAAATTAGCATTATTATCGTGCCTGTAGTTTCTACTTCCGCCCATATTATAGACCTGCATAAAGGCATATTTTCCTTGATGTTTTACACGAATCACAAAAGTTAAATAGTCTGAATGTTCAGGATTGTACATTGTGAGAACATCTTCACGTTCTCTGCTGAAGAGACCGCCAACCTTTACCTCCGAATCGGTGAACGCAACAGGAATTCCATTCTCGTCAGCCTGTTCCTTGATCGCATTGCGGATCGTCATCAGGTTCACATTAGCGCCGTTAGGCCACCGGATTTGGGGCATCCACTGAGTAGTGAGCATGCTTTCAGAATAAGTCATTGTTTATCTCCTTTCAATTATCGCATTTTCCTGCGATGATAACAGATTAGTGTTTCCCCGTGGATCGAGTATCGGCGTTGCTGATTTCATAGTTGTACTGATAGCCAGGCTTGGATGAAAAGAAGCCACCCTTTGTACTTTCAGCATCCACAACATATTTTACGATCTCGTCCATATATGCTGTGCATTTTGCCTTGTTCCCATCTTGTGGAATGGTTAAGGCCATGGTTTTAAGAAGTCCATTTGCATAGTCGAGTTGGACACGATTGATAATAATATGCTTACCGGAGGATCGGTTGTATGAGATAGATCTGAGGGCGTCTTCGTATAAAGCGAAAAAATACTCGAATCTGATATTATCATCACTCGGGGTCATTTGGTATGCTGTTCTCGCTTCATTCAACGCCTCATCAATCATGCCGGCATCGCGAAACAACATAGCGCGAATGCTATAATACTCACTATCATTCGGATCGCATTTCGTTGCCTCATAAAACGATTGAAGTGCGTCACCAGGCTTTCCTGCATCGATGAAAGCAAAACCCAACTGACGATACACCCCAGCATCGTTTGGAAGTAACAGAGAAGCCCGCTGCAAAGGCTGGATAGCCCCTGCGGCATTTCCTCCTCGGCGTAAAGCCTCTCCATACAGATACCAGGCACGCCCATTTCTTTCATTTGCAGAAATGGCATGGTGGGCGATCTCAGCGGCAACGTCATTCAGGCCTCTGTTATAGGCCGGCCAATACTCCTCTTCCCAATTCAGGCTGTTGTCCGAAGACTGTTGATCAGCGCCGTTGTCTTTCGGGCTCTGGGCCAATTTATGATCATATTCAGCCCGCTTAGCTTCGTCCAGCAGAATCTTCTCAGCTTCCGCTACCTCTCGCACATGCTGTTCAGCTTCAGCTCTTATGGATGCATCTGGGCTGTTGGCACGATTGTTCCACAGTCTTCTTGTCTGTTTGATCGCTTTCTCAATGACCAAACAGTTCGCATCTTGAGGGATCTGCAGCAATTCGTAATAGTTTACCATCATTATCCTCCGTTGCTGAAAATGCTCAGTTTATACAATACCATTATGGGTTCGATTCTGTCCTGCTTTTGAAAAAGTCCGTCCAAAACGGATTGGCAGCATCGAACATCTCCTTTTGCTCTTTTGTCAGGTTATAGGGATAATCCTTAAACAAGCTAAAAATAGTTTCTCCGTCAAACGTAAAAAGGAACTTTCCTTTTTGATTTGGGTCTCTGATCCAGCGAAATTCATTTTTCCTTATTTCAGTATTATTTGACACTTCCGCCAACCCCTTTATGCTGTTCTGTTTCTGCCGTGTTAATGAACCCTAAGATGTCAATAAAAAGATTGCTGTTTGCCAGTGATTCAATATCAATCAAAAAATTAGGCAAATCGTATGCGTTTTCATCTACACAACCAAATCGGGTCGTCAGACTATAATCATCAAGCGGATTCCAACCGTTCCGATCCTGGCTTTGCAATTCCAAGTATTCATAATAACCACCTGTTTTTCTGATAACAGCCGCATGCTCTGCAGTGGCAAAATAATACTCTTTCCCTTCAACCATCAATTCAAATAGTCTGTGTGAACAATCGAAATCATCCGTTCCTCTGATGATCACCGAATTGATACCGGGAAGGTTTGCTATCCTTTCGATAGAAGCGTTTAAGCTAAAGAAATCCCTGCTGCCACCGTCCCGAAAATCAAGGACATCATATCCTGCCAGATTGCCTGCATATGCAAATGCCAAAGAAGAGCACGATCCGTCGGTCTTATCTCCTCCGCCCAATCTGGCGATGATCTGTGTCTGCGTTCTTTCGCCATTGACCGGCTGAAGTGGTCTATGCTCAACGCCTCTACTCTGCAGGCTGTCCTTGATCGTCGCATAGGGGTCCAGTGAGGAATCATAGTCATAATCAGCATTTTTTGCCGGACCGCTAAAACATTCGGCTATCTTGGCAATCACGTCATTTGCGGAATCGAGTACTGATCCAAAGCTACCTGACATTGCTGCCGATCCCGCTCCTGCTGCTTCGCCGCCATCGGACAAGCCACCGCCTCCAGCCAAGCCGTCTGACGAACCTCCGACGTGCTGCCGAACCCATTCGTTCCCTTTCGTCGCAGCTTGCTCAACCAAAGCCTGTGCGGAAACGACCTGCTTCCTGGCGACAGTCAGCTGATTAATGATCCGCTGATAATCGTTGCTCTCCGTGCCATGAATCAATCTTTGCGCTTCGTCGATATAGGTCTGCAGCGTTTTTGCGATCTCACTCAGCTGTCTGGAGGAGAACGTCGCATCCCGAACGATCGCCGATATATATTGTCCAAGTTCCTGAATGCTGCTCATAATCTCCCCTTGTGGGTATGCCCGTTACCATTATCTCCACCTGAGAGTCAATTGCGGCTGGGCATTCCCACACCATTCGCTTCCCGTTTTTCCTGCCTCCATCAACGCCCTCGCCGCAATCAGGATTTGTCTGTTCGCTTCGTTGAAAGAAGCCTTGACTTCATCTGCCGATCTGTCTCCTGTTGTTGCCGTCAACCGAGCAAATAAAGCTGCTCGTTCCTTGGCTTGATTGGACAGCGCTACCAGCATCTCGGCACACTGGAATGTTTCTTCAGATATGCCGCTGACCAGCTGAACCAATTCTCCGTAAGTGCTCATTGCATCATGCCTTCATAGCCCAATTCTTTGCAGATTGACCTGCCGCCTGAAGTGCTTGTACAGCTTGATTCATTGCTTTACTGGCCAGCTGAAAAGAAGCTACCATTTGTTTATCTTCGCCGCTAGCTGTATCGCCGATAGCTTGGGTCACCGCCGCAGCATTTTTATTAATGTTCGTCGCCATCTGTGCGAGCTGCGCCGCCGTTGCCGTTGCCTGCTGGCCAATTGCGTTGACCTGCTGTTTGATTTGAGTAATACTGGACATTTTTTCCTCCTTGATCATCTATGTCTTTTCTTCATTTCTTCAATAAGTCTCTCACTTAATTGTTGTTGTCTCCGTCTCTCTTCCTCCACCTTCTTTTTCTCCTCTTCCGCTTTCGCGGCTGCAAGCGCATTCTGCCTGTCTTCTTCCGCTTTTAGCTTTCTCTTGCGCTCCATGATGGCTTGCGTTTTTTTCACTGAAAACCAGTTGCGAATCCGTAATGCACACTGCTCTTGTCGCTGGACGGCTTCTTCCCATGTCAGCATCGTCTCTTCCGGCCTCTGCTCTTGAGGTCTTCTCAATTTCGCTTCGGTCGTGCAACTCTCCCAAACGCTTCTGTATTGTGCTCTAATGGTTCTCTCCGCATCTTCAAGTTGATCAGATAGCTGCTCATATGCGCTGTCATCTTCCGAAAACGAATTGCGTTCATTCTGCGCTATCTCATTTTGACACTCCTGCTCTTTGGCAATCTGCTGCTCAATCTCGAGGATGCAGGATACATAGGTCTGATATGCCTCGTTTTTATCCACCCTACCATGCCTCCGCTTCTATCTTGCCGCAGATCCGGTCTGTAACAGGCATCATCGGAATGACTATATAGTCTTCTGCCAGATCAGAGGTGTCGTGTATATAGGCCCGGTTATCTCGTACGCTCCAGTTGACGAATATGCCTAACACGTTTCTTGCCGTATCGGTATCCATACGCAACAGGATGGTCGTTCCGAAGTAACCATCGCCACTGAATCCAAGGAAGTCTTTGTACATGGACACGCTGGACCACCATCCTAGAACATGAACTCCCTTGGCTCCATATTTCAACAACTCCTGAAACGCTTCAGCGCCAGACACCCCCGTCATTAAATCTGATTCATGAAAATTGCTGCAGCGATCCATTCCGAAGCCGAGAATGTATGTGTCCTCGTTATTGATGCCCGCTTTTGCTTCCGCGCGAAAATCAATTAGCCATTGTGCCGCATCGTTGGCGCTGACGACCTCGACGGGAAAGCCGAACCGTTCCATGAGAGACAGCCACCTCGGCATGTTGCTGTTTCTACGGACATTGGAAGCAAGCCCATCTATCAAGACAAACCGGGCGTCGCCATTGGGATGTTGTAATGCAAGCGAGATTCCAAGCCCTTGGAGAATACCGATCGCCATGTTGTTCCTTCCCGGAACTGCGCCTTCTGCTTGCAGATCCTCTCCGCCGCCTAAGATCGCGGTGTTTCGCCCCAAATCGTTCGAAAGTGTCGCGGACAGCACCTCTTTTGTAACCGAGAGCCGCAGGCCGTATGGAAGACGGATCGCAAGGCCTTCTGTAACTGCATCCCTCCATCTTTTCACGCTCGGCATGAATGTAGAATAATCCACTGTGTCCTTTTTCGCGAAAATGATGGGATGCATCCCGTTCTGCCGCTTCTTGCAAAACGAACGCCTCAGTTTTTTCATTTCATCCGATGCTGCGTACGCGACGACGAATCTTCGATTGGAATCGATAGCACCGTAGCTGTCATTGATCACGGCTTCCCCACGAACGCGAAGGGTTGCCGCAGCATCGTTTCCTATCCCGAAAATGGAGTAGGACTCGACGAGAGTGTTCTGCAGCGCAATACGGATCGGGAACTGTGCATAGATACGGTCTTCTCTGTTCAGGAGACCTGTCGTACCCGTGATGGACTGAGATGCGAGGATTACATGGATTGCACAGGCACGCCCTTGGCGGACGATGTTTTCAAGCAGGTCAGCAGCACTCTGTGAGATGTCGTCCTGAACGTCAAACAGTTTCTGATACTCATCAATGACTAGAACGACCCGCGGCAGTTGCTTGTCGGGGTTGCGCTTGCGATAGCTTTCATAATCGTGTACACCCTCTCCTGAATCGCCAAACAGGGCTGCCCTCTTCCGTCGTTCTGTTTCCAGATCCTTCAAAACAGCAAGGCCAACATCTCGATCGCTTTCCAAGCCAAGCATTTTCGCATGTGGCAACCAGGATCCATCCTTGAACGACGCATAAGGCTTAAATGTCAAACCATCCTTAAAATCTAACAGATATAGCTCTAACTCGTCGGGGCTGTACCTAGTGCAGAGGCTGTGAATCATGACTTCTATCAGGTTGGATTTACCTTTGCCAGCTGCTCCGGAAATCAATATGTTATGATGCTGAGTTACTTGATCGCCAATGCACACAGAAACAGTATCCAGACCAGCTTTGCCGAGATTGAATTCAAGATTGCTTACCGCAGACTCTGCCCATTGCTTGTCTGTATTCTCGATCTGATCAAAAGGTATCGTGATGACCGAGGTGTTCTTGGATGCTTCAACAATGTCGGAGACCGCAGATGAAACGTCCTGAGAGTTGAATGAAGGAAAAGCAAACAACAGGTTGTCAAAATCCTCATGGGGATTATTCCATGTTTCGCCAGATTGCGTGAACACCCAAAAATTGCCGGCTCCCTTTAGCTCAATGGCGGGCCTGTCAGCTTTACCCGAACTCTTGCTATTCAGATGTAGGATTGCCGTGCCAGCTCGCGGCGCATTTTTAGCAAGCCGCCCCAGCATCTCAGACAAGTCTTTGCCCGTTTCTTTCGGCATGTCCTGGATAACCAATAGTCGGAGTTTGCCAATCGGCTGCTGAGATGAGTTTCTCAGGGCCACAAGAGAGGAATGCTTCCCCTGCAACAATTGATCATTCTGAATGAACTCTTTCATCAGCTCACTCAGTTCGTCACGAATCTCTGCTTCTCGCGTGATCATTTTGAACCCGGGGAGCCTGGTGCAAACAGAAAACTCCGGGCGAATCTCCGGGTTGATAACCGTTATAAATAACTGTCCAGGCGCGGTTTGCTTCAACGCATGAATCACAAACTGCAGACCTAACCGTTGACATGCGTCGCCATTGCTCTCGATATATACATTGTTATGTCCAAGAAATGGCATGATCCAGGGGAATGAACAATCAGAGAATATCAGCCGGTCAATACCCTTCGGGGTGATGGTACCAAAAGACAGATACTCCGCAGCCTTTATGATGGAATCCTCCTGTGTATTCAGTGTTTGGAAGCTGTCCTTTAGACCGCAGATGGCTGCCGTCAAGTTGTTGACGGCTAACGTCGATGCCTTGCTGCGGGCCTTTTCAAAACGTTTTTTGCACTGCTCTCTTACCTGTTTGCGTGCATAAACGACCCTGTTCTGCTCTCGCTGCACAGCATATAGACTGTGTCTGTACGCCGTAGCAAAGTCATCGAACAGTCGAGCAATATCTTCCAAAAGGATTCCCCCTTCCCCAAAAGACTTGTGGTTTACTCTCCCTTCTTATTTTGATTGGGCGAGGTCCTTCTTTTTTATAGAAATAATGACATCTGCCGGGCGAAAAACGCGATCAAGGAAGTAGTATCCTTCTTTTACAACGCGCACAATGCTTTTCTCCGGGTATTCAGCTGTCTCCTCAACCGTCCCGAACGCATTATGGAGCATAGGGTCAAACACTTCCACATGCGGCATCCTGACAAACCCGCGTCGTCTGAGCACCTCCAGCAACTCCTCCTCAACAGATGTAGCGAAATCATCAACTGTTTCCTGAGTGTCGATTCGATCGCAGATTAGCAGGATTTCATGTATTAAAGAATACACCGCCTTTTCGTCCAGCTGTCGCTGCAGTGCTTCATTGTTTTCCTTTAGCTGGAGGATCGCCGATGCCTTTATCTTGTCATCCATGAGACGACGAAGGAACAGATCCTTTAGCGCGGTAACCTCTTCATATGTTCTTTTAAGGTAATCCTCTTCCATCTTTTCCCTCTCCATCAGTTGATATCCATATCTTTCATTCTCTGCATAGCTTTCCTGACTTCCTCATCACTCATATTCATGATTCTATCAACTTCAAATTTACCGACGACTTTATGAGCGGTATCATCATATAATTCCACATAAACTGTTTGGTCAATGTCGTATGCATACGATACCGTAAACGGTGCGCCTTTTGGATATCTGGGGATGGGGATCTCTTTGGATCCGATTTCAGTAACATATCGAACATCTCTGTCCTCACCCTGCATCACTTGCACAAGAATGTACTCCTGCTGATCAGCCACCGTACGGGCGTGTTGCTGACCCTTTGTGGGTATCTTGGCGTTTTTAGGTATCACAACGAAGTTCTCTTCCTTGTTTTCATCGTTCAGCATCACCACGCCAAGTGCCTGAGAAGTAACGTCTGACACATTTATGGTCAAAGGCTTTCCCCCCACGACCGCGAGAACACCTTGGTTTAAATCCTCCTCATCCTTTTGATTGTCGCTGATGTACGCCTGTATCGCCGCACCCAGTGCAACCGCCTCATCAGGGTTCACGTTCAGCTCGGGATTCTTTCCGGAAAGCGTTGCCATCATCTTGCGAACCATCGGCATACGGGTGGAGCCGCCAATCAGCAGAAGATGGTCGATATCGCTCCAACTCTTCCCCGCATTTTCCATGGCATCTTCTACCAGTTCCTTAGTCGTGTTCAACAGATCCTCAGTTCTGCTTTCAAACTCATCGCGCGTAATCCTAATACGCATGCTTTTTCCATCAATCGTCAGCATAATGGTCGCTTGAGCGACGGTTGTCAGGCTCTTTTTTGCCAATTCTGCTTTTTCGCGAATCTCAGCAACGATTACGTCATCCTGCCGGATATCTCTTTGAACACCCTGCTCCTTGACCTGTTCAAACACATAGTTCGCAATTCTGTTGTCAAAATCAAACCCGCCAAGGTTTCTGTTGCCATCGGTCGCAAGAACGTTGAACTCTCCATTATTGACTTCCATGATGGTGACGTCAAACGTGCCGCCTCCCAGGTCATACACCAGGATCGTACCATTCTTTTGTTGACTCAAACCGTAGGAAAGAGCCGCTGCCGTCGGCTCGTTGAGAACGCGCAGCACATTCAAGCCGGCTATTCTGCCCGCCTGTCTAGTCGCTGTTCTTCTTGCATCATCGAAATAAGCGGGCACAGTAATAACAGCGTCGGTTATCGGTTCGCCCAAAGCGGTCTCCGCGTCGGTTTTTAGCTTCTTCAATATGATGGCGGAGACCTCTTCTGCGGTATAGGAATTTCCATTTGTTGATTCAAATTTCCAGTTAGGATCTCCCATCTGCCGCTTAACAAACTGGACAACGTCTAACGGAGAAGCAACTGCGGAATGCTTCGCCATTTCGCCTACCAAAGGTTCATCCGCCCCACTCGATGAGTCTGGGAACAGAACAACCGAAGGCGTTATATTCTGCCCTTCGATATTTGGCAAAATGACAGGTGTTCCGTCTTCCTGAAGAATCGCAACAGCAGAGTAAGTCGTTCCTAAATCAATTCCAACTGCACGTCCCATTTTTTAGCCTCCTAAGACATATAACCTCTCACTGGAAGGGATATAAGGCGGACATAATGCGCCATGATGTGCTATAATCCATATTGGTTTTTGAGGTATGCTTT
>R22__coassemble_614_pt1 | contig 22023 bp, 15 predicted proteins | sample R22__metabat2_high_PE_057 | metagenome-assembled genome bin R22 | reverse complement strand
AAAACACAAAAACCGATAAAATACGATGGATAACCTAATTATTAGAGGTTACCTTTAATCACTTCAAGAAACACAATGCAGCAAGAGGGAAAGCAAGATGAATAAGAAACAAGCTTCGAGCCGATGGGAAGTATCAGAGTACGAGGTTAGTAAGATATGCAAACTCATGCATCTCGATCCTAAGAACATTCCGGAAGACACGATTCCAATCTACATTCCTGATGGGCGATATAAAAAAGACCCTCACAGATTCTATATTTTTATTCTTGATGTGATTATCAATACGCATTTGGAACTCGAAGGAATCGATACTGATATTGTAGCTATATGTGTTGAACAGCTGAAAGCAGCAGGGTTGATTGTCCTTAAGCACGGTAGACCTAAAGACTCGATTGATTACCACGATTATATGGTTTCGGCGAACCGGACTGAGTTCTATAACTGGCAAAGCGCAAAGATTAAAAATAAAATTGAGTTGATTACACCAGTTATTTCTGCCGTAACTGAAGGAGTAATAGCTGCAGGAACAATGATGCAAGGTGTAGCGATGAAATAATACTTAAACACCTTCTTAAAAAGATAATTGCTCGGAAAGGAGGCTTACCATGGCATCACATAATGCTGCTGGTCAAATGCTTGGATATCTGTATCAAGTACGCTATGCTCTGAACCTCCTGTTAGAGAGCAACGATCCGAGCTATCAAATATCACTGGAGAAGTTTGATGATGTTGCTTTTGATAGGGACGGCACGCCTGTTCAGCTCATCCAAGCAAAACATCATACGATACCGGCCAGCCTATCAGATACGTCAACTGATTTGTGGCGTACTCTAAACGTGTGGCTAGATGCGATAACAGATGATTATAGCCTTCTCGATCACACGGATTTCGTAATTATCACTACAGCAGCGGCACCGGAAAACTCGGCAGCAGAGTTGATTCAACAGAAGAAATACCAAGAAGTTTTTGAAAAGCTTAAGAATGTGACAGAAGGTTCAAGCAATCAAACGAATTTGCGATACTATAACAAATTCAAAAGCATAGATGATTCAATTCTCCTTCAGCTAATTAAGAGAATTCGAATTATCTCATCTGCAAATGGCATTACAGATGTTGAGAAGGCTATTCAGAAGCAAATTCGCTATTCATGTAAGCTTGAGCATGTTCCATTTGCCACTGAACGCATTGAAGGCTGGTGGTTTCAAGAGTGTATAAAAGCACTATCTTCAACAAACCCAGTTATTACCACTTATCTTCAACTCCACGCAAAAGTTTATGAGATAACTCGACAGTATGGTGATGATAATCTTCCCATTGAATTCTGGGATTTGGGTGAAGTAGAGGAAGCGGAGTTAGACCCAAAAGACAGGTTTTTTTTGGAACAGCTCCGGCTCCTTCAATACCAGAGCAGAACGTTGCGTTTGGCTCTTCAAGATTATTATAGAGCGTCAAAGCAACGGTCAAGTTGGCTTCGTCAGGGACTTGTGTATGCAAATGAACTGGATACTTATGAACACCGATTAATAGATGCGTGGGAACATGCATTTGCAGAAATGGAAGAAGACCTTAAAGACTATGGCAATCCGTCAGAGCAAGAAAAGATAAAAGCAGGGAGAGCATTGTACAACAGGGTTATGACCCAGGATATCCGAATTCGTCAGGGCGTTAATGCCTTATATGTCATGCAGGGGACGTATCATCATCTAGCGAACAGCTTAACAATAGGCTGGCATTTGGACTTCATAGAGAAGTTAAAGTACCTTCTGGAAGGAGTCGGTCCACAATGAGAGCATGGGAAAACCGGTCGGATGAAGTAAGAAATCTCCTTAATCCTGCGTTTTGCGGGAGAGTGATTTACGGAACGGTAGCTGAATATCAAAAGAACACAAAAAGAGACTTTCCATTTCCGCTAGTCTATCTAATTCTACCGTTGATTTTGCCTCGGCAGATACGTACAGAGATAAACAGCAAATCAAAGATGGTAAACTGGGTGCAGGGGCATCAGGAATTGGTTTTTAACTTCGGCAAAAGAGCAAGTGATCTTGTCGAGATAACTAATGAAGCAGTCGAGTTCATGATGCAAGCTGGCTGTTTAGAGATAACCGAGAACGGAGAATTGTCCAAGATAATCACCTCCGGGGTACTCAGTAAGACGAAATATACAGATCTGGAAGTGACGGAGTGTTTAAAGAAAGCTGAACATGTTGGCCGGTGGTTTGCAGGGGCAGGAAAAGTCGAGACGATTTATATATGTTTGGGGGTGAGACCGTGATGCAGATCTTGGAACTTGTCCTATATGGAAAGAATGGAAAGAAACGTGCACTGCCTTTCAAACTTGGAAAAGTGAATATTATTCCCGGAGAATCTAAGGCTGGTAAATCAGCTGTCGGGGACATTATCGAATACTGTATGGGAGGCAGCAGTTGCAATATTGCTGTTGGTGTAGTCCGTGACAGTGTTGCTTGGTATGGGCTGCTTCTACAGTTTGAAACAAATAGAGTGTTTGTTGCAAGAAAAAACCCTGATCCCGGAAGACAATCAACATCTTATTGCTACTGTGAAGTGGGAACGGACATTGGTTCTCCAGAGACAGCCGATTTTACTTCCAATACAAACGTTGAAGGGATTGAGGAGCTATTAACAAAGCAGATAGGTATTTCTGAAAATATCCATATGCCGGAAGAAGATGAGAGCAGAGATTCGTTAGAGGCAAACATCCGTCACGCTTTGTTTTGCTGTTTTCAGAGCCAGGATGAGGTTACAGCAAGGAATCATCTGTTTCATAGGCAGAGCGAAGGATTGCCTATCACAAATGCGATTAGGGACACCATGCCTTATTTCCTTGGTGCCGTAGATGAGGATGCTATTTTACTGGCTACAGAAAGGCGAGCTAAGGATCGGGAGCTGAGGATGTTGACAAGACAGGTAATGGAGGCAGAGTTTATCACTGGAGCTGGTTCTGAGAAGGCAGTTGCTTTGCTGCTAGAGGCAGAGGCAGTCGGGTTAATAAACAGTACAGAGGACTTGGATAAGAGCGATTTTGATGTGCTCTATGCTACCCTTAAATGTATCAAACTTGTTACGCGGCGAGTGCCTTCCGCCTCTATGGATCGTCTTTCTGTTCTTCAGACGCAGTTGAGAGAAAAAGAAAATGAAATTGTGGAGCTCCAAGACAGCATAAATGAAGCACGCGCTTATTTAGCCGATGCATCTGGATATCGCGGAGAGTTGGCTCATCAAAAAGTTAGATTAGAATCGATAGGGTTATTTGTGAAGCTTGACTTTAATACGGGAAAGTGTCCTCTTTGCTCTGGTGATTTGAATCCAGAACCTCCCGAGGTTGCTAAACTAAAAGAGTCCATTCGTATGCTTGACCAATCTATTAGCCGCGTTGAAAAAGAGCGTCCACAGTTAAGACGTTTCATTGATCAGCAGGAAAATAAGATGAATGAATTAAAGGATGAGATAGCTGTTATTAAAGCTGAAATTGATGGAACATATACACAGATGGAGGATGCAGATCGTATCCGTGACTTGAATGATAGGAGAGCTAAGGTATTTGGAAGAATTAGTTACTGGCTCGAAAACGTAGAAATGGCTGATGATATAGCCGAGGCAAAGAGAAGAATACAGGAACTGGAAGATAGAATTGCGGAAATTGATGCTATTCTAAGCAATGATTCTGTAAAGGACCGAGTATCTTCCGCACTTTCTGTTATTCAGAATGATATGACAACCTGGGCAAAAGAGCTGGATATGGAGTATTCTGGTTCACCATATAGACTTGATATGGGAAAAGTGACTGTTGTTGTTGATCATGGAAGACCTATTCCACTTAAAGAGATGGGTAGCGGTGCAAATTGGTTGGGATCACATCTAATTACCATGTTTGGATTACATAAATATTTCATCAACAATAATCGTCCAGTTCCTAATTTCCTGTTTTTGGATCAGCCTTCACAGGTATATTTCCCAGAAGGTTCCACAGCGGATAAAGATATGGATGTTCAAGCAGTAACAAAAGTCTTCAACTTTATTCGCAAACGAGTGACTGAACTGGATGGAAGGATGCAGGTTATTGTGGTTGACCATGCTAAATTAGATGACGATAATTTTGCGGCGGAGACTGTTGAGGACTGGAAGTATACTGGCAACAAGCTTATTCCTGCCGACTGGTACGTAGAAACGGTACTAGGGCCTGTAGATAATGATACAGCTAGCAAATGATATAAAATCGGCATGACCAGAATGAGAATAGCATAGAAACAGTACTTATTTTGCGGTTCGCTTTTTGATGTGCGCCAATCAATGCAGAGGAAACAAAAAAAAATAATGATAAATAAAAGATTGTTGTTGAGCATTTTTGATGCAATTAAATACATGGCAACCCTATTAGTTGGAGGCTGTAGTGTTTATGACCTGACAATTTCGGGTTTTTTTCAAATGAATTCGTTCGAACTATTGCATATAAAACCAGTAGTCAGCATAATATTGTTCTGTGCAGGAATAATCGTTTTTACTGTACACGGTATTCGTGTGAAATATCCTGACCAACGATTAAAGAAAGTGTATCAATCTGAAGGGACGATGCTTTATAGCTTTGCGTTTAATCCTCGTTTGATAATCTCATCGACGGTTGAAATATACCGTGAGGATGACAAGGGAGGTATAGGAAGACCATATGCGATTGCCTTTGTTGACAGACAGAATGAGCTGAACGAGAGACAGATGATTGTTCAGCATATGTACCTTTACGATAAAGGGAAATATTATAATTGCGAGGAAAGATCCCCGCTTGCTATTCGAGAAAAGGATTACGGAAAGTATTACTATAGGGCGTTCATTACAAACAAAGCACTAAGGGAACTAGAAAAGGAGAAGTCTTATGCCTCGATTAATAAATAGCAGAAGAATAAAACTAATCCCAACTAAAAGCATTCATGGTAGTACTGATTCGGTTACGGTAACTCTTGATCCTGTTATAATCAAAGAAGGTGATCACATGAAAATCGTCGCAAAAGCGAAAATCAATTCCACTCAGATTCCGCGTTTTACCTATGCAGTTGGGAAAGTTTCAAAAATTGAAGATAATACTGTCACTGTAACTATTGAGGGGAAGAAGTTTAGTCCACGGTTTTCTTACGAAGTTGAAGCGCCAAGACGACAAGTAAGGAAGCTTGCTGGTTTGTTTAGTGAATCGTAAGTCTTTTGCTGTTAGGAGAAAACGCAACTCGTTTTTACTAGTGTGCACCATTGAATTTGAGCATAGATGATTTGTTTCTGCTCAACAAATCGTTTTTTGAGGTTCAAGAAAGAAGAAACGTAGAGGCACAGTTAAAACGAGAGAAGGTAGTATCGTGCAAAACTGATAACATACGAATGTAACATGCGGATAATGGTGATACTATTCTATGACTAGTGTGCCTATCAACTTCAAAAAAATAGTAGCCGCCCAAAACTGGAACTGTTAGTATACTCGTTCGGATTTAGTTTCTATTGCGGGGCGGGCTAGGATCGCTTATATGGCTGTCCTTTTGTTGGATTCGGTCATCTTTCTCGTGGATTACCAGTTCACTTCCGGCATTTCGGCTTAATTCACGACCAATCTTTGCCGCATCGTCTTTCTTTTCGAAATGAGCACTTGCTTTCGCTTCGCCGTTACGTTTTACACCTATCCTCCATGAGCAGCATTGGGTACGGCATGATGTTATTGCCATTGTTTTTTCTCCCTTCAATCATGGATTACGCGGAGTATTGTTCTATCTCCATCAACATGACATTTCAGGACGAGAAAAATCCATATAGATAAAAAGTTGTTGTGTTAACCTTTCAAAGAAACATGGCCATATACAGCGGCAAGTGCCAGAAGCTGTACTCTGTAAAGGGTGGTTTTCAAACCGCTACTACAGAATAGCTGCGAGACGATCCTTCTGCGGTAAATGAAAGAAACATTGCGGCTATCGGAAAGGAGTTTTTTCCGGCTGGTAGCCGCAAATCATTTTATCACAGGAGGTCAAAGAAATGAAGTCCTATTTTGAGGAGCGCGGAGGAACGCATACGCAGGTCGGCGATGTGCTGATCCCTGATCTGGTCATGGACCCGCAGCCGGAGGGAGAGATCGGCGTGTGGGGGTGGCGGCGGAAGCGGTATTTGAAGGAGCATTGGAAAGGCGTGTACAACGCCATGCTGCTGAACGGCACACTGACTCAGCACCTGATCGACACCAACGAAGCAGCACTGGACTATATGGAGACGCTCGTCCGGCAGATGGCCAAGGCCGAGGGCGTGACGGAAGCGCTAAAGAGGCAGGACCAGATGGAATGGGTGCAAAGGATGAACAGCATCCGCAACCGGGCTGAGGAGATCGTGAGGAACGACCTCATCTATTCCTGATCGGGGGGCGATATGCGTATGGTGTTCAAGATGCTGTTGGTCCCGGTATGGCTGGCCTTGTGCTTGCTGAAGTGGATGAGCCTGATCGCCACGGGTATCGCGTCCGTGGTGTTGAGGCTGGGCGGGAGACTGCTGCTCCTGATCGGCGTGGCTTACCTGGTGCTGGGGTTTGAATCCTACCTGGCGATCCGGGTGTTCGTGGTAGGGATCGGAGCCTTCATTGCACCCTATGTAGCATCTGTTGTTACGGGTGTACTGGAAGCAGGGCAAACCATAATCGGAGAGTACATATCTGAATAAGAAGGGGCATAGGACAAGGGAGTATCTCGGTGGGATAGCCGGGATGCTCCTTTTTTGCGTTCAGACAAGATACTCCTGCGCCCGCTTCCCCGGACGGAACCGGCTCACACTGGGATGGGCGGTGCGCTCCAGGATGTCTGTTGGGAACCTGGACAACCAGGTGCGGCCAAAGGAGGTCGTACCAAAATAGGCATCGAAGTTGGCCACCGGCAGGACCACCCAGTCCGTGTCCGGCTGTTTGTGGGCCAGGTAGTATCGAAACAGCGTTGGCAGCACCTCCTTGGGGATGCGCCCCGGCGTGGCGTCGTGGAGGATGGTCAGCAGTTCCTCTGAGAGGGGCGTCTCGTAGTTTTGCAGCGGCCCCTGCAGCAGGGCGTCGGCCAGGATGTCGTCGAAGCGTAGCCCCCACATGGCCCTGGTGCCGGGAGAATACAGGGGGATCTGGAAGCGGACCAGGTCGTCCGCCCACACCTTTTTGAACTTGGCGTCCAGCGCGGCACAATGCTTCAGGGCATCCTGGGAAAGCAGATGGGTGTTCCGCTTGGAGAAGCGGACGATGTTCCGGATATGCCGGTAGTACCAGCCGGAACCGTTCTCGGTCACCAGGGTCGGGAACTCGTCATGGAGGTTCCCGAAGCTGACGGGCGCTTTCTGCCAGTCGTCGGATGCTTCCTGCCCGCACCCTTTCCGCCCTGTGGGCAGGCTGCACCAGGCGCACAGCGCTCGCCGCCCGCGCTCCAGGTCCGGCGTGTCCATCTCCCACACATAGCCCCGGGCCAGGATCATGAATACGCGGACAAGCCCATGCTTCTCCAACAGCGTATCGTAGGTGAACCTGCCCAGGTAGGCGTTATCGAACTTGTTCTTCGCCGTATAGACCGGGAAGGTGGTATACGCCTTGAATTCTTCTATTTCATTGAGCACGGAGCTTCCCTCCTTTTACGGCCATGGAGACCATGGCGTCCGGCAGCACCTCAATGGCGAAGTCCCGCCGCTTCAGGGCGACGGTGCATTGTAGGGCGATCCTCCTGTCCATCCGTTCCACCAGATACTGCCGCGTTTCCTCCGCCACCATTCTGGCCGACGCCATCTTTTCGATCATCCTTGCCCTGGTCGAGCTGGCGGCCCACTACACCCGGGAGGTGATCCTGTCGGCGGAGCTACGGCATGAGCTGAAGAACATAGCCCAATTCCATGCCGACTATCGTTTCTTAAAGGACAACGGCCTCCACTCCGTCGCCGATCTGGACAAGGACATCCAGCAGACGGAAGAGAGTATCTCCATCTTGGAACAGCAGCGCTCAAAGGCCCGGAACCGGGTCCGTCATGAGACCGATCCGCAGGTCTTGGCAGATAACCGATCGGAGCGGGCCGCAATCACCGACCAGATCAAGCCCCTTCGTCAACGCCTAAAGCGTCTTCACGGCATCCACAAGGACACGCCCCGGCTCTTGAACCTGCTGAAAACGGAGCTGCGGGCAGAGTATGAAATCAAGCATCCGGTCAAAGATAAGCAAAAGCTGAGGGTGCGTTCCTACGAGCCGGAAAGATGAAGTCGCAAATTCATCGAACACACTTTGGCGACATTAACTCGATTTGATATGTTCATTTTTTAAGGAAGTCTTATTTCAGTACCTTTTGTTACACACGCTTAAATCGTTTGAGTCCCATGTCCTATGGTAGATCAATGGTTCTACTACTGTGATCCCGGCACCTATAATACTCTTTTGCGTCTAAAACAGGGATAGATCACGAAAAGATCTTTCATCAGGGCAAGGCGGAGAAGCGCAGCCTTGCCGTTTTGCTGCCAGGCAAGGTTGTACAACGCATCCCTGGCGAAAAAGATACCGTCAGCTGGCGATCTGGTTAGGCGCAAAAGAATCTACGCCCGTGGACAAATTGAAATAAAGAAAAAATATATTTTTAAAACGAGAAGATTTTTGTCGAAAAATTACATCAATTCAGTGATGAGCATGCATCGAAAAAACATAGAAGGAAAGCCAGAATATCCAATGCAAGAGAGATGGACATATCGTAAAATAACCCTTTTTGGGCGTCTTTTGGGTGATTTACAGAAACAAGAAAATGGCACAAAATGTCAATAAAATGCATGCTGCGAGGAGAAGCGCCATGAAACAGAGAAAGAATAGAAGCCAACGCAACAACCTAACCGGTCTGCTGGCGGCGGTTTTGCTGCTGAGCGTGCTTTGGGGATGCAACCCGGTCAACGATGCGTCCGTGTCAGCGGCAAGGCCAACCAAGGAAGCGGAGGGCATATCGACGCCGCTGGTTTCTTCTATGCCTTCTCCCACGCTGCTTGACGAGAGGCCCTATACAGGCGACGGCTCTACGTACACCTATATCACCACCGAGGGGCGGGATCGCGAATGGGAGGAGGATATCGTATACTTTGCCAATACGTTTCTCGATACCTACACGGGCCATCCCAAGCTGGTGGACAGAGGCTGCACCCTCCGTTATACGAACGAGCTGCGCAACGGGTATTGGGAAGGAATGGTGCTGTATGAATCCCTGTATGATCCTGCGCTGCGGGAGGCGTTCATTGGCCGAATCAACGAGCTGCTGCTGTCCATCGAAAAAGCCAGCGACGATGCGCTTTTATTTGGGGCCGCGGAGGCGGCCGCCCTCCTACACGACGCCCATACCAACTTACTTCAAGCCATATCAATGGGCACAGAAATGTTCCCTTTGTGGCTGATTCCGATCTATACGCCTGACGGCACGCCGCAAGCCTATATCATTGGGGCGCCAAAGGGCAGCGAGGACCTGCTCCTGTGCCGGCTGGACGCCATCAACGGCTTTCCCGTCGCTGAGATCCTTGAAAAAGCGGGGCAATTTATATCCCACGAAAGCATGACCAGGGTTCAAGCTATTATGTTTGACACATCCAACGACTTCCCGCGCCTGTTACATGTTCGCATCCTGCGCTATCTCGGCGTCATGGGGGAGGAGGACACGGCCCTGTTCACCCTGACGGATGAAGCCGGCACAACGCGGGAGGCGGCACTTTCCTGGGTGAAGTTTGATGACTTGCCGAATATGGACATATGGCGATCATCCGCCGAAGCGCATGAAAGCACGAGCATCGACTTGATGTACTCCGATGTGGAACATCCTGTCTGGCACAGATTCCTGGACGAGGGCAAGACCTTGTATATTCGCCTCCTCCAGTGTTCCGATGATATGGACCGAAAAGTCAAGGAAGCCGTTGTGGCGGCGGAAAAAGCCGGGGGCGTGGAAAAGATGATCCTGGACTTTCGGGGCAACGGCGGCGGCACCATTCCTTCCAATGTGGATATTGTGAGGTCCATCAACTCCCTGGATGCGCCCGGGGGGAAATATGTTTTGATCGATGGCGGATGCTTTTCCGCGGCGGTGCTGCATCCTGCCTGTCTGCGGCGCTTTTGCGAAGGCGTCACATTGGTCGGTGCTCCGGCGGGGGAACCGCCCAACGGAGTGTTCTGCAGAGGTGGCTACTACACCTCGCCACATAAGCGCATAACCTGGACCATATCTCCCCGCGAATGCAACTATGACTGGCCGGAGAACGACGATCCGGCGCTGACGCCGGATATCCTCGTGTATCAAACGCTGGAGGATTACAAGAACGGGATAGATACTGTTTTGAACTATGTTTTGCAGGATTCTGCCGAGTAATTTGCTATGAAGTCAACGTGCCATGCCCAAAAACATTGCAGGAAAGGAGGTGAAAAGAATGGAAATCATCAATGCAAAGATAGTTCCGCCTGAGAACACGCCAATGTCGTGTGCAACTGATTTGTTAAAGCCGCCCCATACCTGGGAAGGGGGCGGGTGCACGGGCTATGGTTGTTTCGGCGGCACCACTTGTCCTGACAAATGCGAACCGAACTTGGCTTGACTTACTCACAGACGGCCCCTGTAGGGGGTGCCCACGTAAAGCACGGGATAGCAGACTTGCATGATTTTTGGAGGAAATACAATTGATGAACACATTCCATAAAGCAATCCGAAAAAAGATTCTGGCGTGCCTGTTGCCAACGGTAATCTTTTTAAGTACGTTCTCAGCCTGCTATCCCATTACCTTGGTTTCCTTTGCGGAGAAAACCAGCTTGACACAGGGGGCTGAGAGCACCCCGACGCCGGAAGCAATGCCTTACACGGGCGATAGCAAGACCTATACCTACCGCTCCGCCGACCCAAGGGACCGGGAGTGGGAGGAGGATATCGTCTTTTTTGCCAATACTTTTTTGGACCGATATACGGGCCATCCCAAACTGGTGGACAGAGGCTGCTCCCTCTATTACGTGACCGAGCTGCGCGATGGCTATGCGGATTACGACGTACGGTATGAGTCCCTGTTTGATCCTGCTCTGCGGGCGGCGTTTATCGACCGGGTCAACGAACTGCTGCTGTCCATCGGCGAGAAGAACGACGACGAGCTTTTCTTCGGCGTCGCGGAGGCAGCCGCCCTTCTCCAGGATGCCCATACCACTACGTCGGACACTCTGATGATCTGGGAGCTGTTTCCCCTGTGGCTGGTTCCGATCTATACACCTGACGGCACGCCCCAGGCCTATATCTGCGGGGCGCCGAAGGGACAGGAGGATCTGCTTCTGTGCCGACTGGACGCCATCAACGACGTTTCCATCTCTATGATCCTTGAAAAAGCAGGGGAATTCATACCTCACGAAAGCATGACCTGGGTCCAATCATTGCTGCTTGACGACGCCTATTTTCCCTATTCACCCCTCTTGAATGTACGCATCCTGCGCTATATGGGCGTTATCGGAGAGGAAGAGGACAGGGCCCGGTTCTCCCTGACGGATGAATCCGGCGAAGAGCGGGAGGTGGAGCTGCCCTGGACAAAGGCGAGGAATATGCCGGAAATGGTGAAATACCTGTCTGATGCCCAGGCACCGGAAAGCATGAGCTTCGATCTGCTGTATGCCGATGCGGACAATGCTGTCTGGCATCGATTCCTGGACGGCGGCAAGATTCTGTATATTCGCCTGAAACAGTGTTCCAACGATATGGATCAAAAGGTTAAGGAAGCCGTCGTGGCGGCGGAAAAAGCCGGAGGTGTGGAAAAGCTGATTTTGGATTTTCGCAACAACGGCGGCGGCAACAACAGTTCAAACGTAGATATCGTCAGGTCCGTCAATTCCCTGGACGCACCCGGCGGGAAATACGTTTTGATCGACGGTGGTTCCTTTTCCGCAGCGGTGCTGCATCCGGCTTTTCTTAGGCGCTTCTGCGAAGGTGTCACATTGGTTGGCGCACCTGCGGGGCAACCGCCCAACCGCGTGTTCTGTAGAGGTGGCTACTATTCCTCGCCACACAAGCATATAGCATTTCACGTAGCTTCCCGCGACTGTTACTATGGCTGGCCGGAGAACAACGATCCAGCCCTTATGCCGGATATCCTCGTGTATCAAACGCTGGAGGATTACAAGAACGGGATAGATACTGTTTTGAACTATGTTTTGCAGGATTCTGCCGAGTAATTTGCTATGAAGTCAACGTGCCATGCCCACGCCGAGTATCCATAGAAAACATTGCAGGAAAGGAGGTGAAAAGAATGGAAATTATCAATGCAAAGATCGTTCCGCCCGAAAATACGCCGATGTGCGCGGTCGATTTGTTGAAACCGCCCCATACGTGGGAAGGTGGATGTAGTTCATATGTTGGCTGCTTCGATGCTAAAGACCACCCCTGCTTGCCTAACTGCACTAAATTGGGTTGATAGAATCTCCTAGATTGGCCAGGGCTGCTGCAAAAAGCGCTTCGTTCACGGCATGGAGCGAACGAAAGATGACAATGATCGTGTGCAGCAGCCCTGCGGTCATTGAGGCAGGCATTCGGCAGGGTTTTCCGTGATGCAAGCCGATTTTAAAAATACTATCTTAGCAAGAGGAGGGACAACGCAACCATGCGGCACAAAAAATCTAAGTATAATGTTATCATAACTGAATTTCCGGACAGTAGCTTGCTGATATATAACACACGCAGCGGGTTGTTTGGAAAGATGAATGCAAAGACACGGACTCTTTATGAGCGCATTGAAACAGCTGATATATCGGCTCTTGACGACGACGAGCTTCAGAAAAATGCGAAAACCATGCTTGAAGCTGGGTATATCGTGGATGCAGAGCTGGACGAAACGTCGCTGATCGTGTTGCAACGTGAAATTGCCCGCTGCAACACAACGTCTTTTGGCTTTACTATCGCTCCGACGATGGACTGCAATATGTGTTGCCCGTACTGCTATGAAAAAAAGAGAGCAAGCTATATGAATGCCGAAACGCAGGATGCGGTGGTGAACTTTATTAAGACGCATTTTGATGCCTATCCGACTGCGAAGAGACTGCATATCACTTGGTATGGAGGAGAACCCCTTTTGCACAAGGAAGCGATTTATAACATCTCGAAAACGCTTATTGCCTTATGTGATGAGAAAAACCTGACATACCAGGCTGATATCATCACAAATGGCGTGCTTTTGGACGAAGAAACCGCTAAAAGATTGGCCCAGGAATGCAAAATTATGTCCGCACAGGTTACGGTGGACGGGCTCGGACCATATCATAACAAGAAACGTATCCTAAAAAGCGGCGAGGACAGCTATGAAATCATTATACAAAACCTCGAAACGGCAAGAAAATATCTGAATATTTCCGTTCGCGTCAATGTGGACAAACAAAACGCGGGACAGCTTGAAGAACTGGCGAAGGTGTTCTTCATAGAGCATGGTTGGAGCGAGAATCCGAGACTGTACTTCGCTCCAGTTGAGAATTACGACAATAGCTGTGTGGCTGAAGATACTTGCCTGCAACTTCCGGAGTTTGCAAAGATTAACACCGATATGACGAGAGTGCTCTATTCATTCAATCAGGAAGTTGCGCGAAGGGACCTGTACCCCAAAAGAAATATTGTTCATTGTGGAGCAGAAAACGTTTACACTTATGTGATTGATCCCGACGGCGATCTGTATAAGTGTTGGTTGGACGTCGGCAATAAGACGTTTAAATGCGGCAGTATTGACAAGCCGTTCCTCGTTACCGAAGAATATGCGCGCTGGGTGCTTTCGACGCTTCCTGATAAATGTATGCAATGTGAGTATCTGCCAATCTGCTGTGGTGGATGCGCGGCACATCGGGTCAGAAATGATGGCGGATTGCACTGCGCTCATACATTGTATAATTATAAGGATATGCTCAAGCTTGCGTATGAGGATTATTTGGCGCAGCAGGCCACCGGCATTATACAGAATGTAGAAGGAAACGGATGAAGATTCTATTTTTTGTTCGTACATACGCAACAAAATGCCGCCACGAGGTGTTTCGTTTGGTGTTTTGTTGCGTATCGCTTTATATCACGTTCATATTGGTTCCCTATATAACAGGAAATTATATCGATTGCTTGACAGCAGCCGATGACGCAACCGCTATTTGGCGTTGCGTTGGTACCCTTGCGGCTGTTTGGACGATACAGATCGTTCTGTCATACTTAAAAAACATGGCGGGCACCAAAGCGAGTGCTCGTGTCAGCTACTTTATAGAGGAAGATGTACTGGAACAAGTAAAACGTCTGCCGCTTTCGTTTTTTACGAAAAATGATGGGACCTATATTGGTCATCGGATCATTTCCGATGCGGCAACGGTAACACAGTTTGTCCTACTAAGCCTCGTAAGCTTTTTGACAGATGTTTTGTCTTTGATCGTTTCGGCGGCTGTAACCATTATGATTGATTCTCATGTTTTTTTGATTATTCTTGCCGCTGCTCCATTATACGCCAGTGTGTATCTTATATTCAAAAAACCGATTTATGATCTAAGCTATAAATGTCGTGAGCATGAGAACCGGTTTTTCTCGAAAATAAACCGTCAACTCTCTCACATAAAACCTGTCAAACAGCATGTATATTATGAACGGCTGCGCGATGAAATGCGATCATCCTATAAGGAACTGTATTCGTTAACAGTAAAGCATGCGCGCTTTGGATACCTTTTCGGAAATGCAGACTCATTCCTTCGATATATTGTTACCCTTTCGGTCTTTGTGTTCTCGGGATATGGCATACTAAAAGGCAAAATGACCGTCGGCAGTTTTACCATGATAAACTCTTATACAATGATGCTGATCTCTGCTTTAAGCGGCATTCTCGGCCTTGGCAAAAGTTATCGCACCGCGCTCGTTTCATATAATAGGATAAATGAACTTCGTACCCTTCCGACGGAACATAACGGCACATTTGATCCAGGAAAAATAGAGCAGATATGCATCAGAGATCTTAGTTTCTCTTTTGACAATCGGTTACTCATTGACAAGTTGAGTTGTACGCTGACGAAAGGAAACATATACGGCGTAGTAGGGTTAAACGGATCGGGTAAAAGTACTTTCATAGATCTGATCACAGGGGTAATAGAGGAGTACACCGGTGAAATCTTTTATAATGATGAAAACCTACGAAACGTGGAACTTTATGAGTTGAGGCGCCACCGCATAGCGATAGTTGAACAAGAGCCATCCCTAATCTTTGACAGTATAGGTGATATATCGGCAGAGTTCGAAAAAGGTACAGCAGCACAACGATGGCTTGACAAGCTTGGAATGGGAGAGCTTATCAATCGATACATTGATGCTGGCCACAGGAAAGCTATTGATATAAGTTTGTTTTCCGGTGGAGAAAAACAACGAATGATTCTTGCGCGTGCGCTCGCAAAAGATGCCGATGTCATGATTCTTGACGAACCTAGCTCTGCCATTGACGGAAAAACACTTGAACAATTGATCTCAATCATCAAACAACAGGCACCAGATAAGATAATTCTACTCATCACGCATGAACCAAGTCTCATTGCCATTTGCAACACACTCATACGACTATAAGTGACTGCGAGGATGTTCCTAACGGTTTCAACATGCTCTTCCTATTTTCTTATTATACTTCCAAGCCACCTCATTATAACTTAACTTTATACAATACAAAAAAACTACAATCTTTAAAATCCCGTGGAAACACCTCCTGGTCTGCAAAATTTAATATTCCCCTTGACAAACCTCCTCTGACCCCATCCTTCTCCATCACGTCCTTGGGATATAGGATATATGAGGTGCCGATGTTGCGCGAGTACTTTTTGCGAAACTTGTCCAGAGAAGCATGGGAGCGATAGTTCCCAGACTTCACTTCGATCGGCGCAATCTTCTTTCCTTCTGTAATTAGGAAGTCTATTTCTATGTGGTTTTCGCGATGCTCGCTGTCGCTTCTGGAGTAGAAGTAGAGCTTATGACCGTTTCGCCGCAGCATCTGAGCTACGATGTTCTCCATGATCATGCCTTCGTTGATGTCCAGTTTATCGAAAAGAATAGCCCTGTATAGCTCGTTGTCGGTAAACGAACGATCCATAAAGGTTTGCGTGACGAGCAGACCTGTATCTGCCATATAGCACTTCTGCGTAGCATTGTCCGCGCTGAGCGCAAGGCCGACATTAGGATCGGTGGCATTGAAACAAGCATTGACCACCATGGCTTCGTTCAGCCAGATGAAGGAATCTTCATAGGCGCGAGAACGAGCGTTTTTGCTGATGGAGGATAGCTTGTACTTCTTCTCCTTCTTGGAAAGCTGGCCAGGAATTCCGTCGAAAACTGCGTAGACCTTTTCTTCGTATCCAGGTGCGAACTTAGAGACGTCATCTCGATACAATCTCAAAATGCGCCGCTTTGCTTCGTCGGACGCGGCGAAGTTCTTTCCATCGACATAGGCAAGGACGGATTGAGGCATCCCGCCGACCAGCATATGTTGACAAAAATCGTTCATGATCTTTCGATGGAGCGCCTGCCCAAGAGGTTTCTTGCGTCAAAGCATTTGCGGATCAGCGGAACGGTTGCTTCGTCGCCCATGGCCTATAAAAGCTCTTCAAAGTCCAACGGGAACAGCTCCATGTGCTCTTCCTCTGAAGGAATGATGATATTCTGAGTGTTCTTCTTCAGGCGGATCAACGAACCGGTTTCCATATAATCGTAGCGCCCATCCGCCACCAGGTATTTGACTAATTGACGCGCTCTCGGAAATTGTTGGAGCTCATCAAAAACGATCAGGGATTCTCGCTTATACAGCATGGTTGAGTAATACGCACTAAGCGTTGCGAAGAACAAATCCAGATCTGAGCTCTCGTTCATGAAGAGATCAAGAATATCTTTTGGTGCATTACCGAAATTGATAATGATATGGCTTTTGTATTTCTGGCGAGCGAACAGGTCAGCAATATAGCTTTTTCCGACCCATCGCGCTCCGTCGATAAGCAATGCTGTTTTTCCATTGCTGCTTCGTTTCCATGCAAGGAGTTGATCATAAATTTTTCATTTTAGCATTAGCATATACATTATTCCCCCAATAAAATCAATCTAAACATCTCAAAAAAACACGAAAATGCAATCTGCGATTATTTGGAAATGTCATAAAAACGCAGCAAACGAGGTAAGAAGATGCACAATTAATCATAGGTGAGCAGAACAAACTAAGGCTTCTTTTACTTATACTTTACAGAAGAAACATTTTTCTCAATCATATATAATTTTGAGAGAATAGAAGAAAAACGGTAAGTAAGATTGTCTAATTAAATAGAAGCAGATAAGGGACGAATCCTTCAACAGCTCTGATAGAACATTTTTGCGGACCCCAGGACCAGATCGACCAACTAAAGAGAGGAGAAAAAGCCATGAAGACCATTCGACGTATAACGAGCATTGTGCTGACAGTCATGGTATTGTTTGTGTTCGAGATCGGAACACCGGCACACGCTGTGGTAGAAACAGCGAAACAGCAGTCGACGATCATTGCATACTCCGCAGCGAACGATTTCAACGGAAATCAGAAGTTGGCATACAGTCCCCTGGTAGGTGAAGATCTGACTGGCCGTGGGGAAAGCGCACGCTCTTTCCGGCGCGCAGATGGGATCACTGAAGCGGTCATGTATTCCATGGCTGTGAACTACCTGGAACAGGGCGAATGGAAAGCGATAGATAACACCTTGGACCTGGTCAAGCAAGCAGATGGGACACAGGCATATACGAACCGGGCCAGTGATCTGCATGTATACTTTGCGGACCAGTTTGACAGTCGGGAATTGGTCCGGATTGAGAGCAATGGGAACACCTTATCATGGCGGTTCATTTCTGATGAAGGAAAATTGTTCCAGACTTCGGGCGCGAAAGCGAAGGTGATCGAGGAAAAGCCTGAAAACGAAGGATCGCCTGAAGATACGGATATGGAACTTCGGTTCCCCAAAGAACTGAGTTCAAAGTTGGAGTATACGGATGAAGAGACTGGCCTGAACATCCAGTATATGCTTTCAGGGAAAACGCTGTCAGAGCACATTATACTGGAAAAGGCGCCGGAACAGGCTGTTCAATATACGGAAGAGATCACGGGAAAGGGGCTCCAGATCAAGGAAGCAGATGATGGGTATATCCTGATCAATGAACAGGGAGAGACGGTATTCCGGCTGCCCTGCCCCGTCATGTATGACGCAGCCGGCGAAGGAAGCGATAGAATCGAAGTGATCGTGACGCCGGTAGATGAAAACGAAGGCGTGTTTCGGTACACCCTGGTTCCGGACATTGAGTGGCTGCAGAGCAAAGATCGGCAATATCCCGTTTATGTTGATCCCGATATCAAAGTGGAATCCAACAGTGATTTTCAGGACACGTTCGTGTCCAGCGGCTCCCCCAACGCCAATTATTCGACTTTAGGGTACATGCGCGCCAGTCAAGGCAACATCTGTCTGATACGGATCCCGGTTTCGATCCGTCCGACGCTTAACAGCGGAGATGTGATCCTTGAGGCAGCATTGAATCTGAACCGGTATAACGCAAACAGTTCCTATGCAAACAAGGATGTTGAGCTCTCTCCGATCACCACAGGTCAAACATGGAACACATCGAATGTAACTTGGAACACGAAGCCGACATACGACACGACAAAAGTGTGGTCATTAGGTATCTCTTCTGTTCCATACATGTATACACCGTTTGACATTACAGAGCTGGTAAAGGACTGGTACAGCGTAGCTTCCACCTCAGCGCAGACCTTGGATGTAGCGCTGTACAACACGGGCAGTTACTCCGACTTCTTCACTTCAGAATACAGCGGTACGGCGGCCAGAAAGCCATATTTGAGCGTGCTCTACCGGAACTCGACCGGTATTGAAGACACATGGAAATACTATAGCCAGGATATCGGACGCGCAGGGACGGGATCGGTCAATGTGTTTACCGGGAACATGACTTTGATCCATGAGGATGCAGGGATCTCCAACGGTGCATTGCCTATCTCGCTGTCACATGTGTATAACGTGAATGATAAGGCAGTCGATATAGGCTACGGAAATGGCTGGAGGCTCAATTACTCACAATCCGTAGCGGAGGTCGCTTTACCGAACGGGGCGACAACGACCACATATTTTGAATATACGGATGGTGACGGGACTCGTCATTATTACAAGGCAGACGGGACCAGCACCACGAATTATGTAAACGAATTGGATAAGGATTCTACGCTCACAGTAGGAACAAGCACGATCACGATCAAGGATAAAGGCGACAACGAATTGGTGTTCGAATACGGGACATACAATGGGAAGCGGATCGGACGCCTGACTACGGTTCGGGATGCCAACGGAAATGAGACACGGATCGGGTATGTCTCCACGACTGACAAAAGGGACCTGAAGATCTGTTCGATACAGGAAATGCTGTCAGGAAACAGCACGGGACAGCAATTGACGCTGGCGTATACGAGCAGTCGGCTTTCCAGCGTAACGGTGCCGAACGGTCTGAATGTTTCTTACACGTACACAAGCGGACGGCTCACAGGGATCGGATATGCAGACGGAAAGACCACTGTGTACACATATGACAGCACCGGCAGCATGACCAAGGCTGTCAATATCGACGGATACAACATTCTATACGAGTATACCGGAGACCCAGCCCGGGTGACAAAGATCACGGAAGCAGCCGGGAGCGTGACGGGCCAATATCTCGAATTGAGCTATGGACGGAACAAGACCGCGATAGAGGATGAACAGAACAGAAGAACGGTCTATCACATGGATAACGTTGGGCAGGCGGTATCCGTGACAGATCCGGATGGCCGTGCCGTCTATGCTGCCTACAATACGGACCCCCAGATGGTGACCCAATTATCCGCCGTGTCCAAGGTACAGGATACGGTGGGCAATCCGTTGAAGAATCATGGGTTCGAGGAATCGACCTATCCATCTTCATGGACGCGGAGCAATACGACATACATACGCAACGACTCCAGTCGCCGACATACAGGGGCATATAGCTGCAAGATGACGGCGGGCAGCCAGGACCGGGTACTTTCACAGGCAGTTAGTGTGACCTCGGGTGAGGTATACACACTCTCCGCCTATTTCAGCGGCACACTGAATACCGCGTACATGCGCATTACGAACGGAAGCGTGACAGAGCAGACGCCGGCGATCGAAGCGGGTGGTACGGGCTGGAATCGAGAGAGTTTCACGTTCCGGGCCGCAGCAAGTTCGATCACGGTGGCGATCGTGGTGCCTGCGGGCAGCGGAGATGTATATGTGGACTCCATCCAGCTGGAAAAGGGCGAGATCCCGCACCGATACAACGTGATCATGAACAGCGACTTCACCAGCGGGACCAGCAATTACACTCTAAACTATGGTTCCGACTGCGCTGTGATCAATGTGGCCAATGCGAAATATGCTGAAGCCAGGGATACCCATCCTGCCATGCTGGATGACAACGTGTATGAGATGAACGGAAAGCTGCAGGCGATCAAGATCCGGCAGACTTACTTGAGCGGCGATGCGGGAGACACCTATACCTTCGGCGCCTGGGCAGCGTCAAACAGTGTGCCGCTTAGCGACCAGCTGGTGTATTACGGCTCCTCCGGCAGCAACCATGTGGTGGAATACGGCATTAAGAGGATGACCCTGCAATTCCTGAACAGCAGCAATGTAGTGGTGTGCTCAGGTTCTGTGGACTTTGCGGCGGATACGAACGAGTGGCAGTTTGCCAGCGGAACGGTGACCGCCACCACCTCGTATGCTCATATGGAACTGATCATTGAGTATACCCGATCCCTGAACGTGATGTACCTTGACGGCATCCAGCTGTACAAGGAGCAGTTCTCCCAAGGGTATGAATATGATTCCTCCGGCAATCTGGTGGGGACAGCGTCCCTGATCGGGCAGACCAACAGCTTTGAATATGACAGCAGCAACAACCTGATCGAGAGCACGGACGCTCGCGGGAACACCACGACTTACACCTACGACACCCACCACAACCTGCTGACGGCCACCTCCCCGGAGGGCGTGGTAACGACCAATACCTACAACAGCAAGGGCCTGGTGACGGAGACCAAGGTAGGGAACAGCACAGACTATATCCGTTCCACGCGAGGATATGATACCAACGGCTTGACGACATCTGTGACGGATGCCCGAGGGAAGACGGTCACATACACATATGACAATACCAACAACACCCGGCAATTGACGAAGATCAAGGACCCGAAGAACAACGAAAGCACCTACACCTACGGGAACGCGGCCAACATGCGGCGGCTGGCCTCTGTGGGCAGCACAGACACGGGGACGGTAGCGTATACCTACGATACCTACGGGAAGCTGACGGATGTGACACGGGGTGGCACGGTCTACAAGCTGGTATATGACAGTTGGAGCCGGGTGCTGCAGACGAAGGTGGGCAGCACGGCCCTGGTCACCAACACGTACGACGCACATGACCGCCTGGACACGGTGACCTACGCCAACTCGTTCTCCGTAAAGTACGAATACGACGACATGGACCGGGTCAAGGAGATCTGGATCAAGAAGGCGGGACAGAGCAGCTACTCCCTGGCCTTCCAGTATCTATACAACGGAGACGGGACGCTGTACGAGCGGCGGGACTACCAGACCATGCGTGCGGCGACCTATGCGTATGACCACCAGGGCCGGTGCGTGAAGGCTACGGAGCGGTACTTCACGGACGCGAACGGCTTTGCCCGATATGCCTCCGTACGGTATGGATACAGGTACGAATACGACCCGAACAACAACCTGAGCAAGCTGGTCCATGAGGTGGCCGGCACCACCTGGGAGACGGTCTATACCTACGACAATGACAATCGTTCCAAGACGGTGACCTTCGCCAGCGGAAAGATACTGACCAACACCTATGACGGCATGGGCCGGGTGACTCAGAAGCGGCTGGGCCTCTCCAGCAACTATGACACCACCCTGACCTATGTGGCGGGGGCCA
>R22__coassemble_609_pt1 | contig 22177 bp, 18 predicted proteins | sample R22__metabat2_high_PE_057 | metagenome-assembled genome bin R22 | reverse complement strand
GATTTATTTTCAGCCATTTACGACTTTTGGGTATAAGAATTTGAAAAACTTAGATTCCTATATCAGCTACCTCAACGGGCTGCGGATCTCCAAGGCCTGCCGCGAACTTGAATCCAGTGCCATGAGCATCAGCGAAATCTGCTGGAACTGCGGCTTCAACAACAAGTCCAACTTCAACAGAAAATTCCTGCAGGCAAAGGGCATGACCCCTACTGCCTACAGGAAATACATCTCCGAGATTCTGATCTAGCCTACCTGGGCTCCGTTGACCACGACTTCCTGCGGAGTGATGAAGCGCATCTTCCCGTCGTTCTGCCTGGCCATGAGAATCATGCCCTTGCTCTCGATTCCCTTGATGGTGCGGGGCTTGAGATTGGCGAGGATGCAGATCTGCTTTCCGAGCATATCCTCGGGGCTGTAGTATTCGGCGATGCCGGATACGATCACGCGCCTGTCGATGCCGGTGTCTATGGTAAGCTTCAGGAGCTTGTCGGTCTTGGGCACACGCTCCGCCTCAAGGACGGTCGCGGTGCGGATGTCCATCTTCTCGAAGTCCTCGAAACTGCATTCTTCCTTCTGCGGAGTCACCTGCTTCGCAAGCTCGGCCTTGGCCTCGGCCTCCTTATGTGCGCGGATTGCAGCCAGACGGTCCAGCTGCTTCTGGATGGCATCGTCCTCGATCTTCGCGAACAGCAGCTCGGCTTCTCCCAGCTGATGTCCTTCCGGCAAAATCTCGGCAGAGCCCAACTGCTCCCAGCCGATTTCAGCTGCGTCAGCCATCGCACAGGCAATGCCCGTACCGGCGTCCCCTTGCGGGACGCGGCCCGGCCCTTCGCTTTTCGCGGAGGGCTTGATGTTGAGCATTCTGCGGAGGCGTTCGCAGGCGAAAGGAGTGAAAGGCTCGAAAGCGATGGCAAGATCCGCGCAGAGCTGCAGGCATACGTTCAGTATGGTGCCCGTACGCGCCAGATCCGTCTTCGCAATCTTCCACGGCTCGCTGTCGGAAATATACTTGTTGCCCACGCGGGCTATCTGCATGGCATCCTTGAGCGCCTCGCGGAAACGGTAGTTCTCTATGTTCTTCTCGAGACTCTCGCGCAGGGCGGGAACCTCGGCAAGGGTCTCCCTGTCCACATCTGTCAGTTCTCCCGCAGCGGGCACACGCCCTTCGAAATACTTGTGAGTCAGCACGACAGCACGGTTCACGAAATTGCCGAATATGGCGACGAGCTCGGAATTATTGCGGGTCTGGAACTCTTTCCAGGAGAAGTCGTTGTCCTTGGTCTCGGGAGCGTTCGCCGTGAGCACGTAGCGCAGCACATCCTCCTTGCCCGGGAAGTCCTGCACATACTCGTGAGCCCAGACGGCCCAGCCGCGGGAAGTGGAAATCTTGTCGCCTTCAAGATTCAGGAACTCGTTCGCAGGCACGTTCTCCGGAAGGATGAATCCGTCGCCGTAGGCCTTGAGCATCGAAGGGAACACAATGCAATGGAACACGATATTGTCCTTTCCTATGAAGTGCACCAGCTTGGTATCGGGGCTCTTCCACCACTTCTCCCAATCGTTCGGCAGGAGCTCGATGGTATTGGAGATATAGCCGATGGGAGCGTCGAACCACACATAGAGGACCTTGCCCTCGGCACCTTCCACGGGCACGGGGACGCCCCAGTCGAGGTCGCGGGTCACGGCGCGCGGCTGCAGGCCTCCGTCAAGCCAGCTCTTTACCTGACCGTAGACATTGGGACGCCATTCCTTGTGACCTTCCAGTATCCATTCACGGAGCCAGGGTTCATAGTCCTGCAGGGGAAGATACCAGTGGGTGGTCTTTTTCTTTATCGGCTCCGCGCCGCTCAGTTTGGAATGAGGGTTGATGAGCTCTTCCGGGCTGAGGGTGGATCCGCATTTCTCACACTGGTCGCCGTAGGCATTCTCGTTGCCGCACTTGGGGCAGGTGCCCACTATGTAACGGTCGGCGAGGAAGGTCTTCGCCTCCGGATCGTAGTACTGTTCGCTTTCCTGCGTGACGAACTTGCCCTCATCGTAAAGCTTGCGGAAGAACTGCGATGCATTCTTCTCGTGAGTCTTCGACGAAGTGCGGCCGTAGATATCGAAATTGATGCCCAGGGCCTTGAAGCTGTCGCCTATTATGCCGTGATACTTGTCCACAATGTCCTGCGGAGTGCAGCCCTGCTGGCGGGCCTTGATGGTGATGGGCACGCCGTGCTCGTCGCTGCCGCACACATACAGCACATCCTCTCCGCGAAGACGGAGATACCTCACATAAATGTCAGCCGGGACGTACACTCCGGCAAGATGCCCGATATGCACCGGGCCGTTGGCATAGGGCAACGCACAAGTCACCAGGGTTCTCTTGAACTTCTTTTCCATATATATACTTAATCTTCTTTTTTCAGAGTTTCTTTCAGTTTCTTCTGTCTTTTCTGCAATTTGGTCATCTCCTGCATGAGCACCATTTCTTCTTCCCCGGAAGCACCGGAAAGCGCCCGGCGTATTTCCTCGAGGCGCGATGCCACCCGGCGCTCGGCAAGCGTGAGCATGGCCCGGGGGACGTATGTCACCAGCCAGGACTGTTCCGATGTCATGGAACTCTCCAGGCGTTTTACCGACAACTGATACGGGCGGGTCGAGAATTCTCCCGCTATTTCCGCAAGCGTTCTGTCAGGAGAGTCCAGGAGGGTGCGGACAATCTCGTCCTGATCCTTGCCTTCGTCGTAAAGGTCCAGATATGCGTCGTACACGCGTCGGAATCCGCTGTTGGAAAGCGGCTGTCCGGTAGATTCTATTGCCGATGCCATGAAGCCTGCGACCGTGTCGACCGCCTCCGGGTCGTAGTACGGAGAGTCCGTCTCGAAGTGCAGTTCTTCGCATCCGTGCTGCAGCAGGAAAGTCAGGATGTCGCCTTCCACCGCCGCAAGGGTGCGGTTCTCCGGGATGTACCTCGCAGATGCCGAGGGAGCGGATCCTCCATCTGGAGCATTTTCCCGTACAGGATTGCGAAGCAACGCGGAAGAGGGGGCGTCCGGTCCCGCTCCGGCAGATGCCTGGCGTCCTGCACGCTCGCGCTCACGGCGTTCGTCTTCCAGCAGGCGGTCGCGGGTAGTCTTCACTCGCGCAAAGAGGATGTCCGGAGCCACGTCGAACTTCTCGGCGGCCGTGTTCACATAAACAGAGCGCTTTACCGCATCGGGTATGCGGGCGATGGTGTCCGCTATGTCGTTTACGAAATTCGCCTTCTTGAGAGGATTCCCGGCGGCTTCCCCGAGGAGGATGTCCGACTTGAAATCGAGGAAATCCTTTGCATTGGCAGCGATGTACGCCTGCACTTCCTCCAGGCTCCTGCCCTTGCTGAACGAATCCGGGTCCTCCCCTTCCGGAAGAAGCACCACGCGCACGTTCAGGCCTTCATACAAGATGAGGTCGATATCCTTCAGCGAAGCGTGTATGCCGGCGGAGTCGCCGTCGTTCATCAGCAGCACATTCTCGGTGAACTTGTGTATCAGGCGGATCTGCTGCACCGTAAGCGCCGTTCCGCAGGGGGCCACCACATTGTGTATGCCCAGCTGCTGGAGCATCACATAGTCGATATTACCCTCGACGATAATACACTCATCCTGACGGGATATCTCGCTCTTGGCGAAATAGATGCCGAAGAGGATGTTGCTCTTGCGGTAGATTTCGGTATCGGGAGAGTTGACGTACTTTGCAGGATTGTCGGCCTTTAGAGTACGGCCGCTGAAGGCGATGGTACGTCCGCTCACCGACTGTATCGGGAACATCACGCGTTCGCGGAACTTGTCGCCAAGGGTGCCGTCATCGCGTTTCACCACGAGTCCGGCATCGAGCAGGTACTCTTCTTTGTATCCGGCTGCCTTCGCCGCCTGAAGAAGGGTATCCTTGCCGGACGGAGCCCATCCGAGCCCGAATTTCTCTATGGTTTCGTCTTCCAGACGGCGGGAATGGTAGTAGGCAAGGCCCACGTCCTTTCCTTCGCCGGACTTGAGCTGTTCCGCAAAGAACTTCTGGGCGAATTCGCTCACGAGCATCAGACTTTCGCTGCGCTGGCGGCTGGCAAGCTCTTCCGGGGATTCCTCCTCCTCGACGATTTCTATATTATAGCGTTTCGCAATATAGCGCAGGGCCTCCACGTAGGAATTGTGCTCATGCTCCATCAGGAAGCCTACGGCGGACCCGGACTTCCCGCATCCGAAGCACTTGTAGATACCTTTCGAAGGCGACACGTAGAACGACGGAGTCTTCTCCTGATGGAAAGGGCAGCAGGCCACATAGTTGGCCCCGCGGCGCTTCAGCGTCACGAAGTCCCCTACTATGTCCTCTATCCGTACGGTATCCAGGATGAGGTCGACCGTTTCTTTGGGTATCATCTTTATTACATATTGATCCTGTCGATATACGCCTGGTAAAAACCATATACGCCGGATTCAATCCCCAAAGATATAGCATTCTCGCGGGAAATCCCAATTTTCCATTCGCCATCCTCCATTACTATATGCCTCAACAGAAAGCCCTCCCTGTTAGTTTGTATTTCATAAACCCGTCTCAAAGAATCTTCGCGAGACATTGTTTCTATTTCCGACTTTGTATGTATTGAAAAAGTATCCGATGTTGAAGCATCTTTTAGAAAATCCATCTCGGTAACAGCACAAGAGGACATCAACAGGATAATCAGTGGCTTTGCCAACGCGCTATTCAATTTATTTTTCATCGTTGTCAATAGTTTGGATACATAATTGGAATTTGCACCACCTGTTTCAAATGATCGTCGGGATCATATAAATACAGAAACAATGTCTCTTCCGGATTCGCAGAACTCACACTGTTAATCAAAGCGGCAATATCACTGTCCCAAAATAGGTCATAACACACACATGGAATACCGTTGACCATTGCGAATGACCCCTCAAACGTCTTGCCAAGGGCCTTAATGTATGGAAGATGATCTTGAGGACCAGGCACCATATAAAAACCATTTCTTTCTATCCATATTTTAAACGAAGTTATTTCACCAAAAACAGGCTCCACCAATAAAGAGAAATAGAACATCCCTCCCATTCTACATGTTATCCCATGTACATTATATGAGTAATAATCCGGATTTCTTAACACCAATGATGATTGTACCGATTCAGTATTACCATAAACCACATTAAAGGAAACTGAAACCAGGGTTGTCAAAGAATCAACAACTACATTAAAGGTCCTTGAAGTGTCGACAATCGTTTGAATAGAATCATCGGTTACCAATTGCCATTTATACCGAAGTGAGTCCTTCAAAGGAGTTGTCATCACAAACTCTTTGACCGCATCGGATACAAAATCGGCGGTAACTATATAACCATCATCTGTCGAAGAATAGCCCAGAACCATTTTAGGCATTCCCGCAAGAATCCGCTTCCGCTTGGTAATGACGCTGTTTCCATAATCTTTTCTGGCTACGACATCAACAATACCATCGTTGACGGCCGTCAAATGGCCATTTGAATCAATTGTTGCCACGGATGAATTGGATGTTGACCACGAAAAAGAAGCCGCGTCAGGGCCCACTATAGAGAAGGTGTCAGAGGAACATACTATGTCTGGTCCCGAAAGATAGTTGTTTACGACAGTATTAAACCACAAAGATACATCCGAATAGAAAGCAATATGTTCCGTCGCAGAAGAAGGTAGAATAAAACTGTCGAATGGAGTGTCGACCCTGGGAGTTGGCAATTCCGAAATAAAATCCCGGCCATAGTCACTTGGCATTGCCATGGCACTCGCCGTGGGGATAAACATTAAAGAATCTTTCGCACTAATATTGGCAGTATACGAATACATCCAAGTCGTGTGAGTAGTGTCAATTTCAGTATCAATTTGCAAGTCTTTCAGATCATAAATAGAACTCGCAACAGCATCGAGCGCTACGCCTGATACCGGAGAATAATGACGCTTATCATTCAAAGTAAAGGCGACATCCGCCACCCATAAAAATTTCTTTGTAAATGTAACCTTTGATTTCGCTATCAAACTGTTATTTGTAAAATAGGGATAAATGTAATAAGACGATTGTATTGTAGACTTCCCAGGGACCCAAATGAACGAAACTCTGTTCTTTATTGCCAAATAAGATAGCAATGTCAATAGAGCCTCACTAAGAAATGTAGTAGATACCGATATATTTGCGTCGAGCAGTTTATCTCCTGGTAAATAAAAGGAAGTTGCACTAGAAACAGTTGTTCCGCCATTTGCTATTACTATGTTTTCGATGGGACTAGCCTGATTACCTTGCGGGAAGCCCATTGTTGTCAATTCATTTTGCAGTAACAGAAATTCGGTATTGTTATAACTCCAGTTATCGTCCACATAATTCGCCAACAGTTGCTTAACGGATTGACAAGAGCCCAGCCGCCTCGCCTCAGAAAAAATTTGTGAATAACCCGTAAAAAATGCGAGCGATCCACATAATATGTTGTCTGTTAAGTCATATATATCCCTATACAAATACAATAAACCTGGAGAGACATTGGCCCCCAAATAGGGCACATCGTGAGAGATGAAAAGCGTCGTATTGTGCAGCTCACCATTCAACTCCATATCCCGCAAGGCATAACGCGCTATCAAGCCGCCCATGCTCTGACCAAGGACGATATTCGGTTCTCCGGACTGATTTTGATCATTGACCCATCTTATGACTTCTTTCAAAACTTCGGCATTCGCCCTTATGTCAGCGCCGCAGTCGTACCAATCTACATAAAAGACATCATAATTAGAAAAAACATATGAATAGGTCAGAGGATCTCTATAATTAACAATATCTTCAATGTCTGTAGACCCGGAATAAAAATGTATAGCATTTCTATCTGAGATCCTCCAGGGATCAAACCCTTCTGAGACAATCAGCGGACGTTTATTAAAGGTTACATTATCCTTATGCACCACTTTAGCTTTGTACTGTTTCCCCTCATAAAAAGAAGAAATTTCCAATGAGTCACAATACCCATTTAACGCATCAGGTTTAATATCAGGGAACTTTACATATAGAATACCATGACCTTGATATGTCTGTCCTCCATATGTCACTTTCAACTTTGTTTCTACATATCCAGTGTTTAAATAAGACACAGTTAATGTTCTTCCTATTGTCACTGTTCGAAAACCATTTCCATCTCCTGGATCAAACTGAATGCTTTGGAAGGCCTGTGTGGACAGACTGTCAACATTGGCTATTGTAAAAGTGATGCTCTGATCTACCACTCCATCATTTCCTACGGCATACCCAAATAATACTGACTCACCATACGGGTCCAGCCAAACTCCGTTCTGATACGCATCACTGACAACTCCGTTCGTATAATTGATCAGGTTGTCAGTTAAGGCATTCGCAACTATGTAATTATACGGCTGGAACAAGATCCCCAACATCATGTTTTGTGAGGATGAATTACGTTCTATTCTCGACAATGCCGCCTGCACACATATTGTATCTGCTCCAACGGAAGCCGAATTGATGCTACAAAGCATATCACCTATTACAGGCAAGCTGACGAAGTTGCTATCTGTCAATGCTGAACCATTATAATATTCCCCTTCGATCAGGTTTACCGCCGTATCCCAAAGAAATCCTGTAGGCACTTTGGTTTTATCCAATCCCGCAAACATAGCATCCAATCCAATTTTAATGTCGGAAAAGCTTGGCTGTTGCGCATTTGACAGGAATGATAAATGAATCAGAAAAGCAACTATTATGAAAACTCTTTTCTTCATAGGGGACAGATAAAAACCTATTGCAAACTACCACTAGTAAAGATAATACTTTTTCACATAGCCATCAGTAAGACGCAAAGTGTCTCCCTTCGCGTTTACTATTTCAAACTCAAATGTAACAGTGTCACTATTATAACCTCTATCGTCGAAAGCCCCAAATACAATAAACCCATTGATTAATCTAAACCTATCAACAGGCGCTCCTCGTTTGCCAAAATTAAATAAAGCGCTGACGACAGGAAGTTTATCGCTGTACGCATCAGGGTTTTCATAATACTCGTCAAAGCTAGAAAGAGCATTTGTAAGCAGGTACTTATTTGATGGACTAAAATTACTGCTGTCAGTGGCAAATGTGAATTTAAAGCCAAATTTACTTTCACTTCTTCCATGACCAGGACGATCACCAAAAGACCAAGCCCAACCATCCCAAAAGATAAAACATACACCATCTTTGACACCTCTGAAAAAACCAATCCCTTCCTTCCTGAAAACTTCATGGTACTCGACACCATTTATTTTTACGCCGAATTGGTAATCATAATAATCTCTATCCCAATTCTCGGGAATTATAAAACAAGAAGGGCACAAAACGATTATTCCTGCCAACAATATATATAATCTTTTCATAATCAATTGAGTTTACAACAAACAACTGATACCAACACTTAAATCTGCCTTTCCATGGAAGCCGATGACTGCCGTGGCCTATATCCGTACGGTATCCAGGATGAGGTCGACCGTTTCTTTGGGTATCATCTCATAACCTATTCTATGATGCTATATCACATAGGAACTTGATGCGGATGAGGCGGATTTCGAGTTCTTCGAAATCGCCACCGAGGGCGGCGATGGCTTCCCCGACCGAGTCGGATTCGGCTTCGCTTCGGAAGTATTCGTAAATCTCCTCCACATCTTCCTCGTCGTAATTGTCTTCAATGTAATAATCCAGATTCAGCTTGGTTCCGGTGGAAACTATGCCCTCTATTTCCGTCACCAGTTCATCGAGGTCCATACCCTTTGCGGAAGCGATGTCCTCGAGGTCCATGCGCCGGTCTATACTCTGGATGATGAAAATCTTGTTTGCGCTCTTGTTAGGAGCCGACTTCACCACGAAGTCGTCCGGGCGGGTGATGTCGTTCTCTTCGACATACTGCGCGATAACCTTGACGAACTCGGCGCCGAACTTGCGCGCCTTGCCTTCGCCTACGCCCTGGCAGTTCTTGAGTTCATCTATCGTGACAGGATACAGGATGGCCATATCCTGCAGTGCAGGATCGCCGAATATGATCCACGGCTGGAGCTTCAGGCGGCGGGCGACATCCTTCCGGAGGTCCTTGAGCATCTTGAGGAGGTTCTCGTCGCATCCTCCACCGCCGCGCACCGCACCTGCGGCAGCGGCCGCCTCTTCGTCCTCGAAGTCGTCGGAACCGTCGTCGCTGAATACACCGTCCTGCACGAGTTCAAGCTTGCTCGGGGCGATCAGGAACTCAAGGCCGGCTCCGGTGACGGAGATCAGGCCGTAGGACTCTATCTCCTTCTCGAGCAGATGATGCACTATTCCCTGGTGGAGGACGGTGATCCAGAAGCGTTCGTCGTGGGCGCTGCCCTTGCCGAAGAATTCGAGTTCGTCGTGCTTGTAGCTCTTGATCAAGGCCGTCTCCTTGCCCGCGAGTATGCAGGCGAGATGCTCCACCTTGAAGTGCTCCGGAAGACTGGTGATGAGGTCGATGACGAGCTGCATATCCTTGCGGCCGTCGAACACAGGCTTTGGATGAAGGCAATTGTCGCAACAGCCGCAGTTCTCCTGAGTGTATTCTTCGCCGAAGTAGTTGAGCAGCAACTTTCTGCGGCACTGCCCGGATTCGGCGTATGCCACGACCTCGTTCAGGAGCTGGCGGCTGATTTCCTGCTCGGCCACGGGCTTGCCCTGCATGAACTTCTCCAGTTTGCGTATGTCCTTGTAACTGTAGTAGGTGATGCAGAGGCCTTCCTCGCCGTCGCGGCCTGCGCGCCCGGTCTCCTGATAATAGCTCTCTATGCTCTTCGGGATGTCGTAGTGGATTACGAAACGCACGTCCGGCTTGTCGATTCCCATGCCGAAGGCGATCGTGGCCACTATCACATCTATCTCCTCCATCAGGAACTTGTCCTGATTCTCAGCACGCACCTTCGCATCGAGACCTGCGTGATACGGCAGCGCCCGGATGCCGTTGATGCTGAGGAAGGCGGCCATCTCCTCGACCTTCTTCCGGCTGAGGCAGTAGATGATGCCGGACTTGCCGGGATTCTGGCGGATGAAACGCACTATGTCCTTCTCCGGCTCAACTTTGTTACGGATTTCGTAATAAAGGTTGGGGCGGTTGAAGGACGACTTGAAAATGACGGCATCCTGAATACCCAGATTCTTGAGTATGTCGCTCTGCACTTTTGGAGTAGCCGTTGCGGTGAGGGCGATGATGGGAGCACGGCCTATCTCGTTCACCAGACTGCGGATGCGCCTGTACTCCGGTCGGAAGTCGTGTCCCCATTCCGAGATACAGTGGGCCTCGTCCACGGCATAGAAAGAAATCTTGATTTCCTGCAGAAGGGCTACGTTCTCTTCCTTTGTCAACGATTCGGGAGCGACGTAGAGTATCTTGGTGCGTCCGGCGAGAAGGTCGGCACGGACCTCGTCTATTTCCTGCCTCGACAGCGAGGAATTCAGGAAATGGGCGATACTCTCGTTGCTGCTGACAAAGCCGCGCAGCACATCCACCTGATTCTTCATGAGCGCAATCAGCGGAGAAATCACGATAGCCGTGCCCTCCGCCACAAGGGCCGGGAGCTGATAGCAAAGTGATTTGCCTCCTCCTGTAGGCATCAGGACAAAGGCGTCGCCTCCGTTGAGGAGATGGTTGATCACCCGTTCCTGGTCCCCCTTGAAGTTGTCGTACCCGAAGAATTCCTTCAGAGTGCTGTGTATTTCAGCGGAATAGTCCCTATGCATACCCAAATTTAACAATTATTTCGTAAAAACAAAAAAGAAGTGCCCGCAAAAACGGGCACTTGATTTCAGTCGAGTGAATGAATCGCCAAACCGGAACGGAGCTTCGGCTCGAACCATGTCGTTTTCGGCGGCATGATGTTGCCGGTGTCCGCAATGTCGGTGAGCTGTTTCATCGACACGGGATAAAGCGCGAAGGCGACTGCCATCTCGCCGCTGTCCACCCTGCGTTCAAGTTCTCCAAGCCCACGGATGCCCCCGACGAAGTCGATGCGCTTGTCGGTGCGCAGGTCCTTGATGCCCAGTATCTTGTCCAGCACCAGATTCGACAGGATGGTTACGTCCAGCACTCCTATGGGGTCGGAATCGTCGTAGCGGCCGGCCTTGGCGGTGAGGGAGTACCACTTGCCGTCGAGATACATGCTGAAGTTGTGAAGAACTCTGTGATCCCCATATAAATAAAAAAAAAACGGAATGACAGTGAAGTCTTCTTCGAGGGCAGAGAGGAACTGCTCTTTGCCGAGACCGTTCAGATCTTTCACGACGCGGTTGTAGTCGATGATCTTGAGATGGCTTTCGGGGAAGCATACGGCCATGAAGTAGTTATATTCTTCCTTTCCGGTATGACCGGGGTTGTGGGCCTTCTTTTCTTCGCACACGCGCGCTGCGGCGGCCGTGCGGTGATGTCCGTCGGCGACATAGAACGCAGGCACCTGAGTAGTGAAGAGTTCGGTGATGCGCGCCACGACGGCGTCGTCGTCGATAACCCAGAATTCGTGGCCGAAATTGTTCTCGTCCGTAAACTTGTATTCGGAGGGGCCGGCGACGGTCTTCTCGACTATTGCATTTATCTCAGTATTGTCCTTGTAGGCGAAGAACACGGGCTCAATGTTCGCATTCTGGATGCGCACGTGCACCATGCGGTCGTCCTCTTTGTCCTTGCGGGTAAGCTCGTGCTTCTTGATGAGTCCGTTCGCATAGTCGGCGGCATGGGCACATAGCACGATTCCGTACTGGGTGCGGCCGTCCATCGTCTGCGCATACACGTAGTAGCAGGGTTTGGGGTCGCGCACCAGCCAGCCGCGCTCCTTCCAGAGCTTGAAGTTCTCGACAGCCTTGTCGTAGGTGCGCTGCTCGTGCTCCCCTGCGATGGGTTCGAAGTCGATTTCGGGCTTGGTAATGTGCAGCAGGCTCTTTTCTCCCGCCATCGCCTTAGCTTCTGCGGAATTCAGCACATCGTACGGAGGAGCCGCGACTTCCGTCACGAGGTTTTTGGGAGGCCTGATGGCCTCGAACGGTTTGACTGTCACCATAATCTACTTGTTAACCTGAAACCTGGTATTACCCGTAGCGAAATAATCCACGATCTGCCTTGCAGCGGCGAGGCCGGCGTTGATATTGGCTTCCGCTGTCTGGGCACCCATCTTCTTGGGAGTGGCGAACACGCGGAGGCCGAACTTCTCCTGCAGAACTGCAAGATTGTCGGGAGCGACGTCGGTGACATACTTGAGGTCCGGACGCTCTTCGAGAGCCTTCTCCAGACCGGCTTCGTCGATCACTTCCTTGCGGGCGGTGTTCACAAGAGTCGCGCCCTTGGGCATCTTGGTGATGAGGTCGTAGTTTATGCTTCCGATGGTTGAAGGGAGTGCGGGGATGTGCAGGGAGAGATAGTCGCTGCCTGCGTAGAGTTCATCGAGGCTGTGCACGGGTTCGGCTCCGCCAGCTGCTATCTGCTCGTCGGAGAGGAAGGGATCGAGGGCCTTGACCTTCATCCCGAGGGCCTTGGCCTTTGCACCCACCAGACGGCCTACGTTGCCGAAGGCCTGGATGCCCAGCGTCTTGCCCTGGACCTCGCTTCCGGTTGCAGGAGTGAACTGGGTGCGTGCCATGAAGATCATCATGGCGATTGCAAGTTCGGCAACCGCATTGGAGTTCTGGCCGGGGGTGTTCATCACCACCACGCCGTGTGCGGTGGCCGCAGCAAGGTCGACGTTGTCGTAGCCTGCGCCGGCGCGCACTACTATCTTGAGTTCCTTTGCAGCGTCGAGAACCTCGGCTGTCACCTTGTCGGAACGGATGATGAGGGCGTTGACACCTGCGACGGCCTTCACGAGATCGGCCTGCTCAGCATATTTTTCGAGGAGCTGGACTTCGTGTCCGCCTTTTTCGAGTATTTCCTTGATCCCCGCCACAGCTGCTGCGGCGAAGGGCTTCTGGGTAGCTATGAGGACTTTCATTTCTTGAGTGCTTCAAAATCCTTCATTGCGGCGGTGAGGGCCTCGACATCTTCCTGGGTGCAGGCGTTGTAGAGCGATGCACGGAATCCGCCCACACTGCGGTGGCCCTTGATGCCCACGATATTCCTGCTCTTCGCGAATGCGAGGAACTCGTCCTGCAGGGCCTCGTAGCCGGGAGCCATTACGAAGCAGACGTTCATGATTGAACGGTCTTCCTTCTCGGCTGTGCCGACGAACAGAGGGTTGCGGTCGATTTCGGCATAGAGGGTGGCGGCCTTCTTCTCGTCGATCTCATGGATGGCATCGATGCCTCCGATGCCCTTGAGCCACTTGAGGGTCTCATTCATCACGAAGATGCTGAAGACGGGAGGGGTGTTGAACATGGATTCCTTGTCGAGGTGCACGCGATAGTCGAGCATCGTAGGGATGTAGCGGCTGACCTTTCCGAGGCTGTCCTTGCGGATGATGGCGAATGCCACGCCTGCAGGGCCGGCGTTCTTCTGGGCGCCGCCGTAGATCATCGCATACTTGCTGACGTCCACCCTGCGGGAGAGGATGTCGGAAGACATGTCGGCGATGAGGGGGACGGGGCAGTCGATATCGTGCTTGATCTCGGTGCCGTAGATGGTGTTGTTGGTAGTGATGTGGAAGTAGTCGAGATCGGTGGGGATTTCGTATCCCTTGGGAATGTAGCTGTAGTTCTTGTCCTTGCTGCAAGCGATTGCATAGGCGTCTCCCAGACCCTGGGCTTCCTTGAGAGCCTTGTGCGCCCATACGCCCGTATCGAGGTATGCGGCCTTCTTCTCGAGGTAGTTCATCGCCACATAAAGGAACTGGAGGCTGGCGCCGCCGCCGAGGAAGACGGTCTCGTATTCATCGGGGATGTTCAGGATCTCTCTCCAGAGAGCCCTGGTCTCGTTCATCGTCTCTTCCCACTCTTTGGTTCTGTGTGAAATGGATATCAGTGACACACCGGTGCCCTTAAAGTCGAGAAGGGCCTCGCGGGCGTGTTCGATGGCCACCTGCGGCAGAAGGCAGGGGCCTGCATTAAATACGTGGATTTTGCTCATGGCATTAAAATGATTTTATCCTTAAAGATACCTATTTTTTCTATATGTTCCAAAAATTGCTTCTCTTTTGTAAGCGGGACCGGGGTTTCAAGTAAACATTTGTCAGTAAAAACACGCTTGACAATCTCGATTCCGGAAGCCTTGAGTTCTCCCATCACCGCAGGCATGAGTTCGTACCCGAACTCCAGGCTCCAGCGGCGGGTGGCGGTCTTTTCGATGACCTGCGCCTTGTCGAGGGCGTCGGCCGTTGCGCTCTTGTAGGCACGGATCAGGCCGGGCACTCCCAGCAGAATTCCTCCGAAATAGCGTACCACCACTACAAGAACATTGCTGAGCCCTTTTGAATCAATCTGCCCCAGGATAGGGCGCCCGGCAGTGCCTGATGGCTCTCCGTCGTCGTTGGCGCGCCATAGGCCTTCTCCCGAAAGCACCGGTCCTTCCGGGCTTTCTTCAGTTTTATTTATGCGGTAGGAGAAGCAGTGATGCCTTGCTCCGTGGTGCTCCGCGCGCAGGGCGTCCACTATGGGCTTGACATCTGATTCTGAGGTGATTGGGTACGCATAGGCGATAAAACGGCTGCCACTGTCTTTGTAGAGGCCTTCGGACGGGACTGCGATGGTACTGTATTTATCGCGCGAAACCATGTCCAAAATTAGCAAAAATCTTGTATATTCGCGTTGTATTTAGAAATTAGTTAGAAGATGACTTACCGTTACCGCGTCACGCTCGAAGGAATAAAAGGCTTTTTCAGGGTATATCTCGTAAATGCCTCGAACAGTCTGTATACTTTGCACAAGCAACTCCGTGCCGATCTTGAATTCCCTCAGGACCAGCAGATACTCTTCAAGGCCTTCGACGAGGCCGGAAACGTTGCAGGGCGCTTCGCGCTGATGCCCCTTCCAGGCAACAAGGCGGTAGACGAGGTCAGTCTCGCCGATACGGTGAAGGCCGGAATCGTCAAGTTCCAGTACTTCTACGACGTCGTTTCCAAAAAGAGCGTGACGGTCACTTTCGAAGGAGAGGAACCGGGGCGCGAGGTCCAGCTTCCTGAAATCATAGAATCCAAGGGCCCCCTGCCCATTGAATTCGAGCACGGTTACGTCGCCTTCGAGGACCTCCCCGACAACCGCAGACGCCTTCCCGGCGAGAAGAAAGAAGGAAACGGCCTTCTCGCCATGCTCGGCCTCGAAGATGAGGACGACGAGGACGACGAAGACGACGAGGACGATGAAGAAAAAGATGACGACCTCGAAGAAGAGGACGTCATCTATGATGAGAACGAATAGGCCCGCTCAGTCCCAATCGGCCGGTTTTTTTATTGAATACCCCTTCTCCACCTCAACCACATAGTCTGCAGCAAAATTGTACTGTGGGGTCACTTTTACGTCCTTCTGAACGTAGTACACGGCACAATTGGATGGATCATCAAGATTGATGATATTGCCAACAGTTTCTCCAGGGAGGGGAGCCAAAAGCGACCCGACAACTTTGCATGAACAAAAGGCCATGCTCAGCATTAGCGCTGCCGCTATGGTTATCAGTCTATGCGGTTTCATCTGTACAAAAACAATTAATACAAGAACCCAAACAACCAGAGGGGAATCTTATTCCCGCGCCCAAACTCTACTCCATCTATCGCCAGGAAACTGTTTTCAATATCCTTGATCTGTTCAAAACTCTTTCCAGGACCACCCACCTCGAAGAGATATTTCTCGTCCACAAGGAAATCCCCTTTTGCAGGGTAATATACCTTGCATACTCTGCTCAACTGATTATAGAAGAATGACTCTCTTATGGTTCCTATTTCCGGGTTACCGGACAAGGCATACATCAAATTGGGATTATCCAGATAGAGTTTGTCCGGTGAAGACAGTTTCTTCACGGATTTTGGTTTAGTCTTGAGCTGACCGATAAGGGCTGCCCGTTCAAGCAGGTCCATCAACTTAAGCCCCTGCTCCCGGTTGGTCTCCAACTGATTATAAATCTCTTCCATATTGGGGACAAACGGAACCTGGGCTGCTATGATATAGAGCAGCTTCTTCAGTTTCTGGATAGTAGCATACTCCACCTCCGTAACAGCCGGGATATCCTGCTCAATCACCTGACGGCATACCTCTGCCAAGCGGTCGTTAAATCCTTCCGTATCTTCCTTGTAGAAGGGGTAATATCCATGCTTGAGATAATCCGTGAAGTAATTCAGAACATGGATTTTGTTGGTGATTTCTGTAGCGATTTCAACATGCCTGGTAAGGATATCCTCCAAACTGACCTTTTCCCAGGATAGGAGGCCTTCAAAGGCAAGATACTCCCGGAACGACATTCCGTGGACCGTGTTCATGGAAGTTCTTCTGGAGAGATCCACGTTGCCCTCGCCAATCTGAAGCATGGAGCTTCCCGTGAATACGACATTCATCGTGGGATAATTATCGTAGATATTCTTGATTCCCCACTGCCAGTTCTCGTACTTGTGCACTTCGTCCAAAAACAGATGAGTTCCTCCATGGATATAGTGGTATTCAACCAAATCGTCCAGACTGTTCCCGTTGAACCAGATATGGTCCAGCGAAGCGTAAAGGATTTTGCTGTCATCTGCGAATGTCTCCCGGATATGCTGTTTGAGGAGAGTGGATTTACCTACACCCTTCGGTCCCTTGATTCCAATAATTCTAGGCTTCCAATTGATGTGGTCATATATCTCACGTTTGAAGTCAAGGCTCACCTGTGCCACAAGTCTGTGTGAGTTTCTGTAGAGTATGTCCGGATTTAGTTCCATGTCTTTATGCGTTTAACCATCGCAAAGATATAAAACAATCTTGGAAGATTGAAATTTTTCTCAAAAAACAATCTTGGAAGATTGATTATGGTTGTGGCCGTTGTCTTCAGGAAGCGCTTTCCTGTTCTGGGCGAAAATGCCGGGAGCGCCTTGCAACGACAAGATGACGACAAGGGCCGTTATGACTTCAAGGCTTTTTAGAAACAAGATTCCATGTGCAAAAAACGCTTGTTTTGCACATGGAATCCGATTTGAAACCGACAGGAAGATTATTCAGCTTCCTTCTCCACGAAAGGAGCTACCTTGCAAAGGTCTACTGTGAAGATGAGGGTGGCGTTGGGTTCGATGCCCTGGTTGCCGCGCTCACCGTATCCGAGTTTGGCGGGAACATAGAGTTCGATGGTTCCGCCTTCTCCCACCTGCTGGATGCCTTCGGTCCAACCTGCAACTACGCGGTTGAGGGTGAAGCGTACGGAATCACGGTCGGGAGTAACCTCGTCAAACACGTTGCCGTCGAGGGTCTTGCCCTGATAGCGTACCCAGACGGTGTCCTTATCGGATGTAGGCTTCTTGCCACCTTCCTTGATGATCTTGTACTGGAGGCCGCTTTCAAGTTCTACGACACCTTCCTTGGTCTTGTTCTTTGCAAGGAACTTCTCCTCTGCTTCCTTGTTGGTGAGGAGCTTGAGGGAACGCCTGTTCTCGAGGAATTCGCCGAAGAGACGGTTCATCTCGTCGGGGTTGATCTTGAACTGCTCGCCGAATTCAGGGTCGCGCATGTTGCCCTTCGCCTTGATGAAATCGGTCATACCCTTCTTGATCTGGGCATAGTTCAGGTCGCCGAAATCGTATCCCTTGATAAAGGAGCCGAAGTTGATACCTACGAGGTAGGATACGGAGTCGATCTGCTTCTTGCTGGGAGTGTAGTCCTTTGCGGTCTTGACCACTTCTTCCACTGTTTCGACGGCTTCTTCGCCGTCTTCTACTTCTGCTGCCTTCTCAGCCTTGGGTGAGCAGGCAACGACTGCAAGTCCTGCTGCGAGGACTGCGAACAAAAAATTCTTTCTCATTGCGTTTATAAGTTTTAAAAGTTGTTTCTATAGTTCCCATGCAAGAGCCGAAGCGCCGAGGATGGCGGCATCGCTTTCCTTCAACTGTGAGAAGAGGAGTTTGACCTTGCCTTTCCACAAGGGCAGGACGTTGTCGTTCATGCTCTTGTAGGTAGGCTCATAAATGAATTCCTTTGCACGTGCCAGTCCGCCGAAGAGAACAATCGCCTCGGGAGCGGAGAACTGGATGAAGTCTGCAAGTTTCTCGCCAAGAATGCGTCCGGTGTAGTTGAATACGCGCAGAGCGACGGCGTCGCCTTCCTTTGCAGCTTCGTACACATCCTTGGAAGTGATGTTCTGGACTTCACGGAGCAGAGAAGGTTCCTCGCTCATGTCCAGCCACTCGCGGGCTGTACGGGCAACTCCGATTGCGGAGCAGTACGCCTCGAGACAGCCGTTGCGGCCGCAGCCGCAGAGCCTTCCGTTGTGACGGACGGCTATCGTGTGGCCGAGTTCTCCGGCGAATCCGTCGGAGCCGTAAAGAACCTCGCCGTTCACTACGATGCCGGAACCTACGCCGGTGCCGAGGGTGATCATTATAAAGTTCTTCATGCCTTTGGCCACACCGTAGGTCATCTCGCCGACCGCCGCCGCATTGGCGTCGTTGGTAAGCGATACGGGAATGCCTCCGCAGGCCTCGGAAAGTTTCTGTGCGAACTTGACTTCTCCGTGGGCGGCCCAGGGAAGATTGGGTGCGAATGCGATGCTTCCGGTGTAATAGTTTCCGTTGGGAGCTCCCACGCCTATGCCACGGATCTGTCCGTGCTTGCCGGCCTGCGCCACGAGTTTGATCACGGCTTCGGCAAGCTCCTTGATGATTACGTCCGCATCGGGATTGTCATTGGTCTTGATGACGCTCTGCGCGAGCACTTCGCCACGTGCGTCAACGACACCGAGCTTGCAGCTCTGGCCGCCTATATCTATACCTACTACGAAATCTTTATCCATATCTTAGTCTACTTTGATATCGGTATTGACGTTCTTGGAGCCTGCGAATGCATAGTATACGAGGAATGCAAGGCAGGCTATAATGAGCCAGTAGCTCTGAAGCGAGCCTACATGGTCGGCAAGGAGGTTCTGGAAGAACGGGATGATGCCGCCGCCGCAAACCAGAGTCATGAAGATGCCCGAAGCGGCTGCGGTGTATTTGCCGAGGCCCTCGACTGCGAGGTTGAAGATTGCGCCCCACATGATGGAGGTGCAGAGTCCGCAGAGCACGAGGAATCCGAGCGACAGGGGAATGGTGTTGGCTCCTATCTTGATATGCACGGTTTCGGGGGTGAAGATTGCGCAGATCACAAGCACGATGGCAACGGCGCTCATCACGCCAAGCATGGTCTTGCTGCTGATCTTGGAACCGAGGGATGCGCCGATCAGACGGCCGATGAGCATGCTGAGCCAGTAGCCGCCGATCATGGTGCCGGCGATTGCAGGGCCTACCCAGTCAAGTCCGGAATAGTAGACGTTGGCGGTGTTGGGGATGCCGACCTCAATTCCTACATAGAAGAAAATGGCGATAGCACCGAGCACGAAGTGACGGAAAGAAAGTGCACTGTGAGGATCCTTCTGAACATTGCCTGCGAGGCGTGCGGCCTTCTCTTCGGGGGTCTCCATGTGAGGCTCGGGGATCTGGGTAAGGGAGATCACGATGAAAGCGATGGCGAAGATTGCCATGGCGATGATCATCACGGGAGCAGCCTTGGACACGGTTGCGTCTGCGATGCTGCCGCCTACCAGCCAGCCTACGAAGATAGGAGCGATGGTGCCGCCGGTGGAGTTGCAGGTGCCGCCCCACTGGATGAGCTGGTTACCCTTGTTGCCGCCTCCGCCGAGGGTGTTGAGCATAGGGTTCACCACGATGTTGAGCATGCACATCGAGAAGCCGGCCACGAATGCGCCGAGCACATAGACTGCGAAACTCTCCACATATCCGGAAAGGAACTGGATGCCTACACCGATGAAGCCCACGGTGACGGCTGCGAGTGCGGTGAATTTATAACCCTTGCGCTTGAGGATGATGCCTGCGGGGATGCCCATGCATGCGTAGGCGATGAAGTTGGCGAGGGTTCCGAGCTGCGAAAGGGCCTTGGAAGCACCGAACTGGTTGGTAACGATCACACCCATCGAACCTGCAAGGTTCGTCACGAATGCAATCATGAAGAACAAAGCGAACATCACCACGATGGCCGGGGTGTAGTTCTGTTTCTTTACTGCATTAGCCATAGTATTATTTGTTTTAAACAGATTCTATGTTCTTGGGGTTGAGCAATTGTTTTCCTTCGGGAGTGTAGGCATATTCGATGCGGTCGGCATAGAATTTCTCCACCTTGCCGCGGACAATCTTGGAAGTGGAGTTCACCATGCCGTTCTGCTCGGTGAACGCCTCGGGCCGCACCGCGATCGCGGCGGGGAGCCACTTCTCAGGGAACATGCCCTCGTGGGAACCGCCCTTCTTGTAGGAATCGCATTCGGCCTGGATCATCTGCAGCATTGCCTCCCTGCCTTCCTTGGATTCCGGATCTAGGCCGGGATGCTTTTCCTTCAACGTGCGGCGGAGAGCCTCCTTGTTGGGCACTATGAGGACGATGGTATAAGGATTCTGGTTGTTGTGGATGATTACCTGGTCGATATACTTGCTGCTGTCGGTAAGGCTGTCTTCATATCCCTCCGGCGAATATTTCTCGCCGTCGGCGCTGATGAGCAGGCTCTTGAAACGTCCTGTGACATAAAGGTAGCGGCGGTTGGGAGCATACAGGTATCCGCGGTCGCCGGTATGGAGCCATCCGTCTATGATGGTGGAGGCGGTGGATTCGGGGTTCTTCCAGTAGCCCGCCATGACATTCTCGCCGCGGATTACGATTTCGCCGGTGACTCCGTCGGGCACTTCCTTGCCGTCCTCGTCGCAGATCTTTATGTCCATAGGCTCCACGGTGCGGCCCGAACTGCCGAAAATGGCATGCCCGGCAGAATTCGCGCAGATGATGGGTGTCGCCTCGGAAAGGCCGTAGCCCTGGAACACGGGGACTCCTATGGCGCAGAACCAGCGCTGGAGTTCGATGTCGAGCAGAGCGCCTCCGCCGACGAAGAATTCCATCCTGCCTCCGAACGCGCTGTCGCGCACGGTCTTGAAGAGCTTGCGGTCGAAGAACTTGATGAGGGGCTTCTTCCAGAAGTGCTTGATCCAAGGTTTGCCGGCGTTGTAATACTCACGGTTGTAGCCGATTGCGAGCTTGACAGCCCAGTTGAACAGCTTCTCCACCTTGGGCCCTTTCGCGCGGATGGCGCCCTCGATGTTCTTTTTGAAACTGCGGGTGATGGCAGGCACGGAAAGCATGATATGCGGACGCACGTCCTTGATGGCACCGGGGATGTTGCGCAGAGTTGCGAGCTGAGTCTTCCCAACAGGCACGGTGGCGATGCTGCCGCCGTACATCATCATTGTGTAGAAGCCGGCCACATGCGCGAAGCAGTGATCCAGCGGAAGCACGATGAGCATGACCGCATCATCATGCACATTGATTACCGACGAGCCCTGCTCCACATTCGCAGTATAGTTGCGGTGGGTGAGGAGGATGCCTTTGGGGTCGGCGGTGGTGCCGGAAGTGTAACTGATGTTGGCATAATCGTCGGGGCCGATGGAGGCGATGCGCTCGTCTAGCTTGGAGGCATTGTCTTTCAGGAACTTGAGCCCCATGTCGCGGACGGTGCCGATGAAGATTTCACCTTCCTGGAGTTCGACGTCGTCGAGCACGATGACGTTTTTGACTGCGGGGCACTGGGCGATCACGCGGCGCACCTTGTGAAGCTCTCCCACCGACGCCACCACGAACTGAGCGTCGGAGTGGTTGATACGGAAGGTGAGATCGTAGTCGGATTCGAGCTTGTATGAAAGGGGCACGTCCACGCCGCCGGCGTAGAGGATGCCGAGTTCAGTCATGATCCAGAGGTTGCGGCCTTCGGAAAGAAGGGCGACTTTTTCGCCTTTCTGCAGCCCGAGAGCCATAAATCCCGCCGCGAGGATGCGGCCTTCGTCACGGGTTTTCTTGAAGGATGTTTCCGTCCACACATCTCCCTGCTTTTCACGCAGGAAAGTCTTTTCGGCGTATTTAGCCGTGTACTTCTCGACAAAGTCGATTATGGTAGGTCTTTCGTTTGCCATATTGGTTAAAAATCAGTGGTTTCAGGTTTAGGTGCGGAGAACAGGCCGAACATCTGGGCGTCTA
>R22__coassemble_601_pt1 | contig 22339 bp, 16 predicted proteins | sample R22__metabat2_high_PE_057 | metagenome-assembled genome bin R22 | reverse complement strand
TCGGGCAGATAGGTATTCCAGCCGCGCTTCTTCCCCTCTGCCGTTATCCGCTCGCGGAGACCGCTGTTGGCAGAGACGCCTCCGCCTATCGTAATCTCCCTGATGCCGGTCTGTTTCGCAGCCTTGACGAGTTTGTCCATCAGTATGTCTATGAGCGTTTTCTGGAAAGATGCGCAGATATCTTCTTTGTTCTTCTCCATGAATTCCGGATCCTTTGCCATTTCGTCGCGTACGAAGTACAGGAGCGAAGTCTTTATGCCGCTGAAACTGTAGTCCAGCCCTGGCACGTGGGGTTTTGCGAACTTGAATCTCTGCGGATCGCCCAACTTCGCAAGCCGGTCTATCACAGGCCCTCCGGGATAGCCCAGCCCCATCATCTTGGAACATTTGTCGAAGGCTTCCCCGACGGCGTCGTCTATGGTCTGGCCGAGTATCTCGAAATCGAGCGGCGAATTAACTTTCACTATCTGCGAGTTTCCGCCGGACACCAGAAGGCAGAGATAAGGGAAGGAGGGCTGGACGACAGGCTTGTCTTTCTGCTTGACAAAGCCCGCGAGAATATGCCCCTGGAGATGATTCACCTCCACTATCGGGATGTTCAGCGCAAGCCCGAACGCCTTTGCGAAAGATGTGCCCACGAGCAGCGAACCCAACAGTCCGGGGCCGCGCGTGAAAGCTATGGCCGTGAGGTCGGAAGGCTTGATTCCGGCACGGGAGATGGCCTCGCTTACAACGGGGACAATATTCTGTTCGTGTGCCCTGGAGGCAAGTTCAGGCACGACTCCGCCGTATGCCCTGTGCACATCCTGACTCGCTATAACATTGGAAAGCAGCCATCCATCCGAAATGACGGCCGCAGAAGTATCGTCGCAAGAAGACTCTATTCCTAAAATTATGTCCATTTCAAAGCTTTTACGGATGCAAATTTAAGCATTATTTCTTATTTTTGTAGATTACAATAATTGTGCGCACACGAAAAGGAACAATGACATAGCCGCCAGGATCTTCGGATTCATAGTACTGTTGCTGGCAACGGCAGTGGTAGCCGTGCAGTCCCCCGAAGTCCAGGACAGGCTGGTGCGCAAACTGATTTCTTCTTATTCCGACAAACTGGGAGGCCGCATAGAGTTCTCTTCCGTCAACCTGCAGGCTCCAGGCACAATCGCCCTAAAGGATGTGCTGATCGTGGACGACGACCCGTATACGGCCGACAGGTACAACACCGGGTATGCCACCTGCGACACCCTTCTGTACGCAAGCGAAATCAGCGCCACGGTGTCTGCGAAGATGCTCGTCAAAGGGCAGGGAATACATCTCGGCAGGGTTGACATCCGGGGTGCGAGCGCTTTCCTTGCCATGGAGCCCTATGCCAAAAACGGGATGAACTTCTCCCGCGTTCTCGGGCTTGGCGACAGCGATTCCACTTCCTCCGTCCCTCCGATTTCGGTCGGGAGGATCACCGGCGAAGACATACGTTTCCGGATGTCCGATTTCCAGCGTCCTCCAAAGCAGTATGCTCCCACATCCATCAACTACGAGAATATCGACGCCCGCATCAGCACTCTGAGCGCCCGCAACCTGAGCATCAGGGGCGGGACGGTCAGCGCCGTGCTGGAGAACGCCGCGATTTCCGAGAAGACGGGGGCGGATGTAACTGTCAGCACCAGGATGAAAGTCAGCAACGGCGTGGTGACGCTTCGCGACATAGTCATCAGGGACAGTCTCACCGACCTGCACGCCCCGCTGTACTCCATGACCAAGACGACTCCCGAGGCTTACAAGCATTACTGCAGGGAAATAAGGATGCGGTTCAAGGTAGCGGAAGGCAGCGTGGTGTCCTCCAAAACCATTTCCCAGTTCGGGAAAGGCCGCCTGGACGGAATGGATTTCCTGGTCCGGATAGACGAGGCGGAAGCGGAAGGCTATGTCAGCGACCTGAACATCAAGAAGTTGAAGTTCACAGACCTGTACGGAGGAGTCAAGGGAGATGCGAACTGCCGCATCACCGGTATAACCGTCACGGATGAAATGATGCTGGACGCCGTGATCAAGCGCCTGGACTTCACCACGGCCGGCGCGGAACAGTTCGCAGGCAGGCTGAGCGGAAAGGATATCAGGATCAGGCAGTTTGCAAGTGGGCAGGCCCTCAACTTCAGCGGAAGGGCAAAGGGCACGCTCAACAATCTCACGGCCAAAGGCAGGCTCGGCACACGCGACGGGTCCGCCAACGCCGACCTCGGAATAAAGAACCTGCTCGACGGCAGCCGCGGAACCGAAATCAGCGGCAAGGTCGCCACCAGGAATCTCGGAGTCGGAAGCATCATCAACCATGACTTCATCGGCAAGGTGACTGCGAACACCGGGTTCAAGGCGGTCCTCGACAACGGCAATACTTTCGTAAGGGTGGATTCCCTGATGGTGGACCGCCTGGGAGTGCTCGGATACGACTACACCGGCATCGCGGCGGCAGGCACCTATTCCGACAATGCCTTCGACGGCAAGATCATCTGTGCCGACCCCAACCTCAACTTCATCTTCCAGGGCATATTCAATCTGTCTCCCAAAACCAACAACGCGCTGTACAAGTTCTCCGCGAATGTAGGCTATGCCGACCTGGAAGCCCTCAGGCTAGACACCCGCGGAGGCGCTTCGAAGGTGTCCGCCGAGCTGAATGCCAATCTGATGAAAATACCCAGCGGAGACCTTCTGGGCGATTTCAACATCTACGACCTCACACTCGAGAACGACCTGGGAGTCAAGTACATAGGCGACATCTACGCAGGTTCACACTCCAACGGCGGCATAAGCCGCGCGCAGATCAGGTCCAGCTTTCTGGACGCCGGATATGTCGGCAACAGGAACATACTGGACTTCCTCGACGACATCCAGACGGTGACCACCAGGCGCGAACTCCCGGCACTCTACAGCAGGAAAAACGAAGACAAGGGCTATGCCGATGCCGACTACGACATCAGCATAAATTTCCACGACAGCCGCGACCTGCTGTCCTTCATAAAGCCCGGAGTCTATATCGCCGACTCCACCCGCATAGACCTGCGCATGAACTCGGGGCGCCTCAATGGGACGGTGCGCTCTCCCCGGCTTGCCTACATGACCAACTACCTCAAGGGGCTGGACATCACGGTCGACAATCTGGGAGGAAGCGCGAATGCCACCCTGCTCACCGAAGAACTGAAGATGGGGCAGATCGGCTTCACCAACAGCGCCTTCACCGCCTTCGCGCAGAAAAACGATTTCTTCCTCAGTTTCCATTACGACAACATAGTCGGCATCGACAATATGGGAGAGATCTACCTGGGCGGCAGCATTGAACGCGATGCTTCCGACACCCTCATAGTGCACGCCAAACCCATGTCCTCCTATGTCAGGTTCGAGGATTCGCAATGGGATCTCGCCGAGTCCGACATACGCTACCGTTCCGGCGAGGCACGTTTCGACAATTTCCTGATTTACAACGGCAGCCAGTCCATCAGCATCAACGGAGGAGTTTCCACTTCCAAGACGGACACGCTAGCCCTCGACATCAGCGGGGTCGACCTCGACATAATCAATCATTTCAGCAGGAAGAACTACGGCATCAAAGGTCTGACATCCGGCCACGCCCTGCTCTCATCGCCGCTGAAAGGGAATGTCACCGGACTGCTCAACCTTGCCTGCGATTCCCTCGCGATTGCCGGGGAAGATGCAGGCTCGCTCAGGATGGCTCTCGCATGGGACAAGGGAGCGGACAAAGTCAGCGCATTCATCCGCGACAACGTCGAAGGAACCGACGCCCTGAACATCAGGGGCAGCTACGGGCTTTCCAACAAGGAAATCGACCTGAAAGCCATTGCCAAAGGGCTCAAGCTCGCGCTTCTCTCGCCCGTACTGCCGGAGATGATCACAGGCCTGGGAGGCACCCTCGAAGGGGAATTCAATGTCAGCGGTACCCCGGACAGCCTTGCGCTCAGCAGCAACGGCGCGCATGTCGAAGACGGCAGGATGCGTGTCGCCTACACTGGTGTCGGTTACAAACTCGGCGGTCCTTTCCACATCGATTCGCAGGGGCTGGTGTTCGACGACTTCAGCATCACCGACCGGGAAGGAGGATACGGTCTGCTCAACGGAGGCCTCAGATTCGCATCGCTGAAAGACTTTATCCTGGATGCAAGGCTGAACCTGAACAATCTCATGATATTCGGAAACAAGAGCGGCGACCTCTACGGCGACCTGTTTGCCAGCGGAGACGTGCGCCTCGAGGGCCCCCTGGACGACATATTCATAGATGCGAACGTATACACCAACAAGGCGGGCACCATACACGTGGCGCTCGACGGGGCATCGTCCGCGAGCATCGGAGACCTGCTCACCTTCACCGACCACAGCGAATCCGGCATAGACCCTTACGAGGAGATGCTCTTCGAGATGCTCCGGCAGGAGGCCACACGCAAGAAGGCTTCGGCTTCCAATCTGACAGCTCACGCCAGGATAGTGGCCACTCCGGACCTCGAGGCGGTCGTCGAACTTGACAACGGAGGAGACAACTTCCTCACCGCGAGGGGTGCCGGCATATTCAACGTAGAAGTCAATCCGGCGCGAAGGATCTTCGACGTGTCCGGCGACTACAACATCGCTTCCGGAAAGTATCACTTCTCCCTCCCGGGCATCACGAGCAAGAACTTCAACATAAACAGCGGAAGTTCCATCAAATTCGGCGGCGACATAATGAACAGCGAGCTTGACATCGACGCCACCTACACCCTTCGCACCTCCATCAACCGACTGATGGCAGACACGTCTTCGGTTGCAACCCGGCGCACCGTCAACTGCGGAATCAGCATCAGCGACAGGCTCAGCTCGCCGAAGGTGGACTTCTCCATCGATATTCCGGACCTGGATCCCACCACGAAATCCGAAGTCGAAAGCGCGCTCAATACCGAGGACAAGGTGCAGAAGCAGTTCCTCGCCCTTCTGGTCACAGGGTCTTTCCTCGAAAACGAGCAGTCCGGCATCGTCAACAATACTAATCTCGTGTTCTCCAACGTGACCGAGATGATGTCGCGCCAGCTCAGCAACCTGCTCAACAGGATGGATATCCCCGTCGACCTCGGCGTGGGCTATCAGCAGAATTCGAGCGGCACGGACCTTTACGACGTTTCGGTCAGCACGGAGCTCTTCGACAACCGCGTGGAAGTGCGCGGGTCTTTCGGCAACAGGCAGTACAGCACGTCCACCAACCCCAACGGGGACATGGTGGGAGACCTTGACATAGACGTCAAGCTCGACCGTCCCGGCGAGCTGCGGCTCAACCTGTTCTCGCATTCCGCCGACGAGTACACGAGCTATCTCGACTATTCCCAGCGCAACGGCGTGGGTATTACATATCAGAAAGAATTCAACAAATGGGGCGATTTCTGGAAAGGCCTGTTCCGCAGCCGTAAGAAGCGGCAGCAGATGAGCAGGGATACGAACCAGAACGAGGCCAAGCGCACAATAACGATAGAAGCAGATGAATAAAGGAAAACTGTACCTGATTCCGTCCCCGCTCGGAGACTATGACCCGGCGGAAGTCATTCCTGCAGGCACTCTGGAAGTGCTGAAAGGGCTCAAGACTTTCGTGGTGGAAGAGACGCGCACGGCAAGGCGATACCTTTCCGCAGCGGGCCTGAAAGGGTATATCGCCGAGCTGGAGTTCCACGAGCTCAACGAGCATACCGCACAGGCGGAGGTCGAAGCTCTGGCGGGCCTTTTCGACAAGGGAGACGTCGGGCTCATTTCGGAGGCCGGCTTGCCCGCAGTGGCGGATCCCGGGGCCGCACTGGTGGCCCTGTGCCACCGCCAGGGCATAGCCGTGGTGCCTCTCGTCGGTCCTTCCTCGCTGATGCTCGCGCTGATGGGATCCGGGCTCGACGGGCAGAGTTTCGCGTTCCGCGGATACCTCCCTGCCAAGACCGACGAGAGGCGCGCGGCCATACGCCGCTGCGAGAAGGACTCCTCCGCACTGCATCAGACACAGATATTCATCGAAACGCCCTACCGGAACGATTCTCTCCTCAAGGACTTGCTGGAGCAGCTCTCCCCTGCCACGAGACTCTGCCTGGCAGCAGACATCACCCTTCCGGACGCGTTCATCAAAACTCAAACAGCAGCACAATGGAAAAAAGATATACCGCAGATAGGGAAACGCCCGTGCGTGTTCCTGATTTTGGCACAATAGAGCTCCTCGGAATGGAATTCCTGGCCTACCACGGCTGCCTGGCCTCCGAAAAAGAGGACGGAGGGCGTTTCGTCGTGGACTTCAAGGCCACGGTAGACCTTGCCGCGGCGGAGCAGTCCGACTCCCTGGACGACACCCTGGACTATTCTGCCGTATACAGGCTTGTCGCTTCCGAGATGGCCACACCGTCCAATCTGCTGGAGAATGTGGCATACCGCATCCGTGCCGCCATCGAAGAAGCCTTCCCGACCATTCCCGAATTTGAAATAAGCGTTGCCAAACGCAATCCTCCCGTGGAAGGTTCAGCCGCCAGCGCAAAAGTCACGGTCAAAGGAGGTTGCGTGCGATGAAGATTGCTTTCATCACCCTTGGATGCAAACTCAACTTCGCTGAAACAGCAACTTACGAGCGTGGTTTCCGCGAGGCTGGGCTGGAAGTCGTGCCCTGGCGGGAGAAGGCCGACATCTATCTCATCAACACCTGCACCGTCACCGAGACTTCCAACAAGAAGTCCCGCGGAGAAATCCGCAAGGTGCACCGCATCAATCCCGACGCCCGCATCATCGTCGCCGGCTGCTATGCGCAGATGCGTCCCGACGAAGTCCGGGCCATCGAAGGCGTTTCGCGTGTTTTCATGGCGAATGAAAAGCAGCTTGTAGTCCCGGAAACCCTGCAGATTTGCCACGCTTCCGAACGGGTTACTGTCCCTGGCGGAAGCGGGATTTTCGGAGCATATTCGACATCCGAGCGTACCAGGGCATTCCTGAAGGTTCAGGACGGGTGCGACAACTTCTGCCGCTACTGTACGGTTCCGTATGCCAGGGGGCGCAGCAGAAGCGTAAAGATATGCGAGGCGGTAAAGGCCGCAGAAGCCATCGCTGCTGAAGGAGTGAAGGAAGTGGTCATCACCGGAGTAAATACCGGCGACTTCGGCAGGAATACCGGAGAATCTTTCCTGGATCTGCTGAAGGCCCTCAACGAGGTCGAAGGCATAGAACGCTGGCGCATCTCCAGCATAGAGCCCAACCTGATTACCGAAGAAATAATTGACTGGATAGCCTCCGGCACCAAGTTCCAGCCGCACTTCCACATCCCGCTCCAGCAGGGAACGGATATCCTGCTCGCCGCCATGGGCCGGAAATATACAACTGATTTCTTCGCAGACCGGATAGCATATATCCGCAGCAGGATGGAAGGCCCGGGGAAACCTAAGGTATTTTTCGGCATAGACGTAATGGCAGGACTCCCCGGCGAGACAGAAGAACTGTTTGCACAGGAACTGGCATTCCTCGAAAAACTGCGCCCGGCATTCATCCACGTATTCCCCTACTCCAAGCGCCCGGGGACACCTGCGGCGACAATGCCCGGACAGGTTCCAGAGCAGGTCAAGGCAGAGAGGGTGGCGCGCCTGGAGGCCCTCTGCGAAAGGCTGCATTCCGAATTCGTCGAGGCCAACCGTGGCATCAAAGAGAAGGTCCTCTTCGAATCGAAGGAGAAAGACGGCAGCATGAGCGGATACACAGGCAATTACATACGTATCACCCGGCCATACGACGAAACGCTGGTAGGCAGACTGACGGAGGTAATCATATGAAACTGACATTCTTTGGAACCGGCACCTCGCTCGGAGTGCCGATAGTTGGCTGCAACTGCCCCGTCTGCCGCAGTACGGACCCGCGCGACAAGCGCTTCCGTTCCTCGGCGCTGTTCGAGGTCGACGGTCTCAGCATACTTGTCGACTGCGGGCCGGATTTCCGCAGCCAGATGCTGCGTGCAGGAATCGGACACCTCGACGGCATACTGCTCACCCACAATCATAAAGACCACACCGGCGGAATAGACGACGTCCGTTCCCTGAATTACATCGACAAACGCGCAGCCGAAATCTATTGCGAAAACAGGGTCCTGGAGAGCCTGCAGAGGGAGTATCCCTACGCCTTTGCATCTCCCAGGTATCCAGGAGCTCCGGAATGGCATCTGCACATAATAGAAAACAAGCCCTTCACCGTCCACCCGAACAAGGAAGACAGGGAACTGGTGTGGGTGCATAACGTAGGATACGGATACAAGATGCCTGACGGCAGCGTAAAGGCCTGCCCAGAAGACAACATCGAGCCGGCCTTGAACGACGGCAAAGGGGTGCAGGTGACACCGATACGTGGCATCCACGGGCAGATGCCCATACTGGGTTTCCGCATCGGAGGCATTGCGTATCTGACGGATTTCAGCAGCATCCCGGAAGAAGAATTCGCAAAGCTCGAAGGTCTGGAGCACGTCACCCTCAACACTGTGAGCTACGCCCCTCACCACTCGCATTTCTCGCTGGACGAAGCCCTGCAGATTGCCGACCGCATACAGGCGAAGCACACCTGGCTCACCCACCTCAGCCATACCTTCCCGGTGCACGGACAGTTCTGCGAAGAACTCCGCCGGCTTTGCGCCGAACGCGGCATCCGATCCGACGTGCAACCGGCGTATGACGGATTAGTGATTGTCGCCTGACCTGCACACGTCGCATCTGCCGCATGCCGGGCTGTCGGCCTGGCCGAAATACTCCAGAAGATATGACTGACGGCAGCGGTCGGTTTCGGAAACGTAGCCTATAATGGCCTCGGAACGGGCCATGCTTTTTTCGCGCAGCATTTCGTAGCGTTTGGGCTGAAGATCGACGTTCCCCCGCTGCAAGTGATTATGGTGCAGGGTGATGACATCGCTCTTCTCGCCCGGGACATAACGGATTACGTGCTCCAGTGAAAGCCTGTAGAGCAATTGATGCAACGCAGGAATCCCTATTCCGAGATTGGCGGCGATGTAATCTTCGGATATTGATACCGGATACGAAAAAACGCCTGTGTAACTCCGCATCAGCAGTTCCAGGAGAGTGACCATCTGCGGATCCGGCAGATCGATGTCGTAGAGTTCCCTCCTGTCCACGGCTATCTTCACCTGGGTATTGATGTCCACGGCCTCGGTATAGCTCAGATGATCCGCACGTTCGAGGTAGATAATCGCATTGCGGACGGATGCCTGACTGAGCTTATACTGCCGGCAGAACTCGGAGAGGTCGAACTTCAACTGGCGTCCCATCCCCTGCTCATAAGGAATCTGATAGAAAACGTGCAGCTTATGGTAGACATCTTCTATGTATTCCAGACTCGGGAAAGCGAGGGATTCCAACTGATGCAGGCGGCGGACATCGTCTGGGCTCCAGAGCAGCACGGCATAGGAGGTCTTGCCGTCGCGTCCCGCACGCCCAGCTTCCTGAAAATAGGCTTCCGGGCTCTCCGGAAGGTCGCAATGCACCACGAATCTCACATCCGGCTTGTCTATTCCCATCCCGAACGCATTAGTGCAGATCATCACCCGGATGGAACCCTTCTTCCAGGCCGCCTGCCTTTCGCTGCGGAGTTCCGAAGACAGTCCGGCATGATAGAACGACACGCTGATGCCTTCCGCCTTCAGCATGGCAGCATATTCCTCGCACTTCTTCCTGCTACGGAGATAAACTATGCCCGAACCTTTTACACCATTGCAGACGCCGAGCAACTGCCCCAGCTTGTCTTCGCATTTGCGGACTATGTAATTAAGGTTGGGACGCTCGAATCCGCTGCGTAGCAGCAGTTTCTCCTCGAATCCCAGCCTATCCATTATATCTTCTGCAACCTGGGGAGTGGCCGTTGCCGTAAGCGCAATCACCGGTGCCTTGATACGCTCCCGGAGCTTACCTATCTGAAGGTAATCCGGACGGAAGTCGTAGCCCCACTGCGAAATGCAGTGCGCCTCGTCCACCACTATATAACTGACATTCAGCAGGTCGATGTAAGACTGGAACAACGCTGTCCCGAGCCGCTCCGGCGACAGATACAGGAACTTGAAATCCCCGTATGCCGCATTGTTCAGCGCCGTGTCCACCTGAAAACGCGTCATGCCGGCGTGTATGGCGAGAGCCCTGATGCCTCGGGCCTCCAGATTCTGCACCTGATCCTTCATCAGGGCGATGAGCGGAGTGACTACAAGGGCTATCCCCTCTTTCATGAGGGCCGGGACCTGGAAGCATACAGACTTTCCGCCCCCCGTGGGCAGAATCGCCAGCACGTCGCGCCCTTCCGCTGCAGCAGAAATGATCTCCTCTTGCATTGGCCGGAAGGCATCGTAGCCCCAGTATTGTTTCAATATCTCCTTGGCGCCCATAGCAGATACAAATATAATTAAAATAGGGGATGAATAGTCTGTAAGGGCACGTTTTCTCGATAATCAAAAACACTTAACGGACCGACCTGTTGCATTTTTGCCGTCTTTTGCCGCAGGTCCATGGATTTACAGGGGGGCCTGCGGCGTTTTTGGCCTTTTTTGCGCTTTGTACCGGGTTTTGTCCGGGGACCTGCAGCATTATTCGTGGATTTTGCTTCAGGTCATGAAGAGAGGAGCAGTTTTGTTAACACAAGATTTTGGACTTGGTCTCCCATAAAATTATTATTTTTGCACTTCATTTCACACCGGATGAAGTACAGCACCACATACCAGATAACCGCCGCCCAGATAACGGCCCAGTACCGCCTTACCATCGACGGACTTCTGACCTTCCACGAGGACACTGTTGCCAGATACCTGACATCCATTGGCCTTGCGGCATTTGACGTCCAGAAGAAAGACATGACCTGGGTGATCACCGAGATCAATCTATCCCTTCCGGAGTCTCCCACCATGTGGTCGGAGGACGTGGAGATGACCGTATGGGTGAGTGAAATGGGGGCTCTGCGGGTGTGGTTCGATTTCGAAGCGAAGGAGGTCCATTCCGGGAAGATCACGGCCCGGGGCAACAGCTGCTGGTCAATGATATCGATGTCGGAAAGGAAGCGTCTCTCCTGCGAAGGACTGATTCCGGAGAGTGAACTGGTTAAGGAACTCGCAGCGGGGCCGCATAAGAGACGCTCGGTGCTGAAACTCTCCGAGAATCCCACGGAAACGCTCGGGCACAGCGTAAACCTGATCGACCTCGACTTCAACGGCCACACCAACAACCGCCGTTATGTCCAGATGGCACTAGTGTCCTTCTATCAGGAATTCCTGGACCGATACAGGCCCGATTCCCTGAACATCCGTTTCCTCCACGAATCCCGCATGGGAGACGAGATTGTCAACGAAACTTATTCCACCGATGTGCCGGATACTTTTGTCGGGCGGGTAGTCAGCGGCAGGGGCGACGAACTCTGCCGGGTGACCAGCCACTGGACCCCGAAGGAACCGCTGCCGGACATTGCCGATGTGAATCTTGTAAGGAAGCCATAGTTTACTCCCTTGCGACCTCGGGCGGAGGCCTGAAGGTGGAGTAGGCGACGTCCTGCAAATCAAAAGGAATACCAAGACTATTGATATAAAACTAAAGATATGGGAAAAGACAGATTTGACATCAAGGAAAAGGAAGGCATCAGCCTCATGACCGATGCCGTCGTCATCGTTGACAAGGAAACAGGCGTCAACTACCTCTTCGTCCACCGCGGATACGGCGGAGGCCTTACCCCGCTTCTTGACGCAGACGGGAAACCGATAATCACCAAGGACTTTTATAAGAAATAGACACCATGACACTCGAACAACAGATCCAGGAAGACATAAAGGCCGCGATGAAGGCCAAGGAGGCGGTTGCGCTTGCTGCCGCCCGTGCAATCAAAGGTGAAATCCTTCTCTTCAAGACCGCCGAAGGCGGAAGCAAGGAGGTGACTGACGCTGACATTCTGAAGATGATCCAGAAGCTCATCAAGCAGCGTAAGGAGTCCGCCGAACAGTACACCGCCGCAGGACGGCAGGAACTCGCCGACAATGAGCTCGCTGAGGCTGCCGCCATGGAGAAGTACCTTCCCAAGCAGCTCTCCGTCGAGGAAGTGAAAGCGAAAGTCGCAGAGATCATCGCCCAGGTGGGCGCCACCTCCATCAAAGACATGGGCAAGGTGATGGGCGCCGCGAACAAGGCTCTGGCAGGCCAGTCCGACGGAAGGACCATATCGACAGTGGTCAAAGAACTGCTTTCATAGTTTCGAACGCTTATTCAATATTGCATGAAGCGAACATTTATACTTGCTGCAGCCATCCTGACAGTGCTCTTTGTCGGATGCTCGAAGGATAATCCCGACCCGGGGAAGACCTATTTCACCCAGTGGAATTCCTGCGAAGCCCTTACGGCCCTGCAGGAGTATGTCGAGGATGTGACGGACCCTTCTTCCAGGAATTACATCCAGCCTGCGGACAGAATCGCCACCTTTGACATGGACGGCACCTTCGTCGGCGAACTCTATCCTACATACTTCGAATACAACCTTCTGGAATACAGGGCGTTGGATGATCCTGACTACAAGGACAAGGCTCCCGCGGAGGTTAAGGAGGCCGCACAGGAAATACGTGACTTTGTCCGTCTTGGAACCAAGCTTCCGGACCATTTCGACATGAAACACGCCCAGGCGGCCGCCACGGCCTACGCCGGAATGACCCTCGCAGAGTTCGACGCCTATGTAAAAGCATACGCAGCCAAGCCGGCGAACGGCTTCACAGGAATGACCTACGGCCAGAGCTTCTACAAGCCCATGCTGGAGGTGTTCGATTACCTGGAGGACAACGGCTTCACCTACTATGTGGTCTCCGGTTCCGACCGCTTCATCTGCCGCGCGCTGGTCCAGGCCATCGGCATCGCCCCCAACCGGGTCATCGGAATGGACGTGAAGCTGGAATCCACTGGTCAGGGTGACGAAGAGGGTGTCAACCACACTTTCGGCAAGGAGGAAAGCCTCGTCCGCACCGACCAGCTGATCATCAAGAACCTCAAGACCAACAAAGTGCTGCAGATTACCCAGGAGATCGGCAAAGTGCCTGTCCTTTCCTTCGGCAACAGCGGCGGCGACAGCGCCATGCACAACTACTGCTTGAGCAATACCGAGCACAGGAGCGCGGCTTTCATGCTCATTGCCGATGATGAGGCCCGTGACCACGCCAACCGCGAGAAAGCCCTTAAGTTGGGAGAGCAGTGGCGCGAAGCCGGATACCATGTCATTTCCATGAGGGACGACTTCCGGACGATTTACGGTGACAATGTAAAGAAAGTCCCGTTCACTTTTGACGATTGACGCTCTTGGAAGCATCATATATTTCAATATCGAAAAACGCGTTTAAATATGTATTTCTCAGATCTTTCATGGAGCATACGCGGTACGCTGGGACGGAAGTTCCTCGCGCTTGCGCAGCAATACGACGATGTGGTGGACTTCACGCTGGGAGATCCGGATATCCCCACGCCGGAAGGCATCTGCGAAGCGGCCAGAAGGTGTATCGGCGAGCATAGAACAAGGTACACTGCCAGCGCTGGCATCATGCAGTTAAGAGAAGCAATTGCCGCGTACGAATCTGCGAAATCAGGTATAAAGGCCGAAGCCACTAACGTTGCAGTGACCATTGGAGCCACCGAAGCCATTCACCTGGCATTCCGGATGCTGCTGAATCCCGGTGACGAGGTAATAATAATCGGCCCCACATGGGCTCAGTGCCCGAATAATGTGCTTCTGTGCGGGGCGAAACCCGTTATTGCCGATAGATTTACGGAAGGGTTTCTCCCGGACCTTGACTACCTTCGGACACTTATTAACGACAGGACCAAAATCATCGTAGTCAATTCTCCGAACAATCCTACCGGGACCGTCTATCCATATGAGATTCTTCGGCAAATAGCATCCCTTGCCGATGAAAAAGGGTTGTATGTATTCTCCGACGAAGTTTATTCGACGCTGGTTTACGACAAGCCTTTCCATTCCATTTCAGGATTCTATCCTTCGGCCGAAAATCTGGTGGTGTTCAACTCTTTCTCAAAGGCTTTTTGCATGACAGGCTGGCGAGTAGGTTATGTTGTAGGCCCCTCCAATTTCATCAAGAGGCTGGTTAAGATGAAGGAAAAAGTGGCTTTCTCCGTCAGTTCCATATCCCAGTGGGCCGCCATTGAGGCAATCAGGGGAGCATCCGCCTACACGGAGCCCATACGCGAACAGTTCCGTGCCCGCAGGACAACGCTCTTGGATTCCCTGGAAGGTTCTCCGCTAATCAAATACACCGTTCCGGATGCCACATTTTATCTATTTGTGGACATATCTGCTACCGGGCTTGATTCGCGCTCTTTCTGCAGCGCCCTGCTGGAGAATGAGCACGTTGCTATTACGCCGGGGCTTTCATTCGGTGATGCATTTGACGGCTATATCAGGCTGGCATTCACTTTGGAAGACGACGTAATCCGGGAAGGGGTTCGCAGGATTCAGCATTTTCTTACAACACTGAATGCTTGAATCTAATTAACCTTGAATCCGAAGGAATCGAAAAACGCCGCCAAAGAGGTCTTCATCGCAGGGCGCCTGCGTTTTATCCGGGGCGAGTGAAGATTTGTTCCGAAAAAAGGCCGGAAACGGGAACAAATCCTTCAAAATGACAAGTTTGTTCCGAAAAAACGGCATTTTTCGGAACAAACACTATTATTCTTTTGAAAAAGAAACTGAAAAATTCGAATTTAACTTAGTCCTTGGATAACCACTCCGCAACCCAGTAAACCCATTCATCGACATTATCCGTCAGAGAAGTAGGATAATTCAGAGGGATGGTCACATCGGGGACGATGCCGGTGGTATCGATTCCAGTTTGAGGCAGTCCCATCGAGCAGGTCAGCGGTAACGAAAACTTATACCCTGTTTTGGGAAGCGTAACCCTCCCTGCATTGGCATAATCGAGACATCCGAGACTATGGTCCTTGCCGAACACGCAGACACGGTCGCTTACCCTTTGCAAGATGAGCAGAAACTCTTCTGCGGCACTGGCCGTATTGTTATCAATAATGACAGCGACTTTGCGGGGAAGGTTCGATACACCATCGTAGTGTACAATATGTGGTTCGAAAAGAACGGGATACTCTTCCTCGGATTGTTCACTACGGTCCAGGTGCTTCTGCCAATACTTGTCTCCCCGCATCGTGTCACGGAAATAGCCAATATTGAGAGGCGTATTCCGGATGACAACGCCATTGTAGTACCCGTCATGGTCATAAAGAAGTTCAATGAACGCGTCTGATGTCCCGGCAGCACCTCCTTTATTTCCACGGATATCAAGAATCATGTTCTCGCAGCGTGAACGCCTGAAAGACCTGAGGGCCTTCTTTATCCATTGTTTCCTTTTCAGGGACCAAACACAACTGGTATAGCGGATCAGAAAGTTTTTTTCATTGACCTTGCAATATGTGTCAAGGGGAGCATATTCCATCAAGGAAGAATAGTCGACAGGACCATTCATATACTTATCCTGCGCCCCGCACACATCGTGAAGATGGAAGTCCTTAAACCAGGCAAGATAGAATCCGAAAGCATCCTCAAATGTAGAACTCCCATTCAAGATAGCTGTCCTGACAGAATCTTTTGTCTGCTGATAGGACTCCAGCGTCTCCGCCGTCACCTTCTGTCCATATCCGGAGTACACTTTCTCCACCATCTGCACACCATAATCGAAATCTGACAAATAATCCTCACGGCTCACTTGTGCGTAAGCGGATATTCCAGTAAAGATTAGGGCTATTTGCAGTAGTATCTTCATTCTATAATTCCCGATTTATCTGACAGACAAATATACGATTTTCCCAAGACTGCGACAATCTCTCACTTGGGAATGCGTCCGGCGAATGGCACATGCCGGATGACAGAAATCTCGAGCTTATTTGAATTCTATCTCCGGAGAATTCTTGGGAGAATGGTCTTCGAGACGGATGCGCAGCCTACGGAGGCGCGGGACCCTCTTTTCGATGAAGGTGAGGATATGCCTGTCGCGCTTGTCGGGGTACATCTCGTCGAAATGAATCATCAGTCCCGTTTCGATGGCGTCGGAGAGTTCATCGTTCACCGCTGAACCAAAGATTTTCATGGTGGACGAAGAATTGATGTACGAATTCACCAGCGGCGGAATCGCGGTGCCGAGCTGGCGAAGGGCGTTCTTGAGGCAGCGCAGGTCCTCACGCAAACCGTCCTCCTTGAGAATCAGGTCGATAAGACGGACATCGGTCGAGGACTCCAGCCGTTTGTATGGACGGATAAGCCCTTCATTGTCCGGGAAATGTTTCTCAAGGAAGCGTACTATCAGTTCGCGGGCAGTCTTGTCGAAAGATTTATATATGGTCATCTTCCCGAAGAAATACTCGACTCCCGGATTGCTCAGCAGCACTCCCGCGATGCCGTCCCACAGGTTGTCCATCGTGAACAGAGCCTTGGCGCCGGCCTTGGAACTCTGATACTCCGGAGCGACGAACGAACGCCCGAGTTCCATCGTCTTCGGGAGATACTCCGCTATGAACTTGTCTGAAAACTGGAAAAGATGCGAGGCAGTCACATTGGGCTGGCCGTTTTCTTTAAGTACGACATCCTTCCCGAGAATGTAGCGGTACCCGCCGATTATGGCCTGAGCGTCCGGATCCCAGACAATCAGCTGCTGATAGGGTTTTTCCATGAAATCGTACTCGTCGAGATCCATCGACTTGCCCGAACACCCGCCGGCTTCACGATAGGCGATTTCGCGGATGCGGCCTATTTCCCTCAGGGTATTGGGTGCATTGAAACAATCTACGACATAGATTTCATTACCACCCTTGTTGGTGTCCATCAACTTGCGCGATGGTGTGAGCTCAGCCCGGATAAGATCCACGGGAATGGCATCGATGATCTTTTCCATCTTGATAAAGGTTCAGTACAATACAATGCGCAAATATATAAATAAATCCGACTTTCTGACAATTATTCAATCAAAAAAACTCTCCCCTCCCGACGGGGCAGAGGATCTGGGAGATCGCCTTCCGGCCAACCTATTACACAATGCCCTATACCTTCGTACTCCCCTTCCAGGCCAAGGGAATGCAGAAGTTCCTGCCATTCGGGCTGCTCGAACTCCTCCTTTGCACGGTGCACCCAGCAACTGCCGAGTCCTATGGAATGGGCGGCCAGCATCAGATTGCCCATGACCAAAGACCCGTCATACACTCTGTTGCGCCAATCGGCTTTGTCGAGCACCACCAATACGGCAGGTGCTCCAAAGAAGGGGTCGAAGCCTTCGGGTTTGTTCCAGATGGCCCTGTTGGCTTCCGAAAGCCGCTTTATCAGCGCAGGATCGGTAATCGCCAGGATTACAGCAGACTGATGATTCTTGCCGCTGGCGGCATAGAGTCCGGCTTCGATCACCTGATTCAACATGTCCTTCGGAACTGGGTCCGGACGGAAGCGGCGTATGCTTCTTCTCGAGAGAATATCGTGTATGGTCTGATTCATAAAAACAAATGTAAGAGAAAATTCTTAACTTTGAAAGTTATACCAAAACAAAGCCGAAATGAAAAGATTCTTCCTTTTTGCAGTGACGGCACTTGCCTCTCTCTCTTTGAGCGCAAAGGTCGAACTGACTCCCCTTTTTACCGACAACATGGTGTTCCAGCAGAAATGCCAGGCCCCTGTCTGGGGTAAGGCCGCCCCGGGTGCAAGCATCAGCGTGACACCTTCCTGGAACAAGCGCACATACAGCACGACCGCCGATTCCGATGGCAAATGGTGCGTGAAGATCGACACACCGAAGGGCAGTTTCAAGAAGCATAGCGTAAGTATCAGCGACGGAGAGCCCACCGTGCTTAATAACGTGCTTGTAGGGGAAGTCTGGCTGGCATCCGGGCAGTCCAACATGCAGATGCCCGTAGAAAGCTGGAGGGCCGTGCGCACCAATCAGGAAGATATAGCCAATGCCTCGCAGTGGGCGGACCTGCGGCTGCTGCAGGTTTCCCGCGCCACGGGAATGACAGAGCACGATTATTTCAGCGCAGACTTTGACAAGTGGAAGGAATCCTCTCCTGAAACCATAAGGAACTTCTCGGCCGCAGCCTGGTACTTCGGCCGCAAACTCATGCAGGATCTCAAAGTGCCTGTCGGCATCATCCACAGCAGTTGGGGTGGCACCATTATCGAAGCCTGGATGAGCGCAGGAGCCATCAGCGAATATCCCGACCTGCGCGCCCAACTCGACAAGGTGAGGGGCCTCTCAGACAACGAGTCGGAGAGGGAAAAGACTTTCGAAGAGGAAATAGACGCCTTTTACAAGAAGGTTACGAAGCAGGATCAAGGCCTCAAGGACGGCAAAGCTCTGTGGGCACAGCCCGGTTTCGACGACAGTGTATGGCGCAGCATCCCGCTTCCGTGCAAAGTGCAGGAACTGTGGCCCGCCGTCAATGGCATCTACTGGTTCCGCAAAAGCATAGAGATCCCTGCCGAATGGGCGGGAAGAGAAATCACCCTCAGCCTGGGCCCCATCGACGACTTCGATGAAACTTACTGGAACGGCGAGATGGTTGGCAGCGGCCGCATCTGGAACAAGGCACGCGAATACACGGTGCCGGGCAGCCACGTCAAGGCCGGCAAAACCGTAATCTGCATACGCAATACCGACGATCACGGTGACGGAGGCCTGTACGGGGCCCCCGACCTCATGTACCTGGAAGGGCCCGACGGCCGCAGGATACGCCTTGACGGAGAATGGAAGGTTACGCTCTCCGTTTCTTTCGAAGGCGTCCCCAAATCCACGGCACGCGAACCGAACCTCGTCACCGTGCTTTATAATGCGATGATCAAGCCTCTCGCTCCTTTTGCAATCAAGGGCGCAATCTGGTATCAGGGAGAATCCAATGCCGAGAAAGCTTACCGCTACCGCGACCTTATGAGCGCGATGATTCTCGACTGGCGCGCACTTTGGGGCTATGACTTCCCCTTCTACATAACCCAGATTGCAAACTACAAGGGAGTTCGCAAGGTTGCGGGCGATGACGACTGGGCGGAACTGCGCGAAGCACAGGCCCTCGCCACCAAGACCGTGGACAAGTGCGGAATGGCCTGCATAATCGATCTCGGCGAAGCCGAAGACATACATCCAGTGCGCAAGCAGGAGGTCGGGGAGCGCCTTGCAAAACTTGCCGAGGTGAACGATTACGGCAAAAAAGGAATTGCGGACGGCCCTCGCTTCGAATCTTACAAGATCGAGAACGCCTGCATCAGGGTGCGTTTCGCCGACGTGGCAGATGGCCTGAGGGTCATTCCTTCCGGCAAGCATGCCGAAGACCGTTACGGGAAAGGCAACGTGTTCCCGGATATGGTCGCAAAGGCGGAAAGCGGGAAACTCTGCGGTTTCCAGATTGCAGGCGCCGACCGCGTCTGGCACTGGGCTGATGCCACTATTGTCGGGAACGAGGTAGTCGTTTCCTGCCCCGAGGTGACACACCCCATAGCAGTACGCTATGCATGGGCTGCCAATCCTATATGCAATCTTTTCAATTCGGAAGGCCTGCCGGCATGGCCGTTCAGAACCGATGATTGGCCGGGAGTGACTTATGGCAGACACTAGAGAAAACTTCGGCAGCCGCTTCGCTGCCATAGCAGCCCTGGCGGGAAGCGCCATAGGACTGGGAAACATCTGGCGTTTCCCGTACATGGTGGGCGAGAACGGCGGAGCCGCCTTCATCCTCATCTATATCGCGGCATCGCTGCTACTGTCCGTACCCATCTTCTTCGCGGAATTCATAATCGGAAGGCGCAGCGGGGCGAACTGCTTCGGGGCCATGAGCCGCCTTGCCCCCGGGTCGAAATGGAACCTGCTGGGGATACTCTGCATTCTCACTCCTACCCTGATTCTGTCGTACTACGCCGTGGTCGGAGGCTGGAGCATCTCCTATCTGCTGAAATCGTTCACTCTCGCCTTCCCCTCATTCGGTAGTTTTTCCTCTTCCGGATGGGCCGTGGCGGCCTTTGTCATCTATCTGGCGCTTTCATGCCTGATCGTGGCCGGCGGTGTCAAGAAAGGGATAGAAACCTTCAGCAAAGTCTCCATCCCCCTGCTGTTTATACTGATCGTAGGCCTTGCAATCTATTCCGTAACGCTGAAAGGCGGATCGGAAGGAATTGATTACATGCTCAAGCCCGACTGGGGCAAGGTGAGTGCGCGGACCTTCGTGAACGCCATAGGGCAGAGTTTCTACTCCATCTCGCTCGGAATGGGCATAATCATCACCTACGCGTCCTACATAAGCAAGAAGGAGAATATCGTTTTCTCTGGAGTCGGAACTGCCGGATTCGACCTCTTCTTTGCGGTGCTTGCCGGATTCGTGATAATGCCCGCCGTGTTCGCCGCAGGCATCGAACCCGGATCGGGCCCCGGGCTGATATTCGACACCCTCCCCTACATTTTCGTATCAATGAGCGAGGCCTCCCCCATCCTGGCGACAATCGTTGCAGTCTCATTCTTCCTGACGGTTACCATCGCCGCCCTCACTTCGTCGGTTTCGCTGGTGGAAGTGCCGGTCGCGTGGCTTATAGAGGAGAAGACAATGAAGCGAGGCAGCGCCACCCTGTTCGTGTTTGCCGTCACGGGGATCATAGGTGCGATGTGCGCCCTGAACCTCGGCATTTTCGACTGGCTCGACAAATTGTGCTGCAACATACTTCTGCCCATAGGCGGAATACTCTGCGTGATTTTCGTAGGATGGGTGATGAAGAAAGATGACGTACGCGACGAGTTCACTTCAGGCGGCTCCGGAAGCGCACGGCTCTTCGGTTTTTCGTATTTCCTGCTGAAATACCTTGCACCTTTAGCCGTCGCCGTGATATTCTTGTCGAATTTCTTCTGATTTATCACCATTTATGGTGAATATGGTTTACTTTTTGCAGCATTTTATGTAAATTTGCGCGCTTTTAAGAAAAACCTTAAACTCTAAAATATTTTATGGACAAAAAAACTCTTGCCAAGTACGGCATCACCGGCGTAAAGGAAATCCTCTACAACCCTACTTATGAGGTTCTCTACAACGAAGAGACAAAACCCGGCCTTGAAGGCTACGACAAAGGTCAGGTTACCGAGCTCGGTGCAATCAACGTAATGACCGGCATCTATACCGGACGTTCTCCCAAAGACAAATACATCGTCTACGACAAGACCACCAAGGAAGGTGCTCCCGGCGAAATCTGGTGGACTACCGACGGCTACCCCAACGACAACCACAAGATGAGCGAAAGCACCTGGAAAGAGGTGAAGAAGCTTGCAAAGCAGCAGCTCAGCGGCAAGCGCCTCTTCGTGGTCGACGGATTCTGCGGCACCCACAAGGACACTCGCATGAAGGTCCGCTTCATCATGGAGGTTGCATGGCAGGCACACTTCGTGACCAACATGTTCATCCGTCCCCAGAACCAGAAGGAATTCGACCAGGAACCCGACTTCGTAGTTTACTGCGCAGCCAAGGCAAAGGTCGACAACTATAAAGAGCTGGGCCTCCGCAGCGAGACTTGCGTCGCTTTCAACGTGACCAGCCGTGAGCAGGTTATCCTCAACACCTGGTATGGCGGTGAAATGAAGAAGGGTATGTTCTCCATGATGAACTACTATCTTCCCCTGAAGGGCATCGCAGCAATGCACTGCTCCGCAAACACCGACATGAACGGCGAGAACACCGCCATCTTCTTCGGCCTCTCCGGAACCGGCAAGACCACCCTTTCCACCGATCCCAAGCGTCTGCTTATCGGCGACGACGAGCACGGCTGGGACAACAAGGGCGTCTTCAACTTCGAAGGCGGCTGCTATGCGAAGGTCATCAAACTCGACAAGGAGTCTGAACCCGATATCTACAACGCCATCCGCCGCGACGCTCTCCTCGAGAACGTGACCGTCGACAAAGAAGGCAAGATCGACTTCAACGACAAGTCCGTCACCGAGAACACCCGCGTCAGCTATCCTATCTACCACATCGAGAAGATCGTACGTCCTCAGTCCGAAGGCCCCGCTGCAAAGCAGGTCATCTTCCTGAGCGCAGATGCATTCGGAGTTCTTCCTCCCGTCAGCATCCTTACTCCTGAGCAGACCAAGTACTACTTCCTCTCAGGTTTCACTGCCAAGCTTGCAGGTACAGAGCGCGGTATCACCGAGCCTACCCCTACCTTCTCAGCTTGCTTCGGACAGGCATTCCTCGAGCTTCACCCTACAAAGTATGCTGAGGAACTCGTCAAGAGAATGCAGAAGAGCGGTGCCAAGGCTTACTTGGTCAACACCGGT
>R22__coassemble_585_pt1 | contig 22915 bp, 20 predicted proteins | sample R22__metabat2_high_PE_057 | metagenome-assembled genome bin R22 | reverse complement strand
GAGAAGACCACCAGATTGCCATATACTTAACAAAATTTAGGATTTACCGGATATTACGTTTTACTGTTTTCTGCAAATATATAAAAATTTATTGAATAACAATAATTATTTGCTAAATTTTGAAATTTTTCTAAAAAATTGTATTTTTGTGAATATGAAACAAATCCATGGAGAAATGAAGATGGCCGACCTCATCGAGGTCAACTACCATCTGCTTGCAGTGCTCACACGCTTCGGCATCGAGGGTGGATTCGGCGAAAAGAGCGTGCGGGACATCTGCGAAAAGAATCATCTCGACACCGACACCTTCCTGCTCATCTGCAACGTCTACACACGCAAGGAATACGAACCTTCCGAAGAAATTCTGCGCGACGGGCACATCGACGACATTCTCCGCTATCTGCATCAGAGCCACGACTACTACATGAACAACGCCCTGGTGCTGCTGGCATCCACCATAGAAGATCTCATAGAGCCCTGCTCCGAAGCGCAGAAACGCGTGATCTGGCAGTTCTTCTCGGACTACAAGGCAGAGCTCGAGAAGCACTTCGCATACGAAGAAGGAGAGGTGATTCCCTACGTGCAGAAACTGCTCCTGGGCAAGCGCGATCCGTCGTATTCCATCGACAGATTCGAAGAGAACCACTCCAATATCGAAGAGAAACTCTCCGACCTCAAAAACCTGATACTCAAGAGCTTGCCTGCATCCTGCGACGACCGTCTCCGCGTGCGCCTGCTCAACTACATCTTCGCCCTGCAGAGCGACCTTGACTCCCACACCGCCATCGAAGACAACATCCTGGTGCCAATGGTGCGCCTGATCGAGAACCCTTCATCCTGGAGGGACCTCCCCTGCTCTCACCAGGAAAAAGGCAAAGAAGAGCGCGACGACCTATCCGACCGCGAGATAGAGATTCTGGTGAGCGTCGCGCAGGGCTTGCTGAACAAGGAAATCGCCGACAAGCACAACATCAGCATCAACACCGTCATCACCCACCGCAAGAACATCACCCGCAAGACCGGCATCAAGACAGTCGCCGGCCTCACGGTGTACGCCATCCTCAACGGATATGTGGATATCAATTCTGTGAAATAGGGCCCTTCGAGAATTCGCAGCCGCAGAAGGTCTGGTTGTAGAAGTTCTGCTCCTTGATAATTTCATTCCGGCGTGGCTGGAGACCGCCCTTGCGCCAGTTGCGCCCCCACCACTGCACCGTCTGCCCGGTGCTGCCAGCTGCTTGGCCAGCCGCACGCGTATCCGCCCCCACCGCCTCGCATGCCCTGCGCCCGGCCTCATCCACCTGCTCCAGACTCTTCCAGCGCGAAGACGCCAGGCTGGTCGTGAGCGTGCCGAACCCGTGCTCCAACGCATAGCGCGCGGCCCTGGCAAGACGGAAAGCGAAGCACTCCAGGCATCTCGGGCCGCGCTCCGGAGCATCCTCCCGGCCCCTTGCCACTTTTGCGAGCCACTCCTCGTGGTCGTAATCATCATCAATCACCTCTATCCCGAACTCCCGCGCATAGCGCAGGATCTCCGCCTTGCGCTTGTCGTACTCCTCCCGGTCGCAAATGTTGGAGTTGCTCCAGAAAATGGCCATTTCCTCGCCCGGGTCGCGGCCCGCCTGCCGGTACGCCTCCGCCAGGGCCTCTACGATGGCCCCAGAGCATGGCGCACAGCAGGAATGCAGCAGCAGGCGCCCTTCCGGCAGTTCTTCTGGCAATAATCCGTTCATTTCCCTGCAAATTTACAAAATCCTTTTTCATCGTCAAGCGTGCATGCTGTCCTACAAAAGACCTCGTTTTGCATACCGCCAATCTGAAAATGCGGGAGTTGTATGCAAAAGCCCCGGTTTTGCATACGGGGGGCTCGAAAACCGAAGGGTTGTATGCAAAAATGGCCGTTTTGCATACGCCCGGCATATAGTTGAAGATTAATTGTTATTTTTGCAATATGAAGAAGACAGTATTAGTATCCGGCGGTGCCGGATTTATAGGAAGCCACGTGACCGTGGAACTCAAGCAGGCAGGGTACGACGTACTCATAGCCGACAATTTCAGCAACTGCGACGAAACAAACTACAATGGCGTCTGCGAGATCCTCGGGGAAAAACTCCCCCTCGTGAAGATGGATTTCTGCGATGCCGCAGCCGCCGACAAACTCTTTGCCGACAACAAGATAGACGCCGTCATCCACTTCGCCGCCTTCAAGGCAGTGGGCGAAAGCGTGGCGGAACCCCTCAAATACTACAAGAACAATCTCGAATCCTTCATGAACGTGCTGGAGGCCGCCCAGGCGCACGGATGCAAGAACGTCCTGTTCTCATCTTCCGCAACCGTCTACGGCGAGCCCGACGCAGTGCCCGTCACCGAGCAGAGCCCCCGCAAACCTGCCACATCCCCCTACGGAAACACCAAGCAGATGTGCGAAGACATCCTCCAAGACAGCGTCCGCGCCTCGAAGGGCGGTCTGAACGGCATCCTGCTGCGCTACTTCAATCCCATCGGAGCGCACCCCAGCGCCCTGATCGGCGAACTCCCCCGCGGCGTGCCCAACAACCTCGTCCCCTTCATCACCCAGACCGCCATCGGCAAGCGCGAGTGCCTCAGCATCTTCGGCAACGACTATCCCACCGAAGACGGCACCTGCCTGCGCGACTACATCGACATCGTGGACCTCGCGAAGGCCCATGTGTACGCCGTGCGCCGCATGCTCGACGAGCAGATGAAGGCCCCGTGCGAGGTGTTCAACATCGGCACCGGCCGCCCCGTGAGCGTGCTGGAGCTGGTGAACGCCTTCGAGAAGGTGAACGGCCTCAAACTCAACTGGAAGTTCGCGCCGCGCCGTGCGGGAGACGTAACCGCCATCTGGGCGGATCCCACCCTCGCGAACAGGGAACTCGGATGGAAGGCAGAGCGCAGCGTGGAGGAGACTCTCGTCGCAGCCTGGGCCTGGGAGAAGCGCCTGGCAGGCAAATAGTTCGCCCGATGACGGTAGGCCTCATATCCGACACCCACGGGATTTTCAGCCCGGTGTTCCGCGAGTTCCTGGAGCCCGTCGACGAACTCTGGCATGCCGGAGACTGGGGCGGCGACGACTCTTTCCTCCAGAGTATCAAGGACTTCAAGCCTGTCGTGGGAGTCTACGGAAACTGCGACGGCCTGCCCGCCCGCTACGACTTTCCGGAGTTCCAGAGCTTCGAGCGCGAAGGCCTGAAGGTGCTGATGACCCACATCGGCGGATATCCCGGCCACTACAACCCCGTCGCCCGCCGGGTGATCATGGAGGAGAGGCCAGGGCTGTTCGTCTGCGGGCATTCGCATATATTGAAGGTACAGTGGGATGAGAAGTTCGGGATGCTGACGATGAATCCGGGCGCGGCCGGCCTGCAGGGATGGCAGGTAGTGCGCACCGCACTCCGCTTCAAGATCGCGGACGGTGCCGTCAGCGGCCTGGAAGTCTTCGAACTGCCCCGCGCCGATGGCAGCCAACTCGCTGGTTATTAGCCTTTTGGGTAGTAGTGCCTTCTCTGTTTTCACGGAAGGCACACATACCGAAAGTGCTGATTATCACTAAGATACGCGCCACCATTCACGCCGTACTGCCGGAGTATTTAAAGATTCTGGATAGCCAGGGTTTGGGCTATATCTTCAAGGAGATTCCAGAGCCCGTCCTCGCTGAGCACCCCGCGCTTGAGGTCCCGGGGGAGTTCACCCCGCTCATCCGCCTCGAAATCCTCTTTCCAGAGGCCTGAGTCCATGTATTGACGGAGGATGGCGATATCATTCAGCGCCGCTCTCGCCCGATTGAAACGGCGCTCCATTTCGCGAATGCGTGAGATGCGGGGATCGGTTTTCATTTCAGATAATCCTTGATATTTATGGACCCCGCCTCGTTCCTGATATCGAGGCCCGGGACATACTCCTCCATCCGGGTCGAACCGCTCGCCTTATCGACATAGAAATAAACGAACGAGCCCGTATAACTGCGGAAAACAACCTTGTACTCCGCCTGCGTCTCATCTCCCATCGCCACATACATTATTTCCGGATTCTCCTCAGCTATACTCCAGTCGTAATTCTGATGGCAATAATTGTTCACCCCCTCGAATGCCTTCTCCGCCGTTATGCCGCCACCGCAGGAGCATAACAGCAAAAGGATAATCATGGATTCCTTCAAGAAATTATTCATACCATTTGCCTTTTTTTGCAAAGTTAGCGCTTTTTTGTGCACAAAAAAAGGAGACACCCTCTTTCGAAGATGTCTCTTTGTGCGGTATCCTTGAAGAATATCGAACTTTTGTCGAGGATTTCCGGAAGGTTGCGACCTTCTGCCGGAAGCTCGATGAATATTAAAACCCCGAGGGGATAGAATAGAGCCGCCTTGCGGCAAGAGCCTCCATCAGGCTACGTCAGGCTCCCTTAAAACCTTCGGTAGTGACTCCGAACTCTCTCGATTCTACCATCGCGAACACGCTTGTACGCCTTCACTTTGACAATCCTCTCAACCACCATTCCAATGGAGTAGAGAACAAGTTTTCGTCTTGTCTTTCTGTGCATATAAATTAACTAGTAAAGTGTAAAGACAACGGACTCCCTTGATTCATCACCTCCCCTCGGGTAAACCGTCTTGGAGAAATAAAACAGACACCTATTAAGGGTAGATGTCTGTTTCGGATGTCTTTACTAGTCAATAATCACATGACATTGCAAATGTAATCATTTTTCTCTCACCACCAAATTTATTTTTTAAAATGTGATGCCATAGTCTCCCTCATCTCCCGTGCGTTACGAAAGCGACCAGTGTAAGCGGTGTATTCTACCGACGATTATGATACATGGTAGGAGGGGGTAGTCCTGCGAGTATCTTCTTGACGTAAAACGAAGGAATAATAATTCTACCATTCTTATAACTTTTCCCTTGCCTCCCATATTTATAGTTAGGAGCAGGCATAATAGCGCCTGAACTTAACTATGAAAAATTACAAACGTCAATGGCGGGAACTGAGCGATGAAACCAAAGAACGGATAAGCCAATCTCTTATAGATTATTGGCGTGGCGTACCACATAAGCCGGGAAACGAGGACATGACTATGGATGAGTTCTTGGGGGTTGATGATGGAGACAGGGATAATGAAAGGTAGGGATTTGTTAGGAGTGCCGGATATTGACGAGTTGAGGCTTTGCTATTTGGCAGAACCTTCATTGTTTCAGGAGCCGGCCAGCATTCCCCAGACCGTGGATGTATCACTTGATCTTAAGTTTCTGGCAGAGTATATAATAATATATCCTACCAGTGTACTACTTTTAAGCCCAAAGGATTGAAAGAATTGCAGATATGTGTATCAATATAAGAACGTGTCAATATAACCAAACCAGCAGGCCCAAAGAACCCGCTGGTCAGTATCAGTTTAACTTAAAAGATAAAATAACATGATGTGGATTTTTCGCATAGGTAGCATGCTAATTGTTACAATTTTTGGCAACGTACACTACCTCCTTCTGCGATATTTGATAGTGATGCCCAGTTGCCGTTATACTCATAACTTGCCTCTGATGACCAGAGGGATAACCCATAGGTACAATAATATCCCGACAAAAAGTATGGGCCAGTCCAGTATTTTCCTGTTTTCCCAGGATAAAAACACCCTTTGTGAGGATTCCCTTCCATGTCATAGTATGAATATCCTGATGAAGGGAAAAGTCCGCTCAGTGGATACCAAGCATCAGTTCCATTAGATGTTTCTATTAACCAGCCATGATTTGTGGAGTCATATCGTGCGTTATTTACAAATCCAGAATAATACCAAACAGGCAACGGGTCACTGTAACCTCCGCTAGGTCCTCTACCTATCGGCATTTTATACCCGACTGGACAGGGATCATAAATAGTTTTTGAGATTCCCCATGCATCTGAAGCTGCCCCCCAATGATCATTATATGCATACGTATTAACCCAAATAAAACAATTGGGATTTTTTATTGAGAATTCTGTCGCAGACCCGTCAATTAAATCCCGGCGTTTCGATTCAATTCTCGTTGAAACTGCAGCTGACTCCTCTGATTGGCCTGTAGTATACAAGACAGATGATCCCGGAAAAGGACATCCTTTCTTCCCCATTGGTATAAAAGTCCATATGCACCTAAACTGCCAACCGTTTTCGATGTTGCCCCAAGATTCCTGTCCATTAATGCGGGGAGAACTTCTTCTGAATAAATGTTGGTGTATGTTTCATCACCCACCTCGTTTACTAACCATATATGCCAACTCCATAGAATTGTTCCTTCTGAATCCTTAACTGCAATCAGAGCATTACCCTTGGCATTGGTTGCGCTGAAATGTATATATCCTTCATTAAGCGAAACCGAATAGACAAGATCTCCGACAGATGGAGCTACACTTGTCCCAAATGTCTCCCAGAGAACATCTACCGATACCGGAGTGCCGACAGATTCATTGGAATTTCCCTTTACGGAAGCGTTAAATTTATAATCACCTGCTGCGGGAACGATATAGCAATTGGCGGTTCCGGCTGCAGACAGGTTGGTTCTAGAAGGTTTGCTGACAAATCCCGCATACCCATCAATATCATCTTTCTTACCAAATACTGACCGTTTAATCGAAACGGCCTTGGTATCATACACAAAAGTGCCGACTTGCGTCTCAGTTTCAAATGTCATAGTAAACCCTCCGGAAAGAGTTTGAGGTAGGGCAACGATGTAGTAATATGTGTCGCTGGCGAATGTGCCGCCGCCTTTGGGCGTTACGGTGATTGTTTTCTCGCCACTGTCGACAGATACTTTCGGTAATCCCTCAACAAATGACACAGTAATGTCTCCGGCAATATCCTCACTATTATTGCCTGAGAAAGTGATAGCGGTAATATCATCGCGGGAGAGGCTGAACTTGATACCCCCGCACACATTATAAAAATGAAGGTTTGTGTCGTCAGAGTGCGCTACCGTCATAAACAAATCATCATCGAAAGTGTCAGAGACTCCGTATTGCGTAGATGGCAATGTAGTGCTTATGGAAGACCCATCACAAACTGCAGAAGGGTTGTGTGGGTACAGTCCCCAGATATTAGTCGACGCAAGTTCTGTGCTCCCTATAATCGCGCTGGTCGCAAAGGCTGCAGTCGTTTCAGGAGCAAGATTCGTCGATGTATAAAGCACTGGCGTTGAGGCACCATAGAAGATGCTGATATTATCCGCCGGGCTCCAATATATAGTGCCAACCCCTTCACCATCCACGGTAATTGAAGATTTGGCTTGAAGCTCTTGGCTGGCGTAGATTATTGGAGCGTTGGACTCCGCCTGCTCAATTAAAGCTGCAGGCTCATTGGTACATGCCGCAAAGGCAATGGAAATGCCGGCAAGGGCAAAACTTGTAAGGTTAAAATAAATCTTCTTCATGGGTCTGCTCGTTACTCATCATTAATACTTTTGACATGTTGATTGGAAGAATCTTTACTTCCGGAGAGACGAACTCTCTTTTCAAGGTACTTGTGTTGGATTCCATATATTGTGATACTTGATAAACAAAGAGCGTAAGCAATACTATTCTCAGTTGCTTACAGCCTACCACAGCTTTCCCCAACGTCAACGAATAATAGTGCCCACGCTCAACGCGCGGACATTAATCGTTCAAGGGGGAATTACAGATTGTGGTAGTTTGTAAGCCTTGAAGGACTAATGCCTTATATGTATGTCTTAAATGTGTCTTAATTCTACATTGGCGTCATTTTTTGATCCATCTTCGCAAAAATAGCAAATTATTGTATGAAGTCCAAATACCTGTTAACGAGTGAAATCGTATCGCTTGGACGTACCGGCTTCGCAGCGTCCGTAACGAGTCGACACCGGCGGGACGAAATCAGGCAATTCTGTCCGCTGACCTGTCGCATTTTTGCCGCCTTTTGCCGCAGGTCCATGGATTAATAGGGGAACCTGCGGCGTTTTTGACCTTATTTGCGCTTTGTCCCGGGTTTTGTTCGGGGACCTGCAGCATTATCCGAGGATTTCGCTCCAGGTCCCGAAGAGAGAAGCAGTGGTTACAGGAGGGGGTATGTTTTGCGCACGTAGTAAAAAGAGACACCCTCTTTCGAAGATGTCTCTTTGTGCGGTAGGTGAGAGTCGAACTCACACACCCCAACGGGCACTACCCCCTCAAAGTAGCGTGTCTACCATTTCACCACTACCGCGATTTGGGACTGCAAAAATAGAGATAATTCCGGAAAACGCAAAATTTTCCGAAAAAATATTTACCTTTGCAGTCCCTTACGAGTTGAGGGATACACATTTATTAACTTTTAAACAGATTTACAATGGCTGTTAAAATTCGTCTCCAGCGCCACGGAAAGAAGAATTTCGCATTCTTCGACATTGTTGTGGCCGACACCCGCGCCCCTCGTGACGGACGCTTCATCGAGCAGATCGGTTCTTACAATCCCAACACCAATCCTGCTACCATCGTTCTTCAGGCAGACCGTGCACTCGCATGGCTCAATGTAGGTGCTGAACCTACCCTCGTCTGCCGCCGCATCCTCTCCTACGAAGGAGTCCTCCTGCGCAAGCACCTCAACGGTGGTGTAGCTAAGGGCGCCCTCACCCAGGATCAGGCAGATGCCAAGTGGAACGCCTGGAAGGCAGAGCGCGATGCAAAGATCGCTGCCAAGAAGTCGAGCCTTGCCAACGCCGCCATCGAAGCAAAGAAGGCTGCCAAGGCAGAGGAGACCAAGGTGAAAGAAGCCAGGGCTGAAGCTATCGCCAAGAAGGCCGCTGAACTTGCTGCAAAGCAGGCTGAGGCTGTTGCAGAAGAGGCTCCCGCAGAGGAGGCCGCTCCCGCAGAAGAGGCATAACATGCTCGCCGTCGCAAAGATTTTAAAATCTTTCGGCACCGACGGAGGTCTGCTCCTGAGCAGCAACGTCGATCTGGAAACACTGGATTTCAAGGAACCTGTATTCATCACATTCGATGGACTGCAGGTTCCTTTCTTTATTCTCGACTACACCCCGAAGGGCGGCAAGGCCGTGGTTCACCTCAACGACGTACACAATTTGGAGGACGCCGAAGAGATGGCAGGCCGCACAATATATGCAGATGTAGAGTTGGAAGAAGATGAAGATCTCGATTTCACCGGCTGGGTCATCGTCGACCGCGGCCGCCGCATAGGCATCTGCACCGGCCTTGAAGACATCCCCGGCAATCCCTGCCTGGAAGTCCGGATCGAGGGCCCTTCCGAAAGCTCCGATGTGCTGATTCCCCTGCACGAAGACTTCATCGTCGAAGTGGACGAAAACTCCCGCACCCTCTCCCTCAATCTCCCCGACGGATTATACTAGAACTTGAACTCAGCGCCTATCTTTACGGCGAAGTTGGGAGTCTTGAGGCGGCTGAGGACCTTATCGCGCATAGATTCGTCCGGCCCTGCGGAGTCATCCACCACCATCACGCGGTTGTCCCTGTAGGATGCCCGCCAGTAGCAGTCTATGCGGATGAACTTCAGGATATTCGACACACCCGCTCCGAACTCGACATAAGGGAGATGCCCCAGCGACGAGGTGCCGTTCGGGAAGAGCATGGGCGCCTGCATCGAAGCGAGATCCACTTTGGCGAGATTGCCGTTGTTGCGGTCGGAAAGCGAGCCCCAGGTTGCCTTGATCGACACTTCCTCCCTCCATCCGAGCTTGCGGATGAGGGGCACCTTTCCGAAGAAGAATCCGTTGAAGCAGTGATTCCAGAACACCGTCAGCCAGGTATCCGAGGCGAACTCCATGAAATCCATGCAGGCGAAGGAGAATCGGTTGAGCAGATAGGTGCTGTTCCCCTCGTGAAAATGCAGCAGCGGATAAGGCACCTGCCCGTAAACCTTGCCGGCGTTCACATAAATCCTCGACGTGCCGAACGGAGGCACGCGCGGGCTCCAGCGCATGGTGACTTCCGGACGGAGATAACTGTAATCGCCTTTCCTCAAGCCGGATACGGACCCTGCCAGGGAGATGGTCACCGAAGGATACTCGGAATATACATAAGTCTTCTTGAACAGGCCCCGGTTCACGGTTTCATCCTTCGAGAGATGCAGGGACACATACATCTCGTTGGCGGCGACGCTGGCGATGCGGCTTGAGTCTCGGGCATACATCGGCACCTGCCGGATCTCCGGTATCCACGACACCTCGTTGGGGTAGAAACGCTTGAAATTGAATCCTATCTCCGCGTTCACCCGCGAAGAGAACTCGTGCTCGTAAGCGCCGGAGAAGGACGACATCATGCAGAGCTTGTTGTTGTAGCTGCCTCCGAAGATGGTGGCCAGAATGTTCCCTTCGCCGATGGAATTGGCGGCGGGACTGCCGAGCTGATACACATCGTACTTCGCACCGAGCGTCAGTTTGCGCTGGGGGATGCGCCCGAAGAGGTGCTCCCACTTGAACTCGCCCTTGAGAGTCTTGTCCTTTGTGCCGTAGGCCCCGTAGAGGGTGAGACGGTCGGTGGTGCTGAACGACTTGGAGGTACGCATGCCGAACTGCGGCCGGAAGCCTTCCAAAGAATTGAAACTGAACAGCTTGAAGTAGGGGCCGAAACCTATCTTCCCCACCTCGTAGTAGCCGTTGATGGCGGTGTAGACTATCTCATAGAGACTCTTGTACAAAGGCACGGTCTGAATCTTCTCCACCATATCATAGACGGACTGCTCCTTCTCCGTCAGGGCGGTGGGCCGCACCGACGCCCAGTAGGCCTCGTCCTTCCGCGAAGCGTTTTCATCCACCTGCACAAGGCCGGTGCCGGAGCTCAGTTTCGTCGAAAGCGAAAACTCCGGCTTGCTGTAGACCATCTCCTTCTTCGCGATGAACGAGAGCATCTGCGAGGAGTCCCTCAGCGATAGCGACAGGTCCACGTACATCTTGTCGGACTTGTAGAACCAGGTGGAGTCCGGCTGCCGCTCGTACTCCGAATCGAAGACCAGGTCCCTGAGCCAGTTGACGTTGGTGGTGTTCTTCATGTTGGCGCGTATGCTGCGCAGGGCGAAATCCTCGCAGTCGATGCGCATCTCCCCGTCGAAGGCCGGAGTCGAGACCAGCTGCTTCGGATGATAGCGCACCAGCAGAGTCTTGCGGCCGTCAACCTGCAGAGTGTCAATGATATAGTAGTTATAGTACAGCAGGCCGGCCTCCTGGATGGGAGAAGGGAACTGCACGTCGAAGGCATTGATGAAAGGACGGTAGAAGTTCACCCGCAGATGCAGCGAGCCGGTGAACTGGCTCAGCATGTTGTTCCCCTCGGGGTTGATGCCGGAGATGCGGTTCGCGACCACGGTCTCGGTGTTCACTTCGGGAGATGAGCTGTGCCGCCTGCGCGCCATCGTCTCAGAGATCATCACCGGCAGATAAGGCACGCCGGACACGGATGAAGTGTCGATGTAGTCGAAGACGAATCCGAATTCCCGCTTGAAGCCCTTGCCCGTCAGCTGCTCCGCCGGGTGCGTAAGATCCAGCTCCATCTTGTTGTAGACGTCGCACTCATACTGCGGATGATTGTCGGGGTCGTTGGTGGCCCGGTGCTTCTGGATATTCGCCAGGAGTTCACGCGCCTTCTTGTTGTCGGCCTTCACCTTGGCGCCGGTCAGACGGTTGTCGGTGAGATGAAGGACGAAATCCACCTCGTTGAACTGCCCTGGATGCACCTGCTTGCCCTGAGTGTCGTATCCCAGCAGCTGCGCGACCACCACGTTTGCTGAAAGATCCCTGTTCTCCAGATTGTAGTAGCCCTCCATGTCGGTGGTGATGCCCACCGTGGTCCCGGCGAAATACACCGCTGCGAAGGGTACGCCCTCGCCGGTGTCGTCGGTAACCCGGCCGCGCACCTTCGTGGTCTGCGCGCTGCAGATCACGGACGCAAACAACAACGCTGCTGCCGAAAGCAGATATTTCAGGCCAGGTTTCATATTGCGAAGTTACGCAATTGTGCGGAATAAAGCAAAGACTGCGGAGCCGGAGCCGGACATGGAGGCGTAGGCCGCGCCTTGGTCATGGAATTGCTGTTTGAGCCGGGCGATTTCGGGGTGCGCCGGAAAGACGCTGCGCTCGAAGTCGTTGACGAGGAGGCCCGGCCATGCGGATACAGGCAGGCGCAGAATGTCCCGCAGCGACGAGGGCTGCATCTGCGGCCGTAGCGGGGCCTGCGGGCTGTCCAGCCCGGCATACGCCTCCTTGGTGCTGACCGCCACCCCTTCGGGCACGGCGACCTCGATGCGGAAGGCGGAAAGGTCGATGTCGAAGGGCTCGAGAATCTCCCCTCGGCCGGTGGCGAACATCGGACGGTTGTATATGAAGAAAGGACAGTCGGACCCCAGCCGGGCGGCGAATTCCGCAAGGGCTGCATCCGAGAGGCCGAGGCCGAAGATGTCGTTCAGCATGCGGAGGGCGAAAGCGCCGTCCGCCGAACCCCCTCCCAGCCCTGCTCCGACCGGGGAATTCTTGGTCAGATGTATGTGCACAGGGTCTATCCCGCATTCGTTGCGCAGCAAAGACCAGGCGCGGGCGGTAAGGTCTCCCGAAGGGTCCCATCCGCGGTAGCAGGGCCCGTCGATCTCTATTCCGAACTCCCGCGAGGGCTCTATCGAAAGCTCGTCGCAGTATTCGAAACAGGGGATGAAGAGCGTCTCCAGTTCGTGAAACCCGTCCGGACGCCTGCCCAGCACCCGGAGCCCGAGATTCAGTTTCACGTTCGGACGCAGTATCATAGACGCGAGAGTATCTGTTCCTTCACCTCCTCCGGCAGATGAGAGATCACCGGGGACACGAACGAAATCATCTGCATCTTGCGGGCCTCCGCTTCGGGAATGCCGCGGCTGCGCAGATAGAAGAGCTCGTCCGGATTCAGATAGCCAGTGGTGGCTCCGTGCGAGCATTTCACGTCGTCGGCGTAGATTTCCAGCTGGGGACGCGATTCGGCCACGGCCCCCTCCGAGAGGAGGATGGAGTGGTTCTCCTGGAAGGCTTCCGTCTTCTGCGCATCCTTCGCCACGTACACCAGTCCGTCGAATTCGGCGCGGGCGCTGCCTCCCACGATGCCGCGGAAGACCTGGCTCGAGTGCGAGCCGCCCACCAGATGCCGGACGGTGAAATCGAACTTCACCTGTTCGCTGTGGGGGCTGAGGTAGAGTCCGTAAATCTCCAGGTTCACCCCCGCCTTTCCTATATTGATTTCGAAGGGAATCTCGGCGCTCACCCCGGGCATCACGATGAACGTGAGCCGGAGATGCTCCTGCTCGTTCAGGGTCAGCCGCTTGGGCACTTCCTCGATACCTACTCTGTAGATCCTATCCATTGATGCTCTCGAATCCTTCGGTTTCTATCTGCCCTGCGAGTTCCATTCCGCCCGTGGCGATGATGCGTCCGGCCTTGAGCACGTGCACCACGTCCGGGGTGATGAGGTCCAGCAGATGCTTGTAGTGGGTAATGATGATGGCGGATTTCTCCGGGCTGCGGAGGGCGTTCACCCCGTCGGCCACAACCTTCAGGGCGTCTACGTCGAGGCCGGAGTCGGTCTCGTCGAGAATGCTGAAGAGAGGGTCGAGCATGGCCATCTGGAATATCTCGTTGCGCTTTTTCTCGCCGCCGCTGAAGCCTACGTTCACCTCGCGTTTCGCGAACTCTCCCTTCATGCCCACGAAAGCCATCTTCTCCTTGAGGAGCTTGAGGAACTGGCCGGCGCTGAGCTCGAGTTCTCCGCGGGCCTTGCGCCTGGCGTTCACCGCCGCCTTCATGAAGTTGGTGATGCTCACGCCGGGGATCTCTATCGGATACTGGAACGAGAGGAAAAGTCCCGCCCAGGAGCGCTCCTCGGGGCTCATCGCGAGCAGGTCCTGCCCCGCGAAAATGATGCTGCCGGAAGTTACCGTGTAGTCCGGCCGCCCCGCCAGCACAGCGCTCAGCGTGCTCTTCCCGGCCCCGTTCGGGCCCATCACGGCGTGAATCTCGCCGGGTTTTATTGTCAGATTGATGCCGTGGAGAATCTCCTTCCCCTCAATCCCGGCATGCAAGTCGTGTATTTCGAGTAAATTTTCCATATTCTATCCTATCGAACCTTCAAGGTTGACTGAAAGCAGTTTCTGGGCTTCGACCGCGAATTCCATGGGGAGGCGGCTGAGCACTTCGCGGGCATATCCGCCCACTATGAGGCCGACGGCGTCTTCGGGGGAGATGCCGCGCTGGTTGCAGTAGAAGAGCTGGTCTTCGCTGATGCGGGAGGTGGTGGCTTCGTGCTCGACGATGGCGGTGGGGTTGGCGTTGCGTATCACCGGGAAGGTGTGCGCGCCGCATTTGTCGCCGATCAGCAAGCTGTCGCACTGGCTGTAGTTGCGGGCATGCTGCGCACCGGGATTCATCCGCACGAGCCCCCTGTAGGAGTTCTCGCTGTGGCCGGCGGAGATGCCCTTGCTCACTATCCTGCTGCGGGTGTTACGGCCGATGTGTATCATCTTCGTGCCCGTATCCGCCTGCTGGTAGTTGCCGGTGAGGGCCACGGAGTAGAACTCGCTGCTGGAATTGTCGCCCATCAGCACCGTGGAGGGATACTTCCAGGTGATGGAGGAACCGGTCTCCACCTGCGTCCAGCTCAGGTGGCTGCCCTCGCCGCGGCAGAGTCCGCGCTTGGTGACGAGGTTCAGGATGCCGCCGCGGCCCTGGGAATCTCCCGGATACCAGTTCTGCACCGTGCTGTAGCGCACGTCCGCATCCTTCTCCACTATTATCTCCACCACGGCCGCGTGGAGCTGGTTCTCGTCGCGCATCGGGGCGGTGCAGCCCTCCATGTAGCTCACGCTTGCGCCTTCGTCGGCGATGATGAGCGTGCGTTCGAACTGGCCGGTGCCGCTCGCGTTGATGCGGAAGTAGCTGCTGAGATCCATCGGGCACTTCACTCCCTTGGGGATGTAGCAGAAGGAGCCGTCGGAGAAGACCGCCGAATTGAGGGCGGCGTAGAAGTTGTCGGCGACGGGCACTACGCTCGCGAGGTATTTGCGCACGAGGTCCGGGTGCTCCTTGACGGCCTCGGAGAAGCTGCAGAAAATGATGCCCATCTCCGACAGGGTTTTGCGGAAGGTGGTGCTGACGCTAACGGAGTCGAACACGGCATCTACCGCCACCTTCGATTTCACTCCAGCCAGAACTTCGCGTTCCTTGATGGGGATGCCGAGTTTGTCGAAGGTCTCCTGCAGGGCGGGATCTATCTCCTTCGGACGGTCTTCGTCCCTCTTGGGGGCTGCGTAGTAGATGATATCCTGGAAGTCTATCTCCGGGAGGCGGCTGAGGTGCCCCCACTTGGGCGGGGTCATGGTTTTCCACTTGCGGAAGGCATCCAGACGGAACTCCAGAAGCCACTCAGGCTCCTCCTTCTTCGCGGAGATGATGCGTATGATATCTTCGTTCAATCCCTTCGGGACGAACTCCTGTTCTATATCTGTAACAAAACCCTCGCTGTACTCCTTCTCTGCCGCCGCTGCGAGGATGTCTTTTTCTTCTGCCATAGATTGCAAAGATAGTGATTTTTCCTATCTTTGCTTTCTAATGAATACTTTCGGACAATACTTCAAGGTTTCCATCTTCGGGGAGTCCCACGGGCCTGCGATCGGCGTCGTGCTGGACGGAGTGCCGGAGAATATCCCTCTGGAAGAGGAAGATTTCGCTGCGGATATCGCCCGCAGGGCCCCGGGTGCGGTGGGAACCACCCCGCGCCGCGAGGCAGACAAGCCCAAGATCCTGAGCGGCGTGCTAGACGGCTACACCACCGGCGCGCCCCTTACCATAGTTTTCTGGAATTCCAACGTGCAGAGCCAGGACTACGAGCAGTTCGCGTCCATCCCCAGGCCCGGGCACGCGGATTTCGTGGCCAACATCAAGTACAATTTCGCGAACGACCCCCGAGGCGGAGGGCATTTTTCCGGCCGTCTGACCCTGCCCATAGTGGCGGCGGGAGTGGTCGCAAAGAAGATTATCAACGCCGAGTACGGCACCGAGGAAGCGCCCCAGAAACTGGACGTCGCGATTTCCGCGCAGTTGCTGGAGATAGGCGGCGAGAAGGATCCCTCCAAGTGGGACGCTTTGCTGAAGAGCGTCGCTGCCGAGGGCGATTCGCTGGGCGGCGTGATTGAATGCACCGTGACCGGGCTCGGCGTCGGCGTGGGAGATCCCTTCTGGGATTCGGTGGAGTCCTGCCTGGCTCACGCCATGTTCGCGATTCCCGGTGTGCGTGGCATCGAGTTCGGCGACGGATTCGCCGCGGCGCGGATGAAAGGCTCCGAGCACAACGATCCTTTCGGTCCGGACGGTCCTTTGAAGAATGGCTCCGGCGGAGTGAACGGCGGCTTGACCAACGGCGCGCCCATCGTTTTCCGGGTGGCCGTGAAACCCACGTCCAGCATAGCCAAGCCCCAGAAGACATGGGACTTCGAGCATAAGAAGGAGGCGTTGCTCCAGGTGCGCGGCCGCCACGACGTGTGCTTCGCCCGCCGCACCCCCGTCATCGTCGAAGCCATGACCGCCATCGTCCTGGCGGATCTGCTGTAAAGCCACCGGCGCGTCTATTCAAAAGGATTCTCCTGGGGACCGCCCTTCCACTTGAGCCGGCGGACGGTGGCGGTTTGATAGCCGCGACGGAGCTTAAGCGGGGTGGAGACGAACCAGGTGCCGTCGCCAAGGGTGCAGATCCCCGTGCAGGCGTCGCTGAAACGCCATCCGCGCACGCCCTTCACGGTGCTGAGCAGGCCTTGCTGCCACAACGCGAGCGACAGATGTTCTCCATCGTCTTCCAAACCGCGCAGGACTTTTTTCTCCGGCTTCTGATTCACCGGCACGGCAAACAGGCTGTAATTCGGGAATTCCGGTTTCTTGCCGGCGTAGGATGCCATGAAGATGCAGCCCGTCCCGGGGTCGTAGCACAGATTCTGCACTCCCCAGGTGGTATTGCCGGTGAAGACAAAATACTTTGCCGCCGCCTTGGGAGCTGCGATCCCGGGTTTGAACGCATCCAGTTTGTATTCCAGCAATATCTGGTGGTCGTTGTCGCGCCGGGAAATATCTCCGTAGATGCCATAGGCGACGTACAGGCGCGGCTTGCCGTTCTTCTTTCCTATCTGCGGAGCGATGGTCACCCCGTCGATGCCGGAGCAGCCGTACTTGGTCTTGTAATCCGCAATCGCCTCCGCCACCTCGTAGGTCTGCATCGCCATGCGGTCGACATCCACCACCGCCACATAGAAACGGGCCTGATCCTGCGTGTAGGCCTTCGTGCCGAGGTTTTTGGCTATCCCGCGGCCGATCTCGTCGTCCTTGCATTCCAGCGATGCATACAGCTTGCGGGCACGGGCGTCGAAGGTCATCGCGCCCAGATGGCCGTTGATGGAATCCACTTTCGCCAGCACGTTGCCTTCGTAATCGACTTTCACCAGCGAAGTGGTGAAAGACAGATAGAAACAGCGGGCAGCGGTGTCGACTGCCATGCCCTGTACGTGGTCCTTGCTCTTTATCTTGACCTCGAACCTGGAGGGAAGCGCCTGTGCGCCCGCGCTGAGCACGGCGGCCAGCATGACGATAGATGCGATAAACTTTCTCATATCTGCAAAAATACTACGATGATGCGAAAAACACAATCAAAAACCGTGTCTGTTTGAGGGAAGCTCCCTTATTTTTTGTAATATTGCAAAAGAATATACAGTAGTCATGACATCTGAAGAAAGAATAGCAGCGGCTCTCAAGGTGGCGACAGACACCAAGGCCTTCGAGCTCGGACAGGGCATACTCGGGCGGGTCCCCGCATTGTTCAACGAATTTTTCCCCGGTCGCAAGGCCGTGCTGGTGGCGGACAAAAACACCTGGCGGGTGGCCGGAGCGGAGGTCTTCGAGGCCCTGCAGGACGCCGGCGTCCCCACGGAAAAATTCCTCTTCGAAGAGGATGAATTCCACGCCGACTGGGATCATATCGAGTTGCTGGACAAGGTGTTGGACGAAAGCGGCGCCATCGCCGTCTCGGTTGGGTCCGGCACCATCAACGACCTCTGCAAACTCACTTCCCATCATCACAGGCAGAGCTATCTCACCGTGCCCACGGCCGCTTCGGTGGACGGATACACCTCTTTCGGCGCATCCATCACCTACCAGAACGCCAAGCAGACTTTCGAGTGCCCGGCGCCGGTCGCGGTTGTGGCCGATGTCGACGTGATAGCGGCAGCGCCCAAGGACATGACTGCCGCGGGCTATGCGGATCTGGCGGCCAAGGTGCCTGCGGGTGCGGAGTGGATGATTGCGGATATCGTGGGGGCGGAGCCTATACAGCCGGCCGCCTGGCACGTGCTGCAGGACTGCCTGGACGATCTGCTCTCGGATCCCGCCGGGGTCGCTGCGGGCGATCCGAAAGCCGTTGCAGATCTCTTCGAGGGCCTGATACTCAGCGGCTTTGCGATGCAGGCCGCCCGTTCGAGCCGTCCCGCTTCATGCTGCGACCATCTCTTCTCGCACATCCTCGACATGACCCACCACCGCTACAAAGGCAAGTTCGTTTCGCACGGATTCCAGGTGGCGATCGGAACCCTGACCATGTGCGCGGTGTTCGACGAGTTCCTGAAGTACGATCTCTCCGATATCGACGTGGATGCCTGCGTGGCTGCGTGGCCGACGCTGGAAGAAGAGCAGGCGCGCGCACTGAAAATCTTCGAGGGATTCCCGGCCCCCAGGCTCGGATACGACCAGATCACCCAGAAATACGGAGATGCCGTGGCTGTCCGCCGCGAACTCAGCGTCGTGCGCGACAACTGGGCCTCCCTTCGCGAGCGCCTCGCCGGCCAAGTCTGGAGTTTTGCCAAGATGCAGGAGATGTTCAAGATCGCCGGCGCTCCTTACGAGCCCGAGCACATCGGAATCACCCGCGCCGACATCCGCGATATGTTCCCCAAGGTGCAGTTGATGCGCTGGCGCTACAATATCCTCGACCTCGCCAAGCGCGGCCGCTTCTACGACCGCCTGGTCGACAGCGTATTCTCGAAAGGCGGCGCCTGGGAGATCTGAACCGGCCATCCGGCGGCAGTTTTGTGGAGAATCGCCACCGTGCTAACGGCAGAACTCCTTCAGCAGGGGGTACAGCGCCCGGGCGTAGCGGGTCTGGCCAAGATCGGTAGTGTGGACGTAATCGACAGTGGCTTCACCGTCGCTGCCGTTCAAATCCGCGCCCGGAACAAAGTGCAGATTCTTGCATCCGGCCTTCACAAGCCGCTCGTACACAGTGCGTTGAGCCTCATTTCGAGCCTCAACATCCTCGTATGAGGACGCACTCACCCAGTCGTGGGAATAATGCGCCATCCCCACAAAGACAATCGGCACGTCGGGATGCGCCTCGCGAAGTATACGCACGAAGGCCTCGCCGCGCTCCAGAATTATTTTCGCGGAGCAGTTGGGCACGTTGTCCAGCACGAACACGGCCGGATTCTCCACGCGCGCCATCAGTTGCGCCACCTCGGGATCGAGCCTGGCGTTGCCGCTGAAACCGAGATTCACCACCTCGCGGTCCAGCCAGCGACCGAGTATGTTGGTGAAGGCCATGCCGGGACGCGACACGCAGCCTCCCTGGAGGATGGAAGTGCCGTACATCACCACCGGTGCGGCCCTGTGCAAATCCTTCTCCGGGATAAACTCATACCCGGGGTCGATGCCTATCTCCAACTCTGAAACCCCGTCATACAGAGACAGATACATCCGGAACTCCTTGTATCCGGCTGACATCTCCTTGACTATGCAGCGGGTGGTTTCAAGGTAGTCCAGGGCGGGACGTGCGCTACCGACAAAGCGCCAGCCGGCGTCGCTGCGGGCATACAGGTCCACTCCGCGCGAACCGACCGAACTCATGTGCGACAGGGCTATGCGCTTGACGGATTTCCAGCGGACGTGCACCGACGGGGAGTCCGTGCGGAACTGTACGTACAGCCCGGCGGCGTCGCGCCCCAGGTATTTCAGGTCCTTGCGCGCCAGCGAATCGATATCCGCAGGGAAGCGCGCGAAAGCAGCGTAGGTGTCCTCGACGGCCTTGCCGTAAACATGCATCTTCGTGGCATCGTGCCACACCTGCGCCTGCGCGGCCGAAGCACAGAACAGCAGCAGTATCAGCAATGCGATTTTTTTCATACACACAAATTTAATGACTATATTTGGAAATATGAAACGCATCCTGCTGATGGCGCTCCTGCTCGCATCGTGCAGCCGCCCCTCACACATAGTCGCCGATGAAAAAGTCATCGCCACATCCCCCTGCACCGATAGCATCTTCCTCTACACGCCCGGCATAGTGGAGGGATTCGACGGCAGATTCGTGGTGTCGGTCGATTACGGCGGCCCCGGCACTTTCAAACTCGACGGCCCCACCTCCGACTTCGGCGACTACAAGGCCGGCAACCAGATCCGGGTCCTGCTCTCCGACAACCGCGGCCGCAGCTGGTACGACTCCGGCGCCCGCATCCCCATGATGCACGAGATCCTCTTCAAGGCCGGATCTTCCCTCTACATGATAGGGCATTCCGGCAGGCTGCTGATCACGCGCAGCGACGACAACGGCGTCACCTGGAGCGAGCCCGCGGTGCTCTGCCCGGAACCCCGCTGGCATCAGAGCTGCACCGCGGTGGACATCTACAACGGCAAGGTGACGCTGGTGTACGAGAAGTGGGTTGCAGACGGGCATCCCTGGCCCGGGGTAGGGCCTGTGCTGATGCAGGCAGACGAGGGGGCGGATCTCACCCTGCGGGAGAACTGGCGCTTTTCGGAACTCTATAATCCGGATGCGGACATGGAGGCGGCGCGCCCTTCGGGGATACCTGTCGTGGGGCCGGGGCATGCGGGAATGCTGGAGACGAACGTGGTGCGCATTTATGACGATAAAAACCCTTTGTACGAGCCCAATTCCGTGGTGCTGATGGCCCGTGCCGCAACCGGCTGGCCGGACATCGGAGTCATGCTGAAGGGGTCCGTCCTGCCGGACGGGAGCCTGAAAATCGGCCGACTGCACAAGAATGAGGGAGATGTGCTGTTCACCCACATCCCTGGCGGAGACCTCAAGTTCCATGTGTTGTACGACGCGGAATCCGGCCTGTACTGGCTGTTGCACTCGCAGATTGACGGGAGGATGAACCACAGGCGCAGGCTCGCCCTGTCGTATTCGCCCGACCTCATACGCTGGACTTTCGCGGGTCTGGTGGCCGTCGGACCTTCCGACAACGCGGCGCGCCATTATGCCACGATGATCATCAGCGGCAGCGACTTGTTTGTCGTGAGCCGTTCGGGCGACGAAAGGGCCCGCAATGCGCACGATGGCAATCTGGTGACCTTCCACAGGGTGAAGAACTTCAGAAAACTGGTTTACTGATATGACGGCCCTCTTTTCTCTGCTTCGCCGCCCCGGCCTTGCGGCTTCTGCCGGACTTCTGGCTGCCATGCTGCTTCCCGGCTGCTCACGCACGTACGGCCCAGTGCCGAGCGAGGCCCAGCTCGAATGGCAGAAGATGGAATACAACATGTTCGTGCACTTCGGCCCGAACACTTTCAGCGGTGCGGAATGGGGAGACGGCACGGAGGCGGAAGATATCTTCTGCCCCACAGACCTGGACTGCCGGCAGTGGGCGCGGATTGCCCGGGACGCCGGCATGAAGGGGATAATCCTCACTGCCAAGCATCACGACGGATTCTGCCTCTGGCCATCATCTACCAGCACCCATACCGTTGCGCAGAGTTCCTGGCGCGGCGGGCAGGCAGACGTGCTGGCGGAACTATCCGCAGCCTGCAGGGAATACGGGCTTAAGTTCGGGGTGTATGTCTCGCCCTGGGACAGGAATCATCCCGCCTACGGTACCCCGGAATATAACAAGGTATTCGCCACGGCTTTGGAGGAGGTGCACTCGAACTACGGCGAGGTGTTCGAACAGTGGTTCGACGGAGCCTGCGGCGAGGGTCCTTCCGGCAAGAAGCAGGAATATGACTGGCCACTTTTCCATTCTGTGGTACGGCGCCTGAGTCCGAAGGCCATCATGTTCAGCGACGTGGGGCCCGGCTGCCGCTGGATGGGAAACGAGCGCGGGATTGCCGGCGAAACCAACTGGAGCCGGCTGGACACGGAAGGATTCTGCCCCGGTGCCGGCGCGCCTCCTGCCGACACTCTGCAACGCGGAAACGTGCACGGCGCGCATTGGATTCCCGCCGAGGTCGACGTTTCCATCCGTCCCGGCTGGTTCTGGAAGGAGAGCGAGAATTCTTCGGTGAAGAGCGTGAAGCAGCTGGCTGACATCTGGTTTTCGAGTGTGGGAAGGAATGCCCTGCTGTTGTTGAATGTGCCTCCGGACAAGCGTGGGCGTATCTGCGAAGTGGATTCGCTGAGGCTGATGGAGTTCCGCGACTGGCGGGAGGCCGTGTTCGGGCTTGACCTGGCAGACGGAGCCGTCGTAAAAGTGCGGCGCGTTGGTGATATGGCCGGGGTGGCGTGCAAACCGTTATGCATGGAACTGGAACTGCCGGAAATGCGGACATTCGACATTGTAGAACTGCGCGAAAACATCTCCCGCGGACAGCGTATCAGTTCTTTCGTCATCCAGATCCCAGAAAACAATGCCGGTTGGAAAACAATCGCCGAAGGAACCACCATCGGATACAAGCGGCTCCTCCGCATCCCGGAATGCCGCACCCGGCGCATCCGCGTCGTAATAACCGGCTCCTATGCCCGCCCCCTCATCGACGGAGTATCTCTGTACCATTCGCCGGTCAGTCAAAGTGTTGATATTCAGCGAGATGCTTAAAACAAATCGGCCAATTTCGGCGATTTGTTTTCAGGAAAGAATTGATAATCAGATAGTTGGCCGCCCGGCATGTCCGCAGGACTAAGCCCGGGAG
>R22__coassemble_546_pt1 | contig 23958 bp, 23 predicted proteins | sample R22__metabat2_high_PE_057 | metagenome-assembled genome bin R22 | reverse complement strand
TGTTGCTGACGTTACGACTGTCATACTGAGTACGAAGATTCACCGTATAGATAGGGCACAGCTCGTATTTCTGAAGTGTTATCTGATCGCCGTAATTGGCGTACGGGTGGCCTTCGCCTTGCGCTGAATAGGCATTCACAAGGTCCTTGACCCTCTTTCTCGCCGCATCGTCGATGGGGAGAACCTGCCGTCTTATATACTTGTCTTCCATGGCCGATGCTATTTAGGAGATATGAAGAAAGCCTTGATTACCTTTATTTTAAAGATGATGGCGAAAGCAATCAGCATCACAAAAAAGTAGATAGTAAGCGATGGGCTGTAACCCTCTCCGGGAAGGAACTTGAAGGTGGCTTCGAGGCGTTCGGTAGTGCTGGGCTCGAATTCTGCCAGGACATCGGTAGATGCCTTTGCCGCGGCTTTCTGGGCCTCATCCTCCTTCATCTTGTCTTTCTTGTGGAGCTTTTCCGCATATTTCTCGCGGGCGGCCTTTTCCGCCGACTCGGGCCATGAGGCCTTGATCTCGGAGAAGAGTTTTCCGATAGCGATCTTCTTGAAAGGAGATGCTATCTCACGGGCTGCATTCGCCGTAAACAGCGAATCGATAGGAATGTTTTCATTCCTGGTTCTCAGTGCTTCCTGCTGCACGGGATCGGTAATCTTCTCCCTCTTATGCTTCTTCGAGCAGGAAGAGAAGCTCACCACGACCGCAAGAGCAATGATCATCAAGATGTGCAGTCTTTTCATAAAATATTGAATTATAGGATTTTGGCAAGTATTATAGAAGTATTGTCCGCTCCGCCTCCTTCGCAGGCCATACGGTAAAGGTCTGCGGCGGTAGTCCCTTGGGCGAGAGCCTCTTCAAGTTCGTCGTCCGAAACCATGACGCAGAGGCCGTCGGAGCAGATTAAAAGCGTGTCCCCTTCAAGCAGTTTGCCGTCCAGGCTCTCCACTACCAGCCGCCCTTCGCAACCGCCTCCCAGGCAGTTCAGCAGCAACTTGCTGGCATTGGGATCCCCGGTATAGCCGCGTTCTGTTTCATCGGTGGTCAATTGCCTGAGCATGCCGTTACGGAAGCGGTAAGTGCGGCTGTCGCCGGCATTGATCAGCCAGATGCGGCCATAGTACCAGATTACTCCGGTGAGGGTGCAGCCCATAGGATGAATCTGTCCCCGGTCGGCAGCGATGCTGTTCAGTTTGTAGGAGATATAATGAGCTGCTTCGCGTATGTCTTCTTCGAAACGGTCCGGTCCTATCTGGTGCAGGGCGAACTGCTCCTTGATCTCGTCCAGTGTGAACCAGCTGGCCTCCTCGCCGTTTTCGTGTCCGCCCATTCCATCGGCAACCAGCAGATAGAAAAATCCCTTCTCAGGGGTCTCGACATCCATCGAAACGGCGTCGTCGCGAAGGAACAGCCCGCTCACGGAGAGGGCATCTTCATTATTCTCGCGCACAAGACCCTTGTGGCATATGGCATCGACGTTCAGTTTCATTCCACCGTAAAATCAAGGGTTGCAATGCGTACCCGGTCGCCTTTCTTCAACTCGTATTGCTCGGCCGTGGCGAGTTTGCGTCCGTTAATGAAAGTGCCGTTGGTCGAGCCCCGGTCGGAAATCTTCCATCCGCCGGAGTGACCTTCGATAAAGCCGTGATGGCCAGACACATAGGGGCAGGTGGAAAGCTCCGGCCAGATGCCGCAGCTGCGGCCGAATTCCCCCTGTTGAAGCATCAGCCTCCACCCGTTTCCCACCAGCGCCACCGGCCCATTGGCGATGCGAGATACAGTGGCTTGGGGCGCACTGGTGGGGTTATCCTCTCCTCGAGCCGGGTCCTGCGGACCCCCTCCCGTCTCCGACGGGCCCCTCCCTCTACATCCGCGGGCGGATATGGCGTCCGGAGAGGATTCCCCATCCTGGGCGCGGACTGAATCCGCCAGGCATTTCCGGCCGGGAACCAGGTCGCTGCCGCAGACGGGGCACTCCGTGCCGCGCTTCGGCTTCTTGCACTCCGGGCACCACTTCAACTCCTTCCCGCACTGATCGCAGAACGCGCTGTCATCGGGAATCATACTTCTGCATTCAGGACACTGTATCATAGCACATCCTCCATCATTATCGTTTTACGTTCCTCAGGGGTATGAGTGCCCCCTTCCTCCGCAAGACGCCCCGCCAGATTGCTCTTCACATCATCGAAGAGGGTGCGTGCTTCGCGGCCGTTGCCGAACATACGGTTCCGATTGTTGTACATCTGCGTAAGCTTGGCCTTCACGGCATTTTCCGCCATAGGATCAAGCGTATATCCTCCCTTGCGGGCATGAATCATAAAGATCTGGAAAAGCTCTTCCGGATTGTAATCTTCGAAGGTAATCCAGTTGCGTTTCGGGAAACGGGAGGGGATGCCACTGTTCGAGTTGATGAAAGTCTGCATCTCGTAGGTGTAGCCGGCGGCTATGCAAACGAACTTGCCCCGGTCATCCTCCAGGCGCTTCAGGAGAGTCTCCAGAGCCTCTTTTCCGTATCCTCCCTCATATCCTTCCGAACTGAGCTGGTAGGCCTCGTCTATAAAGAGGATGCCTCCCATGGCAGAGTTGATTACGTGCGAGGTGATGGCAGGCGTTTCACCGATATAGCGCCCCACAAGATTGCTCTTATCCACCTCGATCACTTTGGGTGAAGGAAGGACGCCCATAGAGTAAAGAATCTTGCCCATCAGGCGTGCGACGGTGGTCTTTCCCGTGCCCGGATTGCCCAGGAACAGGTAGTGCCCGAGGGGAATCTCCGGACGGCGGCCTTCCAGCTTTGCGCTCTCTATCTCGTTGTTGATGGTATGGGCCAGTTTGGTAAGGGAACTCTTGACCCCTTCCAGCCCGACCAGTGCATTGAGCTCCTCAAGACATTTGTCGATGGAAACCTTCTCCGGCTCTTCGTAAGGGATGTCCTCCGCCAGGGCGGTCCGCACAAGTTCCGGAGTCCACTGCTCAAAGGGAATGGACTTGAGACGGTTGTTGATGTTGGTCTTGGTCTCGGCCACTTTCTTAATCGCTTCACCGGCATTGCCGAACTTGTCGTTCTTCATTGCCACCATCCCCTGGAACATATTCAGGGCCTTCATGCGCACGGTTTCGTCTGCCAGGGAGAAATTGTATTTCCTGGCCTTGGCGGCGCGTTCGTAAATCTCCAGAAGTTCTTCCGCGGAGTAGTCGTCGATGTGGATGGTATGGGAGAATCGGCGCGTCAGGCCGGGATTGGCTCCCAGGAAATCGGCCATCTCCTTGGGATAGCCGGCGCATACCACCACGAACTTGCCCGCCTCGTTCTCCATACGAGTCATCAGGACCTCCAGCGCCTTCTTCCCCTCGGGGCTGGTGCTCTGCCCGGTGGCATCCACGGGGTTCAGGCCATAGGCCTCGTCGATGAAGAGCACCCCTCCCATAGCTTCCGTGATGGCCGCATCCATATTCTTGGCAGATTCCCCGGTATACTGGCTGATTATATCCTTGGGCTCTTTCTTCGTGATCCTGTCGGTGGACGTGACGCCCAGGGCACGGAATATCTTTCCCAGGGTGTTGGCCACGCTGGTCTTTCCCGTGCCGGGATTGCCGGTGAGGATGAAATTGTATTTGGTGAGGCCCTCTGCGGCTTCTCCCATCTCGATGAGCTGCTTCTGCACGGCGATTTCCTGAGCAATGCGCCTGATCGCATCCTTCACCGCCTTCATCCCCACGAAACCGTCCAGTTCCTTCATCACATCCTCCACTGAGATTTCCTTGGTGCTTTCTTCGCCCACGATATCGGCATAGCTGAGCACGTCGTCGCCGGCTCCGCGCTGGCTGTGGCGCTCGATTGCAAGATCGAAGAGGTTGCGCACCGCACGGGCATTGCCGAAGGTGTCCGTGCGCTTCAGGTACATCTTCTCAAAGACCTTAGGAAGCATCTCTTCCGCCTTGGGATCCAGGGTGAAAGTGGTTTTCTCGTCGTTGTGTGCCAGGTACATACGGAACAGCTGCTCGAGCTCCTTTGCGTTGTAGTCGGGGAATTCGATGGTGATGTTGCAGCGGGACGAGATGCCGGGATTCATCCTCACAAGCTCTCCCATCTCCTTGGTGTATCCTGCCATAATGCATACGAATTCGCCCTTCCGGTTCTCGAGAATGCTGAGGAGGGTGTTCAGTGCATCCATTCCATAACCGCCTTTACCGTCTCCGCTGCCCTTCAGCGCATAGGCCTCGTCGATAAAAAGGACTCCGCCCATTGCCTTATTGACATAGTTCTTGACGTTGGCTTCGGAATCACCCACGAACTGGCCTATCAGATCCTTGCCGGAGATCTCTACGAACTGCCCGGTGGGAAGGGCACCTATCGCATTCAGCACTTCCCCAAACTTGCGGGCGAAGGTAGTCTTGCCTGTGCCGGGATTGCCGGTGAAGAGGTAATGGTCTTTCAGGAGTTTCTCTTTAACTCCCTTCTCTTTCTTTGTCTTGACGTTGCGGATGATGGCCCTGATCTTATCCTTCACGCTCTGGAGGCCGATGAAGCAGTCGAGTTCCGACAGAATCTGCTCCTCGCTTTTGGGGATGAAACATTCAGAGTTGTCTATATCCTGTGCTTCGACGGTCTTGCTGCCTCGCAGGCGCGCTTTCACATATATGTCTTCGGCCACTTTTTCCGAGAGATGCCCGTTGGTGTGCCCAAGTTCGACCTGCCGCATAAACCAGGCAAAGTGGGAATCCAGTTTCTGAGGAAGATCGTCGGAGACCCCTGCACCAAACCTGTTTTTCAGGACTTCCAGCGTGAGGGCTGTCAAGTCCGCGATCTTGAATGCGGGGAGGACGAAGTTGAACTCGAACAGCCGGTGCACGTCTTTGTTCTTCTCAAGGAACTCGGAAAGGTCGTTGTGAAGGCCGCATAGCAACACTATGGGCGCACCCTCGATGTTGCGCATGCGCCTGAACAGCTTGTCGAGCTGGGTCACGTCCGTAGCCTTGCTCTTGGGAAGAAGTTTCTGGGCGTTCGTGATGATCAGGATGCCTTCCTTCAGGGCGGAGATATTTTTGTCGAAATCGTTGGAAAACTCTCCCCAGTCGGCGGCGTCGACCACCTTCGGGGCGTGTTTTGCCACCCCGGCGGCAAGCATCTTGTCTGCGATGAGATGGGCGATGAAGTTCTTTCCGGTGCCGGAGTCACCGAGGATAAGGCTGTCCATGCCTATCCTGGTGCCACCCTGTGCCACCTGGAGTTTCTTGTCCATCTCGTCCAGAAGCCCGACGATGTCTTCTTTTGCTATCAGGCCTTTCTGGCTGGATGCGCTTGCAAGCTCTTCTCCGCAAAAGCGGCAGTATTTTGCTTCGGGGCGGTTCTCTTTACCGCATTTCTTGCAGGTCATATGCTTATTCGGTTATTTCTATTGTTTTTTCAGCTTCCTTGGCCGCCTTACGGGCTGCTTTCCTCTCGGCCTTTATCTCCTTTGCGACTATCTTGTTTATCTTTTCCAGGGTCTTCTTGCTGAGACCTCCGGTCACAAAGAGATCGTTGGCCTTCTGGAATTCTTCCAGGGCCTTTTTCGTGCCGGGGCCGAAGGAACCGTCCGGCTTGCCGGTGGTATAGCCTTTGTCGAGGAGGAACTGCTGCAGTTTCAGCACATCTTCCCCTTTGTCGCCTTGTTTTAGGGGAGGGCAGTCCAGGTATGGTTCGACCTTCTCCAGGGCAGGGAACCAGGCCTGCACCACCGGAGCTGAAAACCTGTCGAAGCGTTCGCTTTTAGGAACAAATAAACTGAAACCTATGAGTACCCAGATTGCTCCGATGAAAATCAGGATATCCCTGCGTCGGGTTTTGATATCTCCGTTCCATAAGGAGATATCCTGGTCGTTGAATGCCCCGTTGAGGGATGAATCGAAGCTGATTTCGTTGCTGAACGCATAATAGAGAGGCTCAAGCACCTCTTCGTCGAAGCCCGGCTTATTGAACTTGCGGGCTTGTTTTGCATAGGAGCTGCCCAGGAATACCGTCCGGTACGTAAACCATCCTGTCACCGCCAGTGCGGCCAGGACGAAGAAATATAGGATGAACTGGCCAAGGAACTTGACCAGCATGACCAGCAGACCTCCGCCGATGGCTCCTCCTATCAGCGGCACAAGGCAGCCTTCTGAATCCGACTCGAAAAAGATGATGGCGGCGATGATGATGCCGAGAATCCAGATAATACCCTCCAGCTTGAAACTCGTCACATCCAGTATGGGATTGTCGATTATTGAAAAGACCAGCATTGCAATCAAAACAATGGCCGGGATGACGGCGAAAATGATTACTGCCACCCGCTGCAATGTGCTGCGAATGCTGAGCCCGTGCACCCTGGCCTTGCCACGTGAAAGAATGTTACCTGCTTCATCCCGTGCTTCGTCGAAACGAGATACGGGATATAGTTCCGGGTCAATCCTGCGAAGGTCTTCCACATAGTCGAGCAGCAACTTCTCGTAGGCGAAGCGGGGGCTCAGGTCGGCATTCGGATCCTCCTGATGAAAGATGCAGAGGAAACCCGCCAGGCCCTTTTCCAACCATTCGGTCTTGAGCACTTTCTTGCTCTTGGCGAATACCTCTTCCCGGCTTCGTGCTGTCGTGCCGTCGGCAAATACATACTCCGGATCCACGCCGAAACCCTTGATAACCTTCATCATCGCAATTTGCATACGGGATTCGTTGTCCTTGGGCCCCGCCTTCTTCCTGTAGTCGTCGCTGTTACGGTCGGTGCAGTACACGAACCAGGAACGCTGCTGTTTGAAGCGCTGGCCCTTGCTGTCGAAGAAGTCGGTTATGTAGTGATAATCCTCGGGTGAGTCGAAGTTGTTGATAACGTTGATGAGTGTATCAAGGGGGATCTGACGGTTGAGCGGCGCGTATTTCGGATCTTCCCACTCGTCGACCAATTTGTCGAAATCTCCACCGAACCGGCTCCAGTAGATATTGTATATCTTGTTGAAGAGCCGGCCTATGCCCTCCTGGGTCATAGCGTAATCTGGGTCAGAAGGGTCATTGCAAAGGTTGATGTCCGACAGGGGATCTACCATCTGCACCCTTACCATAAAGGTGGCACTGAGATTGCTCGAAGGGGGCAGTGCGTTTGCAAGGGCCTTGTCGTGCACCCACACCCACTCTTTGAAAACACCTGAGGCTATGTCACGTACTGTGTCCGGGTCGGCAACGGCAGTGTTGCAGAAGTTTCCCACATCTTTCAAGGTGAGGGCGGGGATCTCTACTTTTTCCCCGGTCTCCTTCGAAATACCTTTGAGATAAAAAGGAGTATCTTTATCAAGTTTGTAAACCACCGCCATCAAGCCCAGGTCCTGGTCTAACGGATGGCGTTTCTCCACTATGTCATGGATTTCCAGCGCAAGTTCCGGGTAGGGCTTGAGCCAGCGCTCGATCTGGCCGCGATACAGATACTTCTTTGCGAGATCCATATCAGCTAACATGAATTTCGCCAGATCTTTGGGGGTGTTGGCTATCTGATGCCTGGAGGCATTGTAGGTGATGTTCAGATCCGCTATGATAAGATCCTCATCCACGGGCACGTTCTCCCCATCCATCGTGCGCAGGATCTCTCCCAGGTCCCAGCGCTTGAGTGGATCCTTGATAAGGAGCCCGCGGCATATCCTGGCAAGGGGGTCCGGCATGTCGGAAGGAACCGCAATCCGCCCCTTGGTCTTGGCGATAGCCATTTCTCCTTCCTTGGCCTTGAAAGCTCCCTCGCCCAGCCAAAGCGACAGTATGGTCATGCCCAGCGAATAGAAATCCGCCTTCGGGGTGAGCTCGCAAAGGGTCTTCCCTTCCAGGAAGATGGCGTTCCGCGGGTCGTACACTTCTGGCGCCGCGTAGATGGGGGTGCGCACCTGACTGGTGACGCAGGACTCTCCGTTCTCCATCACATCCGCGATACCGAAGTCGCAAAGTACGCTGTCCCAGCTATCGCGGTCTTTCAAAAGGATGTTGGCAGGCTTCACATCCTTGTGGATGATGCCCACCTTGTGCATCTGGTCCAGGGCCATCGCGGTTTTCAGCGTTATGGCGAGGATGGCTTCAGCGTTGCCCTTGATGCCGGCTTCGGCCGCACTGCCCCCCGGGATGTACTCGAGAAGCTCGAAATCGCTGCCGTAGTCTATGATGTCGGCCAGATATCCTTTCCCCTTCAGTTTTTGAAGGGCGGGTATCACCTTCGTGTTGGTGTAAAACCCAGGGTGGCAGAGCTTCAGGGCGTATTGGCGGCGTTTGTCGGTAACGACATAGATATCGCCTTCGCCACCGCTCTGGATGAATTTCACGACGGTATAGATCTTCCCACCGGCCTTTACGGTGTCGCCGGGGGAGTGGGCTCCGCCAGATGGAGCAGCCTTGGAGGCGTCTCCATTCGTTCCGGGTGCCGAAAGGGTAGCCTGCGGCGCGGTCAGCGTCGCCTGGGGTGCAGTTGCCGTCTTCTGGACCTCCTTCAATATGCTCTTCAAGTCCTGAGCTGCCATATACTATTCTTCCCTCTTATAAACTTTCCGTTCGCCAATCTTCTCGGTAAACTTCTGTGCCCCTTCCGTGCCTTCCGGCACTATGTCGGTGCGGACGCATTTAATCCACTTTCCGCCGAATTCCCTCACTGCGCACTGGTTGGGATTGTCGTGAAGGACGTGGCATTTATTGCATTCCCAGCACATTACATCGTCCCGGATGATGCCGTACCAGGTCTTTTCTATCACTTCCATCATAGCCACTTTGCGTGCGGTATAGTAGTTGCGCTGCTCCTGGGGCGTGGAACCTGCTGGTGGAAGCATCTCCTCCAGCACCTTGTTGGTTTCGTCAATTGTCTTCTGGTATTCTGCGAGGATGTCTTCCCGGTTGCGGCCTATCTTACGCTGTGTCGCTTTGGGCTTCTCGGCCGTGGTGAATCCAACCTTTGCCATCAGCTCTCGCAGACGGAGTTCGCCCTCGGTAGGCCCCTTGGGCTCTTCTGCCTCGCCTTCTTCCGGGGCAGAGGTCTCGAGTTCGGCCTCGAGTTCGGCCAGTTTGGTCATCAGGCGGGCCGCCTCCTGCACCTTGGGATCCTGCCTGGCTTTTTCAACGGCTCTGCGTGCCGCTCTGGAGAGAGGCTGGCCGCACTGACGGCAGAATGAGCGGAAATTGCGGATATTGCAGTCAGGGCAAATCACTCCGTCCGAAGGCATTCCGCACTCTGGGCAGTCAATGTCGTCCGGGCGCATCGGAGCCCCGCAGAAGGTACAGTAATCCACCAGTTTCCACCCGCATACCGGGCAGATTTCGAAGTGCTTCTCTATGGGGGCACCGCAGTGCGGGCATACACCCGAGGCCTCTTTGGTCTTGGTCCCGGTCTTGACGGCACTCTTTTCGGCCGTGCGCTCGCGTGTCCTGAATCCGGAGTCTTCCATAAATTTATAATTCTCCTAGTTGTTTCAGCGCTCGTTCTGCCGTGGGACTGAATCTCTCATTGGCTTCCTTTAGCAGCGAGATGGCATACTGGCGCTGGCCGGGATTATTGTTATACAGCAGGATAGCATACCTCGCCTTGCATTCCGGGTAGCTGTCCTTGCCTTTCCAGTAGCACTTGCTCGCTTCTTCGTCCGAAGGGGTGACGCCGTAGCCTTTTTCGTAGGCGATACCGAGGTTGTACCAGGAGATGCCGCTGTCCGGAGCCATCTCGGTGGCTTTCTTATATGTTTCGAAGCCCTTTCTTTCATCCTTCTCTACACCTTCGCCGTCTATGTACATTCCGCCAAGATAACTGGCGGCGCTGACATTGCCGAAGGTTATGGCCTGCCTGAACCAGAAGGCGGCAGCCTCATAGTCATCCTGATAGTCCAGCTCCCCGTCTTCGTTGGGAATCCTGCCGTAGTAATATGCTTCACCGAGTTTGAAGCAGCAGTCCCCATTCCATTTCACGGCGCCCTTCAGGAACCATTCGAAGGCTTTGAGCCAGCATTCGGTTTCTTCTCCGTCACCGTTGTTCCAGTATTCGAACCAGCAGCATCCGAGGTAGTACATCGCGTATTCGTTACCGCGCTTGGCTGCCTTCATAAGGTAAGGTATCGCTTCGGTGTACTTATCATCCAAGTAAAGGTCCTTGCCGGTCCAGTAGTCGTCGGAATAACCGTCTATGGTTTCGTCTTCCGATGGGTCGGTATCGATGCTGAGAAGATTCTCATAGTAAACATCGTCATCCAGCATCTTCTTGCCATACTGTGCCAGGGCGGCGGGATCTCCGTGAAGGGCCTTGATGCCGAGCTCCTTATCCTGCTCGCCGTACCAGTTGTCGATTTCATCCCAGTCCATATTGTACGGCACTCCGTCTTCCTCGTCCGGCCATGTAGTTGCTTCCTCATTAACACTGTCCGCACCGCTGAACATCGGCAGGCCGCAGTAATCCACCATACCCTTATAGATTTCTTCTTCGTCCGGAGACAATTCCCCGTCGGCTGCGATGGTCATGAAGAGCATGTCCGAAGTGAACTGCTTCTCTTCCGGTCCGAACTGCTTTATGCGTTCAATCGCTTCTTTGAGATCCATCTTCTCCGCCTCATCCAGATAATCCTGGAGAAGGTCGTCCTGCCCCTCGAAGTCATACTGGGCCTTGAGTCCGTCAAGTATCGTATTCAGTTCGTCGGCAAGGAGCTTCCCGTCGGAGCGGGCAGTCCCCAGACACACCGCAATAACGGCTGCAAGGTCTTCGAATGATTCCGGTCCTTTCATGGTTATTCCATTCTTATAAGGCCGTCCACGGCCTTGTTTACTTCTTCAAATGCCATATCCAGGATGTGCTGGGTGATGAAGCCCTCGATCTCGTAGCCATTGTCGGTCTCTAGTGCGATGACAATGTTGCCGTAGATGGGGTATCCTCCTCCGTAAAGCAAGGTGCCGGGCATATTGTCACCTACGGTCTTGTCGCCGTAGCCGTTGCGCGCTACCATAAAAACTATGTGTTGCCCTTTGAGCCCGAGATTATTGCTGACTGCGTTGAGTGCCGGGGTGTATCGAACCACCTCTACCCTGTCGCAGCCCATCCAGGAGGCGATTTCATCGCCAAGGGTATTCCAGTCTTCGTGTTCGCTCTGCTTTAAGATTGCGATGCCGTTGTAGTTTACGAGGATGAAGGCCGGAGTGATGGCATCTTCCGGTTCTTCTGCAACCTCGGGCTCGGGCAGTCCGCACCTCTCGACAATCTCGCTGTAGAGATCCTCTTCATCTTCCGTCAGCTCGCCGTCGGCGCAGACTATTTTGGCGAACAGGTTGGATATCTGCTGTTTTGCGCCATCGTCCAGACCTTCGATGTTGGAGCAGGCTTCCTCAAAACTCATCTTGTCTCCTGTAGACATAATGAAGCCTAATACAGATGAATTCATTTCCCCGAAGGTCTGGAAAAAATCCCAGAGGATACTGAGTTCTTCCTCTTTAACTTCTCCATCAGAGGTGGAAAGTTCCTTCGCAAGGTTAAATATGGCTGCTAAATTGTCCAGATTTACTGTCATGTTTATGTGGTTTTAGCGGTTATACATATCAGTCAAACATTACTCTTGGGTTCATGAATTGGGGAGATTTCCACTCTATTCCATACTTGGCGAGCACGGCGCGCTTTACCGCCCAATAGTCAAAGCAGAATCCCATCCCCCTATGAGTGCCTTTCAGCCGGCGGAAGCATTCCTTCTCCACTTCTAAATAAATCTCTTCCCACTGCGGAGTACGCTCCACCGGGTCGAATAGCAGATGCTTTCCGTGTTTCTTGCAGAAATCCTGCATCGAAATGCCCTCGGTGTCGATGTAGTCTTCGAGTCTGAGGATATCGGAATCGATGCTCTCCGGAGTGAGCCAGTCGCTTTTCTCTTCCGATTCTTCCACCCATTGTTTCTCCCGCTGAAGGATTTCCATGCAGAAACGGGGTGTATCGTATTCCGAGAGCTGCTCCAGAATGGCATTGCAGGCATAGGCCTTGCCGAGGGGGCCTTCCTCCGGGTCGTCCAGGCTCTCCAGCAAAAGCATGCATTCTTTCGCCAGGGGCAGGTTCCTGTAGGTTTCGTGCTCCTGGGAGTTGTGTCGCATGAGCTCCACTTTCTTGATTATCTTCTTCGCGTCGTTCATGGTGTCTATGCATAAGCGTCCCAGCGGCCGTCGTCTCCATCGGGCTCGTATTCGTCCGGCAGCCAGTATTTTTCTATTTCATCCTGATATTTGTTCAACAGGCCCCGCCTGTAGGCTATGATAACCTTGCTCTGAACGGAGTCGTTGCCCAGGCGGAGGGCCTTGAGACGGTAGACGGCTGCGTCGCGCTTGTCCTGGTCGGAAGGGTCGTACATTTCCAGGATGTCCGCGGTGAAACTGTAGCAGTTGGAATCTCCCAGAAGCATGCCTCTATCGAGATAGTACCCTGCTTTCCTGCCGTCCTTTTCGAAGCCAAGGGCGCCATAAAAGTAATTGTAGGCGAGATAGTAGGCACATGTTCCTTCGCCAAGTTCCAGCCCTCTTTCAAGATTGTCCGAAAGCCAGCGCGTAAAATGCCGCTTGAGTTCGGGAGTTTTTTCCTCATACTCTTCTTCGGTACGGTCTGCGCTCAGCATGAAACAGGCCGGGCATCCTTTGCTCATGCCTTCGTACATGGTGTTTTCGTATTCTTTTTCCATGCCGTGTTCCCTGAACCAGTAAGCCAGCTCAGCCCAGCAGCGCAGGCAGCCCTTCTCCGTCCCGGTCTCGTAAGCTTTGCGTGAGTCCTCATCCCTGCCAAGGGTTTCGTATGCATAGGCAAGCACGGAATACCATTCCGGGTTCGGCTCCGGGTCTTCCGCCAGAAGAGTTTCGATTTCCCGGGTCACCACTTCCGGCTCTTCAGGTGCGAGCAATATCCCGGCGATGCGGTTGCGGGCATAGCGCAGACTGGCGGCTTCGCTCCCAAGACGCAGGGCCTCGTCGCGAAGGCGGGCGGACTCTTCAAGATCCACCCTGTCTTCGGCAGTATCGCCGTTGGCATACATGAGTGAGAGCATGTTGAAGGCGTCTGCAATCCCGGCCGCTACTGCCTCGCGGATATTTTTCTCGGCAATCTGTAGAGAGTCCTCCTCCGGCATTGTCACCAGATGCCAGCGGCCAAGTACGAATTTTGCGCAGGGATCGTCGGAGGCTTCGAATTGCTTGATGTCCTCTTTGCTTAGTCTTGCCATCTGGTCCCTGGTCTGGAACTGGCGGAAAAAATCACGGGTATTCTCGATCACGTATTCTACCTTCAGGGAAACGTAAAGGTAGAAATTCGTGTAGTCGCGCCCGTCTTCATCCAGTTTCCTGGCGCAACTTTCAGGAGTCAGCGAGTACTGCTTTCCGCAGTATTCCAGTACCACCTCTGCATCGGATGCTTCAACGACTCGGATGCTTCTGAACAGGCCCCCGGAATCTTTATATGGAAGAATCTTCCCGGCCGTGATATCGGCCTTGTCGTAGTCTGTCCGGTCGCAGAACCAGTTGTTTGTCCCAGGGTCGGAGGGGGAGTAGTCGACATCAATTATAAGTCGGGTCCATTTTTTCATAAGGCAAGCGGCTATGGATATTTCTGCTAATATAATAAAAAAGTAGTTAAATACTTGCAGGATAAATATTTTTACTTTATTTTTGCAGTGTACTATTATACTAATACACTTAAAATATGAACAAAAAGCTTTACAGAAGTAAAACCGACCGGCGCATCGCCGGAGTTTGCGGAGGACTCGGCAATTATTTCGATATCGACCCCACCATCATCCGTCTGGCCTGGGTCGTAGCCCTCTTTTTTGCCGGAGGCGGACTTTTCGCCTATTTGCTTGCGATGATCATAGTTCCTCAGGAACCCGAATACTTGCAGCAGTAGCCGTGAGGTAAACCGCCCTTGCTGCGAGGTGCGCGAAGTATGCCGCGAGCAGCAGGTGGATGGCCGCCGGGTTGCCTGGAACCTGTGTGCCGAAAAGCCCTGGTGACAGCAGCAGCCCTGCGAACCATACCGCAAAGAAAGCCACTACAGCCCAGATCATGGAATTTCTGATTCCTTTGGAAGCCGTTGCACCTATGTAGACACCGTCCCAGGTAAATGCCGCGCATCCGACCATGGGCATCAGCGCCAGCCATGGGAGAAATTGCCTGCATGTCTCCACTACTGCCGGGTCGTCGCTCATCATCCTGAGCATGGGCAGGCCTGCCACTATATAGATCAGTACCCAGAATCCCGCCACTCCGAAACTCCAGCGGAAAGTCCCCACCATGCTGCGCCGCAGCATCTCCTTGTCACGCGCCCCTATGAATCTGCCCGTCAGCGCCTCGCCTGCATAGGCGAATCCGTCCGTGAAATACGAGAAGATCATCAGCAGATTCATCATGATGTTGGCGCAGGCAAGGAGGACATCACCGGAACGCGCTGCCAGGACGGTGTAGCCGAAATAGATGCCCGTCATGCACAGCGAACGCACGAACAGGTCGGCGTTGATCTGGAAAAAAGATTTGTTCCCGTTTTCGGCCGTTTTTCGGAACAACACCCCACTTTTCGGGGTACTTGTTCCCGTTTTCGGCCATTTTCCGGAACAAACGGGAACCCGGTATCGGAAGCGGCAGATCGCCAGCGCCAGGATGAACCCGGTCCACTGGGCGATGACTGTGCCGAGGGCTATGCCGGGGAAGCCAATGCCCTGCCAGGCCCCGATTCCCAGGGTGAGGATGATGCTTGCGATTATATTGACGAGGTTGACGGTGAGGTCGACCAGCATCGAGCTGCGGCTGTCTTGCATGCCAATGAACCAGCCCTTCAGGGCCATCAGGCTCAGGGTGGCTGGGGCTGCCCAGATGCGGATGAGTACGTATTGGATGGCGAGGGAGGCGACTCCGGGGGTGGCGTCGCGGAAGATGAGTGCGATGCGGGACAGCGGCCACTGCAAGAGGATCAGCAGCGCCGCGAATCCCAGCGCCAGTCTCAGGGCCCGCCGCAGGATGGGAACATATCCTTCGCCTTTCCCGAACGCCTGCGCTGTAAGCCCGCCTGTAGAGGCGCGTAGGAAACCGAAGTTCCAGTAGATTACGTTGAGTATCATCGCCCCGACAGAAATGCCACCGATGAACTCCGCACCGGAACCGGCCGCCGAATGCAGATGCCCTGCCACGGCGGTGTCCACCAGTCCGACCAGCGGAACCGTGATGTTCGCCAGAATGCTGGGCAGCGCCAGCCGCAGTATTTCCTTGTCGAGGGCTTTCACTTAACGCCAGGGAAAAAACTTGGAAACTGACTTGCAGTAGTTGTTGTATTCCGGATATTTGCTCGCGCTGATCTGCTCCGAAAGGGCGGAACTGCCTAGGAACAGCACCACCAGAAGCAGCGCTCCGATCACGCTCCAGTTGAATATCCCGATCCCGGCACCTATAGAGAAGATATAGAACGCGATCCACGTTCCCTGCTCTGCAAAGTAGTTGGGGTGGCGGCTGAGTTTCCAGAGGCCGGTGGTGTTGAAACCCTTGTTGTATGGCTCCGGCAGATCTTCAAGTTTCTGCCCTGAATCGATCATCGCCCACTTGCGGGTCTGGAATGCCCACTGCTGCTCGTCCGCTATGGTTTCATAGAGGATGAACCCCAGAGTGCAGACAGCGGCCACCACATCCACCCAGCCGAAGGGGGCGGTGGAGGTCATAGACACCAACGCCGGAAAGGTAATCAGTAGCACCAGCACATTCTGGTAGATGGAGATGAAGAAGAGGTCGAAGAGCATCCAGGCCGTCTTGTTGCCTTTGAAGGGAGGGCCGGAACGTACCACGCTCCAGCGGTAATCCTCGTTTCCTTCCCAGAATTTGAGGCGGTAGGCCCCTTTGCGGGCGAAGTTGAAAGTGAGGCGTGCGCCCCAGATGGTGGCGAGTATCGCCATCACCACGAGCCGAGTGCTGAGACCTCCTTTGACGGCGATTACCCAAACGTATGCAATTGGAAGCAGGCTCCAGAGTTTGTCCATCTGGGAATTGTTGCCGGTGAGTTCTCCCACGATGAAGCAGAAGGCAGCGCTGCCCGCAACGATGTATCCCAAAATCTTCAGCGTCTCGATCTGCTCCGCGCCCAGTGCGGGACCGATCGTAAAATACAGGATAGGGCAGACTATCAGCGACAGGCCCAGCAGCGTGCCCATAAGGGGAATGTTCATTTTCATATAGCCGGTATCAAGAGATTAAATAGTGAGGTCCTTCCAAGAGGTTGTAGAGGGCATCTTCCGAAAGGATGCCGCGCTTGATGTCCTGAGGTATCTCCCCGCGCTCGTCCGCCTCGAAATCCTCCAGCCACTGCCCGGATTCCTGGTACTCTTTAAGCTGATTGAGATCAGCCTGGACACAGTCGAAGACCCTCTCCATCATAATGACGCGGATAGCCTTGAGTTTGGAGAAATCATCTATTATGATGTCGGCTCCGGCCTCTTCCAGTGCCTCCCGGGAGGCGTTTCCGTAGGTGACTGCGCAAGTGGTGGCGCCGGCCGCTTTTCCCATCAGTATGTCCACAGGCATATCGCCCACCACTATGGCATCCGAGGCATCTACGCCGAATTCTTTGAGTGTCCGTAGTACCGGCTCGGGGTGTGGTTTGGCATTGGTTACGTTATCTGCCCCAAGCACAAAGCTGATGCAGTCGGCGATTCCCATATCGCACAGAAATTCATTGAGGGAGGCCGATGAGCGGGAAGATGCAACCGTGAGGATATATCCAAGTCCCTTCAAGGCGGCAAGCGTTTCTTTTACGTGAGGAAAGAGTGCCGGCACGAGGTCCTTCTTGTTTTCTTCGAAGATTGCCCTGTATGTCTTGACGCAGAGGTTTTCTTCATCTGCTGAAAGATCCGGGAACATCTGCAGGAATCCTTCTCCCAAGGGAATACCGATTGTGGCGGCGATGGTTTCGTCATCTTTTTCGGGAAGGCCCAGTTTGCGAAGGGTCATCCTCATAGTCAAGAGGATGTTCGCCCGCGTGTCGCCCAGCGTGCCGTCGAAATCGAAGATAATCAGTTTCATCCTTCCAGGATCTGCGTGGCGGCGTTCTTGGTGTCGACCTTCTCGATGATGCGCTCCAGGGTGCCGTTCGCGTCGAAGATGAAGGTGCGGCGGAGGGTGCCGAGGACGGTTTTCCCATACATCTTCTTCTCGCCCCAGGCGCCGAAGGCCTGAAGCATCTGGGTAGAGGTGTCGGCCAACAACTTGAACGGCAGTTCATATTTGGCCCGGAACCCGCTGTGGGACTTTGCGCTATCCTTGCTCACCCCAACCACGTTGTAGCCGGCGGCGGTCAGCGCGGCATAATTATCCCTGAACGAGCAGGCCTCGGCCGTGCAGCCGGAGGTGTTGTCTTTAGGGTAAAAGTAGACAATGGTCTTTTTCCCATTGCTCAAAAGGTCTTCACTTTTCACTATGTTGCCATCCTGGTCCTGGACCTCGAAAGAAGGCATTTTATCTCCTATCTTTAGCATAATTCTATTTACTGAAAAAGAAATACAGCGCAGCCCATCGGAGTGGGATGCCGCTGGCGTGGCCGATGGTGTGGTATGAGGCATCCTGGATTGAGCCATCGTTCCTTATGTGCCCTATGGTGTGGTAAGATGCGTCCTGGATGGTTCCGTCGGACTTGATGTGCGCAACAGTGCGGTACGACGCATCTTTGATGGTCTGCGCGCTGGCGCTTCCGCATACCAGGCAGAAGAGCAAAGTAAGGAAGAATCGAAATTTCATATCATTCTAAAAGCTTACTGCAAATATATGGAAAAGAGTTATATTTGAAAAAAGAATTAAGCAATGACAGAGTCAGCACATCGCCCGATTGTCCGCTGCGAGTGCCGCCGACAGTGGCGGGACTGGCTTGCGGAGCATTTCGAGTCGGAGTCCGAGGTCTGGTTCGTTTTTCCTACCAAGGATTCCGGTGAGGAAGGGGTGTCCTACAACGACGCGGTGGAAGAGGCGCTCTGCTTCGGCTGGATAGACAGCACGGCCGCTACCCTGGATCCTACGCACCAACTTCGACGGTTCACTCCGAGGAAAAAAGGAAGCCTGTACTCTCGGCCGAACATCGAGAGGCTTATCTGGCTGGATGCGAACGGGATGATTCATCCGAAGGTGAGGGATTCGGTCATAGGCCTAATTCGGGCACCGTATATCTTTCCGGAAGACATCCTCTCCGCTCTTCGTGAAGATGTGACGGTCTGGAAGAACTATCTTTCTTTCCCAGAGCCCTACAGGCGGATCCGCGTAGCGTACATCGATGCCGCCCGCAAACGCCCTGGAGAGTTCGCGCGCAGGCTCTCCAACTTTATCGACAAGACCAGAAGGAACAAGCTGATAGTCGGGTATGGGGGCGTAGACAAGTATTATTAGCAAAAACCAAATATTATGGCAAAAGACAGATTCGACATCAAGGAAAAGGAAGGCGTCTCCTTCATGACCGACGCCATCGTCATTGTTGACAAAGAGACAGGCGTGAACTACCTGTTCGTCTGCCGTGGCTACGGCGGCGGCCTCACCCCGCTGCTCGACGCAGACGGCAAGCCCATAATAACGAAAGACGGCTACCAGAAGTAGCAAGCCGGCCTCTCTTATTTGATAGTCGCTGAGTCTATGTAGATGGTCACGGGACCGTCGTTGATTCCTACTGGTGAGCCTGTCCTGCCCCTTGACGCAATAAAGGGCCTTGCGGTCTGATGTACGCCGTCTCGAAGTCAATTGCTGCGAAATCTTTCAAGGCTTTAAAGATTGACAGTACAAATATGCGAAACCATTTGCCAAAAAAGTGCTAACTTAGCACGGTATGGGAACAGCGAAATGGATAGCAGGACTCCTGGGATGGGTCGCCTTCGGGCCCATCGGCGCACTGCTGGGCGTGATTGCCGGGAGCGTGATCGAGGGGGCCGTCGAAGCGGCGCACCAGATTAGCGGAGGAGCGGCGCCCGGCGGGGCGCAGGGTGGTGGATACCGTGGCGGCTACGGCGCCTCGGAGCAGCGGAACAGCTTCCTCGTGAGCCTTCTGGTGCTCTCGTCCGCAGTAATACGCGCCGACGGGAAGACACTCCAGTCGGAACTGGACTACGTGAAGGCGTTTGTCCGTCAGAACTTCGGCGAGGCGGCCGTGGGCGAAGCCATGCGCATCCTCTCCGGCCTATCCCTTCAGGAGGTGAACGTCTACTCGGTCGGCGGTCAGATAGCCGCCAACATGAACTACTCCCAGCGCCTCCAGCTCTTCCATTACCTCGCGGGGATAGCGAACGCGGACGGGGACTTCAGCGCCAGCGAGAAGAGCGTCCTCGAGGCGGTAGCCTCCGCCATACGGCTGAACGCCTCCGACGCGGCCTCGGTCATCGCGATGTACTACAGGGATACGACCTCCGCCTATGCAGTGCTGGAAATTTCCCCTTCGGCGACGGATGATGAGGTGAAGGCGGCCTACAGGCGCATGGCGATGAAGAACCACCCGGACAAGGTGGCATCCCTCGGCCCGGACGTGCAGAAGGCTGCCGAAGAGAAATTCCGAAAGATCCAGGAGGCGTATGAGACTATCAAGAAACAGCGTGGAATCAAATAGGCGCTATCCTGGCACCCTATTATATCAATCGTAATTCATCGATTTAATTGATATGGCACTTGAATTCGAACCATTGAAACGAAGTGAGATTCGCCAGGCGACGGAGTTGGCAGCCCGTGCGTTTGAAGATTATGAATATTTCACCAACTGGTTCCCGGACAAGAAAGAGAGGGATCGGGTAGAGATGTCAGTTATCTGGCATGAGTATAAGGCTACCTTCAACCGGGTTCATCACCTCGTGGCCAAAATGGATGGCAAGATTGTAGCAAATGCGATACTCAATGCACCTGAGTACAAAAGGCCGTCCGTTCTGTTCTATGTTCTTCATGGCTGGCTGAATGTATACATAGCCGGGGACCGGAAGCGTATTGAGGACTGGCTGGCAATGGACACCGAGGCCGGAAAGCCCTGTCACGACTACCAGAAAACCGGCCCGGGTATCTGGTATGCCAGTTCTCTCTCTGTAGATCCCAGCGTTCAGGGAATCGGCCTCGGCACCCAATTCCTGGCATACTGGGAGCAGTTCGTTCGGGAAAAAGGTGGCAAGCAGATTGTCTTATTCACCAACTCCCAGAAGAATCTTGCTTTCTATCTAAAGCGCGGTTATGAGGTTTTCGACGAAAGAGAGATTGAATACAACGGGCATATAATGGGTAGCTGGAGTCTGAAAAAAGAGTTGTAAAGAGACGCGCAAATACATGTTTTTCGGGATCTATGAAAAACCAGATGTAATTCTTCTTCCTCTGCGGCTTCCATATCGTCGAATTCTGGAATAAGTACCAGCACTGTCCAGCCGTTCCGGAAGAGATGGAGGAAGACTGGAGCGAGGATGAAGAGATGTTTGTCTTCCGGAAAGAAATGACAAATAAGGAGATTCTGATTTGTCAAAATAAATGTATATTTGCGGTTGAAAAATCTCAGGTTTTCCGTCCTCGATCAAACGGAGCATAATAACGTGTTATGTGGACAAAGTACCCGACCCATCCAATGGTGCGGGCTCTTGGACCTGAGATTATCCGTTGCTCCAACCCCGTACCCTCATACTCGTTCTCCGCGCTCCCGCAGGTGTTTTTCCTGTGGGACGAAAGGACGTATAAGCTTGATCGCGCCCTTCTCTACCCCGTATCTACGGGCGTAGTACTCGATGGCGTCACGCAATGTCCATCCGGCCGAGGACCGTAAGTCCTCAGAGTTGTCATCGAATACCGTGAAAGCGGTATGGTAGTTCCCATCCAAATCGGTGGCGGGCACTGTTATAACACTCAATCTTTCCACAATTCAAATATACAACTATATGGCAACACATACAAATCAGGAGCAGCAAATCACTCCTTCCAAAGGACAAATAATCTTATACCAAACTGCTGACGGGAGCACAAGCATTGACGTTAAACTTGAAGACGAAACCGTATGGCTCAGTTCAGAACAAATGGCCTTACTCTTCGAAAGAGATAGGACTGTTATTCAACGACATATTAGAAACATATATAGTGAGGGTGAATTGACCAGAGATATCACATGTGCAAAATTTGCACATATGGGTATTGACGCGGATCAAACGTACATTACAGAACTATACAACCTTGACGTTATCATCTCCGTAGGCTACCGGGTCAAGTCCAAGCGAGGCACCCAGTTCCGTATCTGGGCGAACTCTGTCCTCAAGGAATATCTCATCAAAGGCTATGCGGTCAAGAACGACTTGGTCCAGCAGAAATACGATGATCTCAAGGCACTAGTGGATGTAATGGGGCGAACGATGGGATACCTTGACGCCCCTGTCGACGATCAAGTTCGTTCCATCTTTGATGTCGTCAAGGATTATACTTACGCCCTCGATACTCTGGATCGTTATGACTACCAGAACTTAGGGATTCGTTCGACGAGCAAAGAATACTTCCGCGCGACATATGAAAACGCGATGGATGTCATTCGTGGCCTCAAAGCTAAGTTCGGCGAAAGCGATCTTTTTGCTAACGAAAAAGACCAGTCTTTTCACAGTTCAATTGGACAGATTTACCAAACCTGGGATGGCAAAGACTTGTACCCTTCGGTTGAAGAGAAAGCTGCGATGCTGCTATATCTTGTTGTCAAGAACCATTCTTTCACGGACGGCAACAAACGTATCGCTGCTACCCTATTCCTATGGTTTATGGAAAACAACCGCATCCTATATGCTCCTGATGGGCATAAACGTATAGCAGACAATGCTTTGGTAGCACTCACTCTGATGATTGCGGAAAGCAAGACATATGAGATGGACGTTATGGTTAAAGTTGTTGTAAACTTGATAAACGGAGACAATAAATGATAATGAAATACGACTATCCCGATGTCAAAAACATTGTTGTCTGCGGAGACATCCACGGGGCTTTTGAGGAAGTGGTGTTCAAACTGTGCGTCCAGTATGGCATGACGGACACATTGCTCATAATTGCTGGAGACTGTGGATTCGGATTCGAAAAGCCGGGCTACTATGAGCAGGTTTTCAGTAAGATTTCCCGTCGGTTGATTAAAGCGAACAATTGGGTTGTGATGATTCGAGGGAATCATGATGATCCTGGCTATTTTCAGGAGCAGCGGATCCGCCACGAGCGCTTCCGCTGTGTTCCTGACTACAGCATCATTACTGTATGCAGTCATACTATCCTCTGCATAGGTGGAGCCATCAGCATCGACCGAACATATCGTCTAACTGTTGATTCGCGTCCTCGTTCCGCACAGACTGCTTGTTACTGGGCGGATGAGATGCCGTACTTTGACGAATATGCCTTGGCTGAAATAAACGATAAATACAAGGTTGATATTGTAGTTACCCACACCGCCCCTTCCTTCTGTGAACTACTCAAGAAAGACGGGCTAATGGGCTGGGCTAAAAGGGACGAAACATTGTTGGAGGATTGTGAGCGCGAAAGAGCAACACTTGATTGCATCTTTGACTCTTTGAAGAAGGCTGGACAACCTCTCACCCATTGGTATTATGGTCATTTCCATCAGAGCTGGAGTTCAACCATATATGGTGTTCTCTTTTCAATGCTTGATATTATGGAGTTTAAGGAGGATACCAGAAACATCCTGAATACTTTCAGATAATTATTGTTTCTGCAAAGATATTAGGCCACTCTGCCAAATAGTGGCAGGATTGTCAATCTGAAAGGATGTTCATTAACTCGGTGTTTAACCAGATGAATTCCTTGCCAACTTTTTCTTTGCTGAGCATACCCAGAGATTCAAGCTCCGTTAGATATTTCTTGGCGGTGTTAATGCTCTTGATCTTATCCGAAAGAAGATTCTTCGGCCTTATGTAGGGTTGCTCAAAGAGTTTGGGGATATACAATCTGGCAACCGGCAGTTTGTTGTCCGACATTATTTTACTGGTCTTTTCTATCAAGGACCTTATGCGCATAATCTTGTCTGTAGTGTATTCTGCAGTTTGGGAAACGGCCTCCAGCATATACAGAAGCCAGGGTTTCCACATCAAGGATCCTGTTATACTATTGAGCCTGTGATAATACTCATCTTTATTCTGGAGGATGTAGGCGCTCAAATACAGGATAGGCAAATCCAAAAGATGCTTTTGTATAAGGTACAAGATGCAGAGTATTCTTCCAGTACGGCCGTTACCGTCCCGGAAAGGGTGGATGGCCTCGAACTGATAGTGGGCCATTGCCATCTTTAGCAGAGGGTCAATGGGATAATTGATATTGTCATTCAAAAACTCCAGCAGATCAGCCATCTTCTTCTCAACTACACCCTTCCCCCTGGGTGGAGTGTAAACGGTTTCAGCTACAAGAGAACCCCATCCTCTTTTTTTGATTACAACCTCTGCCTGATACGGGCGGATTCCGTCATGGGTGCGTTTGACTTCACGATAAACGTCTATTACGGTTTCCAGCGTCATAGACTTGTCCGTCATTATGTTATTATATCCCTTCCATAGAGCTTCCCTATAGTGTAGTATCTCTTTGGCTGGTCCTTCCAGAAAGTCGTCTTCCGGATAGGACAAGGATCGGTAGAGCTCGTCGTCCGTGGTGAAAATGTTTTCGATTGCGCTACTGGCCTTGGCCTCACGCAGCGCAATGGTATTCACAAAGATGGACTGGTTGGGAAGCGTCGACGCAAGACCTTTCAGCTCAGCCAATCGCCGGCTGGCCACCGTTAGCATATTCACAACATCTTCATCCTGATACAAGACAGTTGCTGGAGGTAGAGGCGGCAGTTGATTGTAGGGAATGTTACGGTCGTATGCTTCCATTCTTTTGACAGTTTTTCGTTCAAGTGTCAAAAATAGCAAAATTTTGACAGAAACAAAAGAATCTGTCAAATAATGGCTCACCTGCAAACTTCCGTGGGGGGGCTATCCGAAGAGCCTGCATAGTCTGA
>R22__coassemble_531_pt1 | contig 24325 bp, 17 predicted proteins | sample R22__metabat2_high_PE_057 | metagenome-assembled genome bin R22 | reverse complement strand
TCAGACTATGCAGGCTCTTCGGATAGCCCCCCCACGGAAGTTTGCAGGTGAGCCAAGATAATCCCTGGGTTCCCATCAACTCCGGCGAAGAGGAAGTTATCAAGCTCAGGAAGATATACTTCGACGGCAACAATCACACTATCAGCAACTTCAACGGTGGCGGTGCCCTGTTCGCATACCTCGTGGGAGGTGTACATGATCTCACTATCGACAATGCCAATATCGAGTGCCTCGACGCAAACCTCGGCGGAACCCTTGCTGGAGACGTGAACGGCGGCGAGGTGAAGAACGTGACCGTCAAGAATTCCACACTTATCAGCAACTACAAGCGCAACGGCGGTCTCATCGGCTGGCTTATCAGCGGAACCGTTGAGGATTGCGAAGTAGACTGCGTCGTGGACGGCATCGACCAGCAGGCAGGTGGCCTTATCGGCCGCATCGACGATGGTATCGTAAAGAACTGCTCTGCTTCGGGCAGCGTCACCTGCGGCTCATACTATTCCGGAGGCCTTGTAGGTTTTGTGGTCAGCGCCACCATCACCGGCTGCCATGCTACCGGCGACGTCACCCACACTGCGGGCAACTATGGCCGAACCGGCGGACTTGTTGGTGAAGTGAGCTCCAGTCTTACGGTTGAGAAGTGCTATGCAACTGGCAACATCACCAGCACCGGCCATTTCGCTGGCGGTCTGGTAGGCACGATTAATGGCGAGGGCGGCGTTTTGAATATCAGCAAGAGCTACGCCACCGGAAATGTCACTATTCCTATTACGGGCAACTTCTCCCATGCCGGAGGTCTCCTTGGCTCCGTTGTGAACGGAAGCGCTACAATAAACGACTGCTATAGCATCGGTGCCATTACGGCAAGGCGCTACAGCGGCGGTTTCATCGGTACTGTGTATTCTAAGATGGCCCTGACGGTCAAGAACGGCTACACCGTTTCCGACATCAGTGCGCTCGGGGTTCCCGATTTGAGCGGAGAGTTCATCGGCCGCGTCAATGACGGTGCCACTGTCGCTTGCTCCGGCTTTGTTGCCTGGGACGTGAACGGCACCAGGTTCGTTTACGGAGCCGAAGTCCCCGTATCGGGCAACTACTTCGGCACCGAGGGCACAGTTTCCTCGCAGGCATCCAAACTTGGCTGGGATACCACCATCTGGGATCTCTCCAAGGATCTTCCTACTTTGAAGTAAAAATAATATGTGCAATAAAGTATTGCGTTTATTGATGCTTTCTACCTTTGTCCTTGCCGCCTATGCTTGTGGCGGCAAGGGCGGTGAAAGCGACGACACTCCCGAACCATACATCGAGAGTATCGTCACTTGGTACGACGGCAAGGTGGTGGCAGGGGAGCCCGTTACTCTTAACGGGCAGAACTTCAGCTCCGTTGCCTCGGAAAACAAAGTGCTCTATGGCGTGGGCCTCGATGCCATTGCCCTGCGGGTAGATGAATCATCCGAAAGCCACGTGACCTTCACGGCCCCGACCGTGGAGTCCACGCAACTTAAGGTGAGGGTATCCACCAAGGGCAAGGAATCCAATGCCGTGACTCTCGATTTTATCGAGAAGCCCGTGCCGGAAGAGCCCTGGGATGACACCCCGACCATTGATTTCGTCAAGCTCGGCGGCACCTCCAAGACTATTGTCGACGGTGTGGAATGGATCAGTTTCCATGGCTCCTGGGAAGGGCAGGTTCGCAACATCAACATCGTGCGTACCACCCTGAACGAACACAACAGCCTGGGCATCTTCTATGATTATGGCGACACCTACGGCAATCTGGACCAGAAATGCGAATATCTCGATGCCATCGAGGGCACCAACGGCCCCATGAAATGCTGTCATTTCGTACGTGTGGACGGGGTCGTGAAACGGGCCGCCGTGGAAACGGATAAATATTTCGTCTCCAACTGCGCCCTTACCATCGACGACAATGTTCCCGATATCGTGAAGGTCAAGGACAATTATGCCGCGGCCAGGCTCTCCAATAAGAATGTTGGCTGCGCCGGACCCCTTCTGGTTTATGAAGGTAAGATTCAGGAATATCCCGAAGACAATACCGCAGAGTTCCTCAAGACCACCCATCCCCGCACCGCAATCGGCATCTCCAAAGACCAGAAAACGGTCGTGCAGGTAGCTGTAGATGGCCGCTGGACCTCGTCCAACACGGCACAGCGGGCAATAGGCATGCCCACGCCCCTGCTCTCCAAGCTGATGCTCGGCCTCGGCTGCTACAAGGCAATGAACTTCGACGGTGGCGGCGGAACCGCCATGTGGATTTATGGTGAAGGTGACAAAGGTGTGGTGAATCACCCCTGCGACGGCCTTGTCTGGGACGAACCCCAGGCGCATCTTCGTAAATGCGGCAACGCCGTGTATATTAAGAGTGACTTAAAGAAATAAAGATGAAAAAACATTATCTGTCTCCCTACGCGGAGACCGTCAAACTCAACCCCCGGAGCATACTGATGGGCTCGTTAGATGGCGATTTGGGTGATTTCGGGGAGGTTACTATTATTACTGATTCCGTGATCGAAAATCCGGACAACCTGTTGTTCTTCTAAACGTTCTGCCTTATGAAAAAGTATCAGATTATTTTGGCGGCCCTTGCCGCGATGCTTCTTGCAGCAAGCTGCAATAAAGAGCAGAACACTACCGAAGAACCTGTAGTGCAGGAAATTACCGAAGGCGAAGTGGTGACCATCCAGGCCAGCATTTCCGATGACTTTTCCAAGGTCGGGCTGTCCTACACCGGCAGCGCCCTGGCCCTTACCTGGTCGGCGGGCGACGTGATCCGCGTTGCGGACCACAGCAACTCAAGCCTTTATCAGGATTTTACCCTTTCCTCGGGAGCCGGCACCAAGAGCGGCACTTTCACTGGAACGGCGATCTCCGCCAGCTCGTACGACATCACTCTCACGAGCAGCATGCCTGCAAATCCTCTTGCGCAGACCCAGAGTACAGATGCCAGCACAACTCATCTGGGATATGCCGTAACTCTCTCGGGAGTAAATACTTATGAGGATATATCCTTCACCTCCGCCTGGGCGTCATCCAAGGGCGGCAGCATTTCCCAGTCGGGAGCGCTGCACCTGCAGGTCAGCCTGCCCTCGGGCGTTGCGGCTGTAGTGAACAACGTGACGATGGTGGCAGACAAGAACATCTTCGGTGCCACCGGCACGATGGCGGTTGCGATCGGCACTCCGGCCGACACGGATTCCGACGACGTGCTGGATGTATTCGCCACAATCCCTATCGGCGGCGTATCTATCCCTTCCGGCACGGGCCTGCTGTTCAAGTTCGGCACCACCGACGACGACCACAGCGTGTACACGCGCTACTACAAGACATCCTCCGTGCTCAACCTCGCCGGCGGCCAGCTGAACAAGATTTCCCTCACCGGCACCAACACCGACAAGTACGCCGGCAAAGATGACGACGGCTCGGCCGAGCACCCGTACCTGATTGCGGATAAGTACCAGATGGTGGCCATGAGCGGCCTGATGGCCTCGGGCGCGACCAAGTACTTCAAGCTGGTGGACGACATCGACATGGACGGCTTGACCTGGACGCCGCTGAATAATGAAAGTCCTTATGACAAAGCGGTTAATCTTGATGGTAACGGCAAGAAGATCAGCAATCTGACAATGCCTCTTTTTTATACATATAATGGGGATGCGGCAAATCTTACTATTGAAGGGTCCGAGATTTCTCAGACAAAAGGTAATTATGGCATTTTCGGAAGGCAGGCAACTGTCGCTGATGGCACAGTAACCAATGTTACCGTAAAGAACAGTAGCCTCTCTTCTGGTAAAGCCATAGTCGGCGCTCTTTTCGGAACGGTCTCCAAGAATATCGTCATTACGGGTTGCGTCGCAGATAATGTAACATTAAGCAGTTTAGAACAGGCCGGAGGACTGGTTGGTTTGATGCAGGCCGGATCAATTGACAACTGCTCCGCTTCCGGTTCAGCAACGGTTACAACATATTATAGCGGAGGCTTGGTGGGCTTGATTAATGGTTCGGTTGCGGGTGATATTACAATCAGTAATAGTCATTCCTCGGTAACTGTTTCTCACGATAGCGGTAATTATAGCCGGGTAGGCGGACTTGTCGGCCAGATAGAACGCAGTGTTACTATCGAAAAATGTTATGCGACAGGAAATGTTTCGGGTGCCGGACATTATGGAGGGGGCCTGATTGGCGTCATCAATGCTGCTGACGCAACAATAAACATCAGCAAATGTTATGCGACGGGGAACGTTACGTTACCTACCACAAACAATTTCAGCCATGCCGGGGGCCTTCTTGGTACGGTAATTAATGGTACTGTCAACATTTCCAATTGCTATTCAACAGGTTCAATTACCATCCGTCGCTATAGCGGGGGGTTTGTAGGAACTATCAGTGGTGGAGCATTGAATATTACCAACAGTTATACTACTTCTGATATATCCGGTGTTGCTCTTCCCACCCTCTGTGGTCTAGTGCTTGGCAATAAGTCGGGTACTAGTACGGTTTCATGCACCAGTTTTGTTGCCTGGAACGCTTGCGACAGGCCGTTCTGCTATCCTGCAGAGGCTGTATCAACGACTGGTAATTATTATGGCACCACAGGCACCGTCTCCGGCCAAGCTACAACCCTTGGCTGGGACGCCACCATCTGGGACCTCACCGGCAGCGTGCCGACATTGAAATAAACGAGTAACTATATGAAAAATAGCGAATTACAAAAATGGGGGGGGTATATCTCCCTCCCCAATCTGAAACGATTGAAATCGTGACCGAGTGCCGCCTTCTTGACGGTAGTCCGGATTCTACGTTGCAGGATCTCGTTGTAAATGATGTGATTTCAGAGGGTTTTTAATGGAGGAGAAGTTTATGAAAAAGATCATTTACATTTTGATTGCCTCCGCTGCAATGTTTTCTGTGGCAGTATCTTGCGCCAAGGAGGAGCAGCTAATCGAAGATACTGCTGAACAAACGGTAGATGTAACCACCCCGGCTGTACCGGCTACCATCTCCGTATCCATCCCGGAAGAAGGCCTTACCAAGGTGGGCCTCGAGCAGGATTCCGACCCCGATGGCGTAGTGAAACTCACATGGACCTCTTCGGATTTTATTACCGTCAAGAATGCCGCCGACGAATCCAAGTCGGTGGACTTCACCTATGTGTCCGGTGCCGGTTCTGCTACGGCTACTTTCAGTGCCGATGATATTTCTGCCCTCGATGGCGCTACGAGCTACAACGTGTATCTCAGCAGCAATCTGCCTGCAGATTACAGCAACCAGACGCAGGCCTCGGACGGCAGTACCGCCCATCTGGGCTATTCCGCAAAGCTTGCCGGCGTCAACACGTACGACGGCGCTACCTTCTCGCAGACCTGGGCCACGGCCAACGGCAGCGGCACCCTCACATCCTCTTCGGTGCTCCGCATCCGCGCTCAGCTGCCCACTGCCGACATAGCCGACGCGGTGCGGGCGGTGATCATCAAGGCCGACAAGGATATCTTCAACGGAAAGGATTCCATCAGGGTGGAGATTACGACTCCTGAAGTGGCTGGCGACAGCAAGATAGTGACCGTGTATGCCACGCTGCCTCCTGGCGATGTGAGCGAGGCGACCACTACGAAACTCCTCTTCCAGTTCCAGAAATCCGCCAACGGCAACGACAGGCTCACCGCCTACCGCGAACTCGCCACCCTTTCGCTCAACAGCGGCTCCGTCAACGCCTTCAAGATCAATTGCCCGAATATTGCGTCGTATGCTAATCCAAGCACTACCAACATCGGCCAGTCCACCAACCCTTATCTGATCGGGGACCAGAATCAGCTCGCGGCGATGGATGGCGTCCTATCCGCAACAAAGACATATTTCAAGCTTGTAGATAATATCATTGTTAATGGTTGGACAAGTTTGAGTGGCAGTTCGAGTAATGAGTTTGTGTTTGATGGTAATAACAAGACAGTTTATAAACTCGATAAACCGCTTTTTACCTATATCAAAGGAGAAGTTAAAAACCTTTCAATATCCGGCGCCAATATTGTTGAGGATAGCTCTTATTGGGGTATCCTTGTTAGAACTGTTAGTCAGGACTGCGAGATATCAAACGTTAATGTTGATGATAGCCACATTTCGGCAACTACTTATGTTGGAGGCTTAGTAGGAAGAACGGAAGGTAGTAACACATATACAATAAGTGATTGCTCTGTTTCTAATACAACTGTAAGTGGAAGTCAGCGAGTCGGTGGAATTATCGGTAACATGGAAAATGGAACCATCGAAAGGACCTATACGTTAAACATTAATGTTAGTTTCTCGGCTTACTATGCTGGTGGGATTGTTGGTTATATGAGTAATGGAACCGTTGAGGATGGATCCTATTCAACGGGTTCAGTAGTTTCTACTAAGAATCAGAATTATTCTCATGCAGGTGGACTTATAGGAAAGATGGATGCTGGCATTGTGCAACAATGTCATTCAACCGTATCCGTTTCTGGGAAAGGGAATAATGATGGGGGCCTGATAGGGAGCGTTATCAGTGGGACTATTGATAGATGCTATGCAACAGGATCTGTAACAAGTACACGAAGCGATCGTGCCAGCCGAATAGGAGGTTTAGTGGGTAGCGCTGCAGTCTCAGGATCTTTAACAATTGAGAATTGTTATTGTAATGGACCGGTATCGGGAACAAGTTATTGTAGTGGGTTTATAGGTTATTGTTCCGGGTCGATGACTGTAACTAATAGCTACACTTCATCTAGTGTCACCTGCACTGATCCAGGGGCCCTGGTTGGGAATAATGCTGGCACTATATCCGGCACTGGCTTTATAGCGTGGTGGGAGTCAGGGAATATGGTAGGGACGGGTACGAGTCTTATCCTATCGCCATATTATCTTGGCACCTCCGGCACCATACTTTCGCAGGCTCAAGCGTTTACCGCTCCGAACAACTGGGATTTCACCACTGTTTGGAACGAAGTCAATCCTCCGACCTTGCGCTAAAAAGCAGTTCACGTTTTACCAAAACCTAAACCGCAGAAGCCGACCCGTTCATCCATCCCGGGCCGGCTTCTTTGTAAAACTATTTGGTTTAGTGGAAAGAAAGTTGTATTATTGCAAAGTATAATTTTGTATGCTATGGCTTTAGGTGATACAATCTTGATTTCCCCGGATTTAACCATGCAACCGGAATGGGTCAAGGGGACTATAATCGAAGTGGATGACAATTCTTTTATTGGAACTGTCATTTCTGCCGAGACATCTGACGGCAATGTATTTTTTGGCAAACCGGATTTGTTTAAGATTATTGCATAATGTTTGCCATCAGTTTTGACATGTCGGTGAGCGCCTTGAAGGAGTTTTATGGCAGTCCATATAACCGGGCTTACTTTGAAATCAAGAAGGTTTTGAAGGGGTGCGGCTTTGAGTGGATTCAGGGAAGTACGTATTTGTCCCGCTCAGAAGATATGTCATCTATGATTCGTGCCATTTCCACTTTATCAAAGATAGACTGGTTTAAGAAGTCCGTGCGCGATATTCGTGGTTACCGTGTCGAGAACTGGTCGGACTTCACAGAACTGGTTAAGACTTTGAATTAGCCATTTTGAACTTATTTAGCCGACCCGTTCATCCATCCCGGGCCGGCTTCTTTGCGCCGTGGAGTGTAAGTAATTGACTATCTGCGTTTTACGCGCCACATTCCTTCAATGCCAGAACTTCCTTTAAAGAAAGGCCGGTAATCTCTGCGACTTCCTTGTCGGGAAAGCCCTTGGACAGCAGTTTCGTGGCAATAGTCTTCTTCCCCTCGGCGAGCCCTTTTTCAAGTCTTTCAGCGAATTCCTTTTCGGCCTTTTCGCGAGCGAATTCGTCCGCTGCGTAGTTGTCGCGCTGGATTTTCAGTCGACGATTGTAGGCTTCTCGTTCTGCTTTTGTCATATTGCTATATTCCGCGGCTTCGAGCAACTGCTCAAAATAACTGTCGTTCCGCGTATCCGGTTTCACTGCAAAATTAGGAAGATTCTTGAAGAAATACAAAAACTTGTCTTCGAAGCTGTTACATTCGTCGAGGGGCTTGTTGAAACGTCCCACTTCCATAAAGACATACTGCAGGGCGTCGGTTAATTGCCCGCCGTTACTGTCGTTGCGTAGAGAGTAGCGGTGCACGAATCCCTCACCTTTTGCGGTATCATCCGATAATTCAAAATTCAGCAGGCCAAGGAAGAATACAGGTTTTGCATTGCAGGTCGAAAACCGCCTTGCGGTCATCCTTGGACTCGCCGGGATGCTCTACATTCACGAACTCAAGTTCCGTGATGTCCTGATGGAAGACATGTTCCAGGAGCTCTTTGATAAGACGCTTGTTCTTCTGTTTGCCGAAGATTTGCTTGAATGCGACGTCGATCATGGGATCGACATACTTTGAATGTTTGATAATCTGTTCCATAAGTCATAAATATTTGGAACTGCAATAGTATACGAAGAAATCCGACAATCCAAATATTTGCGGCAAACAATTCCAAAATTTAAGTTTGCGTATGGAATTTACATGTTTTTTATGGCCCTTAAAAAGAATTGTTTTGTGCGTTTACACATCATAAGTTTACCTTAAAATAAAAATACCACAAAAACCGTGAAAATTACCTACATCTCACCCAAGGCCGAAGCATTCAAGCTTTTATCGGCACAGAACCTGCTGCAAGGCAGTCCAGACAGCTCACTGGCGGACATGGAGCCTAATGGCATGATCAACGAAAGTTTTTAATAAGGAGGGAAATGCCATGAAAAAGAACCACAAACTGCTGTTATCCGCTGTCTCCATACTCGCCCTTTTCGCTTCCTGCGCAAAGGAAAACCCCATAGAGGCTCCCTCCGCTGTACCGGCCACCATCTCGGTAGCCATACCGGAAGAAGGCTTCACGAAAGTTGCCCTGACTCAGGACGCCGATCCTGACGGGGCAGTAAAACTCACCTGGGAGAGCACGGACGTTATCACGGTTAAAGATGCTGCCGATGAGTCCAAATCGGTGGACTTCTCATACAAATCCGGAGCCGGCACCGCATCTGCCGAATTCTCGGCTAAGGATATTTCTGCGCTGGTCGGAGCATCAAGCTATAATATCTACCTCACCAGCAATCTGCCCGGCGGGTTCAACAACCAGACGCAGGCCTCGAACGGCAGCACAGCCCATCTGGGCTATTCCGCAAAGCTTTCCGGTGTCAACAAGTACGACGGTGCTACCTTCTCGCAGACCTGGGCCACGGCGAACGGCGGCGGCACCCTTACATCCTCATCAGTGCTTCGCATCCGTGCCAACATGCCCACTGCCGACATCGCCGACGCTGTGCGGAAAGTGACGGTAAAGGCCTCCGAAGAAATCTTCGATGGCAGTGATGAGCTTTCAATCACCATCAAGACTCCCGGCGTTGACGGAGACGGCACGGTGGTTACGGTTTATGCCACCCTTCCTGCTGGGGATGTCGATATCGCGGCAGATACCGAACTCCTGTTCCAGTTCCAGGTCTCGGCCGATGCCAACGACAAGTACACGGCATATCGCAAACTGGCATCTGCCACCACCTTGAGCTCGGGCCAGGTCAACTTCTTCAAGATCAATTGCCCGGACATTGAATCGTATGCAGGCCCCGACGACGCCGGCACCTCCTCTAAACCCTACCTGATTGGCGACAGGCATCAGCTCGATAAAATGCGCGACCTGCTCGAGAGCGGCGAACGCATATACTTCCAGATGGTGGATGACGTGGACCTGGATGGCATTGACTGGGAGCCGGTGGCCACGGGAGGGGACGATAATTTTCAGATCGATTTTGGAGGAGGCGGACATACAATCTTCAATCTAAAGGTGGATGCAGTGAGCGGTGCAGCGTTATCGTCGGATTATGCCGGTTTTTTCAGTTTCCTTTGGGGAGAGGTGCATGATGTTATCTTCGATGGAGCGGACATAAGTGCTGGAGCGATATATGCCGGAGTTGTGGCGGGATACATTGGCGTGTCATCCCACGCCGGTGTCTGCAAAAATGTTACGGTCTGTAATTCGACGGTTTCGTGTGGCTCGTATGCCGGCGGCATAGGAGGACGCGTGCGCAAGGGCAGTGGTTTCTCGGGTTGTAATGTAATTAATACCGAGGTTACTACCACGGCGGAGAGAGTCGGTGGACTGTTCGGCCTTTTTGATCCCAACTCTGGGGGGTCCATATACGATTGTTCAGCTGAGGGCGTTACCATTACCGGCGCGAACTATTACGGAGGCGGACTTTTGGGTTTGATAGCGGTGGATAATGTAAATATAACCAGGTGCCATACTTCCGGTTTGGTAAAGACCTCCGGAAGCGGCAGACATTATGGAGGACTGATAGGTTCGATCCAGGCCAGCAATGTCAGCATCTCCAACTGCTACTCCACCTGTACCGTGAACTCCTATCTGTGGGGCGGTGGATTAATCGGATCCATCTGGAGTGGCTCGGGGATAGAGGTAGAGCATTGTTTTGCTTCTGGCAACGTCACTTTCAACAAAGGGCTGGGAGGAGATGCAGGTCTGTCTGGAGCTGTACAGGTTTCAGGTGTCACAATCTCCAACTGTATTGCCTGGAACGGCACGATTACTCCTAAAGCGTATGCCGTAGGTAATTACAGCAGCGGCGCGGTAGTGGGCCACACGCATCCCAATTGCATCCTCACCGATAATTACCGCAATCCGGATATGGCGCTCACGGCCTATTGGGTGCCCAGCGCGAGTTACGATCATCCGAATGTGAACGGTACCACGACGCCTCTTGTTCGAATAGGTACGGACCTTGATGAAAGTAATGCCGCCGCTACCGACCTGACTGCTTTTGATTCAGACCATGGCCGCTGGGCCTACCATGGCAAGCACTGCGAATCCGGCACTACCGTCACTCCAGACAACAGCCTTGGCTGGGTCAGCGATGACATTGGCGATGGCACCGATCCGGAAGAAGCTGCAGGTTGGACTGATACGCCCTTTCTCGACCTCGAGACCATTGGCGGTACCACCGTCGTGTTGCGGACTGGGGTTGAGTGGACCACATTCCACGGCACGTGGGAAGGTGAAATCCGCAATATCAACGTCGTAAGGACGACTCTGAACGGGAGCAACCATCTGGGAATCTATTACAACTACAGCGATGATGGCTATATGTATCTGGACGAGAAGTGCGAATATGTAGGCGCTCTGGCGGGAACGAACGGCCCTATGAAATGCTGCCACTTCGTGCGTGTGGATGACGTGGTGAAGAGGCCCGCTATATCGATTGATGCGTACTACAAGGCTAACTGCGCCCTCACCATAGACGGCGACGAGGTGAACATAGTGAAGGTTGCCAACAATTATGCCGCAGCCGCGCTGTCGAACCGGAATGTGGGTTGCGCCGGACCTCTGCTGGTGTGGAAAGGGAATATCCAGACATATCCAGAAGAAGGCTCCTCGGAATTTCTGGATACCACCCACCCGCGCACGGCCATAGGTATCTCCAAGGACGGTCTTACGGTAGTGCAGGTTACGGTTGACGGGCGCTGGGACCAAAGTGCCGGCGAGGAGAGGGCTATAGGAATGAGCACCGCCCTGCTGTCTGAACTCATGAGGCAGTTGGGATGCTATAAGGCTATGAACTTCGACGGCGGCGGCGGAACTGCCATGTGGATTGATGGTTACGGCAATTCCCGGAATATAGTGAACCACGTCAGCGAGAACCGCTGGGACTGGAACGGCACCGTCCTCCGCGCAACAGGCAACGCCGTGTATGTCAAGTAATTATATGAGCAACAATCTCTCTCGCAGGACTTTCCTGAAGCGTTTGGCAGGGACGGGCGTATTGGTCGCGACCTCGCAATTGCCATCGTTCGCCGGCAACCCGTCCCCATCGGCGAACTCCCCGGAAGACAAGCCTGACCTTTTCCCGCAAAGGGGGCGTTTCCAGCGTCTCTCGCTGGGATATGCCACGGTGGAGATAGGTCTTGAGGAGCCGTTTTCGCTCCTGCATATTACCGATTCGCATCTTTCCGACGCCTATGAGAGCGAGGGCGAGGAGCATCTCAAGCGTAAGCAGAAGCTTACGAGGACCTATGGAGGCCGTCAGGAGGAGGCCCTGAGGGATGCCCTTACCTGGGCCAGGCAGCATGTGGAATATGTGCTGCACACAGGCGATCTTATCGACTGGCAGAGCGAGGCCAACTTCGCCCTTGTGGAAAAATACTTCGGCGAAGGCTTTTTGGGCGCTGTCGGCAACCATGAATTCAAGGACCTCTCTCCGCAGCCCGCTTCCCGGGAAGAGCAGCGCGACGTGCTCCAAAGCCATTACCATGCCGACATATTCTTCCGTTCTCAGATAATCCACGGGGTGAATTTCATCATGCTGGACAACGCCTTCGGCACTGTTTCGGAGGAGCAAGTGCGACGTTTCCGGGACGAAGCGGCGAAGGGATTGCCGATGGTTCTATGCATGCACGTCCCCTTCTTTACGGAAAAGATCTTCCGCGAAAATGCCCGTTTCTGGCGCTCCAAGAGGCCGATGTCCAGTGGCAGTCTCCCCGAACCCTTCGGCGATTTCAAGGCACAAATTTCTGATCCGGTAACCAGGGAATTCATCGGGTACCTGAAAACGGAACCCCTGCTCAAGAGCATTCTTGCCGGGCACCTTCACATCATGACGGAAGACCAGTTTTCCCCCACTTGCAGGGAATACGTCACCGGCCCCGGCTTCCTTTTCACCGCCCGCGAAGTGCTGTTTGTGTAAAGAATAAAATTACTATATTTACATAGAACTAAAACCCATCCGAAGTGAGAAGCAGAATAACCATTTTCGCAGTCTGCGCACTGCTGGCCGCCTCCTGCGGCATTCCGGAAAGCAAAGACAGTTTCAGTAGCGTGGCCGAGGCATTCGTGGAACCCGGCGCCGATTATCGCCCTGCCCCCTTCTGGGTATGGAATGCCAAGATGGACAGCACCGACGTAGACCGCATGCTCACCGACTTCAAGAAGCAGGGTTTCGGGGGAGTGTTCGTGCATCCCCGCCCCGGAATGGTGACCGAATATCTGTCCGAAGACTGGTTTAATCTTTGGTCATACAGCCTAAAGAAAACCAAAGAACTGGGCCTCAAGATCTGGATATACGACGAAAACTCCTATCCCAGCGGCTTTGCGGGAGGGCATGTCCCCGCCCGCTGGCCCGAGACCTGGAACCATCCATGCGACATGGTGCCGGAAGTGTCGGATACCCTGCCGGCGGATCCGACCCCCTATGCCTTCCATGCCGAACTTGAGGGCAAGCATTATCTTTATAAAGGCGTATATCCCAAGGCGGAGCGCTGGACGGCCGGATATCCCTATGTGGACCTGATCTACGATGGCACCACGCAGCATTTCATCGAGGCCACGATGGAAGGCTATGAGCAGCGCTTTGCGGAGGAGTTCGGCAAGAACATCCCGGGCATCTTCACCGACGAGCCCAAATGGCAGCGCTGGACTCCGGACCTGCCGGAGGAGTTCCGCAAGGACTGGGGCTGCGAGTTGGAGCCCCTGATGCCGCTGATGGAGCAGGACGGCCCCGGATTCAAGCAGTTCCGCTACCGCTTCATAGCCACCAAGATGCGCCTTTTCATCGACCGCTGGTCCCGCCCCTGGCACGACTACTGCGAAAAGAAGGGGCTTCTCTGGACCGGCCATTACTGGGAGCACCGCTGGCCGGACCTCCGTGACGGGGGCGACAACATGGCCATGTACGAGTGGCACCAGCAGCCCGGCATCGACCTTCTGTACAATCAGTACGACAGCGTGTCGCCGAATGCCCAGTGGGGGAACGTTCGTTCCGTGAAGGAACTCCGCAGCGTGGCCAACCAGGTGGGGCAGAGGCGTACCCTGTGCGAGAGTTATGGCGGTAGTGGATGGGACACTACCTTCGAGGATTTCAAACGCCTGGCCGACTGGGAATACGCCCTGGGCGTGAACTTCATGTGCCAGCATTATTCCGGCACCACCATCGAGGGCGCCCGCAAGTTCGATTATCCGGATTTCTATACCCGCTATTCCCCGTGGTGGGAAGACTACAATCTGCTGAACGATCATGTGGCCCGTCTTTCGCTGGCCTTAAGCAAGGGAGAGCAGCTGAACGACATCCTCCTGATCGAGCCTAATTCCACTCTCTGGATGTACTATACCTACCGCTTCAATCATCCCCGGCTCAAGAAGATAGGGAAGGTCTTCCAGGCTCTGGTGACCCGCATGAACCATGCACAGGTGGAGTTCGACCTTGGGTCGGAAACCATCATCCGTCATCTTGGAAGCGTGCGGAAGGGCCGTTTCATGGTGGGGAAGCGCTCATACGGCACGGTGGTCGTCCCGCCCATGTGCGAGAATCTCTTCCCCGAGACTGCGAAGATGCTGGCGGAATTCGTGCGCCAGGGAGGCAAGGTGATCGCCCTTTCCGAACCGCTGCTTGCAGATGCCGCCCCCTCGCACGAGCTTGAACAGCTTTGGCAGAACCCTGTCGTGGAGAAGGAACTGCCTGATTTGCAGGAACTTTCCATCTTTCGGGATTCGGGCAAGGGCGACCTCCAGCACCAGCGCCGCATCTTCAGGGACGGGGAACTGCTCTTCCTTGCCAACGCTTCGCTCGAAGAGAATGCCTCCGGCTCGGTGGCCCTGCCCGGAAAGGCCCTGCTGGCGATGGATACCTTCACTGGGGAAATCGCCCGCTGCCCCGTGGAGATGCCGGAAAAAGGGATGCTGCAGATCAGCTACGACATCCCCCCGGCGGGCCATATGATGTATTTCGTGGTGCGTAAAGGGGGCCTGGCCTCCTCGTGTCCAGTTCTTCCCGAAGCCCAGGACAAGTCGCTGCAACCCTGCAAGGCCGTATCGGACATAGATGTCGAGCGCCTGGACAACAATTACCTGACGCTGGATTTCTGCGACCTCACCATTGACGGCAAAACCATGAAGGACCTCTATGTCTCCGATGCCTGCACCGAGCTGTACCGGCACTTCGGCTGGCAGAATCCCTGGGAGAGAGAGGTGCAGTACAAAGACAATATAGTTGCCCGGGATACCTTCTCCACCGGAGATATCACGGTGCGCTATAAATTCCAGGCAAAAGACTGCCTTTGCAGCGCGCATCCTTTATTTATCTGCGAAAAACCTTATCTTTGGGAAGTGAGCCTGAACGGACAGCCTATCAGGCCGATAAAAGGCCTGCACCGGCTGGACTCGAGGGACGGCTGCTACGACATGCTCGACCTGGTGCGCGACGGGGAAAATATCATAGAACTGCATCGCAGCACGATGTCGCTGTTCGCGGAGATTTCTTTCGCGTTCATCGCGGGAGATTTCAACGTGGTGCCTGCTTCCGGGACCGGCTGGCGTCTGGTGCCCGCGGAAATCCCCGGACTTGGGCCCTGGACGGAGCAGGGGATGCCTTTTTATTCGTGGGACGTGGCGTACAGGCGCAAATTCGAAGTTCCGGAAGAAGTGGGGGAGCGTACCCTGCGGCTGGGAGATTGGAACGGGACGCTCTGCGAGGTTTGGGTGAACGGCGAAAAGGCCGGAACCATCTTCACGAAGCCTTATGAGATGAATGTGGGTCCTTTCCTGAATCCTGGCGTGAACGAGGTAGAAGTCCGCTGTATAGGCAGCCTTGCGAATCTTTACGGCCCTCATTTCCGGCCGCGCCGCGGCTCTATGGGGCCAAAGGACTGGTACTTCGGCGCCAAACCCAACCCTGCATCGGGATATATTTTCGACAAATACGGACTGTTTGAAGAATTTACACTTGAATGATGAAAAAGATATCTGCATTATTGTTTCTGATTATCTGCGCCCCGGCCCTATGTTCCGCACAGGGGTCACGGGAGGCCATACAGCAGGATCCCGGGAAAACTGCGGGCCCGTTTTATATCTACGACCCTGCGGAGCTGCCCGCAATGACACCTGCCCCCAAGGGCTACAAGCCGTTCTATATCAGCCACTTCGCAAGGCATGGCGCACGCTATTGCATAGGCGATTACGATTCCATGCACGGCTGGCTATCCAAGGCGAGCGAGGCCGGAGTCCTGACTGAAGCCGGCAAGCATCTTTTCGAAATCTATGAGCCTTATTATGAGCAGGTTAAATTCTGCAAGGGGAATCTCACCGCCGCGGGCCAGAACCAGCATCGCGGGATAGCCTCGCGCATGTACGGGCGCTTCCCCAAGGTCTTCAAGGGGGCGACCCGCGTGGAGGCGGCCTCCACCGAATCTCCCCGGGTTATCATGAGCATGTGGTCTTGCCTGTCGCGGCTCGACGAGCTGGATAAGGACATCGATATCAATGCGGATGCCTCCGCGAAGTTCGCTCCCTGGCTCCAGACCGGCCTGGCCTCGAATCCCTATCTTGTGAAGGATCGCAGGAACACTGGGCAGGAGATAAAAGACGCGCTCAAGGATTACTTCAACGAAACCGTCCCGTGGGAGGAGATCATACTCAGGTTCTTCACCAGTCTCGACGTGCCTTCCGAAACCATGAAAACGAGCGCGGAAAGCTTTATCCGTAGCCTTCATAACATAATATCGGCGAACAGCTATCTGGGTATCAATGAGAGTCTTTTCGACGGGATGCTCTCGGAAGAAGAGTCCTACCTGATCTGGAAGACGTCCTCGGCGAGCTATTTCTCGTCCTCCGCCAATCTTGCCGGCTCCAAGAGCCTGGTGGTAGATTATGCCGGTTTCACCCTCTCCCAGATCATCGAATCCGCCGACGCCGACATTGCATCCGGCGGCACCCAACTGAGGCTGCGTTTCGGCCACGATTCCGGCCTCATGCCTCTCTTCGTTTTCATGGACCTGAACGGTTCCGGACGCACCGCGGCGACTCTGGAGGAAAGCCTGGACATCTTCCCCAATTACAACATCCCCATGGGCTCTTCCATGCAGCTTGTATTTTTCCGTAAGGCAGGCGCCCCTGTGCTGGTGAAGGCCTTACTGAATGAGCAGGAAGCCACCCTTCCTCTGGAACCCGTAAGCGGCCCCTATTACAAATGGGATGACTTCAAGGCGCATTTCCTCCCCCTGATTGCCGCATCCAAGGCCAAGATTGACTCTTTTCGTACACCAAGTAACCAATAGATACGATGAACCTGAAGACAGATACCACCAAACCGTTCTATAAATGGGAGGTTGTCCTGCTGCTGTGGGTGGCTTTTTTCCTGAACCAGGCGGACAGGCAGGCCTTCAATATAGTACTGCCGCAGATACAGGCGCATCTGGGTGCGTCGGACAGCACCATGGGCCTGATTTCCACTCTGTTCAACGTTTTCTATGCCGTCACGGTGCCCTTTGCGGGCTATTATGCCGACCGGCTGAGCCGCAGCCGCCAGATCTGGATAAGTGTGCTGATATTCAGCACGGCAACGCTTTTCACCGGCTTTGCCGGGGGGATATTCGCGTTCATCCTCTTCCGCTGCTTCGGAATGGGTCTGGGGCAGGGAATGTTCGGCCCCACCTATACCGGCATCATTGCGAGTTACCACGACACCCGCACCCGCGCCAGGGCTATGTCCATACATCAGACATCTTATTACCTGGGCGTGATTACCTGCGGATTCCTTGCGGGATGGCTTGCGGAGAAGATGGGCTGGCAGTATGCCTTCTTCATTTTCGGCGGTGCCGGAATGGTCTTTACGGCCATCCTCGCCCTGCGTCTGAAAGACAAAGCTCCCGAGCCTGGAGCGGTGCCGGCTTCCGGAAAAGCGGATGCGCCATCCCTGCCTTCCGCCATCGCGGCCATCTTTAAGGTCCCTACCGCCGTGTGCATGGTAGTAGCCTACTGCGGGCTCATTTTCGGGCTTAACGGCTATTTGACCTGGATGCCCAAGTATTTGAAAGAAACTTTCGACTTGAGCCTCTCCTCTGCGGGATTCCACTCCATGTTCTGGACCCATGCCGCCGCTTTCGTGGGAGTGTTGGCTGCGGGAGCCTTGTCCGACAGGATGGCTTCGCGCGAGGGTGGGGGCAGGAACCGCCTGCTGCTTCAGGCAGTCGGCCTCCTGCTGGCTTCTCCCTGCATCGTGGCCATGGGTATGAGCGGCAAGTTCGGCATCGTATGTGCCGCCCTTGCCGGCTTCGGCTTCTTCCGGGCTTTCTTCGATGCAGGTACATACGCGGTGTTGTATGATGTGATAGAACCGAAATATTATTCGCTTTCTTCGGCGGTGCTGATTCTGTTCGGTTTCGGAATAGGCTCCCTGGCTCCGTGGATACTCGGCATGATAAGCGATAACTTCGGGCTTTCCGGAGGAATTGCCTCCCTCGCCGCCGTGTGGGTGGTGGCCAGTATCGCCCTCGTGATTGCCTGGGGCGCATTTTTTAACAAAGACGCTGCAAAAATCGCTAAATAATGAAACAGACAGAGCAGAATTCCCTGTACGATGGGCTTGAAAAGATGTCCACCTTAGACCTGCTGAAAGGCATGAACGCCGAGGACTGCAAGGTGCCTCATGTGGTGAGCGCCTGCATTCCTGCAATCGGCCGTTTTGTGGACGGTGTTGTTGAGCGGATGAAGAAGGGCGGGCGCGTTTTCTATATTGGTGCGGGCACCAGCGGACGCCTCGGCATTACCGACGCCTCGGAAATTCTTCCCACCTATGGACTCGACGGGGCCTTCATCGGCATTATCGCGGGAGGCGACGGCGCCATACGCAGGGCCGTGGAAGGTGCGGAGGATAATCCGGAACAGGGCTGGAAGGATATTCTCGCGTTCAATCCCACACCCGAGGACAGTGTGGTGGGTATAACCGCATCTGGCGGAGCACCGTACGTGACCGGGGCAATCCGCAAGGCCCGGGAACTGGGCATGCTCACATCCTGCATTACCTGCAATGAGGGTTCCACCGTGGCTGCCGAAGCGGAGATTCCAATAGTTGCCGTGGTTGGGCCGGAATTCGTGACCGGCAGCACCCGCATGAAGGCGGGGACGGCTACCAAGCTGATACTCAATATGATATCCACCTCGGTGATGATCCGTCTTGGCCACGTGAAGGGCAATCACATGGTGGATATGCAACTCTCCAACAAAAAACTGGTTGACAGAGGCACGAGGATGATAATGGCGGAGACGGGGCTCGGGGATTACGACAGGGCCCGTCAGCTTCTGCTGGAATACGGCAGTGTGCGTGCCGTGCTGGATTCCATGGGAATTGGAAAATGAAAGCGATGTGAAAAGCATGACCATACTGGTAGAAAGTGGGGCGACCAAGAGCTCCTGGCATCTTTTGGACGGCGACGGAATAGTCGTGCGACAGTTCATGCGTCCCGGAATGAACGTTTCTACCATGAAGATGGAGGATATCCTGAACATCATTTCCGAGGCTTTCAGCAGTGAGAACCTGGGAAGCATTCCGGGGCAGTTCTGTCTTTATACGGCAGGTGTCGTGACTCCAGAAGTGCGAATCACGATAGAAAAAAAGGTGAAGGCTGTCTCCGCTGTCGGAAGTGTAGACGTGCAGGACGATCTGGTCGGTGCTGCGCGTGCCGTTTGCGGACGTGAGCCCGGCATCGCAGCCATACTCGGAACCGGGTCGAATGCATGCTATTACGACGGCGTGACCGCCATCCGTAATGTTTACTCCGGCGGCTTCATACTTGGAGATGAGGGGAGCGGGGCTGCTCTGGGGAGACTTTTCCTTGCCGATTTTATTAAAGACTTGGTGCCGGAGAGAGTGGCGGAGGACTTTCGCTCGGAATTCGACTCAACTTATTCTGCAATAGTCGAAGGAGTTTATCATTCCGTATCCCCTTCGGGGTATCTGGGCAGTTTCGCTCCTTTCATCCTGCGGCATAAGGATGACCCTTATGTTCTCAACCTTCTGGAGAGTAATTTCCAGGCTTTTATCGATCGTATCCTGCTTAAGTACGATACCGTGTCTTATCCGGTTGGAGTGGTAGGAGGGTTTGCATGGGCATGCCGCGATATCCTGCTCCCCATGCTGGAAAAGAAGGGTATCCGCGTCACCCGTATCCTGAAGGCCCCTATAGAGGCACTTTGTGAATATCATACAAAATGAAGAGAATAAGCGCTTTTCTGTCATTTGCAGTCTTGTTCTGCGCGCCTGCTTTTTCGCAGGGGCCCGAAGAAGCCATCAGGGAAGACCGTGCCAGGACAGGCGGTCTTACGTACTTGTACAATTATAAGTCCGAACCGGTCATGACTCCGGCCCCCGAAGGATATAAACCTTTTTATATCAGCCATTTCGGACGTCACGGTGCAAGATACTGCACTTGGGAGTATGATTCCCTGTACACCTGGCTTTCTACGGCAGGGAAAGCGGGCATGCTCACTCCTTACGGGGAGGCTTTTTCAAAGCGTTACGAGGCTTTCTACGACAAGGTCAAAAACTGCGAGGGAGATCTAACAGCTATAGGGGTGGATCAGCTTCGCACTATCGCAACGAGGATGTTCTGGCGTTTCCCGGAGGTGTTTGAAGGAAAAACCCATGTTGATGCCCGTTCCACCGACATTCACAGGGTGATAATGAGTATGTGGTCCTTCCTGTCAGCCTTGAAGGATCTTGATCCGGACATCTCTGTTTTTGCGGATGCATCGCTCCGCTATTCTTCCTGGTTGAATCCTTTGGATGTGAGCAATCCCAACGGCATAAAGGGACGCCCCCGCTACAATGCAAAGGCCGAAGCGGACAGGTATGCGTATTTCTACGATACTGTCGATGCCGAAGGCATAATGAGTCGCTTCGTCATATCCCCAGGCTCCATGAATGAGTATATGAAGACGGATGCCTTGGATTTCATAAGAACCCTGCACACACTTGCTACCGCTTCCAAATGCCTGGACGAAGACAGAGATTTTTTCGACGGTATTTTTACGTCGGAAGAAGACTTCCTTATATGGAAGACTGCCTCCGCACGCATCTTCATCCTCCTCGGGAACTATGAGGGGTCCGACAATCTTTCGGTGGATTATTCAGCCTTCACGTTGGAGCAGATTATAGACAAGGCCGACAAAGACATTGCCTCAGGACAAACGCCCTTGCGCCTGCGCTTCGGGCATGATTCCGGGCTATACCCCCTGCTGTTGTTTATGAACGTGAACGGCTATGGCCGCAGCAGCGCCTACCTTGAGGAAAGCCTGAGCATTGCTCCTTCCTATATTGTCCCCATGGGCAGCTCGGTGCAGTTTGTTTTCTACAGGAATCCCGCAGGGAACATTCTTTTGAAACTCCTCCTCAACGAACGCGAGGCGGCCCTTCCGTTCAAGGCGGTTGAGGGCCCTTACTACGACTGGAACGATTTCAAGCAGTATTACTTGCCCACCATTGCGGCCTCGAAAAAGAAGATTTCCCGCGAAAAAGCCCTTTTCGAAAGGGAGGAGGCTGCAATCTCTACGGATAATCTGGACATTCTGAAAAAAACTGACTGGGGATGGCATCGCCTGCAGGGCTCCGAAGTGGAAGCCGGACATGCGTCGGTGGCAGTATTCGGCAGTTTGCAGGATATCTCCCTCGTGCGATTCCCCATGGACAGGCACCGCGTCTCTGTGCATGAATCAGCAGGCCCTTCTGCCGGCACCACAAGCGCGTTGGCTGCCGGCACCAAGGCCATCGCTGCCATTAATGGAAGTTACTTCAGCCGGGACCGCTATCCGGTGACCCTGATCAAAGACGAAGGTTGGATTCCGGAGTCTGTTCATATGGTTGGAAATACCCGTAACAGCAACGGACTTTTCCGCATACGCAAGCGTAACGGCAGGACAGTGGACATCCTCCGGATTTCGGATTCCCTTTCGTGCATGCAGGCGGTGAAAAACTGGTATGAGGCCATGGTTTCCGGCCCGGTGCTTCTCGAAGACGGGAAAAGGGTGAACTATGTTGCCAATACGAATTATGTGAAGGAGGGTGACGTGCCGGTGGATGTCAAGTTCTACAGGCATTTTTACAGCCGGAGGCATCCGCGCACCGCGCTGGGGTATACCAGTGACGGATGGATCTATTTCATCGTGGCGGACGGACGTTTCCCCGGACAGGCGGACGGCATGAGTATGCGGGAAATACAGACACTGTGTGAAGCCCTCGGGCTCTACGAAGCCATAAATCTCGACGGTGGCGGTTCGTCTACGCTGTGGACCCGCGAAGGTGGCGTGATGAATCATCCTTGCGACAACAAAACCTTCGATCACGCAGGCGAACGCATTGTTCCCAACATCATCATAGTGGAATGAGTAATAATCCGGACCGTGTAATAATCGATACAAAAGAAAAAGGCGTTCACTTTGAGCATCTTTGGAGTGTAGGTGTCGGTGCCGGCCGGGCGAATGAAGGACTCAGGATCGGCTGGCTTGAGCAGCTTAAAATGGCGAAACAGCACTGCGGATTCAAGTTCGTCCGCATGCACGGCATGTTCGACGATGATATGTTCGTCTATTTCGAAGATGCCGAAGGCAATCCTGTTTATAATTGGCAGTACCTGGATGAAGTTTATGACCGTATGCTTTCCCTGGGAGTACGGCCATTTGTAGAACTGTCTTTTTTTCCGAAGGGCATAGCCGCAGATAACTCCAGAACCCAGATGTGGTATCAGAACCGTATCACTTACGATCCTGCCCGTCTTGGCAAATGGAAAGGTCTGATCCGGGCCTTCACGCAGCATGTTGTCGAACGTTACGGGATAGATGAAGTGCTTCAGTGGTACTTCGAAGTTTGGAATGAACCAAACCTGAACAGGGTCGTCAGACCCGGATTCTGGGATGGTACCAAGGAGGATTATTTTGACTTGTACAAGGCGACGGCGGAAGCAGTCAAGTCTGTAGATAAAAGACTGAAGGTCGGCGGCCCGGCCACCAGTAATTTTGTGGCCGATGCTCGTCAGGACGGCGACTATCTGGATGATTCCAGGTCTGTTTTTTATCCGCAGGATATAATCAACAAACAGCAGTGGAAAGGTATCTGGATAGAGGAATTCCTGTCTTTCTGCGCGAAAAACAAACTTCCGGTGGATTTCGTATCCACGCATGCGTATCCCACCGATTTTGCACTTGACCCCGTTTTCGGAGTCGGCAGGAATTCCGTCCGTTACGTGAATTCAGTTCATGATGATCTTTCCTGGCTTAAGAAGGTGATTTCCAAGAGCAGATACCCGAAGGCGGAAATACATATCACGGAATGGAATGCCACGGCAAAAATCTGGGACCTGACTCATGAAATCCTTCCGAATGCAGCATATATCCTGAAGGTCAATCTGGACAATATCGGAATGGCAAACTCGGTAATGTGGTGGACTTTCACAGATATATTCGAGGAACGGGGCGGGGGACAGACCCCTTTCAGTGGCTTGTTCGGCATGGTCAACTTCCAGGGAATCGTAAAACCGTCTTTCCACGCATATCGAATGCTCAATCAACTTGGAGACGAAAAACTCTATTATTCGGAGCCGCTGTTTGTCAGCCGCCATTCGGGCACAGGAAAGATAACAGCGCTTGCCTTCAATTACCCCGATGAGCACATAAACGCAGTGCCGTCGTCCATGATTGTAGATAACTACATGCAGGATGCTTCACAAAAAAAACTGGATGTGACTCTGAAAGGTTTGAAACAGGGTAGCGTTTTCACCGTGGAGATACTTGACAAGAAGCATGGCAATGTGTTCGATGATTATCTATCTATCGGCGCTCCGACTTGTCTGTCGATACAGCAGACTTCGTGGCTCAAGGAACGTGCGTGGCAGACTTGGAAGAATACCCTGACCGTTTCGGATGACGGGACATTGAGAATAAATATGGTAATACAGCCATGGGCCTGTATTATGATAAAAGAAATGTAATCACAATATGGTGGTCATACTTTGTCTCAATTGGCCAATTCCACCGGTCCACTCAATTGGGGTTCTACCTATTGGAATTATGAGCAAGACCTGCCTCGCTTGAAATGGACTTTGGAATAATACAATCATACTGCTACTAAACCCAAAACCTAAGAAGCCGACCCGTTCATCCATCCTTGGCCGGCTTTTTTACGCTTCACGGCCCTTCAATGCCAGGACTTCCTCTATCGAAAGGCCGGTGATTTCTGCTACTTCCTTGTCAGGAAAGCCCTTCGACAGCAGGTTAGTGGCAATAGTCTTCTTCCCTTCGGCTAGCCCTTCTGCCCGTCCTTCTGCCAACCCTTCTGCCAGTCCGGCGGCCCGCCCTTCGGCGTGCCCGGTTTCACGGGCATAGTTCTTTTCGGCGATGATGTCTAATTCAGTTCTCATGATATTTTCGTATTCTGTTTGGCGTTCAACCGACATATTGGCGAAGTTCGCAGCCGCAAA
>R22__coassemble_499_pt1 | contig 25323 bp, 17 predicted proteins | sample R22__metabat2_high_PE_057 | metagenome-assembled genome bin R22 | reverse complement strand
ACAAAACGCAAACAAGCCCAGGGCTGAAAATACTATCAAGCCTTCGTTAAATACTCGTGAAAATAGTTCGCCAACAAGCTGGCATCCTGCGCAGTATGCCACGTCTGCAAAGGCACAAACTCAAGGCCCACGCGTAATCAAAGGAAAAGTCGTCGATGAGACTGGTGAAGCGATGATAGGAGCCGGAGTCATGTCTGCAGACGGGAATCGCGGAGTGGTGACGGATCTTGACGGAAACTACAGTTTTCCGGTCATTCCCGGTGACCGGAAACTCGTTTTCTCGTTCATTGGATATACATCCAGGGAACTTGAGATTGGCGACGATTCTGTCATAGATGTCATTCTGCTTCCTGATAAAGAGAATCGTCTTAACGATGCGGTAGTCATTGGTTACGGTACTGTCAAGAAGAAGGATCTTACTGGCTCGGTCGCAAATGTGAAGATGTCTGATATTCAGGCCGCTCCCGTGGTAAGCATAGATCAGGCTCTCCAAGGACGTGTTGCCGGGGTGGATATAATGAACACTACCGGTGAGCCAGGAGCAGCCACCTCCATACGTGTTCGTGGAACGCGTTCGGTGACGGCTTCCAATGAGCCGCTTATCATCCTTGACGGAGTAATGGATGCAGTTTCTGATTTCGGAGATATCAATCCGGATGATATCGAGAGTGTCACCATCTTGAAGGATGCTTCTTCTACAGCCATCTACGGCAGCCGCGGGGCAAACGGAGTGATAATGGTGACGACAAAAACAGGAAGCAGTACCAGCTCAAAACCGGTGATCCGTGCCAAGGCGGTTAGCGGAGTCTCGTGGATATCCAAGCATCTGGACTTGATGAATACAGAAGAGTTTACCAGATATCGCAACGATTTCTGGTATGCGAACGGTGCGACGGAAACTCATCAGATACCACGATATGATCCGGACAATTACACCAATGATACCGATTGGATAAGCGCCATTACGAGAGTTGCTCCTTACCAGAACTATAATGTAAGCGCTTCCGGTAGGGACAAAGGGTATAACTATTTTACATCCTTGTCATTCTGGGATGAAAGAGGCATAGTGCTGGATAGCGGCCAGCAGCGCATATCGGGGCGCTTGAATTTCAACAAAGACCTTGCGAAATGGTTTACGCTCGGTCTCAAGGCAAGTACTGTTTACAGGGTCAAGGACCGTAACAAGGCGGTATTCAGCGGGTCCGGATACAGCAACGGTGCTATGTACCTCCCTCCTGTGATCGGCCTTCTGGACAATCAGAACCCTTTCATCGACAATTCGGCTCTTATAAATACTCCTTATGCTTCAATTATGTATGAGGATTATTACGACAAGAGCTGGACCAATATGGATGTGGTGGAATTCAGGATCAAACCTGTCAAGGGGCTTGTCATCAACAGTCAGAATTCCATCGGCAACACCGAATACCATATTTATCATTTCTGGCCGAACGAGCTGCCAAAACGAATTGAGGCAGAAGGCGCTGATGCATATAAGTTCGAGAGGGAAATCGTGAACTTGTCATCAGAAAACACTGTTACATATAACACGAAATTCGGCAAACATCATTTCTTTGAAGCAATGGCCGGTTATTCCTTGAACCGTCAGGAATGGTCAAGTACAAGTGCCACTGCAAAAGGTATTATTTCTGATGCGTTTTCCTGGAATAATCTGAATGCAGTTTCTTCAAAAGACGGTTATAATATAGGTTCCAGTTATCAGCGTATACTCAGGCAGTCTGTCTATGGCCGTTTCAATTATAATTACAGGGGCAAATATTATGTCACGGCCACTCTCCGGGCAGATGGATCTTCCAATTTCGCTGAAAACCGCAAATGGGGATTTTTCCCTTCCATTGCGCTCAAATGGAATATGAAGAAGGAATTCTTCTTCAAAAAAGCACGTTGGATAAATGACCTGAATCTTCGTGCCAGTGCAGGAAGTACCGGCAACGATGCAATTGCCGCATACCTTTCGCAACAGGCATATACCAGCACTACTGCAAGTTATATTTTTGATGGGAATCAGGGAGCATCCTTCTATCCTTCCCGACTTGCAAGTACTGACCTCACGTGGGAGAAAACCGACCAGTACAACATTGCTCTGGAGGGTGCTGTTTTCAAGGAAAGGCTGACATTCGATCTGGAAGCATACTATTCCCGTACAACAGATCTTCTTCTGCAGGTATCGACAGTAGCATCGACAGGTTATACATCCCGGTATACCAATCTTGGCCTTACTACGAACAAGGGTGTCGAACTGACTTTGGAGAGCAAGAATTTTGAGGGGAAGAATTTTGGATGGACCACTTCCTTCACGGTATCTCACAATAGTCAGATGGTAAACGATATAGGTCACGAGAGTTACGTTTCCTGCGTGGACAGTCCCGATTCATATATGATGTACGGATACAAAGCAGGTTATCCATTGAATGCCCTGTGGGGCTTCAAGGCCGCAGGTTGTGTCCACAATGAAGATGAATACAATGAAAACATTGCCAGCAAGGAATATGCATACCGTAATTCTTTCAGTTCCGCCAAGGCTGCACTCGGGCATCCGCGATACATAGACAAGGACCACGACGGGATGCTTACCCAGACAGATCTTTTCTACCTCGGAAACGCAGATCCGGATTTGTATGGCGGTCTTCAGAATACTTTCCATTTCGGAAATCTGCAGCTCTCAATTTATTTCGCTTATTCTTTAGGTGGAAAGATCTACAATTATTCCGAACTGTATATGGGCGGCGGCTCCTACACCAATCAGTACCGCTATGCTCTGGACAGTTGGCATCCTGTCCGCAATCCGGATTCCGACCAACCGATCGCGGGCTCGTCCAGATGGCTCATACCCAGTGACAAGATGGTCTATGATGCGTCTTATCTGAGGCTGAAAGATGTAAGTCTTCAGTATACGTTCAATATGCCCGCGTCATTCAAGGTTTTCCGTGAACTCACGGTAGGATTGTCTGGCACCAACCTTAAACTTTGGAGCGACTATCTTGGGTTCGACCCTGATGTTTCAACCGAATCAGAGGGCTCTACTCTTCGTCGTGTAGACAAGAATTCATATCCTACTTCCAAGCGTATTGTTGCCAATATCTCCATCAAATTCTGACGCGCTATGAAAAAGATATATGCTTTTATATTGATTGCTTTGTCTCTTATGGCCTGCTCACTGGAAGAAGACCATAAGGCCTTTACAACCAGAGCCAACTCCTATCTCAACAAACAGCAGTGCCAGGCCTGTGTGGATGCTTGCTATATACCGCTTACCCAGGTGTATATTACAACCTACGCCTGGGCTGTCGAGGTGCCTACCGACCTTTGGTGGATCAATACGAGTACTCCTGATCCGAAATGCGAGATTTCTCCCTCGAAACCGGGCGTCGGAACGACTGTGTGGCAATACTGTTATCAAGGGATAATGCGCTGCAATGAATGTATAGAATGTATTGCAGATTCCCCGATTGACGAGGCCGACAAATTGCCCCTGATTGCAGAAGCCCGTGTGGTAAGAGCCTTGTATTACTATCATCTGACCAATTTTTTCAATGGTGTGCCCTTTTATACCTATATGGTTGCAGATCAGACAGTCCAGGAGAAGATTCGTCGCCTGCCCAGAACAGATGCAAATCTGATCAGGAGCACTCTGTATGAAGACCTTAAGGAAAATGCACTCCCGTATCTTTCAAAAGTGCGCACGAGTGAGGCTGAGGGCAACAGAGCAGGATATTCGCTTGCTTTGATGTTGATGGGCAAGTTCGCTATGTGGTACAAAAACTGGGAAGACGCTGAATGGGCTCTCGCAGAGTTGGAAAACATCTACGGGGATTTCAACGAGGCCCGCTATCCACTTGACGACACCCGTTGGTGCAAAAAGAACACCCCCGAGAGTATATTCGAGATCCAGCACGAGTGGAGCGAAACCGGAATACAGTTCCAGGGGAAGATGAGCCGCACTTACTATCCTTCCAACATCGCGAAGATATGGGACAATACTGATGTTACCGAGGGCCTTAACGGTGCATGGATAGATGGGACGTACGATGGGTATCTCGACGATGTATATCTGCCCCAGTGGGGCCGCGGCATCCCTTCTGTCTCCAGTATGAGAGCGACCTGGCATATGGGATGTTTCAGGGCCAAGACCGGAACTGACCAAACTGAAGATACCACCACGGCTCAATACTGCCCCGGCGACCGAATTTTCGACCCTCTGCCTTTGACTTTTGGCGAGTTCAACAAATACTATAACCGTTGGAATGCAAGGTTGGATACCACTGCCCTGCGTTTGGGGCATACAGCTGACGGCCGCAAGATAGACCGCCGTATCAGGTACGTACTTGGCCTTGGCAGTATGAATCCTTCGGATGATAATTATGGAGATACATTCAAGGATGTGCGTACGCAGGGCCGTCCTTGTGCGGGAGAGAAATTCTGGGTTCCGGATATGATGTCCAACTTCGACTCGAATAATTACAAAATACTTCGATATGCCGATGCCGTGCTTATGATGGCGGAAGTCAAGTGTATGCAGGGAGATTATGATACGGCTCTGGATTATCTGAACAAGGTGCGTGCGCGTGCGGCGGTGGACCCTTTCAGCGGCTATTCCGATGAAGAATCGGTTATGAAACTCATCCGTGATGAAAGAGCACGGGAACTTGCTGGAGAATGCCACCGGAAATACGACCTTGTACGCTGGGGAATATGGTATACCGAGACCCTGAAGTATGCCCCTTCCGGTACAAAGGAATACATCCAGGCGAACATCCAGCCTTGCCACGAGTATTATCCAATTCCCGATACCGAATGCGCACTTACCGCGGATGCGGACGGGAATCCTGTCCTTACCAATCCTGCATATGCCGGAATAGAATAGCAAGATTATGAAACGAATCTTTCAAGTATCATTATTTGTCCTGTCGATGCTCGCAGCAGTGTCGTGCAGCAAGGAATATGAAGAGAAGTACGATTCTATCTACCGTACGGATGCCGAAGGCAATGAAGTTCCGAGGATGTTTACCTGGTACGATATTGCTTCTTCGACCGGTACACTTCCCATAGTAATATACTATTCAGGATCTTGGACGGTCGACTTTGCAGAGGAACCTGGTTGGGCTTACCTTGACAGGAAATCCGGCACAGGCGTGTCCTATATTCACGTTGGATATCTGCAGAATAATACAGGCAACAACAGAAGTCTGTTACTCAAACTCTCCTGTGACAATGGAGAAACTTTGGATATTACAATTAATCAAGCGACGGTATGATGAAACGGAATTTATTGTCAATGATTGTTATACCGCTACTGCTGCTCTCCTGTAGTGAGGAGGTGGCGGTAAAGGGCCTGCGTCTGAGTTCAACTGAACTCCAGCTGCAGGAGAATCACGATACGCTTCTCATTGCGACCGTAGATCCGGAGAAACTTTCCTCCGGGGTAAGTTGGCGCTCTATGGATGAAAGTGTAGCTACCGTAGATGCAGAAGGACGAGTGAAAGGGGTGCTGGGTGGACGCACGTTCGTCCTTGCCAGTATCGGTTCTCTGACAAAAGGTTGTGCTGTCACTGTATTTGCAAGGGTGGAAAACATCACTTTCAGCGACAACTCCATTTTTATGGGCGTCGGGGAATCCAGAGAAATAAAAGTCGGATTTACTCCGGAAAGGGCTCTTAATCATAAACTTGTATGGACAAGTTCCAACCCGGAAGTTGCTCTGGTGAGCGGGGGAATCATTATCGGCAAAGGCCTTGGAATGGCAACGATTACTGCTGTATCCGATGATAACCCTGAAATCTCTGCTGTTTGTGAGGTTGAGGTTGGAGTGCCTGTAGAAGCTGTCGAGATAAGCGCGGAAGACGCAAGCATATTCGTCGGCGAGACTTTGCTGTTAATGGCATCTGCCGTTCCTTCCGACGCCAGCCATCCTGAAATAATATGGACTTCTGCGGATGAGGCCATTGCAACAGTCAGTGAAACAGGCCTTGTAACGGGCGTGTCCGCCGGCAAAGTGACTATAACTGCAACCGCTCCTTTCGGAGAAGTGTCGGCTTCTTGCAATCTGGAAGTCAGGACTCACGTGTCCGGTGTGACACTTGATAAGCACACTGTCGATATCTATTCACTTGAGACTGTTAAACTGTCTGCTGCAATTCAGCCTGAGTCTGCCTTTGTGAAAGATGTAACCTGGACTTCGTCGAATCCTCTTGTGGCAACAGTAGATACGGATGGAAACGTTACGGGAAGGAGCAAAGGTTCGACAGTGATTACTGTCACTACCAAGGATGGCGGCTTCACTGATAATTGTACCGTTAATGTAATCAGCGGAACCGCAGCGGTATCGGAGATCAAATTTGAGAAAGAGGTATACACTCTTACCGTAGGCAAGACAATGGAAATCATTCCGATAGTCCTTCCTTTGGATGCAGGTGACAAGACAGTGCAATGGAGTGTGTCGGACACTACTGTTGCGTCCGTATCAGCGGAAGGCATAATCACAGGCCTGAAGGCCGGCAGTGTAACACTGAAGGCGATAAGTGTAAACAATCCCGCGGCCTCGGCAACTTGTACATTGAAGGTTGTCCCGTTCAGTGGTGGCCCTGGCGGTGGGTATGATGATGATAATTATAAATGGGAGGGTTAAGATATGAAAAAGATATACATTATTCTTTCAGCGCTTGCCGCTTGCATCGCCTGTTCAAGGGAGCTCGCTCCTTCCAATGATTGTGTTGATGAGCTGAAACAGACTGCCGTCAAGAGTTTTTATGCCATACTTCCTGAACTCAGCGAAACCAAGACTGCTCTTGGCAAAGCGGAAGATGGGCATCACAAAGTGTCCTGGACAGACGGAGACAAGATTCGTATAGTATACGGAGCCGGTAATGACGATTATGTCGATGCACTGGTTGCTGCAGACGGTTCTGTAGAAGCAAATGTGCCGGAAGCAGAAACATATTATGCCGTTTATCCCGTTTGCAATGCGAGAATAGAAGATAATACTTTTCTTTTCGACATTCCTTCGGATCAGGGCGGAAAGTTTGCCGAGGTTGGTTTTATGACCGCGAGTGCTTCGGCATCCGACAGAGTGTTTTCATTTACAAATGCTTCCGGACTTGTTTCATTTGAAGTAAAACGCGACGATGTCTCCAGAGTAGTAATCCGCGCTTGCGATGGTACACCACTCTCCGGAAATGCTTTAAAGGGGCTTGATTCGGTAAGCGTTTCCCTTAACGGCCCCGGTTTGTATTATGCAGCATTCCTTAAAGATGCAGACTTGAAGGCCGGGCTCGGGATGCGTTATTTCAAAGGATCAGAAGCATTGCCCGGCGTGCTTTCCATCAGCGCAGTCAAGGCAGAATCCGGAAAGTTGTTGAATCTTGGGTGTCCGGAGGAAATAATACACGAAGGAGACTACAGCGTCACTCCGGAGAGCCAGGATCTTCTGTTCAAACTGCTGAATACGCATCTGTCAGAAGGCATTGATGCAGATGGTACTGTGCATGCGTGGCGTGTCGGAGGGAAAGTTATTCACCTTTCAGCGGGAACATACATTTTCAACAACGAAAGCGGATATCTCGTTTCGTCTCTTGGTGAATGCAGCCCCGTAGTGATAATCGGAGAAGAGGGCACCGTCATCAAGTCTGAGGGGGGAAGTGCATTCTCTATCTCCAATGCCGGATCATTCCAGTTTGAAAATATTACGTTCGAGGGCTCAACCACAGACGGTAACGGTGCTGCAATTAACTGGGGCAGTAACGGGTCTTTGAGCCTGAAAAACTGCGTATTCAACAACAATGCTGCTGCAGGAGCCGGTGGCGCACTTTATCTCTCGGCAGGTTCCGTTGATATTGAATCCTGTACATTCACGGGGAATAACGCTGCGGCCGGTGTCGCATACAACAAGGATGGCGGTCTACCTTCCGGCGGCGCCGTCTATGCAATCTGTGCCGATGGTGCAGTAGCCGGAACAATACTGAAAATTAATCATTGTACATTCGCCGATAATGTATCTGGCACATATGGCGCTCATTTGAGTATCTATACCTCATCAGAAGATGAAACTTGCTCTGCCTGGCTCAATGCCTGCTCATTCCGTGAGGGGTATGCCGACAATGGTGGCAAGACAGCGGCCCAGAGTGGTGAACGCTATTATGGAAAGTCCATTCATTCAGATGGCTTGGCTGATGTAGGCTTATCGGAACTGGCATTTAACAATTGCACCGTAGCAGGGAAGGCTGTTACTCCCGCAACCGATGCGAAATGGAACGGCCTCAGCCTTGTCAGCGGTGAACGTACCAGGATGCTTGCTGTGAACTCGACATTCTTCGGCTACAGCAACGGAACAATATTCAAAAATCTAAACCGAGGAGAAAAAGTGGAGGAAGTCTATATGATGAATTGCCTTCTCACAAATCTTACGAAGAGCAAAACATCAATCAACCTTTATGCAGGTACGCCTGTAGTCAAGGCGGACTACAATGTTTATGATGATCGCAAAAATGGATATACAATTCAGGAGCACGATACCAAAGGAATTCTCTATACGGATATAGCTTGGACGTGGAACGATTCAGATAAACTCTACGAGTGGTCTACAGCCAAGGAGATATCCAATCATGCGACGAGCGATATTGTCGAAACCTTTGTCAAGGAGAGTATGCCCGAGTATGATGTATGGCTTAAAACCTTGTCGGCGGCTCCTTATGGAATCGACCAGGCCGGCCATACTCGCAATGCTGGAAAACTCAACCCGGGAGCGTGGGATGCAGGATTATAACTAATTAATAACGCAATTATATGAAAAAGAATTATTTACCCCCTTTGTCAGCTGTTCTGCCGATTGAACCGCAGGCGATGATTTGCGCCAGCGATATAGAGCAGATAATGAGTATTGAAAGTTTATCATATACCGACGAAATGTTCGACGGGTGGATTTAATGGAGGTCAGAATAATGAAGAGCTTAATTAAATTTATGGCACTTGCTGCCATCATTCTTGTCTCCTGCACCAAGGAGGACGGCAATAACACAACTCCTGAACCCGAAATCGTCAACGGGACTCCGGTTCTTAAGGCGAGGATAGCCAACACCAAGACCAGCCTTGACGGACTTGCACTAAGTTTTATGGTCGGAGACCAGATCTCCGTGTTCAATGGAATTAAAGATGAAAGCAATCATCACGGCGTCAGCCGTTATGTATGTACAGGAATCAGCGCCGGTGTCGCTACTTTTGCTTTTGATCCTGAGAACAGTGAGTGTGCAACTGTAGATGCGGATATCGACCCGCTGATTGCGACTCACCCTCAAAGGAGCGCTTCGACGGCAGAATACGAAGCCTATGGGGCTGGGACGCTCAAGATTCGTATGGTGGCCGGCCCTATCGATACTGACAATGGATTTGCAGCACCATCTCTGCCTATAATTGCTTGCGCAGATGCTGGAGATGCTCTTGATTTCAATTTGACAGTAGGTTTGTTCGAAGTTGTACTGAAAGGAACCGCATCTATTGCAACAATTGCCTTGACATCCAACCAAAACATCAACGGAGATGCTTCTGTAGATTATACTTCTGCTACTCCTGTACTGACAATGGTCGGAACTGGCAAGACCAATACCTATCGCTACAATCACGATTCTGAATCGGGAATTACCAGCGGTATCGCTCTGAATGAAAGCACCGGAGTCAAGTTCTATTTCGGACTTCCTGCAGGTACGCATAATGTGAAGTTCGTCTTCACTGATACCGAAGGAAATACGATGACAAAGAATGCAGAGGACCTCACTATTGAGAGAGCGAAGATAACAAGGAGCAAGAATGCTCTAACCTTCGCTCCTGACATAGTTCCCACAGTTAATCTTTCGGAAGGTGGCAAATATGCAAACTGCTATGTGGTAAAGGCTCCGGGCAACTATGAAATCGATGCCCGCAAGCCGGATGGAACCCTTGTGTCCGGAAGCAGCGCCGTATGGGTGTGGGCAAGCGGAGAGAAGTGCAACGGTGCCACCGGTCTTCCTGTTACAATGATGAAAGATATAGGATACAATGATGACAAGATATCCTTCTCGGTACCTGAGAGTTATGGCGTCGGCAATGTTGTGCTTGGAATTGTTGACGGCAGCAGTAACCTGCTTTACACCTGGCATATATGGCTGACTTCGGATGATATTGAGGACGTTACCGCCGGAGGCATAACCGTGATGGACCGTAACCTTGGAGCAGGAGCCCTGTACGATGTAACTCTTGCTGCTAATGCTCCCTTGCAGGCAGGAAAGGGTAATTTCTATCAGTGGGGCCGCAAAGATCCGTTCCCTGGCGGACGTAACAGTTCAACCGGCACAATAGAGGCTACTCCATTCGGAACAACAAACAGTCAGTATAATATCATCAATACTGGAGCATCTATCAACAATGTTTCGGAATGGGGTGCAAATGCCGATCTTGGAGGAGTCTCTGCAGAAGACGGTGCAAGCCATCCTGTTACACTTGCAAAATCCGCCAAGGTGCCGGGATATGATTCTTCCGACACAACGACTCCCTGGTGCGGGAGAACCAATGCAAATCCTTGCCCTTATGGCTACAGGGTTATGAACAAGAGCGAATTCAGCACCCTTATCGGTTTGGGGGCCGTTGCATCCAATTACAACAACTTCGGTCAGATGAAACTTGCAGATGCAGTTATTCTTCCCCGGGCCGGATTCAGGGCAGGTACCACCGGTGGCTCGCAATACGGGCAGACTTCAGCACGCTATTATTGCAATGATGTAAGCGACACAGAGGCCACCAAGGGCTATGCTTATAAGTTCGACTGGACCAATACCAGTACATATTCATCGTATACTGAAACGACATACAATGCCTACAATGCCTGCAGTGTCCGCTGCGTAAAACAGTAAGAATATGAAAAAAGAATATATGACCCCGCAGGCGGAAGCCCTGCAGTTTGATCCGCAGATGGTTATTTGCGGAAGTCCGGAATCGGACAGTGTCGATAATATGACCAAAGATACGGTAAATAGTATTATTTGGTATTAAAACAGAGGCCAGGTATGAAAAAGATATATAATCTATTGATAATTGCCGCACTTCTTGCTGTTTCTTGCGAGAAGAGTGTTGTTGAGTCTCCAACCGTAGAAACGGAGCCGGAACAGGAAATCGTGTATCCGGAAATCCAGGTCGCTCTTTCTGTAGATACCAAGACTACTATTTCCGATAATGGCGATTCGTTCAGTATTGCATTCGCAGTTGATGATGACATTGCCGTTTTCAATGGTGAGAAGGATGAAGATACCCATCTGCCCTGCCGCTATCGTTGCACCAGAATTGAAGGTGGAGTTGCTTATTTCTCATACAATCCTACATCAGATGACGAAAGGGCCATTGTCCCGGACACGGAACTGGCGGAAATCGTCGCCATTTATCCTTTCAGGGAAACCACGACATCTGAATTCGAAGGACATGGTGCCGGAACAGTTAAGTTCCGCTTTGTAAACAGTCACGAAAGCAGCAGTAAAAGTTTTGCAAAGACATCCCTTCCTCTTGTAGCGAGCGCCGCATCCGGATCACCTCTTACCTTCCATCATACTCTGGGCATGTTGCAGCTGAATCTTCAGGGGAGCGACTGTGCAGTGAAACAAATCGTTGTGGAATCCGACCAGAAGATAGCAGGCAACGGAAGCGTGAGTTATGCGTCCGCAACACCGACTCTGGATATTTTTGAGGATGCCTACTCGGCTACGACAAGTTTCTACAAGGCCACCTATGCATTCGGGGGTGATGACGGTATTGCCCTTACTTCAGAAGGTACGCCTTTCTATATCGGACTCCCTGAAGGTACACACAATCTCAATTTGATCATAACGGATGCAGATGGCAATTCAATGACCATATCAGCACCGTCAGTTCCCATTTCGCGCGGCGTGGTTCTTCCGACAACTATACCTTATACAGCAGATCCTCTTACCAACGTAACGAATCTTTCGGCTTTCGGGCATTTTGCGAATTGTTATGTGGTAAGTAAAGCCGGTAATTACTGCTTCAACGCCCGCAAGCCTGATGGAACTCTGGTGAGCGGTGCTAGCGCCACTTGGGTGTGGGCGAGTAGCAGCGTTTTTTCAGGTGGAGCCACGGAATCTATCTTGAATGAAAATTTGATTGATAATATATCGCTTTCCAACGGAAAGATATATTTTTCCACTCCCAAAGAAATGTCAACCAGTAATTGTGGTAATGTCGTTGTAGCTGTTTTAGATGGCTCAAAAAACATACAGTACACTTGGCACCTTTGGCTTACACCTTCTCCTTCTTTAATTGAAGTTGCTGAACTGACTATAATGGATAGAAATCTTGGCGCTGGCGCTGCGGGATACACAAATCAGAACAGTTATGGCAATTTCTACCAATGGGGGCGAAAAGACCCGATTCTGGGAGGAATGGCACCTTCTAAGAACAATGCAGGGAGCGAAGATAGTGCGTTTTCTGGAGGCGTAAGTCAGTATTACATTATTAATACTGCGGCAGAGATTACTGATTTGCCATCTGCCTGGCAAAGCGCTCCAGCTTCAGGCTTTGGTACAACTGTTGAAGCGGGGGCCCAGCATCCGCTTACAATGGCAAAGAGCACAGCCGTCCCAGGATATGATTCTTCTGATAAAACAACTCCTTGGTGTGATCGTCAAAATGGAAACTCCAATCCTTGTCCATACGGATACAGGGTATTGAGTGATGCGCAATTCGCCGCACTTGTTGCAACTGGAGTTGCTCAAAGTGTTTCTGGAGATTATGGAAAAGTAATGTTAGGTTCTTTACTCAATGTCCCCCGTGCCGGTTTCCGTAGAGGTAACGGTGGAAAATATACCAATTCGGCACTGGATGCAAGCGGTAGCTGCTATGGGAGATACTATACAGATAATGTTAATTCATCCACAGCATCGCAGGGAGATTATTATCAGTTCATCTGGGGTTATAACACCGAAACGTCTAAATATACATTTAGTAGTACTCAGACATATTCAGGCAGTATTGATGCATACAATGCCTGCTCTGTCCGCTGCGTAAAAGAATAAGCAGATGGGTTCCCGAAAGGTTATGATAGTGGGAAGCCTTCTGGCCCTGTCCCTGACAATGTGGGGCAAGGCAGGGAAGGTCCCTTTTGCAACTCTTCGCGCAATGGCTGACGGTGGTACGCCGCGCGTAACGGATGTTCTTACGAACTATGTGTTTGCAGAGGATGTGACTATGCTTCTTGAGACCAAGGTGACAGACAACCTGTATATCGAAGGATTCATAGTCGGCAGCCCGGCCATGTTCCCCAGAAATGAAAATCTGGAAATTGCCTGGCAGTTGGGCTCAAAATCGGCTTCGCCGAAAAACAATGCACGTACTATATACCTTGAGAGCCTTGATGGCAGATACGGGTTCAGGTTGTTCTTCGACAATGCCGACGATGCAAAAAATGCCGGCAGGTTGTTCGGTGTCCTGGAACTGAACTTGAGAGGGGCAACGCTGGTAAAGGAGTATGACTATTACGTCATTACCGGTCTTACATCCGATAATGTTATAGGTTATGAGAAGGGGACAGAAAGTGATATCCCGGCCAAGAAAAAGCACATTGCCGAACTTACGGACGAAGATATCTTTACCTGGGTGACACTACAGGACTGTGAATTCGTGTTCAAAGGCGGAGCGTATATGAACGTTCGGGAGACCTACCTCCCAAAAAGCAAGACCGGACGTTATACGGGAAACAATTGGATGAACAGTTGGAGACGCCTGCTCTATGACGCCGAAGGTAATTCTGTGTATCTGGGCCTGGATGCCAAACTATCCAACCGTCGTAATGGTGATGGTGTTCCTCAAGGGAGCGGAGAAGTTGCAGGGGTTCTTACAAAGTCGTATATGCCCCGTTACGGGAAGGTCCGGGAATATACTCTCCGCCCCCCGTCCCTGGAGGAGATTCGTTTTGCAAAAGAAGCGGCTTCGCCGTGGAAAACCATCGCCGGATGGGACTGGAATCGCTCATCGGAGGGTATTATCCCCGCAGAGATAGGGAGAGGTTTTATGACTACGGATTTTCAGGGGACAATAGGTCGCTTTTCCGATTGTGACAATCCCGTAATCGACCTACCCGGAGAGAACCCGGATACGCGAGGGACTTATGGAAGTGTAGAGAATGGAGCATTAAGTCTTAAAGGCAGGACTCGCGACTGGTGGAATTGGCCATCCGGAGAGCCACATTCGATATCAATCGCTTTTTCAACAGCCGGTATGCAGGGGGAGAGGATAGTTTTTGCCTGGACTTTTGCAGCCGGACGCTACAACCAGGGTTCTTCATACGGATATCCGGTTGATTGGCAAGTCTCGTACTCGTTTGATGGTAAGGACTTCGTGACCATTCCGGAGTCTTCCGCGGAACTGCACAGCCTGCCTTATACTGCCGGTGAAGTTGATGGCAAATCATACGAAACATCTGCCGAGGCAGGTATCGGATATACCGAGCATATTGCATGTATTCCTGCATCTGCATTCGGCCGGCGCAAGGTGATTGTACGCCTGTCTCCGGCAAACAGGACTGTCGCAGATATGGCGTACCTGCACAGGGACGTTCTCGAAGCGACTCAGGAGTCTAAGTGGCCGTGTGTGGTCAATTTCGGAGAATTTCAAGTAAGATACAGATAGTTTATGAGTTTACTGTCAATCCTGTCTTCTGCCGTAATAGTGGCAGCAGCGTCAATAACTCCTTACAGGATAGAGTCTCCGCAAGTCGGGCTTGTCCTTATTTCCGTTGAAGAAAAAATGCTTGACGGGAGCAGTGCTATTCGTACTTACAAGTATAATCTGGGCGACGGAGTATTGAAGTTTGAAAATGAGGAGGGGCGGAGCATAGCCCGTCTGCCAAAGGGAGTGTGCGTGCCTTGCAAACTTGATTCTCTTGTTTGTGCACCAAGGTTTTTTCATAGCCAGGAGGGAGTCTTAAAAATGGCCGTAGCCGGTTTCAGGACAGGGTTCTGTTACAGTTTGGAATCCACAGATGCTGGGGCTTCCTGGGGCCTTCCCCGAAGGATGATACATAATCCTGACAAAGCTTTCGATGTCTGCGATCTCCCGGGAGGAGATGTCCTGCTGGTAAAGAACTGTCGGATCGATGAAGTTGAGTTTACGAAGGATGACGAACTTTTTGCCTGCTGGTCCCACGATGGTGGGGACACCTGGTATAAAACACTGAAAATTTCAGGAGAAAAATTCATTGACAATCCCGTGTGCTGCTCCGATTCGGAAGGCAATGTTTATATTGCCTACAGGCATTATTATCAGAGAGAATGTGATATCAAGTTGGTACGGCTAGGCGCTGACGGCAGCCGCAAACGCATCCCCCTGCTAAAAGCACGGGATGCCGGCAGTGCATATATGAATCAAGCGGGCAGCATACTTGAACCCAAGAGCCAGTGGGTTGAAGACAAGTTGAGGATAGTATCCTATAATACGCTGAGGTCCAGTTTTACAGGAGGACAACCCTGGGCTCCTCGTTGCAAGACTATTTGCGAGCATATCGAAAAATGGGATCCGGATTTTATCGGAATGCAGGAAACATCCAAGGAGGATATTGCCGATCTTGGCAGGACGCTCAGGAAAAAATACGATTATATAGCAGTGACTCCGGAGATAATGGGGCCGGATGTAAGCAGATTCCGTGCAACCAGCGAAATACCTTTATGGTGGCGCAAAGACAGATTCATCCTCCTTCGAAAAGGATGGATAGAGTTCAACATCATCAATGATGTAAAGTGCGGCGTGAATGTGAGCGATGAGTCCTGGGGTAATGGCCAGGATGGAAACAAGGCTGCAATCTGGGGAGTGTTCCTGGATAAGAAAACGGGGGAGGAGGTTTGCATCTTCAATACTCATCTGCCTACCCGTACCGAGCCGTCTAAACTGGCAACGGCAAAGATGATTGCGGAAAAAGTCCTGGAAGTATCCGAAGGCGGGCCGGTGTTCATTACAGGAGACTTCAATATGGACGAGAAAGCATATACATTCCAATATCTTCAGAATGATGTGGAGTATATTCGTGATGCAGGACTTGCTGTCACTAAGGAGAATCGTCGCAATTGGGAATTTGCGTCAATGGGTGGAGACAAACCAATGGAGAAGAAAACCAGGAACTCTCTGCACATCGATCATATATTCTATACTCCTTCCAACTCGGAGCCTTTGAGTTGGGAATTGGAAACAGCACTTGGCTCCAACGGCTCTTACGGTTCTGACCACCACCCTATTATGATTGTATTCCGGTATGCTCGTTAATATCAAGCATATACTGCCTTTGCTCATCTTGTTTTCCGGATGCGGGGAAACAGGTGATTCGCCGTCCTCCCCGGACAGTGAAGAAGATGTGGGATACAAAGAAATCAGTGTAATGTCTTTCAATGTCCTCGTGACTCACGCGGATGATGAAGGTGAGCAATTGTGGTCTGCAAGGATGCCTTCCTGCGTCCAAATGATAAATGATGTGAAGCCAGAAATAATCGGCATCCAGGAATGTCGCCAGGAGCAATATGAAGGGCTTGTCGCTGCTTTGCCGGATTATGCTGCAGTCAATATCCCTGAAAAGTTAAAAAACTTCGGGACCTGCATATTCTACCGCAAAGACTGTTTCGACCGATTCGGATCGGGCTATCTCTGGTTCAGTGATACTCCGTCAGTTCCATCTCCGGCGTTCCCGCAAATATGCGACGACCCGACTTACCGCACTTATATCTGGGCTGATCTGAGGCTAAAAGGAACTCAGAAAACATTGCGCATATACAGCACCCATTTCCCTCGGAAATATACCAATGACAATGCGGACGCCCGCCATAAATGTGCACAGGCGATGGTTGACCACGCAAAAAAGGAATGCGGAGACGATGCCACTGTCTTCATAACCGGCGATATGAACTGCGCGATGTCCAATGAGTCCGGACGATACTGTCTTCTTCCGTTTACATCCTGGATGAAGTCGGCCAGAGAATCATTGCCCGCCTCGAAGCGTGATGATTATTATAGTATGAACAGTTTTAAAGAAGAAGCTCCCTTATCCGGAGGGGAGAGGAGCATCGACCATATTTTCTATCGCGGTGCTGAAGCTCTTGCATACCGCACCGTTGTGGAACAGTATGGACTTGTGCGATTTATGTCTGACCATTATCCTGTTTTAGGCACTTTTAATATAAGTTATTGAGATGAAGAGATTTATTGCTATTCTGCTTTTTTCATTCCTGTTCTCTTTCTGTTCAAGCGCTCCGGCTGAAGAGCAGGTGGCACAGCAGGTTGACATTGTTCGTGTTAGTGTCATAGGTGATTCCATATCCACTTTCGACGGGTGGATACCTAAGGGGTACAATTATCATTATCCATCAAGGGACGGCGCACTGGTAAACGTTGCGGATACCTACTGGTATCGATTGATATACAAAAAGATGTCCAATGCGATGTTAGATAAAAACATATCGCTGTCTTCAAGTACTGTAACGAAGAATACCGAGGTGTCGAAAGAAAAGCATTACTACGGAAGGAGTTTTACGGAAAGGTTTATCGATCAGGGCGGTGTCGGCAATCCTGATATTGTCATTATACACGGAGGGACCAATGACCGCGGACACAACGATTTTGAACTCTTTCCCGGCTCCGGGCCTTGCAAGACGGCAGCCTCTCCAATGGAAGGAGACTTGGATGAGGTGTTTGCCAAAGGTGATGCGGCAAGAACACGTAATGAAGTGGAATCACTTCCGGCGGATGATTTCTGCAGTGCGTATGTAAAACTGATAAGATTGTTGCAGGAGAGGAATCCGAAAATAAAAATAGTCTGCATAATAGGGGATTACATTACAGAAGGAGTGGAAGGCAGTATCCTGCAGGTGGCGGAACATTATGGTGCCAAGACGGTCAATCTGTTGAGAGTTAATGGTTTCAACGACCAGGTCTATATGCCCAAACACGATTGGAGTGAAAGCAACCCGAGCGGCTGCCATCCAGGAATACAAGGAATGCATTTCATTGCCGACAAGATTTATAGCGAACTGGGTCCCTGGCTGGAATCTGAGTAATCATAAAACTGAAATCAATGAGAATCAAAGCATATCCCGAAGCCTTTTACACTGCAGCCATCTTATTGTTGCTTTCCTGTGCCGGAAGGCAGACATCCGCGGGGGACGATCTTCGAGATGCTTTCGCAAATCCTCCCCAAAGTGCAAGACCGATGGTATGGTGGCACTGGATGAACGGCAATATATCCCCGGATGGATTGAGGAAAGACATTCTATGGATGCATCGCATCGGTATTGGAGGGTTTCATATCTTCGATGCAGGATTGGATACTCCACAAATAACAGAGAAGCGCCTCGAATTTATGAGCCCTGAGTGGAAAGAGGCTTTGAATGGTGCAGTTGCGTTAGCGGACTCCCTCGGTATGGAGGTGGCGGTGGCGGCGTCTCCAGGATGGAGTTGCACCGGTGGCCCCTGGGTAAGCGAAGAAGATGCAATGAAGAAATTGGTCTGGAGAAATATGCAGATAGATGGTGGCAAGCATTATCACTGTCCGCTACCCGAGCCATATACTATGAGCAGCAGATTCCAAAATGTGCCTCTGCCGTATGAACATAACCATCATCAGGACGGCCCGATTCCGGAATGGTATTACAAGGACATCGCCGTTTATGCGGTTAGATTGCCTTCATCTTTTGCATCTATGGAGGAACTTGGAGCGAAAGTCAGCGACAATGGAGGCAATGGTCATTATTACAGGATACAATATGAATTCCCGGAACCGCAGAGTTTCAGGGCTGTTTCTGTCGTGAACGCAAAGGCGAGAAGTGGAGGGCACGCAATCCCTGCGAAGTGCAAGGATTCTCTTCAGGTCAGTGACGACGGAATCAACTTCCGGACACTGTGCGGCATCACAGTTGGGGCGGCTCAACAGCAGACAGAATGCATCCCCTTTGCCAAGGCACGTTTTTGGAGGCTCAAACGGCCGAACTCCGGATATGCTGCAATCAATCCGGAAAATTATCTCCTGCATAAACATATCCCGATTAATCATTACGAAGAGAAAGCAGGTTTTGCATATACCTGTGATCTAATGAATTATCCGACACCTATGGATGCTGAGCCGTGTGAAGTTGTGGATGTTACCACCAATTACAAGGACGGCATCCTTGACTGGGACGCTCCTGAAGGCAGATGGATGATTTACCGTTTCGGTTGTTCGCTTACCGGTAAAAAGAATCATCCGGCATCACCTGAAGCCACAGGTCTGGAGGTGGACAAACTGGATAAGGCGGCCTTTGCCCGATATCTGCACCATTATCTCGATATGTATAAGGATGCGGCCGGGGGAAGACTCGGTAAGACAGGAATACGATATCTGATGATTGACAGTTACGAATCCGGAGCCCAGAACTGGACATCTTCTCTTCCGGAAGAATTCAAGTTGAGAAGGGGGTACGAAATGATGCCTTGGCTGCCTGCCGTCGCCGGTGTGGTTATCGGAGATGTAGAGCATACAGAGCGGTTCCTCTGGGACTTCCGTCGGACTATAGGAGAACTATTCGCTGAAAACTACGATAATGCAACTGAGATAGTTCGGCAGGACTATGGTATGGATGGCATCTTCATTGAGTCACACGAACACGGAAGGAACTGCCCGGCGGATGGAATGTCAATCAAGAAAACTGCATCTTACCCGATGTCTGCAATGTGGATGGAAGGAACTGGTTCCGTGAATCGTGCCGCAGAGGGTAAAGCGGATATAAGGGAGTCTGCCTCAGTTGCCCATATCTATGGGCAGAATCTTGTTGCTGCAGAATCCTTGACAATTTCCGGGCTTGGAGGGAAAGCATTCAGTTATTATCCTGGCAATTTGAAACACGCGGCTGATTTGGAGATGAGTGCCGGAGTAAACCGTTTCGTCATACACGAAAGTGCACATCAACCGTCGGATGACAAAGTGCCCGGAATAGGACTTGGCCATTACGGACAGTGGTTCAACAGGCACGAAACGTGGGCGGAACTGGCCGGGCCATGGATTGAATACCTGAGCCGCAGTTGTGCTCTCCTCCAGCAGGGCAGGTATGTCGCTGATTATCTCTATTACTATGGCGAAGACACCAATGTCACCGCACAGTTCAGTCAGGTCGAACTCAAGGCACCTTTCGGATATGGGTACGATTTCATCGGGGCTGAAGCTCTGTTGAAGGAGTTGAAGGTGAAACGCGGAAAACTTGTGACGTCTACCGGTATGGAGTATTCTACGCTATTTGTGGGAGGAACTGGCTTGAGAATGTCGGATGAGGTTCGAGAGCGTATCGATTCATTCAAGAAATCAGGAATCAGGGTGTTGGAAGGGACAGAAGTACATTATGTTAAGAAGACAATCGAGCCCGACTTGATTCTTTCTGATACCGATAATATGCAGTTTGTGCATAGAACAGCACCGGATGCAGAGATATATTGGATATGCAATTCTATGGATTGCCCTCGCACCCAGAAAGCGTCTTTCCGGACCAGCGGACGCAAACCTCGCCTCTGGCATCCGGAAACGGGGAGAATCAGCGACCTGCCTTACCGTTTTGCTGACGGCAGGACAAATATATCTTTGAAGTTCGCCAGGAATGAAGCGTATTTCATTGTGTTTGAAGAGCAGGTGAAGGATCCCTTCTTTGATGTTGAGGAAGATGCCTTGATAGAAAGCTCTCCTCTCTGCGGTCCGTGGGAAGTGTCTTTCAATTCGGAGATTGGCGCCCCTGCGCATATCCTTATTCCTGAACTGTCATCGTGGACCGAGTCATCCAGCCCTGAAATCAAATACTATTCCGGAACGGCCAAATATAGAAAGACCTTCTCCTTCAACCCCGAAGGAGTCCGCTATGTATTGAATCTCGGGAATGTAGGCAGTATCGCTTGCGTGAATTTGAATGGGCAGGATTTGGGTCAATGTTGGAAATCCCCATATGAGATGGATGTTACCGGGGCTCTTTGCGCAGGGGAAAATACATTGGAAATATCAGTGACAAATCTATGGGTGAATCGCCTTATAGGAGATGCTGGCAGCAATGACCGAAAGACATATTTTTCTTATGATTTCTATAAAAGCGATGACACTTTGATTCCCTCAGGCTTGATGGGGCCGGTCAGCATTGATACATATGACCTTCATCCCCGCTTCTCTGATTTTGATAATCCGGATTTTGCCAAAATGATTTTTGAGAAGCCCGTATTTGCCAGTCTGAATGCAACTCCATACGATGAATTGGGGGGCTCCGATTCTGATACTCCGGCACCAGCAGGCTACAAACCGGTATATATAAGTCATTATGGACGTCACGGGGCCCGTTCCGGCAGCCCTGGGAGCAGGGATCTCCAAAGTTTTATTAATCTTGAAAAGGTATTGGCTGATGCATCAGCTGCAGGGATTCTCACTCCGGAAGGGAAGGATTTGCTTGCAGAGGTTCGGGAAGTGATTGCAGCTACGGACAATATGGAAGGGCATCTGACCGAACGGGGAAAGCGAGAACATTCTGGTATTGCAGAAAGGATGTATCAACGTTTCTCTCCGGTTTTCAAAGATGGAAGCAGAAAGGTATATGCCCTTGGAAGTGAGTACCCTCGCTGCCTTGTCAGTATGGCATCTTTTACTGGACAATTGAGTAGGATGGATCCTTCTCTTGAAATAAAACTGAATTCCGGTCCGGAATATCAAAAAATCATACACAATACTGCCACTCCTGAAGTGAGGGAGAAACGCATAAATGCAATAGACTCTTTACTCAAATGTGTCCGTCCCGAAACAAGAGAACTGATGAACAGATTGTTTACAGATTGTGATGCGGCAAGTGCTTTTGTTCCGGATCCGGTAGAAATATCACGCAGTATTTTCCGTGCTGGAAGAATTGCAGGCGGCTTTGATATAAAAGAGAATATTTTCCGACATTTGCCATTCAAGATTTTGTATGCGTGGGCTGATTTCTATAACTCCACAATTTATCTCGGGCACGGAAATTCCTTTGAATTTGGGGAAGATCGTATGTCGCAGACAAGATTGTTGGTCAACGACATAGTAAACAGGGCAGATGATGCACTCAATACGGGCAATTTGGCTGCGGATCTGCGCTTTGGGCACGATTTTACTCTGCTTGCGTTATGTGCAAGGATGGGGATGAAGGGTGTTTGTGAAAGGTATGATTATGATGGGGCAAGGAAGCACTTCATTTGCAGTACACTGATTCCTTTTGCTGCCAATCTGCAACTTGTTTTTTATAAAAAGAAGGGTGCTCCGGTGCTGGTAAAATGCTTGTTGAACGAGAAAGAGATGGCTATCGCCGGGCTGGAGCCTGTGAATGGCGTCTATTACAACTGGGAAGACTTGCGCGCCACTCTTGTCGCTTCCGATGATTTCAGTCTCGAAGCACATCGCGGCATCAGCAACAGGTATCCCGAGAACACCATCCTTGCTTTCAAAGAAGCTGCGTCGGCTCATAGATATGTTGGAATGGAAACCGATGTCCAGATGACTTCAGACGGTGTGCTTGTCATAATGCACGATGATACGGTGGAACGTACTACTGACGGAATCGGGATGGTATCGGACTATACCTGGAAAGAACTTTCGCGCCTCCATATTGACGGAGGATATGGCTGGGACGAAATGTTTAAAGGGAAACTCCATATTCCTTTGTTTGTCAATTATCTCAGAATCTGCCGCGAAAGCGGACTTGTTCCATATGTGGAACTGAAATTGCTTACTGATGAAGGTATCGCCAAGACCATAGAGACGCTTCATGCCGAGGGATTCTCTGATGATGACTATGTCCTGACCTCATTCAACAGGCATTATGTTGATTATGCCGGCACTCTCTGTTCTGCAAAAAGGGAGTTTATGAAGGGCGGCCGTTTTACGCACGAAGACCTGGTATCTTTGGTTGGCACCGGACTTGTGGTGCGTCCGGACTGTCGCAAGATAGATCAGGATCTCGTGGACGAGTGTCATGCGCTGGGGCTTGAACTGGAAGCATATGGCCTCCCTGTAGGGGATGCGTCTTTGCTTGCGAACCTGAAGGCGTGGGGAGTGAAAGGCGTAACCTGTAATGATTGGCTGAATCTGATATGAAAAGGATAATTACTTTTTTTGTGGCACAGGCAGTATGTTTATCAGCCTTTGCAGGAAATAATGACAATATGCTGTACCTTTGTGGCCGTTTGCATCTGGGCGATTACACTGCTCCGGGCGGGGTGGTGAACCCGGCTCCAGATTACGGGCTTTCGTACCAGAGATGTTTTTGGTCCTCGACGTATGAACGCTTCAAGACATCCGGGATTTATCGTGTTAAACTCTACAGTTATCCGTCAAGATGAAAAAAATAAAACTAAGCCTCTTTGTAAAGGTCCTGATTGCGATAGTGCTTGGAGCATTGCTTGGGATGGTCGCTCCGGATGTGCTTGTGCGCATTTTCAAGACATTCAATGTGCTGTTTGCGCAGATACTCCGTTTCATAGTGCCTTTGCTTGTACTCGGGTTGGTTACTCCGGCAATCTACAATCTTGGTAAAGGTGCCGGGAAAATGCTTCTCATTGTCGTGGCTGTTGCCTATGTGTCTACCGTGTTTGCGGGGTTGTTCGCGTATGGATGTTCCAGCGCGTTGTTCCAGAGCGTAATACCTGTCGGGGATTTGTCGTCAGGCACAGCTGACACAAAGACGTTCGCTCCGTATATCGATTTGAAGATTGCACCATTGTGTGACATTCTGACTGCACTCTGCCTTTCTTTTATGACGGGAATATGCTGCATATACATAAAAGGACAAGCCCTGCGAGGATTCTTTGACGAATTCGGGGAGGTAGTTAAGATGACTATCGAGAAAGCCATCATTCCGTTGATGCCTGTCTATATCTTCACTATGATGTGTGAGATGAGCGCAGCGGGAAAACTTGCCGTTGTTATGGGGGCTGGAGTAAAGGTTATTCTTACAGGTGTAACTCTTTCGATTATTTATCTGGTAATACAATATGCAGTTGCAGGGGCTATCGCAGGAAAGAATCCGTTCAAGTGCCTTTGGAATATGCTCCCGGCCTATCTTACCGGATTCTCGATATGCTCTTCATCGGCAGTCATCCCCGTCACTCAGAAATGTACTCTCAAGAACGGAGTTTCGGAAGAGGTTGCGAATTTCGTTGTTCCTCTGTGTTCTAATGTGCATATGTGCGGCTCAGTCATCAAACTGGCGACCACATCGGTGGCTGTTGCACTGATGATGGGCGCCCCTATCGGTTTCCCGGTTTTCCTGAATTTCGTTCTGATGCTGGCGGTCGCGACTGTCGCGTCTCCCGGCGTTATGAGCGGCGTGCTGATGGCCTCTGTCGGCCTGCTTGAATCTATGCTCGGCTTTACTCCGGAAATGACCGCACTCCTGATGGCAATTTATCTTGCCCTTGATGGTTACGGCCCCGCGTGCAATGTTACCGGAGACGGCGCCATCGCTCTTGGTGTAGATCGATTCTTCAAGCGAATGGATTAATAGCCAACTATTTAAATACTGCCAAACTTATTTTTTAGTTTTTACCCCTGGTCGTACCTACAAAGTATGTCTCTTTCCTTCGTATATTGCAAGGGAAACAAATGCATAAGCGAAATGGAGACAAAAGAAATTGATGTCAAGAGAGATTGTTCTAATATAGAGCGTCGCATTTTTACAATCAGGGGTGTGCAGGTTATTATGGATAGAGATATCGCTGAGTTATATGGTGTTGAGACACGCGTACTTAATCAAGCAGTCCGTAGAAATATCAAAAGGTTCCCGGATGACTTCATGTTTGCCTTGGAAAAAGATGAAATTGAGAATTGGAAATCACAAATTGTGATATCCAACTCAGTTAAAATGGGGATGAGAAAACCACCTCTTGTTTTTACAGAACAAGGGGTGGCGATGTTGAGCGGGATATTGTATTCGGAATACGCGATAGAAGCGAATATTAAAATAATGCGAGCATTTGTTAAAACGCGTCTTTTCCTTCAAGATTATGCACAGGTGTTTCACAGGTTAGATAAAGTTGAAGTCAGGCAGATTGATTCTGAACATAAAATAGATCAGTTGTTTCTCCAAACATAATGCACAATATGAACCGATTGCTATAAAAGAGTCCGATAAATATCACGACCGTTTTCTTGTTATCGACAATTTGGTTTATCACTTGGGGGCTTCTATGAAGGATTTAGGAAAGAAATGCTTTGCTTTTTCACTAATGCCGAATTTAATTTGACAGTGCAACAGCACTATCGGATGTAAAGTTAAACAT
>R22__coassemble_479_pt1 | contig 25906 bp, 27 predicted proteins | sample R22__metabat2_high_PE_057 | metagenome-assembled genome bin R22 | reverse complement strand
TCCGCAGGACTAAGCCCGGGAGCCGCGGGGTACTTTAGGGGCAGAGCCCCTGAAAGGACAATATCTGCATTCGGCAGTCATGAGCGCATCAGCGCGAACGGCGGAGGGCGGTCCGCAGGACTAAGCCCGGGAGCCGCGGGGTACTTTAGGGGCAGAGCCCCTGAAAAGACAATATCTGCATTCGGCAGTCATGCCGAATGCAGATAGCAGCGCACAGCATCCCAGCGGCGGGCAGCGAGGTCGGCGGGAGAGATGAGGAAATTCAGCATCCCGCAGTCGAAGAAACGAAGGTCCCAATCGTCGTTGCCGTCGATCTGCAGCAGCGAAATCATCCCCGGCAAATCCTGCTGTACCTCCTCGTAGAAAGGCTTTCCGAGCAGGCGGAAGCCATCGTCCATCGAGCCCACGGCCGAAAAAGTCAAGGGCACCGCGGGCAGGCAGGCCTCGCTTCCGTCGTCGTATAAAATGCTGTGAGTGTGGAGATTGTCGCAGGTTGGGGAATACAGCACCTTGAAGAACGGCGCTTCCCATTCGCCCATTCCCGGCGAAAGCGCGGCATCGAGATTTCCGAGGAAATAGTCGAGCGCACCGAAAAAGTAGAGCATTCCCTCGTGCGGGAGAAGGCCCTTCGGATCGAGGACCGCGAGGTCGGAACAGCGTATCTGGCAGATGAAGGTCAGGGGATCGTCGTACTCGTCGACGGCATCCTTCCCGTCTTCGTCGACATACTCATCGCGGACCGGCACTTCCGGATACTCCAGATCTTCCGGCATGTCCGGGAATCCCCACCACTTGCTCTTTCCGAAAAAAGCGTCGCCGGAAGAACCGGAGCCGGCAGAAGCACCGCCGCCTAGAGAACCGGATATGTTTCCAAATTGAATTCCTATAGCCATATTCCCTTAATTTTCTGCAAGATAGCAAAAAATAAACATAAGATTAAAAAAATTAAAATTATATGTTTCCGCAGGATTTTTGGAATGTCGGGATAATACTTCGATATTGCAACGATATGTCAATAATAAAGGAATACATAGAAGCAGCGGCGGATTTGTTTTTCCCGAGGGTTTGCATAGCCTGCGGGGAGCCTTTGCACACGGACGGACAGTTTTGCTCCGACTGCAGCAAGGATGTCCCGCTGACAAGGTTCTGGAAGTTGCGGGAAAATCCCATGGCGGAATCGTTCAACGAACTGATACAGAGAAGCATGGGCCAGAACACAAAATATCAGCCATACGGGTATGCGGCGGCGCTGTTCTACTATAAGGGCGGGTTCCGGGAGATTACCAAGTCGCTGAAGTACAGGAGGGGTTTCAGGGTGGGGCGGCACTTCGCCCGGGAGTTGGGCAAGAGACTGAAAGAGAGTCCTTTGTTCGCGGATGTGGATCTGGTGGTGCCGGTGCCGCTGCATTGGATGCGGAGATGGCGGCGAGGGTACAATCAGGCGGAGATCATTGCGCGGGAGGTGGCAGAGGTGCTGGGTGTGCCTTGCGATGGAAAGATGCTGGTGCGCGCGCGGCGGACCAGGTCGCAGACGCACCTGGATGCTGCCGGCCGCGCGCGCAATGTTTCCGGCGCCTTCCGCGTCCGGCGTTTTCCGTTGCAGTCCGCCGCCTCGCCCGGCCCCCGCCACATTCTGCTGGTGGATGATGTCTTTACTACAGGGGCGACAGTCGCGGCATGCGAAAGAGCGATCAGGGACGCAGTTCGCGGGGAGACGGGCGAAGAGATGAGCAAGGACAAGACCGAAACTGCGGCCAGGGTCGGAAAGCGCTTGCGCATATCCGTCGCGACCCTGGCCTGCGTGGAAAAATAGAGAATTCCCGGGAAATTATTACCTTTGTGGTAATATGTTCAGTAAAGAAACCTACACCTCACGCCGTGATCAACTCCGGCGGCTCCTCAAGGGCGAAAGCGGAATTGCCGTTTTCATCGGCAACGTAGAGGCACCGGCCCAATACAAAGACAATTGCTACAAGTTCCGTCAGGACAGCACCTGGCTCTACTATTTCGGCATCGACGAACCCCGTTTCGCCGCAGTTCTCGACCTGGACAGCGGCGAGGAGACCATCTACGCCGACGACTTCTCCATCGACGACATAATCTGGACCGGCCCCATGCCCACGGTGGCTGAGCAGGCGGCGAGAGTGGGAATCAGCAAGACCGAGCCCTACTCCAAACTCGACTGGGCGGTGTCCCAGGCGATTGTGCAGGGGCGCACCATACACAGCATTCCCCCGTCCCGCTGGTACAACACGCTCAAGGCGCAGAGCCTGGGCATCGACAAACCCTCCGAGGCCCTGATCCGCGCCATCATCAGCATGCGACTGGTAAAGACTCCGGAAGAGATAGCCGAACTCGATGCAGCCGGCGTACTCGGCCAGAAGATGCACACCACCGCCCGCAAGGGTATACGAGTCGGTAGGGTGGAACAGGAGATAGTCGGTGAGATGGAGGGAGTTACGCTCGCCGAGGGATGGGGAGTAAGCTTCGCGACCATCCTGACCCAGCACGGCGAGGTCTTCCACAACCACGGCCACGCCTGCGTGATCGAGCCCGGCAAGCTGATGGTGATAGATGCAGGCGCGGAGGGCAACTCGCACTATGCGTCCGACTTCACCCGCACCTACCCCACCGGAGGCAGGTACACCCCGAAGCAGAGGGACATCTACCAGACAGTATACGACTGCCACGAGCTGGCTTTCTCCCTGACCAAACCGGGGACCGCCTACCGCGACGTGCACCTCGCAGTCGCCCGCCTCATGCTCGACCGCCTGAGCCAGCTGGGACTGGTGAAGGGCGACCTGGACGAGATGGTGGCGGAGGGCACCGCGGGGCTCTTCATGCCGCACGGGCTCGGGCACAACATGGGTCTGGACGTGCACGACATGGAGGATCTTGGAGAGGATCTCGTGGGATACGACCCAGACCAGAAGCGCTCCTCCCAGCTCGGACTGCGCTCGCTGCGCATGGCCAGAAGGCTGGTGCCCGGCAACGTGATAACCGACGAACCCGGCATCTACTTCATCCCGGACCTCATCAGGATGTGGAAGAAGGAAGGCCGTCCGTTCGTGAACTATGCCGCGCTGGAAGAAGGATACTTCGACTTCGGAGGCATACGCATCGAGGATGACGTGCTGGTGACCGCCGACGGCGCACGCCGGCTGGGAGGCACCCGCCTGCCGGCATCTCCCGACGAAGTGGAAGCAGCGATGGCGGCGGACGCCCAGGGGGCATGACGGGCGCGCTGTCGCACCGGACAAAATGAATGAATCTGATTAAAAATACAAAACTATGGGACTTTTAGACGGAAAAGTCGCCCTCATTACGGGCGCATCAAGAGGAATCGGAAAGGCAATCGCACTGAAGTACGCAGCTGAAGGCGCAGACGTGGCATTCACCGACCTCGTAGTGAATCAGGACACCGTGGCGGAAATAGCCGCCCTCGGCCACAAGGTAAAGGCATACGAAAGCAATGCCGCCGATTTCGAACAGACTCAGCAGGTCGTGGAGCAGGTGCTCGCCGACTTCGGAAAGATCGACATCCTCGTAAACAACGCAGGCATCACCAAGGACGGCCTTGCAATGCGCATGACAGAGCAGCAGTGGGATGCGGTGATCGCAGTGAACATGAAATCCGCCTTCAACTATATGCACGCCGTGCTTCCCGCAATGGCACGCGCCAAGAGCGGCAGCATCATCAACATGGCGTCGATTGCGGGCCAGATGGGAAATCCCGGCCAGGTGAACTACGCAGCCACCAAGGCGGGCCTCATCGCCATGGCGAAATCGGTGGCGAAAGAGATGGGTTCGCGCGGCATACGCGCCAACAGCATCGCCCCCGGCTTCATCGTGTCGGACATGACCAACGCCCTTCCCGAAGCCGTGCGTGAAGAGTATCTGAAGCAGATTCCCCTGCGCCGCGGAGGCACTCCCGAGGACATCGCAAACGCCGCCCTCTTCCTTGCCAGCGACCTTTCATCCTATATCACCGGCCAGGTAATCCCCGTCAACGGCGGACTCTACTGCTAAAGGATGAACTTGAATACGTAGAACATCATTATGCCGGAAGCGACAAGCTTGATTCCGGTACCGAAAATGAAACCAAGGAATGCACCGATGGCCGCTTTTACGGAACTCGGTGCATCTTGTTTCGCGAAGACGAATTCTCCGATGAAAGCGCCGAGCAACGCACCGGCCATCATTCCTATGGGCGTGAGGAACATCCCGGCAAAAAGACCGATTATGGCGCCCCACGAAGCCTCTTTGTGACCTCCGGTCTTCTTTGCGAACCACCCGGGAATCACGTAATCGAGAATCGTCACGAGCGTGGTGATGCCGAGCCACACCAGCAGGAAGGTGCCTGTGACGGGTTCACATTCTCCGCGGTTGCCGGCGAAAAACACCAGGAGGAGTCCTACCCAACTGAGAGGCGGTCCGGGCAGCCCGGGCGCAACACTGCCTATCACGCCGAGTACAGCGCAGATGATGGCAAAGATTTCGAGTGCAGTCATAGTACTGCAAAGATATGGATTTTTTGTTACCTTTGCATATAATATGGATGAGTCGCAACTATACATTCTGGTAACCAATTCCACCGCCCTGGAAGGATCCTCGTTGACGCTGGCGCAGAACGCGCGCCTGCTGGGCGAGGGGCTGAGCAGCGAAGGCAAGACCATTGCCGAGCAGCTGCTGAACCTGGACCTCAAGGAGGCCTACAAGGCGGCGGAGAAGGATGCGTCCAGTCATCAGATGTGGAGCGGATACCGTATCAAAATGCTGGCGTCCAAGGCTTTGCGCAGCTACGGCTTCGACTGCAACAAGGTGGCTTCCGAGCCGGCCCTGCAGAAAATCTGCCAGGAAGCCAACGAGGCGAGGATGCATGCCCGCAGTTTGAAGGACAATGGGCTGTATGCAGCCAGCCATTCCATACACTTCCGCGTAAGCGACGCTGAACTCTGGCCGAAGGGCAACGACATCATGGCCCGCCTGCTGATGAACATGCTGCAGATGGAATTCGGCCTCCAGCTCATGTCCGTCAAGGACCCCGAGGCCTATTCCAACCTTCTGCATTCGGCGGTGAAGGAAGATATCGCTGAGATTTTCACCAGCCATGCCGGCGAGGTGCTCGCTCCCGCGGCCGAGTGCAAATGGCGTGCAGTGGCGCAGGCTCCCGCCCCCGCGGCACCCGCAGCACCGGAGGCAGCAGTTGCGGCGGCGCCGGTAAAGAACTCCACCCGCATCCTGGAGATACTTGCAAACCATCCGCGCTACACTACGGCCGAACTGGCGGGAATGCTCGGCATTTCCGACAAAGGCGTAGAAAAACATTTGGCAAACCTGAAGAAGACCGGCGCCCTCAAACGCGTAGGCCCAGACAAGGGCGGCTACTGGAGGGTGGTCTTCATCCCGAAGAGATAATGAAGAGAATACTATTGATCGCCTGTCTCCTGGCGGCCGCAGCCTGTTCCGTGAATGAGGAACGCATCGTCGAGCCCCGGGAAGAGAAAGAAACCACAGAACAAGAAAACACAACTGTCAGCGCCATCATCGAGGTGGACGAGAACTTCGCCGCCGGCCTGGAGGCCGCCACAAAGAGCGGAGAATCTCCTCTCGAAGGGCTGGGGGCCGTGCACTATGAAAGGGTGTTTCCCTATGCCGGAGAGTTCGAGGAGCGCACCCGCAAAGCCGGGCTGCACCTATTCTACAAGGTCGTGTTCGACGAGGGCGTGACCAGGACCAAGGCCGGGGAGATGCTCGTCGCCGCCGACGGAATCGTGAACGCGGAGTTCCCCCGCAAGATCAAGAAACGCAACGCCATCCCCGACGACCCCTATTTCAAGTGGCAGTGGGACCTTTACAACGACATGTCCCTGAAGCTGGACTGCACCCAGTCCAGCAGCCGCTACGGCATCACGACGTTCACCAACCAGGGAGCCGACATGAACCTGCTCGATGTATGGGAGAAGTATACCGTGGGCAGCAGCGACGTGATAGTGTCGGTGGTTGACGGAGGTGTCGACCTCAAGCACCCCGACCTGGCCGCAAACTGCATCCCTGCCGGCTTCGAGGGCAGCAAGGACTTTGTCAAAAACGGCTATACGATCCTCGCCGATTCGCACGGCACGCACGTGGCCGGCACAATCGCCGCCGTCCGCAACAACGGCATCGGAGTGGCGGGCATCGCCGGCGGAGACTACGCCAACGGCATCCCTGGAGTGAAGATTCTCAGCTGCCAGATATTCACCGACGATGACGGCGCTTCCGACAGCAACACCGCCGCCGCCGTAAAATGGGGGGCCGACCACGGTGCCCTGATCTGCCAGAACAGCTGGGGATACTATGCCGATGAAGACGAGGACGGAGAGGTTGATGCAAAGGAACTTGCAGAATTCAAGAAGGAAACCATCCCCTCCTTCCTCAGCAAGGCGATAGATTATTTCATCAAGTATGCCGGCTGCGACAACAATGGCAACCAGCTACCGGGCTCTCTCATGAAGGGAGGCATCGTCTGCTTCGCCGCAGGCAATGAAGCCATCGACTACGACCCCATCTGCGCCTATGAGCCGGTGCTGGCGGTAGGTGCGGGCACTGCGGGATACACCCGCGCATACTACTCCAACTATGGCTCCTGGGTGGACATCTGCGCTCCCGGAGGGGACGGCCTCGACAGCAGATTCGGCCCCGAGTACGACGAGCAGGAATACAGCCGCGGGCAGATTTTCAATCTCTACGCCACCCGGAAGACAGACGACTACGACTACACCGACTACGGATACATGTCCGGCACCTCCATGGCCTGTCCTCACGTCAGCGGTGCCCTGGCTCTCATCATCTCCTATCTCGGAGGCCCCGGCTTCACCAACACCGAATGCAGGCGCCTGCTGCTGGAGGGGGCGGACGGCTCGCACACCAGCAGTTCGCAGTATGTGGGGCCCTGGGTGGACGTGACCGCGTCCATCGAGCTCGGCGCTACGCACTCCGACATCGCTCCCGACAAGGTGTCCGATTACACGCTTTCCGCCGTCCGCAAGACCGTGGACGTCGCTTGGAAGGTGCCCGCAGACAAAGATGACGCAAAGGCCTTCGGCGTACGCATTCTCTATGGAAGCGACGAGACGGCCCTGCGCGCAAGCAGTCCGGGCTCCATCAAGAGCGGAGTGATCTCCAGAGACGTGAAGGTCGGCAGCAATGCGGCCGGAACCACCATGAACCTGAACATCGACGGCCTGCAGTATTCAACCGACTACTTATTCGTCCTTTACGCCTACGACCGTTCCGGGAATTACTCGGAGGCCTCGGAACTGAAGAAAGTCCGCACTCCCGACAACCACGCGCCCGCCGTCAGGCAGGAGCCGGAAGGCATCCTCCTCTACGGCACAGGTTCCGGAGAGACAGTTTCGGTGGCATCTCTTTTCACCGACCAGGACGGCGATGAACTGAGCTTCGAATGCACCAGCAAGGAGGACGGAGACGTCATAAGCCTCAACTTCGACGGCCGTTCCGCGAAAATCACGGCCCGCAAGGGAGGCGCCGCAGAACTGAGGATCACCGCGTCGGACGGGGACAAATCCACAGGCATAGTGATTCCCGTGCTGGTGAAGGGAGACCTCTCCGACCTCGCCGAGACCTACCCGAATCCCGTCACCACGGACCTCGTCATCCGCACGGAGAAAAGCGCCGAGACCTATGTACGCATAGTGAACTCCACCGGCAAGACCGTATATGAAAAGACCTCGGAATTCAGCGGATTCGACCCGCTCATCGTGAACATGACAGGGCTCGCTCCAGGCCGCTATTCCGTCACCATCCGCTACGGCGGCAACACTTATCACAAGACCATCGTAAAAGTATGAAAAAGATATCCCTGACCCTTCTGGCCGGCATCCTTTGTCTGGCAGCTTCCGCCCAGGAACCCGTTTCCGAGGCTCTCCCCTTTATGCAGATGGATTTCAATCCTTCGTCCATTGCGATGGGAAGCACCAGGATTCCGTCTGCGGCGATCCTCCCCCTGAGCGGCACGAAACTGGCTGCGGGTGTCGCCTATGAGAGTTATATGCCTGAACTCAGCGGCACGCAGTACGTCAGCGGAGGGGCTGCCGGCACCTACGGCAAGTTCGGGGCCTCGATAGGATTCACCCGCGGCACCGGCGACGCGATTTCCGGGGAGAAGTTCACTCCGAGCGAGATTCTGGTGAACGCAGGCCTGTCCTATGCCGTCACCCCGACGATCGCGGCGGGAGTCAACGTCAAGTATGCCAAGGAGCAGCTGCTCAGCAATTATTCCAACAATGCAGTGGCGGCCGACGTGTTCATCGCCGGCAAGCTGGACGCCTTCGACTTTGCGGCCGGGGTGAGTTCCCTCGGCGGACAGGTGGAATCCGAGAGCACGGGCAAGTTCAATCTGCCTTCCGCAGTCACTCTGGGATGCGGGTATCTATATGATCTGAACGAAGAAATCTGCCTCTCCGCGCGCCTGAGGGGGGATTATTATTTCAGCGGAAATCCTGCCGCAGGTCTCGGGGTCGAGGGCTGGTACAAGGGGATGTTCGCCGTGCGCGCAGGCTATCACTACGGCGGGGAGAGCGTAATCCCGAACTTCGCATCCGCAGGCCTCGGCGCCCGCATCGGGGAATTTACCTTCGACGCCGCCTACATCTTCGCCTCGGAGGCCCTGATGAACAGCTTCAGCATCTGCGCGGGAGTCAGGTTCTAGCCCATCAGAATCTTTCCCACTTTGGGGATGCGGCGGATGAGGACCGCCGCGAGGGCGACCGTCGCGTATGAGCAGACGGCCGTCAGCAGTATCTCCACCGGAGTGACCCAGAGGGCGCTGCCTCCAGTTCCGAGCCAGCCGCGGAAGAGCGCGGAGTATGCCGCCAGCACCAGCATGTGCGCCAGATACATTCCGTAGCTCGCCTGCGATACGGGCAGCACTATGCGCCTGTAGAAGGCTCCGTCCGATTTTATCTTGCGCAGAAGAAGGATGCAGCCTACGGTCATCAGCGCAATCCCGGTAGTCTCATACTCCCAGGTCGTCTCCCACCATACTATGTAGTCCACCGGCCCTTGTACGGGGAAGGAGCCTCCCGCCGTGGCCAGCAGCCTGCGGTAGAATCCCCCGAAGGTTATCGCGAAACCCGCGAGGAAGGCGGGGATGCCGATCGCGAGGGTTTTCTTCCAGGAAAGATCCCCAGCGAAGCGGCGGAAATACAGGCCGAGCAGCAGGTAGCCGATGAAGCCGCTGATGTAGTAGAAGGTGCCGTAGGAATTCCAGCTGGCCTCGCCCCAGAGAGGATGCAGGATCTGCCTGGGTACGCCCGAAAGGCCTTGCATGACGCTCACCCGGCCGCCGTCCAGCAGGTCCCTCAACATGGGGAAGGTGGTGGTGAACAGCCAGATGCAGAGATAGACCGTGAGTTCCTTCCTGCCGACTTTCTCCGCCCAGGGAGAGAGCAGGGGCATAAGGATATATACCCCCAGGAGCATATATACGAACCAGAGGTGGCCTGCGGAATAATTGAAGTTGACAAGCAGGCCCTTGAGGTTGTCGGCGGGATCCCCCCACCAGAAGGCGTACACCAGCGACCAGACAGCCAGCGGGACCAGGACCCTCACGGCCCTGCGGCGGGCGAACTCACCGGCGCTGTAGCGGAGAGGGAACAGCAGATAGCTCGACGCAACCGCGAAGAGGGGAACGCAGCAATGCATCAGGGAGTCGATGAAAGAGGCCCAGAAAGCATCGCCGGGGGTGAGGACGCATCCGCCGTCGTTAATATAGAAAGGTTCGGTGCTGTGGACGACCATGACCATGAAGCAGGCGATTACCCGCAGCCAATCCACCCAGATTTCGCGTTTGTTTTCCATAGTATAAAGATAGGTATTTTCGGGCGGTATGCAAATTTTTTTAAAAATATCGCTTGCGATATAAAATTATTTACCTATATTTGTATCGCAAACGATATAAATCAACAAAAGATATGGCTAAGCTTTATGATTTCAAGGCCCTGAACAACAAGGGCGCCGAGGTTGACTTCGCACAGTTCGAAGGCAAACCTGTTCTCATCGTGAATACCGCCAGCAAGTGCGGTTTCACTCCCCAGTACGACGGACTCGAGGCCCTGTATCAGAAGTACAAGGACCGCGGTCTGGTGATCATCGGTTTCCCCTGCGACCAGTTCGCACATCAGGAGCCGGGCAGCGACGAGGAGATCGCCGAGTTCTGCCGTCTCAATCATGGCGTGACCTTCCCTCTAATGAGCAAGATAGAGGTGAACGGAGCCAATGAACACCCTGTTTTCACTTTCTTGAAAGCGGCGGCTCCCAGCGAGGAGTACCTTGGACTGAAGGCAAAGGCCACAGGGAAGATGCTCAAGGGCATCAGCAAGACTTATCAGAAGGAAAGCGACATCCGTTGGAACTTCACCAAGTTCCTGGTAGCGCGCGACGGTGTCACGGTGAAGCGTTTCGCTCCTACCACCGAGCCCAAGGATTTCGAAAAGGATATCGAAGCCGCTCTCTGATGAAAGAGGAACTAAGACTCGACAACCAACTGTGCTTCCGTCTGTACACGGCATCCCGGCTTATCACGCAGGCCTACACGCCTATGCTGGACAAACTCGGGTTGACCTATCCGCAGTATCTGGTGATGATGGTGCTGTGGGAGAAGGATTGTCAGCCGGTGAACGACATTGCGAAGCGGCTTTTCCTGGAGACCAATACCGTGACGCCGCTGCTGAAGCGGATGGAGGCGGAAGGGCTCGTGGAGAGGCTGCGCGACGAGGCCGACGGGCGGAAGGTGCTGGTGCGGCTGACCGCCGCGGGGAGGGCCCTGGAGGCCGCGGCCTCGTCGGTGCCCGAAGGGCTCGCAGGGGCGCTGCGCCCCTGCCGCAGCCTCGGTCCCGATACCGCCCCGGTCCTTTTCTCCACCCTCGACGACATCATCGCAACGGTAGGACGACACAAGCTATAATATGGCAAGCAGCGCTCTGCAGGCTGTAAAGATATCGCGGTATGTCGCTTCGAAATCTCCGGTGTACCAGGGGTCGGCCACGTCGCGGTCCAGACCAACGAATTCCATCAGTTTCCGCACTTTGCTCCGGCCCGATGCCACTGGTCCTTGGTTTGCAAAGGCACTCGAGGGAGAGGTGATTCTTGACGGAGCAGTGGTGCCTGGGGCAGGGGACCCTGGGTTGACGAAGGACTCTGAGGGTGCCGTGGCGCCGGAGATGTCACCGACTATGCGGGTGAGAAGCCGGCGGTTGGATTCGTCCATTATTACTACAAGATCTGCCTCTGCGAACTCCTGCGGGGTAATCTTATGCGCCCGATGATCCCCGAAAGGGATTCCGTGTTCCCGCATCTTGGCCTTCGCCGGAGGATATATCGGGTTTCCCCATTCTTCTCCGGACACCGCCATGGATGTGATTTCGAATTCGGCCTCACGGCCGGCATCCTTCACAAGTTTCTTCATTACAAACTCCGCCATGGGGCTGCGGCAGATATTGCCGTGGCAGACGAATATTATCTTTTTCATTGAATGCTCGGTCTTGATCATTTCTCCAGCACAAATATAGCAAATCCCCGCCGTCCTTGAAAACAGCGCAGCCCCGCACGCAGCTTCACTTAAGCCGGGACCTGGAGAAAAATCGACGCAACAAATGATTATATTTGCTTCATGGATTACATCTGCCATTACGATTCCCCGCTCGGGGGCATCACCCTGGGGAGTGACGGCGAGGCGCTGACCGGCCTTTGGTTCGACGGCCAGAAGTTCTTCGGGAACACGCTACATCCACAGCACCGGGAGGCGGATCTGCCTGTCTTTCAGGAAACCCGCAGGTGGCTGGACGTTTATTTCAGCGGCAAGGAGCCGGGATTCACTCCGAAAATCCGCACGAGGGGCACTCCGTTCCGCAGGTCAGTATGGGAGATCCTGCTCACCATTCCTTATGGTAAGACTTTGACTTACGGGGAGGTAGCCGCGCGCATCGCTGCTTCTTCGGGAGGTGGAAGGATGTCTGCGCAGGCGGTGGGCGGCGCAGTGGGGCACAACCCCATCTCCCTGATCATCCCCTGCCACCGCGTTTTGGGCGCAGGTGGTAAACTCACGGGTTACACCGGCGGCCTCGGCAGAAAAAGCCGTCTTCTCCAGATGGAAAACCCCAGTCTGTTTTAGCGGTGGGTGCTCCCGGTCGGCATCTTTTTGTAGGACCGGGAGCACTGGCAGGCTGCGCGAAAATTCTAAAATTGTCAAAAGCTGACAATCTGGCGGCGTACATTTGCAGTGTAATCAAAAGAACCGACCGCCATGAACACAAGCACCAGCATTGAAACCAGCGCCCTCAAAGGGGTAAACAACACCAAACAGTCTACCGGCAAAGACGGCATCAGGCAGACCGCCGCCATCATCGTTGCGGCACTTGCAGCATGCCCCACGCTGGTCCTTGGCCTTATCCTGCCCTGCTTTTTCATCCTCGTTCCCATAATAGCGCTGATGATTTACGGAATCATCATAGCCGGAATACAACTATGCCAGGCATAGACGACTACGGCGACATCATCTCGCTGCCTCACCCGGATATTCCCTATCATCCGCGTATGAGCATCAGGAAACGCGCGGCGCAATTCGCACCGTTCGCGGCGCTCTCCGGCCTTGCGGAACTCTACGAACAGACTCGCGAGGAGTCCGAAGAAAGGCTCAGCCGTTAGGGGCCTACAGCCTTTCCTTAATATACTTCATCAGCAGCAGATGCGCCGGAGCGGCCATTCCTCCGTGGTCGAAACCGTCTTCCTCCAGAAAGACGATGTCCTTGTGCCCGGCCAGCTTCATCATCTCCACGAAATAAGCGTTCTCCTCGTAGCGGCGGTAGAGTTCGACATCGCGTCCTCCGGTAATGACAAGGAACGGAGGAGCATCCGGACGGATATGATAGAGCGGAGCGAGTTCGTCGACCACCGGCCGGGTTGCGGGAATGCCCCGGGCGGCCCTCTCGGTAAAGTGAGTGATCATCTGCCCGCTGTAGGGCGCGATAGCGGCCATAGTATCGGCATCAACCCCGTATTTCGCCAGATAGCGCTTGTCAAGGCCGAGCATGGCGACCAGATACCCCCCGGCAGAGTGGCCTGCAAGGTAGATTCTGGACGGGGAGCCGCCGTAGCGGGAGATATTCTTCGCCACCCAGGCGACGGCAGCGGCAGCATCGTCGATTATATCGACAACCTGCGCTTCGGGGTACAGGCGATATCCGGCCGCGACCACCACATAATCCTGCGCAAGCAGGGCCTCCGGAGTGTGCTTGGCGCCCTCCGTCAGGCCACCGCCGTGGAACCACACTATGACTGGACGGTCCGAGGCTTTCTTTACGTAACTCACATCCAGTTTGCAACGGGCGAACTCCTCCCTGTAGGGGATGTCCCTGTCTGTCCTGTATTTGCCACCGGCGAATACGGGCGCGACACAGAGCAGCGCCAGGACTGTCAGAACAATCTTTCTCATTTGCGACGGCCTTTCTTTTCGAGGTATTTTATGAGCATTTCCGGACGGTCTGTCTGTATGATGGACGTACCAAGACCGAGCAGCACGCCATAGACGCTGTCGGGATCCCCGCTCTCGAATGCGGCATTATCGTCGTATCCGCCGTTCAGGGACGGCCAGAGGGTATTTATCCAAAGCTTGGATCCGGATTCCACCACCCGTCTGCAGCAGTCCTCCGCCACATCGTCCAGCTTGCTGAAGCAGACTTCGTAGGCGAGGGGCACCTCTCCGGCCTCCATGTACTGGCGGAAAAGCTCGGCTCCGCGCGTCGTCTGGATGTCGATGATGGGCATGTACATCATATTGTGTTCGTGCTCGCCGGTCTTCTCCTTCACCTCGGACAGTATCTTCTTCCCTTTTATCAGAATCTGGTCGGTCACCCCCAGTTCCTCCGTAATGGCCAGCACGAGGTCGTAGAACTGGTAACCCTGGTCGATATTGACCGAGATGCGGTCCTTGCAGACCTCAAGGGCCTCCTTGAGGGTGGGCATCTTGTACTTCGACTTCACCCCGTTCACATAGCGCAGATTGAAGCCCTTCAGCGAATCGAGAGTCATCGTGGAGATGAGTCCCTTGCCGGTGGTGGTACGGTTGGCGGTGTCGTCGTGACTAAGCACCAGCACGCTGTCCTTGGTGAGCTTGAGGTCGAGTTCCACAATGTCCACGCCCATGCTGATGGCCGATTCGATGGCGGGTATGGAATTCTCGGGATAATTGCGCCAGTCGCCGCGGTGAGCCACCACAACTACATACTTTGACGCGGGATCATGCATCTCCGCCACAACCTTTTCGGCCTTGTTGGCATATTTGGGGCTGCAGGAAGATAGCAGGGCAAGAAAGCCCAGAAGAATCAATACGGACTTTTTCATTGTTCTTCGAGATTGTTCAGAGATTCATATTTGTTGCGTTCCGCCTCATTGAGTATGCGGGCGCGGGTCGACTTGAAAAGCCTGTAGCAGAAATAGATAAGAGCTATGGTAATGAGCCCGGACCAGGCGACATCCAGTTCGGAAGAGAAGGCGAGGGTGTCGTAGATGCCGTGAAGCAGGACGGGAATCAACCAGACCTTGATCCTGTCCCATTCGGAACTCCTGTGCCACCCGAAATGATTCTTCGAGTAGTAATAGCCCATCGCTATCGCGAAGGCGAAATGCCCCGGAACGGCGAAAAGCGCCCGGGTTGCACTGACATAAAACCAGGCGGCCCCCGATGACACTACATACATCAGATTCTCGACGCAGGCGAAGCCCAGGCCGACCGCGGCGGCATAGACCATGCCGTCGTAACGCTCGTCGAACTCCCTGCAATTCCGCAACAACAGCCAGAGCATGAGCAGCTTGGCGCTTTCTTCCGGAATCGCCGCGCCGAAAAAGGAGACCTTTACCGCCTCCAGCAGCGTTTTCGGTTCATTCACATAGAGGCCCATATTCAGCAGCGGCCCGGATATCAGGGTCGATACGAAAACCGAAATGGCACCATAGAGAAAGCCCTTCCATATCAAACGTTTGGGTTCAGGATTGAAATCCTTGCCATACACGTAATACAGAAGAAGTAGTCCCGGCACGACCGCCGCGGCAAAAATTATCCACATAATTGTCTATGATTTAAGCATTCAACTTCTACTCCCAGGTCTTAAGCTGCACGTTGTCCAGTTCCAGCATGGCCGGATCGCTGACATCGATGCCTTTTTCCGTGTAGAAGATGATGCAGTCCTTCAGGGTGATTCCGTGTATCATCTCCAAATTGCCTTTGGCGGAGATGCCGATGCGGGCGTCGCGGGCCACTATGTTGGAGATATGCATGTCGGTGAATTCCGGGAGGAAGTCCTGCGCGGTGATGGTCTTGTCGCCGGAACCGACGGGCATGTCGATGTACGAAGTCTCGAATACCAGCGCCTGGTCGCGGATGTCGCTCATATAAATATCTGAGATATAGAGCCTTGCGGTCTTTCCTCCACGGCCCGGGGCGCTCTTGAAGCGAAGGCCGGTGTCGGTGCCGGAGAAGACGTTCCCACGCACCACCACATCCTCGACTCCAGCCGAAAATTCGGACCCGATCACAAAGCCGCCGTGGGCATGGAACACAGTGTTGTCCTGGATCAGGATGCGCGCAACCGGGGGATATTTCAGCGCCGCAGCGCCACCGCCCGCCTTCATGCAGATGCCGTCATCGCCCACATCCACCGTATTGTTCACTATCAGCACGTCCTGACAGCAGGAGATGTCGATGCCGTCGCCGTTCTGGGCGTTCCAGGGGCAGCGGACCGTGATACCGTCGATAATGACATCCTTGCAGCGCGTGGGAATCAGGTGGAACTTGGGCGAATTCTGGATGGTCACGCCCTTCACCAGCACCCGTTCGCAGTCGGTGAGGCGTATCATGTGCACGCGCAGCTTCTCCTGGGCCTTGGCGCTTTCCGCGATATTGCCGTAACTGTCGAGGTTGAACGGATACCATAGATTGCCGTCGTCGGTTTCTGTGCCGCCCATCCGCTTGTAATCCTTCCATTCCACATCGCTGACCTTTCCGCGCTTGACAGCGCGCCACCATTCTCCATTGCCGTCGATTATGCCTTCGCCGGTGATGCTGATGTCGCTGCGCTTGCTGGCGGTGATGCACGACTGCACCTTGCCGTCTTTAAGATGATCCTTTTTGTCGGGGCTGAAGAGTATGACAGCATTGCGTTCAAGATGAAGGTCCATGCGGTTCTTCAGGGTGATGGGGCCGGTGAGCCATATGCCGGCAGGCACTACCAGATGCCCGCCGCCCAGTTTTTCCAGCGCCTTTACAGCCTTGGCAAAGGCGTCGGTGTTCAGGGTAATGCCGTCCGGCACCGCATCGAAGTCGGTGAGTATCACGGTGTTGTCCGGAATCTGCGGTGCCGCGGGCTCGGCCATTTTCGTAGGCAGATTGTCGTAGTAGCGGGCATAGTCGCCGGCTTGCATCGGTGTGCCGTTGAGGAGCAGGGCCGTCAGCATAGCGGCCAGCCCGAAGGCCGTGTCACGTAATTTATTGTCTATCACTGTTTTATTCATTATGCTATACTCGTTTTTCTTGGGGGCGTTTCACATAAACCATTGATTGCCAATTAATTCCGTAGCACGCACACCAAAGAGAAAAACTCGCGGAGGAGGTCGCCGCAGTGTCCGGGGATGATGATATGGTGGTTGCCGATGGGGTCGGTGAGGAAGTAACGGGCATCCGCCGGGCTCAGGCGCAGCCATACCTGCGTGCGGCAGAGGTTCTGCTCGTACTGGTTGCGGAAGAGTTCGCCTTCGGCGATGAAGGCGCGGTCGAGGGTGCCGGAGAGCTTGAATACGGTGACGGGGCCTTCGGGGAAATGCCCGTGGATGCCGACACCGATGCCGGATTCGAAGTGGGTGTCGTAGTTAAACTCGTCCACCATGCTGAAAGGGATGGTGCAGTGCGCGAAGAGCATCTCTCCGGTCTGCACGTCGATGCGGGCGGGATTGGCCTGGAAGCCCGTGCATCCGGTAAGGGCCTGCGCGACCATCATGCTCAGCAGGGCGGGCACGTCGCCTTCGCAGCTGGAGGGGATGCCTTCGGAGTTGAGTTTGGCGAGGGCGTAGCAGCCGGTGTTGTGGACGGAGCCGAGGAGGTCGAAGCAGCGGAGGGTGAGGGCGCCGAGGTCATGGGTTTCGACCAGGACCTTAAGGGCGTTGTAGATGCGGATGGCGCCGGGGAGAGCTTCGCGGACTTCGGGGACCGGGGCGGCAGAGGGCAGGACCGTCCCGGGATTCACTTCGCGAGCCTTCTGCCTGTCAAATTCCGCCAGCAAGTCCTCCATCGGGATATCCTTCACCAAAACTCCGAGTTTCTGCAGGATGGTGCCTTCGTCGTAGACGCTGGAGATGAGCCAGTCGGAGGGCTGTCCGATGACGCCGACGGTGCTGCCGTAAAGGCGAATTCGGGCCTGCGCAATCTTCTCGAGTTGGGAGATGCGTCCGCGGATGTATTCTGCGGATCCGTGCAAGACTTCTCCCCGGAGGCCCTTCTGCTTGAGGTACGAAAGAATCTCCAGAGAGGCGGCGAGGGAGTTGCTGGTGCCGGATGTCAGGAGGGTGAAATACGACACCCCTGTTTCGAGCAGTTTGGGCAGAAGTTCCTCGAAGATGCCTTCGGCGCCGCCCGTGCGCACATATATTATATTAAGCTCAGCTTCCCCGAAATCGTCAAAGCAGGCACCTTTGAAATCGTATCCTCCGTCGGGGAAGATGCTGCCGAGGAATTCGTCCGAAAGGCTGCGGACGGCAGCCTCGTCGTGCAGACCGGAAGTTATGGTATAGATTGAAATCATAGACCTTTCTGGGCTTTTATGTCGTAGTAGAATGCCGCGGTGGTAGTTTCTATATAAGGAATGATCCAGAAGAAGCCGATGCCGAGGGAGAGTATGCCGAGGAGTATCCAGCCCAGGAAACTGAGGGCGAGCAGGAAGTAGCGCCACTTGTTGCCCTTCATAAGTTCCTGGCTTCGCTTGATGGCCTCGTAGCATGACAGTTCGGGATTATCCACCAGCACGAAGGGAGTCATCGCATAGGCGAAGGACTTGATGATTCCGGGGATGAGCAGCAGCAGGCTCCAGAGGAAAATAAGAATGATCATCAGCAGCATACCTCCTATGTTATGGAAATAGTTGCCGAAGCCCAGTTTGAAGGCATTGTCTACCAAGTTCTTGTCTCCGTCGAGGATAACCCTCCAGGAATTCGAGGCTCCTACTGCAAGGGGATAAAAGACAAATATCCCCAGGAGAGATGTCGGAATTACGAATTTCAGGAAGCTCCACTGAATTCCGTAATTCATCATATCCTGCTGGTATCCGGGATGGGAAATCTGATAATATCCGCTAGGCAGGTCGCACAGAAAAGCGAAAAGCAGCAGAACAAATACCAGCAGGACTCCCTCGCCCCACTTGCCCTTCAGGGCGGCACGGGCCTCGCGCTTCAGTTCTTTGAACGTCTTTTTCATTTTACGGTTGTTTTCTGCAATGTAGCAATTATTTGTTAAATTTGTGGCAATATCGCACGAAATTATGACCAAACCACATCTTCTGATCGCAGTTCTCTGCATCTGCGCCGCCGCATCCGCACAGCCCTATCCATTCCAGGACAAGAGCCTCAGCCCCGAACAGAGGGCGGAAGACCTCATCTCCCGTCTTACCCTCGAAGAGAAGACCGGACTCACCCTCAACGCATCCCAGGCCATCCCGCGTTTCGGCATCAAGCAGTATGACTGGTGGAACGAGGCCCTGCACGGAGTAGGGCGCAACGGCTCCGCCACTACCTTCCCCATGCCTATCGCAATGGCCGCGTCCTTCGACGATGCGCTGGTGTACGACGTGTTCACGGCGGTGAGCGACGAGGCCCGCGTGAAGCACCGCATCGCAGACGCCGAGGGCAGCCACGAGCGCTATCAGAACCTCACCTTCTGGACCCCGAACATCAATATCTTCCGCGATTCCCGCTGGGGCCGCGGGATGGAGACCTACGGGGAGGATCCTTACCTGATGGGACAGATGGGAATGGCTGTTGTGCGCGGCCTGCAGGGCCCGGACGACAGCCCGGTGCGCAAGCTCTTCGCCTGCGCGAAGCACTACGCCGTGCACTCCGGGCCCGAAACGGACAGGCACCGCTTCGACGCGCGCCCCACCCGCAGGGATCTCTACGAGACCTATCTCCCTGCATTCAAGGACCTTGTGACCAAGGCGGACGTGGAGCAAGTGATGACCGCCTACAACGCCTTCGAGGGCCAGCCCTGCGGCGCGAGCGACTATCTGATCGACACCGTGCTGCGCGGAAAATGGGGTTACAGGGGAGTGATAGTCTCCGACTGCTGGGCCGTCGCCGACTTCTACATCAAGGGCCGCCACGAGTACGTGGAGACCCAGGAGGAGGCCGCAGCGCTCGCGGTGAAGTACGGAGTAGACGTCGAATGCGGGCACGCATATCATACCATCCCCGAGGCGGTGAAGAAAGGCCTTCTGACCGAGGAGGAGCTCGACCGCAATCTCAAGAGGATCATCGTAGCCCGTATCCGCCTGGGCGAGATCGACGGAGTGGACCCCTGGTCGAATCTTCCGGAAGACATAGTGGAAGGTCCTGAGCACAAGGCGCTTGCGCTGAAGATGGCCCGCGAGACCATGGTCCTCCTGCAGAACAAGGGCGGCATCCTTCCGCTCAGCGGGAAAGAGAGCGTCGCGCTGGTAGGCCCCAATGCCGACGACACCACCATGATGTGGGGCAACTACAGCCCTGTCCCCAAGGAGACCGTCACCCTGCTGACGGCACTGAAGGCGCGCTTGGGCGACAATATGCGCTATGTGAAGGGCTGCGGCCATCTTGAAAGCGAAGGAGAGACGGACAAGATCCTGGCCGCATTGGACGGCATCGGGACCGTCATCTTCGCCTCCGGCATCACTCCCTTCCTTGAAGGCGAACAGGGCGACGCCGGCGGTTTCCCCGGATTCGAGGGCGGCGACCGCACGAAGATTGAACTCCCTCAGGTCCAGAAAGATCTGATCGCCGCGCTGCATAAGGCAGGGAAGAAGGTGATCCTCGTGAACTTCAGCGGTTCGGCGATGGCTCTCACCGACGAGACCTCCAACTGCGAGGCGATTCTCCAGGCATGGTATCCCGGACAGGAGGGTGGCACCGCCATAGCGGACGTCCTCTACGGCGACTTCAATCCCTGCGGAAAACTTCCTCTGACCTTCTACAAGAGCACTGATCAACTGCCCGATTTCTCGGACTACAACATGGCGGGGCATACCTACCGCTTCTTCAACGGCGAGCCTCTGTGGCAGTTCGGATACGGTCTCAGCTACACCAGATTCAAAGTCGGCAGACCTCGCGTGCGCGACGGCAAGGTGATCGTGAAAGTACGCAACAAGGGCAAGGTGGACGGCACGGAGGTCGTGCAGCTCTATGTTTCGAAGCCCGGCGACGTGGGCGGCCCCATCCGCACCCTGCGTGCCTTCAAGAGGGTTTCCGTGCCTGCAGGCAAGAGCGTGAAGGTGGAGATTCCTATCGACGACGAGACCTTCCTCTGGTGGGACGAAGCCGCACAGGACATGGTTCCCACCCACGGCAAGTATGTGCTTGAGGTAGGCAACAGTTCCGCCGCGAAGGACCTCCGCAAGCGCCGCTACCGCTTCTGAAAATCAACGACTTACATATAACCGTCTGGTGCGAATGTACCAGACGGTTTTGCGTAATGCCCTGATAATCAGCGGCGCGCCAATAAAACGTCAATTATTTTTTGATATTGACGTTTTATTTATATATTTGCAGTATGAAACAATTGTCAGATATCCAAAAGAAGATGCTGGCCCTGCTGGAGGAGCAGGGCGAGGCAAGCGCAGCGGAATTCAAGAAACTGATGCCCGGGGTGCCGGAGCAGACCGTTTTCTCCCGCATACGGGCTCTGGAGCGGAAGGGCCTTATATACGAGGCGGGGCGGGGGCTGTATGCAAAGGGCGCCAAGCCGGTCTACAAGGCAAAGGTGAGTCCAAAGATGCTGGAACTCAATTCCCTGCTGGTAAGCGAGTTCGTCGGTGCAAGTCTCTGCATCTCGAGCCTTGACGGCGACAACATCATCATCGAAACGGACCGGAAAGAATGCAACCGTATGCTGGTGTTCCTGCGAAGCAGATATCCTGGAGTATTCTCTTTGAAGGAAGCCATACCTTTCAGGGAGAAGTTGAAAGACGCCATTGTGGTGAAGGCGTTGGTGTCCGACGCCCCGCAGATAGTCTCCGACGGGATGTCGGCCCCTTCCCTCGAGAAAACGCTGGTGGACCTGGTAGCCGACAGGGCGTTTTTCCGTCTGGACGACGAGGCTTTGCACAAGGAGTATCAGAGGGCGTTCGAGGTGTACCCGGTCCGCAAAGACAGGATGCTGCGTTATGCAGGCAGGAGGGGTGTGACGGAAGAGGTCCGCGCGCAGATAGAAAAGGTGGACTCTTACCGCGTGGAAATGATTGGAAAAATCCAATGCACCCTTGCCAAACAGCCTGTCATCCGGGCTTGGTTGTTCGGCTCCTGGTCCCGCATGGAAGAGCGTCCCGACAGCGATATAGATCTGCTGGTGGAATTTGACCGGAATGAGAAAGAAATCAGTCTATTGGACCACGCAGGATATATGCTGGATATTGCTGATGCAACAGGAAAAGAAGTGGACTACGTCGAGAATGGATGTTTGCTTCCTTTTGCAGAGAGAACTGCTAATAACGATAAATTTATAATATATGAAAGAAGCGCTTAGAGACCAGGGAAGACTGGAGCATATACTGAGAGCCATAGATTACGCTCTTTGTATATCGGAAGGTAAGGATATAAACACATTGTCAGAACTAGACCCAATATATTTCGCACTGGTAAAGAATGTGGAAATTATTGGAGAAGCCTCATATATGATAACCAATGATTTTAAGGAGAAGCACCTGGATACTCCTTGGAAAAAAATAGTGGGTATGAGGCACGTCCTTGTTCACGGCTATTACGAAATCACGAAAGAGGATTTATGGAACGTAGTCCAAAACGATCTGCAACCCTTACGGGCACAGGTCGTGGAATATCTAAAGGAGTTCGGGGCTACAGAAGGCTTATCAGAAGGAAGCTGAAGTGGGCGATGACGCCGGCGCAGAGGCCTGCGATGGTGTGGGCGCCGAGGGCCTTGGGGATGGCTTTGCGCCAGCCGAGGGAGTCGAGCATGGCGGTGTGGGTGGAGAGATAGCCGGACCAGCACATGCCGATGGCGGTGCAGACCGCAATGGCGTTGCCGTCCAGGAAGCCGGCGGCGTCAAAGCTGGGCAGCAGCCCGAGCGAAGCGCCCACCGACCCGAGGGCAGTCATGGGGAAAGCGATCAGTTCCATCGCCTGGAAACCGAAGAGCCACTCGAACACCCAATGTATCTTGCCCGCGAGCCAGGGGAGGATGGGCACGCCCTGAGTAGCGGCACCGGTATAGCCCTCCGCACCAGGTCCGAAGGTCACCATGATGACTGCCGTTGTGATGATGAGCACGCCGGGAATGATCTGAAGGCCGAGTTCGACACCGTTCTTGCCACCGTCGAGCATTGCATTCAGGAAGCGCATGAAGATGCCGTCCTTCTTTCCGCCTTCGATGCGTTCTTCCGCAAGTTCCTCCTGGGAGGCTTCTATCACCTTCTCTTCCATCTCCTCCGGCCAGGCCTTGCGGCAGGAACGCTGCATCAGGCGGGTGGAGATTATGGAGCCGCAGAATGCGCCGAACAGGCCGATGAAAGCAGCGCTTACGTTCCCGTAGCCGAACATCGTAATGAGCACCACGAAACCCATTCCGAAGGCGGTGCCAAAGTTGGTGAGAGACACCAACTGGTACTTCTTGAAATAGGATGCGAACGAACGGTCCTTGCTGAGCGCGATTATGGCCGGGTTATCGGACAGGAAGGTCATGATGGCACCCAGGGCCGCAACGCCGGGGAGGTTGAAAAGCGGCTTCATCAGCGGACGGAGGAACTTCTCCAGAAGGCTGACTACGCCGAATTCCGCAAGCAATTTGGACAACGCTCCCGTAAGCACGGTTATACCCATCAGATAGAATACCGTGTTCAGCAGCAGGTCATGAGCCGTGTTCATCATGGTCTTGAGCATGTTCCCTCCGCCCATGCGGGCACCGAGGAGCCAGAACACGACTATCAGTATGGTCAGGAAGATAACCGCCTCGACGGTCGATCTTTTGGATGCTTTCATTTGGTCAATTAAGTTTCAGGCCGCAAATATAGCAATAGTTCTAGAACCCTCTGCCGAATTCAACCCAGTATTTCGCTTCGAGTCCGGCCCAGCGGGCGGCGGCGTTGTCGTAGACCTTCCGGGTGTAGGCGTCGAGTTCCTCTGGTGTGGCTTTTGCTCCGGGCAGGCCCTCGAAGGCATCGTCCTCAACCTCCTTCAGCACTTTGTTGAAGCCTTCCTTGGTGCTCTGCCAACTGAGGGTGGCGAGTTTGTTTGCCTTGCGGAACTGCCAGACGAAGAGGGAAGGGTCGTACTTCTTCTGGCCGCAGGCCGACATAGGCGCAGGCAGGGTCTTTCCGCCTGCGAAAATGGGGATGTGGGGGCTCTGCGCAGGGTTGTCCACCGCGAGCCAGCAGATGCCGCCCACCGCGTCCGGCAGCCATCCGCGAAGCTGGATGACGGTGGAATACGCGCACCAGGCAACCGCGACGGTGCGACGGAAGGTGATGGTGCCGGGGGCTATCTCGTTGATTGTCTTCTGGTAGTTGGTGGTGGGCCAAGGGTTGGCCAGAGGGCTTACCTTGCCGCCCATCTTGATGTTCTGGGTCATGTCGAAACCCTCCACTCCCTCGTAGGTGGAGCGCAGGAGCTGCATCACGTCGCGCACGCTTACCGGCTTCTCGGGCTTTACGCTGAAAGGCATCTCGTCGTCTTCGTACTTGAGGCCGAGGGAGGGTGCGAGGGTGCTGAGTATCCACCACTCACGCTCGCGGAAGTTCTTGCCTGCGCCGTATGCGGCGTGGTAGGCCTTGTAGAAGTAGAAATCGCCCTGACCGTCCCAGAGGCCGTACTTCAGTGCTACTGCCTCTACATTATCGGAAGCCATGAAGTTGCGCTTGTCCTTGCGGTCTATCCTGCCGATGCGGGGGATGTTGGCAGATACTGCGACTTCGTCGTCGGGTACGCGCTGGGCGGCCCAGACTGCGCCCTTCTCGCCCTTGCCGACACCGAGCACCTCGAAGAACCAGACCTCTTTCTTGTCGGCCACGGTGAGGCATTCGCCGCCGTCGATGTAGCCGTACTGCTCCGCGAGTTCACCCATGAGCTTTACGGCGTCGCGGGCGTTGTCGCAGCGCTGGAGGGCCAGGCGGCAGAGTTCCTCGACGAGGAAGATGCCGTTGCCGCTGCGCAGGGTGTCCGGCCCGGAGAAGGTCGTTTCTCCTATGGCCACCTGCTTCTCGTTGAGGGAGGGATAGGCTGTGTTGAGGTATGCGAAGGTCTTGCGCGCCTCGGGGATCTCTCCCGTGCAGCGCAGGCCGGTGGTGTCGCCGGGAAAGGCGACGTGGCGGCCGCCCCTGTAAACGGGGTGCATCGTGCCCTTGGGATACTTGGCGGCCGGCTCCTGGGTGAGCCAGGTGCGGGACTTGCCGTCGCAGGTATGCGAAGTCATCACGCTTCCGTCGGCGGAGGCCAGACGCCCCACCGCGATGCTGGTGCAATCCAGATAATCGAATTCGGAGTCCTGGGCAAAGGTGGATATGCTTAATGTTAAAGATATTGAAAGAAAAATAATAAAATGTTTCATGGCGCTACTCAACAAAGAATGTCACAGGCAATTGCAGAATACCTGCATCATCCGTGAAGATATAAACATAAATAATATGCTCACCCGGTGTCGCATTTCCGGGATCGAGGGTCAGGGACATTGTACACGGATACCATCCCTGTCCTATACTGAATGTGGCAGAACGTGGATTAAAGTTTACAAAATCGCTGAAAGATCTTGTTATGAAACCCCCTTTCCCTCCATCGGAGCATGAGAGTTTGATGTCCATTGAATACGATTTTCCGGTGGATATGGTCCCGAAATCAAACCCTTTTTTATCTGTTAGTATGTAGCGGCTCAGAGGAGCAAGAGAGAAATCACACACATATTCTTTTCCTGATCCGGAGATCGTCAAATACTTAGTCTGTTTTTCCCATTTGGTGGGCCAGACATCTATGAAACCGGAGTATACTCTTTCAATATTATATTTGCCCTCAGAATCTGTATTAGTATAACAAACTGAAGTTCCGCCTTCTACATAGGCGCGTAGCAGAACACCTTCTATCGGGTTTCCATTTGTATCGGTAATGGTCCCGCAGACATTTGAATAGTAATCCCGGTCTGTAGTGACCACTGTAAACGGAACAATGAAGTTCTCCAAAACATCCGGGCAAGATACTTTAAATGAGCCCGAGTATATACCTGTCTCTTCCCTTCGTTCAATGTCAATCACCAGCGACCTCTCTTCTCCCGGTTCAAGATAGCTTTGGAGGGAGCTACCGAAAGGAAACAGATCGGAAGGCATTTTGAAATAGACGGTTTGTGATGCGTTAGGATCACTTCTTTCAGCCTTGATGGTGAATCTGATCCGACTGTTCGTCAAATTTTTGATCAGCAAGGATTTACTATTCTCCCTGGAAGCAAAAATAAGAGTGTCCGTTTTGCATTCAACAGACATTAGCGGTTCCAGAACAACATTCAGCACGGTATTGTCTTTCACTTCTACCGGATACACTGCATCTTTGTGGTATTGACTCTCGAAAGAGAGCCGAATTTAATTTGACAGTGCAACAGCACTATCGGATGTAAAGTTAAACA
>R22__coassemble_435_pt1 | contig 27613 bp, 18 predicted proteins | sample R22__metabat2_high_PE_057 | metagenome-assembled genome bin R22 | reverse complement strand
CGCCGCGCCTTCACAATCTTACACCCTTGTTGCACTGTTCACTTGAATCGGGGTTTCATAATAAATATTGTTGAGCGGCAATGCCGACTGCCCGACGCCCTCGGCGGGCAGCGGCCCTTTGCCGCGACACCACGTTTATAAAACTATTTCAGCTGATCGGTTGCGACCCAGTCCATGTCGTTGTAGTCGTCATTCTCGCCGCACATTCCCCAGATAAAAGTATAGTTGCGGGTAGCGCAGGCGGAATGTATGCTCCACTGGGGAGAAATGACCGACTCTTCGTTATGCATCCAGATATGGCGCGTCTCCTGAGGTTCGCCCATGAAATGGCAGACGGCTGCTCCTTCGGGCACCTCGAAATAGAAATAGACCTCCATGCGACGGTCGTGGGTGTGCGCCGGCATGGTGTTCCAGGTGCTGCCCGGGGCAAGTTCGGTCATACCCATCTGCAGCTGGCAGCAGGGCACCACCTCCTTGACCAGCAGGCGGTTGATCGTACGTTCATTGCTCTCTTCGAGGCTTCCCAGATGCATCACCACGGCATCTTTCTTGGTCACCTTCTTCACTCCCGTCTCCTTGTGGGCGGTGGCGGAGCAGAAGTAGAAGTGGGCTGGTTTCCCGGGGGAATCGCTCTTGAAAGTGACGTGGCGGTTTCCGCGGCCCACATACAGGGCTTCCTTGTATTCGAGATGATACTCTTCCTCTCCTACCACCACGGTGCCTGCACCGCCGACATTGATGATGCCGAGCTCGCGGCGCTGGGTGAAATAGTCGGCACGGAGAATCTCCGGCGCGCTCAGAAGCAAGTCTTCTTTCACCGGCACCGCTCCTCCGGAAATGATGCGGTCGAACATGGAGTAGACCATGTTGATCTCATCGGCCACCATGATATTCTGCACAAGGTATTCCTTGCGGATACGCTCGGTGTCGTAGTGTTTCGCATCGACGTTGCTCGATGCCTGTCGTACTTGGCAATTGATCTTCATATCTTATTTCGGTTGTTTTCCAATATAGGCGAGAATCCCGCCGTCTACATATAATATGTGGCCGTTCACGGCGTCGGATGCCTTCGAGGCCAGGAACACTGCAGGCCCTGCGAGTTCGTCCGGATCCAGCCAGCGGCCGGCAGGAGTCTTGCTCACGATGAATGCGTCGAAGGGATGCCGGCTGCCGTCCGGCTGGCGCTCACGCAGGGGCGCGGTCTGGCTGGTGGCTATATAGCCGGGGCCGAGGCCGTTGCACTGGATGTTGTATTCGCCGTATTCCGAGCAGATGTTGCGGGTGAGCATCTTGAGTCCGCCCTTGGCCGCGGCGTATGCGGACACGGTCTCGCGGCCGAGCTCGCTCATCATCGAGCAGATATTGATAATCTTGCCTTCGCGGCGCTCCATCATTTCCGGAAGGACGGCAGCCGAGCAGATGTAGGGAGCCACCAGGTCGGTGTCAATAACCTGCTGGAAATCGCCCCGGGACATTTCGTGCATGGGGATGCGCTTGATGATGCCGGCGTTGTTGACGAGGATATGGATGGGACCCACTTCCTCGTGGATTTTCTCTACAAGGGCCTTCACTTCTTTTTCGTCGGTGACGTCGCACACGTATCCGTGGACGTTTTTGATTCCGGCTTTGGCGTAGGCCTCGAGCCCCCTCTGAAGGGAAGCCTCGCTGCTACTGTTGAATATAATGTTGCTTGCACCGGCCTTGGCGTATGCCTCCGCGATGCTAAATCCTATGCCATGTGAGGCGCCGGTAATCCAGGCGTTCTTGCCTTCAAGCGAAAAAATACTGTTCATATCACATTGATTATTTGTTCCGTGTACGGGCACATACCCGCATTGTGCAAAATTAGTGTTTTTTTTATTTAAGCAATATACTCTGTTCACGTTTGACAAACTGAATCGGAATGCCGGAAGGGTCCCTCATCATAGCTCCGTCAAAACCAGGAGACTTCTCGTGCACTACCAGAGTAGCTCCAGCTTTTGTAAGCCGTTCGATATCGGCATCGACATCATTTGACGAAAAGCCGAAATGAAGGGTCAGCGGATCCATCGATGCATAATCAGGCGCAACAGGCTGAGTTTTGGCACGATACATCTCAATGGCGACCCGGCCACTGGCATCTACGATGAAAGTAGTATGGGTTTCGTCATCTTTTTGACACGTAATGGAAAACCCCAGATTCTCGCACCACCAGGCTGCGGTGGCAATAGGGTCTGCGACATCGATTGCGGTATGTTCAAGCACAAATCCATTGGGGTTAACAAGTTCACTGCTTTTTCTGCAACAACCGAAAAGTGCTCCTAAGGAAGCAAGGGTAAGTACAATTTTTTTCATATAAATAAATTCAATTAAAACTTCCGAGATTACATGGGCCGGAAATTGTACCCCAGGTCACTCATAACCTTCAAATGCTTTTCCTTCATCTTGCGCTCCAAACGGTCATAGTCGCGTTGTTCCGGAGAACACCATTGGACCTCGCTGATGGCCTGCAGGCGGGGAATCAACATATAGTACAATTCCTTGTCGTTTCTTATATACTCCGTCCACATATTCGCTTGGACTCCAAGAATATGCGATGCCGCAAAATCATCCAGTTCTTCATAAGGGTCATAACTGTATACTTTTTTTGCATCCAACCCAGCTGGACGGTATCCTACATTTGAATAATCCCCATCCGATCCCAAGTCCTGCTTGTAATCGAAATAACAGTAAGTATTGGGACTCATTATGACATCAAAGCCCATATTCGCCGCCTTGATACCTCCCTTCGAGCCTCTCCAAGACATGACGGTAGCACCTTTGGAAAGTTCGCCTTCAAGGATTTCATCCCAGCCGATTATCTTACGTCCCTTAGCTGCGAGATGATCCTGAATCCGTTTGGTAACATAATTCTGAAGCTTTTGGCCCCGCGTGCCTTTTTCATCGGAGACCAGCCCAAGAGCGTCCATTTTTGCCTGACAGGCCGGGCAGCTCTCCCACTCTTTCTTAGGACATTCGTCCCCTCCTATATGAATATACTCGCTAGGAAAGAGTTCGCAGAGTTCATCGAGGACATTGAACAGAAATTCATATGTACTTTCTTTGCCCGCACATAGGACCTGTGTTGACACCCCCCAGCGGGTTGCGACGCTATAAGGCCCACCGGAACAGCCCAGCCAGGGATAAGAAGCCATTGCACCCAGCATGTGCCCGGGAAGATCAATTTCCGGGATTACGGTAATACCAAGTTTCGATGCATAATCAACCACATCCCGGATCTGATCTTGAGTATAAAAACCTCCGTAAGGTTTGCCGTCATTTTTGCTGCGGTCCCTTGTCTGCTGAGTACCCGCACGAACCGACCCCACCTGGGTTAGACGAGGATATTTCTTTATCTCTATGCGCCAGCCCTGGTCTTCGGTAAGATGCCAGTGGAAGCGGTTGATTTTATACATTGCCGCCACATCCAGATAACGCTTCACCTGAGAGACGTCGAAAAAGTGACGGGCGACGTCGAGATGCAGTCCACGGTATGCAAATCGGGGCTTGTCGATAATCAGGCAGCATGGCAGGGTCCATTTGACATCCTCCGAAATAGTTCCGATATATATATCTTCGGGAAGCATTTGCTTTATGGTCGTTATCGCATAAAGGAATCCGCTGTAGTCCGAAGCTTTAACGACAGTCCTCTTTTTATTTACTTCAATCCTGTAACTTTCGGGAGACATCGAAGGCTCGGTCAGAAAATATATGCCCTTGCGGGATCCGGCTACAGAACCAGCGATTCTTTTAACCCTGGCAAGCTTTCCTGTGCACGCTTGTATGGAAGAAGCAAAGCTCAGCAAGGCGTCATGTAGTCTGGGATCCGTTGATTCCGAGTAATAGAAATCCGCACCGGACAATTTGAAAACACCTATGCCGGGAGTGATGCTTTCCGGTTCAGGGATAATATTGAATTCGGGGACAGTGTGCGCCGTCGCAAACAGGCCGGCGAAAAGAAAGATGACAGAGTAAAAAACTTTTTTCATTTCATTTACTTTATACGCGAATTTAATCAAAAAAGTAGAATAATACAATTGGGGGAAGATGGGGTTTTATCCGTTTTGCATACGAATGCAAAACAGTTTAAAAACTACAAAAAAAATAATTCTTTTTTCTTTCGTTTTCCTTTCCTTTGCTGCCAAAGCCAGCACTGACGAAAAAAAAGACAATGACATATTATTGAACGCAGAATCGGCTTCAATGCCTAGAGAGATTAACATTGGACTGCCCGATTCCGGCAACGGCGCAGTCGTCTTCGTTGACGGTTGCAAACATGCCTTCGGCCTGCCAAGGGGGCAGTTTCACTGGGCCGGCGGGAATGCGTACGAGAGAATAGGGACTATCAGTCTGATGGAATCCGTCATCCGGGTGGGAGAAATCGGTGTACTGGTAGATTCCTATACTAAAACCGGAGGCGACTTCATCGACGGCGTCGTCACACTAGGCACTTCCATTAATGGAAAGATGCTCTTGGATGCATGCAGTGGTGGTCCTATGAGAAAAGGCTCGAACTGGACATATTCTCTGGGAGTGTATATCAATTATGATCCAACCAGCATAAATGCTCCCGGACGCCGCTTCGTAGAGCAGAAGCAAATATACCAGCTTTCCTTGACACGCAGGCGGAAAGATTCAAAGCTTTCCTTCATTTACCGCTTGTCTTTCTCGGGAGACAACATCGGGGAGGCCTATAACGTAGCACCATTCATCTATAATGGGGACGGTTCCGTAAGCAAATTCGGACAATTCCGCCCGGGGTCAGACTGCTATTTTCCGGAAGATGACCACATTCGCTATATGGATGTGGCGGACGGGACCTTCCACAGCGGCCATTTGGGAGAGATGGACAAGGTCACCATCCACGATTTTAGCATGGTATATAGTCACAATCTGCCGGGAGGATGGATGCTCAAGTCAAATTCTCACATCTGCTTTATGCCAAGTTCAACCTTTGCACGCACCAGTTTGGCCGGCATCGACAAAGTGGGCATCGCAGACGGATTCACTACATCCTCCGGCACCCAGTTTTCCGGTATGGCGCAGAAGCGCATCAGCATACTGGAGAACGAGAGGACCTGCGATATAGAATCCGACAACATGTTGGAAAAAAGTTTTGCCCGACACAAGCTTAAAGCCGGGCTTAACCTCGTTTTCTGCGACCAATACGAAGCCGGATCATCCTTTTCGTTCGCTCACACCGTAAACGCATCCCCGGCAAGGCTCTACAAAGACGGAGCAGAAACCTGGGGCCTGAATACGAACAGCCTTTACTTCGACGCCCTGCGCTTCTGCCCCACACTGTATCTGTTCGACGACATACAGTTGAGCCCGTCTACCGTGGTTACCGCCGGCCTAAGGGCCAAGGAATCCTTCCAGAATATTAATACTGCAGCAAGATTGGACGGACAAACAAAGAATGTCAGGGTGGACGGATTCAATATTGCCGATAAGGCGCTCTGCGAACTTAACCACTTCAATTCCAGAGGACTCGACTATGCAGCATCGTTGCATCTCACTCAAAAAATACGCGATGGCTGGTTTGCGATGGCCGAAGGTTTCTACAGTATGACGAACAAGACTTCGACATATTACCGCAATGCGACTATCCCCTCCCTAAAGCCCATTGGCAATGCTATGGCAAGGGCCGGGGCAGTTCTCGACTACGGTAAAATGTTGAATGCGAGCCTGATGTTTTCGTACATTACCTGCTGGAACTGTGCCGCGGTGTTGAATGTAACCGGGCAGACAAGTTCGGGCAGTGTAACTATTCCTTGGACTGCCGAATTCGGGATAGGCACACCCGGTATTACTCTGGATATCAATACAGGGGCAAAGCGTTTTAACTTGCACGGTATGTTGACATTCCAGAATCCCGTGTATCTGGACTACCGCAATTCGTTTGATTTCGGAGATGGAAAAGTTACAGTTCTGGACTACACGGGAAACACTTGCACCGGGATATCCAAACTTATCATAGAAACCAGACCTTCCTATTCCGGCGACAGATTCAACATATGGCTGAGCCTTCGCTATTTCAGCAAACAATACGTAAGCCGGACTAACCTTGCCTGTTTCAATGGGCACTTCGAGACGTTCGGAGGAGTGGAATGGAAAATAAACAATAACAACTCTCTGTCTCTTGAAATGGTGAATGTCCTGTTCCAAGACGGAATGAAAGGGAGCGTAAGTATAGCTGATACCATCACTGATGCCAGTCTGCTAAACAATTACCTGATGGCTGGCACATACATCAGGCCTTTCTCCATTGATTTAAAATACACATTCAGGTTCAATAATGTCCGCTGAATAGTTTAAGAGGCTGGTCCTATAAAGGGGCCAGCCTCTGTTCACAACAAAATCCAACCAACACAAATCAATCAGTCACAGGGCGGACAGGGCAACCATAAAAGCGATCCGCATTGCCTCTCGCTCCTTTTTTATAACCATACATTCGGAAAGCTTTCTGTCCGGTGCTGGTCGTACTTGCAGACCAGGTATAAACATAAGGGTAGCCACTCCCGTTTTCGAGAACAGCATTTGTACCATTCATATAGCCGGAACGAGGGAACCATATATACCTGTCGGTAAAGCCCTCGACCTTGCTCGATACCTTCAAACCATTGTAGTCAGTGTCTTCCGTCCAATCAAAATAATCTTTCAAATTCACGTATTCAGGATCGGTGGGAGTGCGCCATATTCCGCCGAGATTCACTCTTGCAGCATCATCACTGTCTTCCAACAACCTCAACGAATCCGAGTAACCATCCTTTCCATAAGCCTCACTACAATATTTGGTCAAGGCAGTATTCGCCGTTCCGTATTTGTATGTCGACCATGAATAATCACTCTTGGTAGAGGTTTCACCCCAGGCATAATATCCTCCCCATGTTGTTTGTTTTTCGGCATCGGAAGTTCCTGCAGGGAAATCGGCCGTTGCACCAAGGTTACGGCTGCTCCAATATACACGTTTCCCATTGACTTCCATTCCAAGATCAATCGGTTTGTAGTCAGTGATTGCTGACCATCCGGAAATGGCGGGAAGTTTGATGGCACGAAGCGTGGATTCACTTGTGTAAAGAGATATCCCTGATTTTGCATAGGAGTAGTAGCTTCCCTGCCACCCGCCCTTCACAAGGGTAAAATGATAATCGGCAGTAGCATTACGGGATTCAGCAAGCAGGATGCCGCTGAATAGCCATCCCTTGGATTCTCCGGCAGTTTTCGCTTCCTTGTCGTAGACATATCCGGGGAGAGGCGCACCTTTGGCAAGAGCCGAAGTCGCTATAGCACCGTCTTCACTGATCGATGCTATGCCGGCAGGCGTCATTTTCGGTTCACGAAGTTCTATTTCCGTCGCAGAATCTGCCGAAGCGTCATCAATGAAAAACTGCACATAACCTTCTGGAATCCGCATATGGAAAGTCCCTGACAGTTTTCCTCCGGTAACATCGTACGAAATCATATCGGTGAGATAATACGAGTATGTTGTGCTTCCGAATGTGAAAGAACTGCCGTCGGCTGACACTGTAGCATCGCTGCCGAAAGGCAGGTACACGGCGCGCATACTTCCGCTTTCGCTGCCATCAAAACTAAGGCTGTTTTTTGCCGTATAATTCCATTGGGAGCCATCCCACCTCATTTCGAGATACTGGGGTGCAGCCTTACCCGTAAAGAAAACGTATATGACATCGTTCGTTTCCCATCCTGTTTTTACAGCTTTGACAGACACACCGGAATGCTCGGCGTTCAACTCGACCGATATTCCCAGAGCAATGGTTTCCCTTCCATTGTTTTGCTTTGACAATTGTTCTTTATTGCAAGACACCATAGCGAGGATGGCCGCAAAAAGGAAAAAAGTAATCTTTTTCATATCATCCCCATTTTAAAGTGTCGTAATATCAATTTCATCGCCGAACCCGACGAAGGCAGGGTTGTCCACATCCAAGGTTATCGCCAAAGGAATGCTGGTGCAAATCACGCCACCCGTCCTTGCTTCCAGGGACAGGGTGACGGGAGTTATATATTGTCTTTTCTCCATAGTTCCTACTATTTCATAACAGGCCTTACGGGGACACCGAAGTAACGGGACCTATAGTTGTTCCCGGTGACTACGCCATCCTTGATGGTAAAGAACCAACCGGATGCCCACGCATTGCCCTTCGCTGTCCAGAGAGTCTTGGACCACAGGTAGACGCAGGCGGGATCGACCATGTCCAGGCCCTTGATATCTCCGGTTGCCGGCAGGAAGATATAGGTGCTTGTATCAAGATTTGCATCCTTACCCTTGAATACGAGCGCGCCGCTTACGGCAGGTACATATGAAGGAAGTTTCGTTGATGCAACGCCGGCTTCAACCACTTCTATAGTCGTATTATCTACAAGTTCAACAAACTGTTGGAGAGTAGGCATTTGCCACTCTTCGCCCCAAGATACTGTAGCATAGTCGTATTCATCCTTCAAAACGCGGTATCCCTCTTCATCCGGATCTTCATATGGAGCGGGATCAAGTTCGTGTCCTTTAGCCACGCTGAAACTTGAAAGTTCATAGCCCACATACGAAGTCCAGCTGTATCCGGTTTCGTAACCAGTCTTCCAGATGATTTCAGGCACAAGAGTTTCATAATATAGTTCTGTCTTTCCCCATGCGACATAATCGCCGAACTGCTCGGGAGTGGATGCGCCTACATTGGTAGTAGCCCACTTGGTTCCGGAAGGAAGGCCAAGGTCTACTGCTATATGCTTGGGTATCACAACAAGCTCCATAGCACCTGCATTGAAAACCTTACCTGCCTCGAGAGAAATTGCTTTTTCAGGGGCAAGAGTGCCTATCAGTTCTCCTTCAGGATCATTCACCTCGATTGTAACTTCACCTGCACTGAATGGCTCTGCGGCCACGAAGAACGGGGTTGTATCGTACTCTGAAGAAGAAAGGAGTATCTTAGGATTGCACGTCACGGTATAGTCCCCTGCAGGGGTTTTGACCACCACGGATCCCACTTCGCTGCCGGAGCCGTAAAGGTCGAAACGCAAGACGGCATTCTGTGCAGTAAGGACAAATCCGTCCTTCAGGGTTCCGGCACCTTTCGCAACTACAGCATTGCCATCCATTCCACCTAGAACATAGTCCTGGTCTGCTGGAGTTTTGGAGCCGAACTGTACATCGAAGGATTCACCTTCTGCCGGCATAGTACCTTTGAATTCCGCGGTGGTCTTCCCGGCTCCGCTGCTCAAGGTGAACTGTGAACTTGCCGAGCCGACGCTTACGGTAACTACATCGCCCGTTCTCCAGGCGATATCCATAGAACTGTCTTCGTGTGCCACGCCGGCAGCCTTGGTAGCGATAGTAATGATAGATCCGCTTATCGTCACTTCCTGCCCTTCCTTGAAAGCATTGGGGTCGCTTTTCTCATCCTTGCTACAAGAGACGAAGGCGGCGAAAAACATTAAAGCATAAAAAATCTTTTTCATGGTGCTTTTGATTAGTTGGTTAAATAGTTTTATTGTTTGATAATAGTCTTTGATGAACCTTTATAAGAGCCATATTTACCGGCGAAATACACAGTACATGAAGTCGCGCTGCTCACCGTGCTGCCTTCATAATGCCACAGATTATCGGAGTCTTTGTAAAGCATCCTTCTAATGTCTCCGTTCATAAGCACATACTGCGGCACAGAAGTATTCTTGGAACAAGAGACCGTGAGCCGGTTTCCTTTGGACGATATCCCGCAACTGAGGTCTCCGATCTCAAAATAAGTGTATCCTGAGGCTTTGCTGCCGTTTACCAGCCTGGCTTTGTAAAGGCCGACGGGTAGCGCGGTATAAGTAACATCGTTGTCGGAGTCCAAAGCCCGTTTCTCATGCAGTTCGTCGCCAAGGTACAATTCTATGTCCGTGTAATCCTTCGAGAGGATATTAATCACCACCGGTGTTCCATAGCGGATGCTTACCTTGTCTCCAAGATTGACGCATAAATCTGTAGGGAAGTCGTAGGAGAGTTCCCCTGCACTTTGCTCACCGAATGAAGGAAGTTCAACCTTGCCGTAATATTCTTCACGATTATAGCGATAGAAATAAGCTGGAAATTTAAACGATTTCATTTTGGCTGTCAATTTGGAAGGAGTATAGGTAGTACACGCCGACATCGGATGAATGCTTTCAAAAATCGTAATTTCCTTTACTGTTCCATCCTTGTCTCTTGCGATGTCGTAAACCATAGCCATGTGCCCACCGGACTCGGCCGACCAACAGTAGATATCGAACAGATTCAGATCCTGGATGCTCTGGCTCTCCTTTTTAATGAAGACTTCAGGGATCTCGTCGAAATAAACATTGTTGGTAAGATACGTTGCCGGCAACCCCCAGGCATAGGCTACCATATTGGAACAAGCCGCACCGTAGAATGAGGATTTTGAATTATAACTCGAACTAGTCCGGTAATCTACGGTGTACATCTTGCTTTTTGGATTGTTCACGGCAGAGAGGAAAGTATAGAATGACACATCCCTGCCAAGATAACCCATTGTTCCGCTCGTGTTGCTATACGGAAGGCCTGTCATGGTCACACCGGCAGTGTAGTAAACACCTGGTGTGTCGGCACTTTTAGGCATGTTTCCGACCGGTGTCCATTTAAGGTCCTTCATCATGTTTGTACGGGCCATAACCTCCTTCTCCCAATCATTGCTGGGAAGATCGTGATAATAGGTGCCGTCAAAGTAATACTGCCCTTCCTCCTGCGGTTCAGGATCCTCCGGCTCCGCGGGTTCCTCCGGTTCAGATTTTCCGGGAACATAGGGTTCCGGATCCTGCCCTTTGCACGCAATCATCGAGAAGATTACGAAGGAGGCGGCCAGCATTGCCCTTAAGTATAATTTCATAGTATCGTGTATTTATTCTTCAATTTTCAAAGGAGTTATTCTCTGATAAGCGGAGATGTAACCCGGAGTCTGGTTGATCGTGCCCTTTGTGTTGGAAGTGATTGCGGTTTCGGGAACGGGCCACAAAACGTGATGGACACTGATCTTATATTCTCCGAATGAGCCGAGTATCACGCCCCTGTTGAATATGCCGTGGAACGTGTTTACCCAATCCCAGAAGAAGTTGTATCCATACTCCTTCAGATTCTCGCCGTCTGAATTACCGCTGAACTTATCGAGAGTATATTTGCGGTTGAAAACTTCGCAGGTTTTACCGGTAATGCAGTAGGTGTAGGATATGCGTACAAGCTCGTCGTGGCGCATTTCCTCGTAGTAAAGTTCCCTGGCCCGCTCTGCAAGGATCTCATACATACCTTTAACGGACGGCAGCGGGTCGGCGCCGGCACGGACGCGCACAGGGTTGATGTATTCCTTTTCCTTATCCAGATTACCGAGCCAGTAATAGCATTCCGCCATGAGAAGGTAAACTTCGGCAGTACGGTATACGTACCATGGTGTTTCTCCTCCGTTGAAATTCCTGAGAAGAGTAGGATCGGGTACGAAAAGTTTATACTGGGGCCAGGAATACCAGCACTGCAAAGAGTCAGCGCAGGCCATCGGCTGACGCTCAAGATGTTTCCCATAGTATGAACCCGCAGACTTCACATTATAGTAGAGATCTTCCATCCACATCCAACTGTCGTGATTGTACCTGCCTCGTTCATCATTCGCTTCGGCGCTGGTCCATATGGTATACTGATAGAAGTTGGAAGGACGGCTGAAACCAGCTCCGCGCCCCACATGGAAATCGTTGTCGAGGTAGGTACCTTTGTCTTCCTCAGGGCAATCCACATTAGTTCCCGGGTTCCCTTCCGGGGTCAGTATCTTACCGGATTTCGCCCAATAAGGCGTCGCATTTCGCATGGTATATGAGCGGGCGACATCGTTTGGATAGCCGTGGATATTGACCACATACATAATCCCCTCGGTATTCGCGGGATTCACCTTTCCCTCAATGCAATGCAGATCCTGCTGAAGATTGGCATTGGTGGTTGTCAGACGCGTTGTCTGCAGAGGATTTGCGTCAATTACTGCCTGTCCTACCTCAAGAGCTTCGTCGAATTTGCCGTTTGCCATCAATATCTTCATATACAGCACCCCTGCCGCCCATTTGTTTGCGCGGCCGCGAGGCTGGACCTCGGGGAGATGCTCATATGCATAAAGGGCATCTTTTTCCAACTGGGCAAGAATACTCCAACGATCGTAGGTATTGAAGTCCAGCCGCGGAGAATCCACTTCGGTGTCAATCCACGGGACACCACCGAACTCATGGACAAGCAGAAAGTAACGCCAGCTCCTGTGAAAATATCCATTCGCACGGATAATCTCCCTGTCCTCCTCGGAAATGTCGGTTGCCTTCTCCACTCTATTGAGTACGATGTTCGCATATTTGACGCCTTCCCATCCTTCTTTCCAGAAGTTGCCATAGTTTCCGGCACGTCCGCTGGGCAAAATTGTGAAACTGTAGGCATTGGGGGTCATATAATTGTCCAGATCGGTCTTGCCCTGCTTCTGGTCGCCTTTGGCAAAGCAACCCACGTCGGAAAGATCGAGCTGATCGAGGATACGGGCATAGTCTCCGAAGTATACAGAGCGCATATTCTTTTCGCACTGGGTAACAGCAGCGTACAAACCGTCCGCATTGACATAGGTATTTTCAGGTGAAAAGAAGCTCAAAGGTTTTGGCTTAAGCCATTCCTTCTCGCATGCGGTGACGGTCAAAATAACAGCGATAATATATAATATCTTCTTCATAGCCTTTAGGGATTACAATGAAATGTTGATTCCGAGATTGAACGTTCTTGCCACACTGTAGCTTCCCTCTACATCACCGAAATACCACTTGGTAAGCACGAAAGGATTACGGACAGAGAGAGTGAAACGGGCACTCTGGATGTCCAGTTTCTGCAGTATGTTTTTGGGAACGGAATAAGAAAGATAGATATTTTCCATTCTGAGGAAACTCTTGTTTACATAGTAGTTGCCGACATTGGAGGATCCGAGACGAGCATAATTGGTGAGAGGTTTTTCCTTAGTCCAGCGTGGAATGTCATATCCGTTGAAATCGCCGCTGGTGATGGTATTGGCAGCATTGTTGAAAGCTCCCCACTGACCTATCTTTGCATACATTACCATGCCGAAAGAAATATTCTGGAGGATTTCAAATTCATTTCTCCATGAGAACTGGAAACGAGGTGTCGTGTATTTGCCCCAGAAAATCTTGTCATCTGCATTCAATGTGCCGTCTTTGTTCTGGTCGACATAGCGGAAGTCTCCCGGCTTTAAACCATATACGGCTGCCTTGTCCGCCTCGTCTTCCTGCCATACGCCATCCCATTCATAGCTGTAGATTTCATTGGGATCGTGTCCTATGAACCAGCCGTTCTCATAATCATCAGACTCCTTCGTGCCGATGACATTGCCGGCATCATCATATTCATTTATCATCTCCCCATAGAGGTGAGCAATCTTGCGGCGGGTAAGGTCGAAAGTAAAGGAAGAATCCCACTTCAACCAGTTGTTCTTAATCGGATGAACGTTCGCCACGAATTCGAACCCCTTGTTGTGAATTTCGCCGAGGTTGTCGAAACTGGTTTCAAATCCCGTTACATTCGGCAAGGACCTTTCAACAAGCAGGTCCGTTGTTTTGCTCATATAGGCATCGATGCTACCATCGATGAAATTATTGAACAGAGCATAGTCCAAACCGATGTTGTAAGCAGCTGTTTTTTCCCATTTGAGCTTGCTGTTCTCGAGTTTGTCGATGTAGATTGCCGATGCCAGGCTGATTGCTCCCGTCGAAGGATCGATGTACTCGTACTGGCCGGTGGCAAGAGTAGCAAGGGCAGCATAGGTGCCGATGTCACGGTTGCCATTCACACCATAAGAGAGGCGGAGTTTTCCGTAATTCAGCCAGTCGGAGGTTTTCTGCATCCACTTTTCCTCCGAGAAAATCCATCCAAGAGCCATTGAAGGGAAATAGCCATAAGGGTTCTCCATACCGAACGCAGAATATCCATCACGGCGTATAGTAGCCGTCAACATATACCTGTTGTGATATGCATAGAACAATCTTGCCATCAACGCATCTCCGGTTTCATAAGTATCTTTAGATGACGCAGTCTGGGTCACACCTGCATCCAGGTAGTGCCAACCAAGGACATCGGAAGGGGCAAAATCTTTTGCCTTCGCGTTTGTGAACCAGACTTTGTTTTGTTCAGCGTTTTGCGCCAAAGTCACTTCGAAACGATGGTCACCGAATTCCTTCTTCCAACTGAGAGTATTGTCCAACTGCCAGTCCAGCGTGGTTCTGTTCGACCTTGTGGATTGCGCACGTGTCAACCCCCATAGAGGATTCTCGGAAGAATTATGGTTGGCGTATTGATACCAGTGAAGCCTGGGAGAATAATTGGTCTGGAATTCAAAACCAAACGGAAGAGTAATCCTTGCGAACATATTTACGAACAAATCGTAGTCCATCAGATACTTGTCCTGATATCTTCTTTGGAAGAAAGGATTCTCTACACGTACGTTGCCGCTGGGATAGTAGGCATAAACGCTCGTGAGATCGTCGGTGACGTTCGTGGTAAAGGGAGAGAGCTTGATGCGCTCATCCAGATCTGCCGACTGCTGGGAGCCGTCCCTTGCCGCAAACTGGGAATTAACACCTACGGTAATCCATTTAGATGGAGATGTCTCCAGATTTATACGCCCCCTGATATTGTTGTATCCCAGGCCGTTTGTCGTTCCTTCTCGGTCAGCATAGGAAATAGATGCGTAGTAAGAAGAGTTCTTTGTCTTGTTGGACATACTGACAGTATAGTCCTGTTGCAAAGCAAGAGGGAAGTAATAATCATCCCAGTCGGTCGTGACACCGTTGAGATAATTTTCGATTTCGATGTCTGTAAAACCGAGCCTCTGAAGCCAGCGTCCTACGAGTTTGTCCTCGTCCGGAAGGATCTTTGCTTTGTAAGACTGGTTGTAGTTATACCAGGTCAGCAGGTCGACACCTTCAATGGTCCTAGGGTCATCGTATATACAGGGCATGGATGCGATCTCTGCGTCATTCAAAAGGCTGTAGCGATACTCCCTATGCAGTTGGATAAAGCCTTCGGGGCCGAGCAGCGGAGTAACCGAGGATGCCTTTGCCAGACCCACGTTGGCACTCAGGGTAACCTTCGGTTTGCCGGAATCAGATCCTTTTTTCGTCGTGATCGAAATTACACCGTTAGAAGCTTTCGCGCCGTAAATAGCAACCGACGAGGCATCTTTAAGCACGTCAATCCTCTCGATGTCGGCAGGATTGATATCCGTTTTCGAACCAGGATAGATAACACCATCCACGACATAAAGAGGTGCTGAGCCAGCGCTCAAAGTATTGATACCACGAATCTGAACGCTCTGTGTACCGTTAACGTCAGTCGCGACCCCCATTGTCAGTCCAGCAACGCTTCCGCGGAGGTAATCTTCCATTGAACGCGGAGCTTCCTGTTCAAGATTTGAAGCCTTTACAGTTGCGATGGAACCGGTGAGGTCTTTCTTTTTCATAGTTCCGTATCCGACGAACACCACGCCTTCAAGATTGATGCTGTTCTCCGGAAGGGTAATGTCCGGCCTGTCCTTTCCGGCAATAAACTCAACGGTTTCGTAACCGAGCGAAGAAACCTCCAACTTGATTCCTACAGGGACCCTGATAGAATATTTTCCGTCCAGGTCAGTAACGACGCCTTTGGTCGTTCCTTTCTGCAGCACGGCAGCACCCATAATGGGGTCTCCGTCTTTGGATACCACTTTCCCATTAACGTCTATCAAGGCTTTCTGCAGAGATTTTTCTGCATCGTCGCCTTTTTTTGTCAATACAATGTAGTCTCCTTTGAAGGTATAGACAATACTGCCATCGCGAAAGGCCTCTCCTAGAAATTGAATGACACTTTTTTCTCCGCCGGAGATATGGACCGTCTGGCGGACATTTACATCCTGACGACTGTAAATAAACAGATAGTTGGTCTGTCCCTCTATCTGTTTGATAAAGGAATCAATGCTCATATCGCCCTTGGGCATATGTACCTCGGCGTTCTGTGAATGTAGCAGCGCAGGGTGGAAGGCGACCAGAGCCAGAAAGATTAGAATGACTTTTTTCACATTCATAAGTAAAAGGTTATTAATTATAGATGATTACCATATCTTCGCCTTCAGCACGTTTGTACTTGAACGGCACCACACGCTGCAATGTGCGCAGCAGTGTTTCAATGCCATCGTTCAGGCGGAATTTACCGGAGAAAGTATGCTCAGCAAGGGTGTCGTCGACTATCCTGATTTCCATCCCATAATATAGCTCGAGATCTTTGGCAATGGCTTTCAGAGAATTGTCCTCGAAAACATATATACCCTTCGTCCACAACAGAAAGTTGATGTCTGAGTACTTCCCCTTGTGAATCGTTCCGTGATCCAGACTGACCATATCGTTTTCGCTCAACGATATGACTGAATTCTCATACGCATTGAAAGACACATCCACCTTACCCTCCAGCAATGAAACGTAACAAAAATCCGATGAACTGAAATCACGTACATCGAATTTTGTTCCCAGTACAGTAACCGAAGTTTTTGGGGTTTTTATCACAAATGGATGCTTGGGGTCGTGAGACACCTCGAAATAGGCTTCACCGTCAAGTTCGACACATCGTTCATCCATTGACGACAGGCGGGATGGATATGAGAAAACTGTATTCGCATTCAACCAAACCACAGTTCCATCATCCAAAGTCACCTGGGATCTTTGCCCGGGAGGCATAATTATCTGTGTAGAAGTGTCTGCCGTCAACTCAGATACCTTGTCTTTGTAGTGAATGGCAATGGTCGAAAGCAGTATGACGGCACAGGCAGCAGCTGAAAAGCTCAATACGCGCAACCAGGGACAGGAGCTTGTTTTATGCTCATATTTATTTTTGAATTTAAGCCAGCTTTCAACAGCGGTGAGTTCATCGCTGTCCTGTCTTATCCATCCGCTCAACGCACGAGCACTCAATTTGTCCATAGTCAAATAGCCTATTTCTGTTAGTCAATATTAAAAACCAGATCCCTTATGTGATGGCATTTGTACCTCCGGGAGGAAGGGTGGAAGAGTGTATCCATCCTTATGCTGCTCCATAAGCCTCTTCAACTGTGCTTCGCCGTGATATATCTTCACAAGTTCCGAATAGCATTCATCAGCCACACCTGTATGCAGTTGTCCTGTCGAGAAAATCTCGTTATCTATGATAGCGCGAAGCAGTAAGAGGCGCCAGCGCCAGCAGTTCTTCATAGACGGTATTATTTGCTTGTCCATTTTCAGCGCCAGATCAAGTGCTTCTTTTGCCTGGGAGCGCCTCAATGCGAGCAGTTCCGGATCCGAATCGCGGAGATAAACAAGGAAATTGAAATCCATTCTTTTCCTGCCCGTTTCCGGGCCAGTAGCATGAGTCGCTTCCAGCAAACCGATGAACTTTTGAAAATCCTTTACATTGATACCGGGAAGTTCGTACTTGGCATAGCTCGCCAAAGCATCGTCCGATGTGCTTTCGGGCTGGGTATATAAATAGGTGATGACCACCTTGTTGATATCTTCATACAATCCCTCTGAATACAACCTGAATCCATAGGCGACTTTTTCAACTGTACGGAAATTCTTCTCGAATCTTTTCGGCTGGGGCGATGCGCCATAACCTCCCCAGGGGCAGCGTCCCCACATACTTATTTCGGGAAAGGTTGTAACCGGGATACCCCCGGGAACGTCGTGCATCAAAATATATTCAGGGAAATCTCCTACTGAATCCACCTCGAGATAGTCAATCCAGTCCTGCTTCGGGAGATAAGAGAATAATCCGTCGAAATCGGAATCATCCACTTTATCGAAGCACCAGGTAGAAACACTTTCCTTTATGTCCGGATAATACTTGAGGTTAAGTTTATGCATAGCCTCGAAGGTTTTTACATAACCGTTACCTCCCCAAGGGGCGCAATCATCGCACTGACATCCTCCCTCGTCATAAGGGAAATAGCTCATATGGGTGATAGGGTATCCCCTCTCAACATAACGCTTGAGAATAGCTTCCCTCCTCTGGAGGAGAAAGTCCAAAGCACCGGGTTTGGAAGGACAGATATTCCAACTGTCATCCCCGCGGGGAGGGTCCAAAGGAGTCGCCTTGAACTTGAGAGGGTAGCCGGCTGGAGCCGTGTTGCCGCCACCGCCTGTCTGCAGTTCCATATCACACTGTTTGACGCGTGCGCAAATAGCATCTGTCACATCGTCGAATATGACCGTTTCCTCAGGGGTGGCATATGCGAAGTTCACATTCGCCATGAAAAGCTGTGTATTGAGCGTGTTAATACCCCATAGGAACATATCGTCTATGTAACGAAGCATTTCTTCTTTGGGAGCACGCTGATACCATGTATTGAAGTGTCTGGCCATATAGCAGCACCTGTAGGTGCGCTTGGGCGCGAAGGTGTATTCACCACTGGCGACCGAGAAGCCTTTCTTTGTGAATTCCATTGAACGAAGCAGCACCCCACAGCCATAAATAAGACCTCTTGTGCGGCCTGCCTTGACTGTCGCCTCATTTCCATTAACCTCTACAACGGCATCCTCGCCACTTACACTATCGTCGACCAGAAAAGTCACATTGAGAATTTTGTTTGACTCATGGACAGAAGCCACGCGTTCTTCAACCCTGCTGGTCAAAAGGTCAGCAACAAAACCTTGTTCAGGGTTGAGGCCTGAAATGTTGACCTCAACCCTGTCAAAGTTGGAATGACACGATGCGGCCAGAATGGCGCATACGATTAATCCTGATAAACGTTTCATTATTTAAAGGTTTCATTAAGGAGTGCGGCAAGTCTGTATCCTGCGTCTCGGAGTTGTCCCAGGAAGAACTCTCTTTCTTCGAGATCGTAACGGGCGGGCAAGGAGTCCCCGTCTTTCCAACGTACGTGGCAGTGCCAGCTCTTCTCGGCTGTCCTGCCTGCCCAATCGTATACGGTCCCAGAAGTAATTTCTTTAAAATCTTTCTTACTTCCGTTATCGGCAAGATATCCAAGCGCAATAAAATCTTTCGGGAAGTAGGAATCGAAGATACGGTCATCCCAGTATGTATGAAGGGTGGTCTCCTTCCCCCTGAATTTAATTTTTATCTTTCCCTTGAGAGTATTTCTGCCGAGATATACCACGTGCATAGGGCAATGCATATCACCCATCAGATGAACGATAAGGGCTATAGCTTTGTAGCGCTCGTACGGATCCATATTTTCGGCATCTTCACGCAACTGTTTTGACAGCCTGTCCATATAGTACGCTGCATTGTTGATATACGCTCCGTCAAGATTATCGGTGGGGAAGCACTTGAAGTTTTCATCCACCGTAATAGAATGGCTCCAGGGAGAAATGTTCAATGGGGTGGAAAAATCAAAAGATTTCACGAATGCGACCCTGGCGGCTTCCGGGTTTGTAGGTATGAAGCCCAAATCCATCGTCCACTGTCCCCTGAACGAGTCGGCATCGGACGCAATAGCTGCAAGGTGCAGCCCTACATATTTCTCTATCGCCTTGCGAGCTTTGGGCGTGAGATGCTGTTCGGCGATGTAGGCTATTGTGGAATGCCCTGGATTACCCCATGAAAAGGCCTTCTGGGATGGAATAAAGAAGAATAAAGACAGCGTAGCGAAAAACACTGAAAATTTTTTAACATTCATTTGGTATGTGGTTGTTTTTAGTGATTGCTTCAATCTATCTTTAAAACGTTAAAGCCCCCGTTTCCCCCTAAAAGAAAAAATGGATATTAGACATTGTAATCACTTCCTTCCTAAAACAAACGAGAAGCTATAATCCTGGTTGCTGAACAAGGTTCGGGATGGTTCAGGAAGGATTCCCCAGCTATTATACCCTCCTACCCCTGACATGGCGCCGTCGATGCATAGTTCAACATAGTCGCGAATCTCTATATCATCGACGTGCATGCGGATTCGGCTCCCTTCTTCGTCTCTGGGATCAAGATCTTCAACAGACATACGCAACGCACTGAATTCGAAGGGTTTTCCCACGCAGAGCACTTTGGCCTGCCCTATTTCAAGCCATTCGCAACAGGTATGGTGGCCGCTTTCCTGCGGACGAACGTAAGGGTATATGGATTCACTCGCAGTCCCTTCATACAAACCAAGAAATGTCGCAGTGTTGCGATCAACATAATTCTCTTCTGGTCCACGTCCAAAATAGCGGAATTTGTTGGCGCATGGTTTCATTCTGGTGCGAAAGCCTATACGCTGAACCTCCACCGGTTCTTCGCAGGAGCCTTTGAAATCAAAGACCACTTTCAAATCTCCGGCATAAGTAAGGCTGTACAAAACCGTCAAGACGCAGTTTTTCGGCAGGGAGTAATCTACTTTTATCGTGGAAGAATTGCCAGTCTTCAGGGTTTGCACTTTGTTCACCGCAGGATCTGCCTTCCATTCCGGAGCCCGCAGCGGATACTTGTCTCCCCAATCATTGTCGACAGGCGCGCGCCAAAATTCCGGTCTGAGTCCAAAAGATTTGTCTATCAGATGCTTCCCTCTGCTTTTCAAGGCTAAAACTCTACCGCTTCCGGCATCGAACACCAGTTTTGAGCGTCTGGCTTTCAATACTATATGTCCGGTGTCCGAACCTTTTTTTGAAACGATTTTCACATTGCCCGCTAATTGTTTTGCTATAGGCGAGGAGGGATGGACAAGTATGATTTGATCGGAAGCGAGAGCAAATCCGGCTTCCAGCCTCGGCTGCGCTCCGGCGTTTAAGGCATAGAAATTCACATACCAGCAATGACCGTCTTTCATCGCGGGAAGATCGATTCTGAATAATTCTGATGACTGCGGCTCAGTGTCGAAACGGAGTTTCCCTGAAGAATAACTCATACCGTCACAGAATAACTCATACCTGAATTCATAGATTCCCAGAGAGCGGAAATAGTTGCGGTTGCTTATTACGAACTCTCCAAGCTCATCTCCTGCAACAATCTCAACATTCTGATACCAGTGTTTTACCTCCACCAGGGCGGGATGAGGGTCAAGGTCAGGATTGACCAGTCCATTACAATTGAAGTTCCAATCGGGTGCATCGCCGAACACCCAGTATCTCTTGCCGCGGGCGTCTGTTGCTGCAAGCCCTTGATCCACCCAGTCCCAGATAAAACCTCCCTGCATCCTTTTGTGAGAATAAATAAACTGCCAGATCAAGTCGAAGGATCCGTTCGAATTGCCCATTGCGTGTGAATATTCACAAGGGATGAAAGGTTTTCCCGAGGAATGCTCCTGCTCATTTTTCCATGCTGCAAGGGTTGGATAAGTAGGATTTAGGAAATCCGATCCATAGCCCTTTTCAGGATGCATGTTGTATACGACAGGGCGATTCATATTCCCGTTTTCCATTGCCTTAAGAATATCGTAGCACCTCTCAAAATTGATCCCGTTCCCAGCTTCGTTACCCAGAGAGAAAACGGTTACGCAGGGATAGTTTCTGGTGCGCATGTACATATTCATCACCCTGTCGGCGTGTGCAGCGAACCACTCGGGATGTTTGGCGGGAGAATCCTTTCCGTAACCCATTCCGTGCGATTCGATATTTGCTTCATCGTATACATAGAAGCCCAGGCTGTCACAGAGTTCATAAAATGCCCTAGGCTGTGGATAATGGCAAGTGCGGATGGCGTTTATATTGTATTTCTTCATCAGCAGAAGATTCTCCCTGATGTACTCCCGATCCGTATAATGTCCGGTATATTGATTATGTTCGTGCAGATTGACACCTTTGAACTTGATGGGCTGACCATTGAAGTAAAATACTTCGTCCTTTATTTCTGTTCGCCGGAAACCCACGTCGGCACGGGCAAATTCTCCATCTTTTTCGAGCAGGAGCGTGTATAGTTCCGGTGTTTCGGCACTCCACTTCCTCACCGCAGGAACCGTTCCTTTGAATGGAACTTGTCCTTCCAGGACGACTCGATCACCATCAAAAAGACGAAAAGATGTTCCCGGGATTGAAGACAATTGGAATAAACCGCTTTCGTATTTGTCATCCAAAGAAGATACGATTTCATAATCGAAGTCCTGTTTTTTGATCTCAGAGGAAAGGTATACATCTCTCTCTATGCCATTGAGGCGCCAGAAGTCCTGGCATTCCAAATATGACCCAGTGCTCCAGCGGGTAATTACGAGCACCACTTCGTTTTCCCCTTCTTTCAAAAGAGGCGTTATATCTATACGCGCCAGGCTTTTGGCATCTTCCGAATAAGAGACGAACTGTCCGTTAATATAGGCGTAGACGCCTGACTTGGCACCGCATACATTCAGATACACTTCCCGGCCCTCCCAGATTTCCGGAATTTCGAATGAACGCCTGTATACGCCGGCAGGAATATCTTTCGGAAGATTGGGAGATACAGGTCTGCCATTTGGAGAAAAGCCGTATGTCTTGTTGAAATACACCGGCTTGCTCCAACCCTGAACATCCCAGTTGCCCGGAACAGTTATTTTGCCCCACTGCAGACTGGAGAGGTCGGATGGTATTTTATCAAAAGAATCGAATAACTGGAAGTCCCATTCTCCGTTCAAATTCAGGTAGAATGGACTTCTCTCAAAATTGTACGACAATGCGCTTGTTTCGTCTGGGAAAAAGACTATCTCAGTACGCTTGTCCTGCACACCTACAGAAAGAGTATGGATATCTCTGTGATAAGAAGGAGCCGCATTCAGGCTACAGAAGGAGAAGGAAGACAAAACGCCTCCAATAAAGATAATCAGTCGTAACATATGTGGCTTTTAACTACTTTGCATTCATATGCAAAACGGATAAAACGCACTCGTCCCCCAACTGTATTATTCTATTTTTTGATTGTTACTGTGTTCTCAGAACAAAACGTCTGTTATAAGAAAAAAACCAGGAGTGGAAGATAATCTTTCAGGTAACTGGAAATCCTCTTGATTGCAATAGTCATCTGGTTCTCGACGGTGGATTCAGATATATTCATTTCCTCCGAAATCTCCTTGTTCTTCTTGTTCTCGAACCGGCTCTTTACAAAAACTTCCCGGCAGCGCGGAGGAAGGGTGTCGACCGCTTCCTGCAAAAGAGCGCTAAGTTGAGATTCACTGAGATTATAGTCCGGAATCTGCTCCAAGGATGTCTGCCGTATAGCGCATTCTTTTTGATATTTCTTTACCGCAGCCTTGTGCCGGATATAATCTATGCACTTACTTTTGGCTGTCTTCAGGAGGTAAGAAGAAATGTTGTCATTGAAGTCCAGAGAATCCCGTCTGTTCCAGATTGTTACAAACACCTCCTGAACTATGTCTTCCGTATCGTGTTCAGAAAAAGAATACTCCGTAACAAAACGGCGTACTCTCGCGTAATACATAATGTACGTCCTGTCGAAGTCAGTCAACAGCGTTTCCACAGGTAGTATGCTTTTATCTGAAGGCATATGACATAATGCGAAATACTGGTCTGCAAATATAAAAAATTAGTTTTATCTTTGGGATGCATTTATGTGTCCTGCTTTATGAAAAACACTATATTGACTCTGATCATTGCATCGATTATCCCTGCCTGCGCCGCCAAAGCCGATTCTTTTACTCTCAAAAACAATAATGGTGCTGAGGCTTGCATTACAAATTACGGGGCGCGCCTTGTTTCCCTTCGCGTGCCGGACAGACAAGGAGTTTTGCGGGACGTAGTGCTCGGTTTCGACGATATCGCTGCATACCTGGAACATCCCTCCACTTTCGGCGCCGTAATCGGAAGATATGCCAATTGTATCGGAGAAGGCTGTTTTTATCTGGATGGGCAAGGATATACGCTCCCTCGCAATAAAGACGGAAGGCATTGCATGCACGGAGGTCCGGACGGATTCCAAAACAAGTTTTTTTCTGCCCGTAAAATAAGGAATAATATACTGGAGTTGAAGCTGGTTTCTCCAGACCAGGAAGCCGGCTTTCCCGGCGAGTTGTCCTTAAAGGTGCGCTACACGCTGGGTGATGATAATTCCTTGCGTATCGACTATCTTGCCACCACCACCAGGCCTACGGTGCTTAACCTTACTAATCACTCCTTCTTCAATCTGTCCGGAAATCCTTCAAGGGATGTTATAGATTACAGACTAAGCATTGATGCCGACAGGTTTCTTGAGAAGAGAACTGGTTCTCCAGTACCCACGGGAAAGTTCATCACAGTTGAAGGAACGGCTTATGATTTCCGCACAGAAAAACAAATAGGACATGAGAATATGCCAGATGAAGGATACAATCTGAATTATGTATTGAACCATCCGGGCAATTTAAGTATTCCGGCAGCCAGCTGTATTTGTCCGGAAAGCGGAATTACCTTGACTGTCTATACCGACCAGCCCGGGCTGCAGCTTTATACAGCAGAAAATCTTGACGGAAGCCTGACGGGAAAGGGAGGCGTGAGATTGCAAAAACGCAAGGCAGTATGTCTGGAAACCCAGCATTTCCCGGACAGTCCCAATCATCCCGAATTCCCTTCGACAGTTCTCCGGCCCGGCGAAAAGTTCAGCAGCAGCACAATCTATGCTTTTTCTGTAGACACTACCATTAACCGCGAGCCTCGGGACATTTATCTCGACCTGATGGAAGAAGCTGTTGATGCCTATACTCCGGAACGCATTCAAGATTATCTTCAAAAAGTTGAAGCGGAAGGAATTACAGAACACGGATTTGCGAGATTGGTTTCCAATATAGGAATACTCGTTTCCCACGGTCGCCTTCCGCAATATAAAGATTTATTTGTCCGACTGATGGATGTCTGCACCAAGGAACTGCCTGTTGCAAAGCAAAAGAACCAGAGTCGAGGTGAGATAGGGAATGATTTTGCCGTCAAGGAAGTTTCCTGCTGCATATATGAAGCCGAAAAATCAGGAATGTTCCATAAAGAAACCACCGACGCCTGGCGAAGGGCTCTCGAGGGAATGGTCGCGGAAGATATTTACTCAGTCCAACCCGCTCCGGGAGATGAAACGGCGCACAACTGGTGTGTATATGGTGCCGCTAGCGAATGTGCGCGCCTTATGGTAGGAATCGGAGGGGACAGATCTTATGCCGACCGCTACCTGGGCGACCAGTTGCGATTCTTCGATGATAATGGAATGTACCGTGACCCGGGAGCTCCAATGGTATATGATTTTGTCACCCGTCTGCAATATATGGCCGCACTTGATTTCGGTTATGACGGTCCCGCCAAAGAGGGCATTCTGGAGCAACTACGAAAATCTGCCATTCCCACTTTGCAGATGCTCTCTGCTTCCGGAGAAATCCCCTATGGAGGGAGGAGTAACCGTTTCCTGCATAATGAATCGTTCTACGCGGCTGTTTGCGAATATTATGCGAGATGGATGAATGAACTGGGAGAAAAGGAACTCGCCCGCCGATTCAAGGCGGCAGCCCTCAAGTCCGTCAGTTCCATTCTTTTTTGGCTGAAGGAGAAACCTGTCCATCACATCAAGAACAGGTATCCCAGCGATAGCGGCTATGGGTGTGAACCTTATGCACACTTCAACAAATACATGGTCACAATGGGGTCCTGGGCATATCTCGCCTGGCGTTTCTCAGACGACACCATCGAGCCGGCGGCCGACCTGGAGCCTGCCTCCACATTCGTAACAGGGCCGGACTTCCATCGGGTTTTTATGAATGCCGGCGGTTATTCAGTACAGTTCGATTTGGATGCTCAGCCCCAATATGATTCCGATGGAATCGGACGATTCCAGAAAATCGGAGTTCCTCCTACAGTCGGACTCGCATCTCCTTGTCCCGCAGCAGAGCCAAACTACAAACTCGATATAGTCAATGACGGCGGGCTTGCTTTGGCCCCCATTGGCGGGAAGTTTAAACTCGTATCTGCCCGTAAAAGAAAAGTCGTGCTCAGCGACGGGAAGGCTACTTGGATCTGCCGTCTGTCCAGAAAAGGCCTGCGTATGACGCTCAAGGGCGAAGATGTTCAAACTATGATGATCCCAGCCGTGGTTTTTGATGGAGAAAACAGTATCGAGCCGATTCTTGGCAAAAAATCCCTCGAAGTGCACCGGGACGGAGCAATATGCGTTTGGAAAACCAATGGTACTATCGTAGATACAGGGAAAGAATACGCAAATCGAGACGGACATCTGCGCAGATATGATGTTTCCGCCAACAGGCGTCTTTCCCTCCGTGGCAGGATTGTAAACTAATAGTCCGAGATACAAACCCGCTTTATGTAAGATTTACGTTTTTTTCTAACTTCGCCTTGTATGAACAAATTCGGATTGATAGGGCATCCCATAGGGCACTCGGCGAGCCCGGAACTATTTGCCCGCGCATATGCCGGCAGGTGGCCGTACGACTTGATAGAAGGTTCGGATTTCGAAGTCTCCTGGCAGCGCTTTCTTTCCGACTACAAAGCGATAAACATCACCGCCCCCTTCAAGGAGAATGCCTTCCGCAAAGTAGATTCTGAAGGCGTTTTGGACGAGTCCGTACGCACAATCGGGGCCATAAATATCGCGGTAAAGGAAGATGACGGGCTGGTGCACGGCTACAACTCCGACTATCTGGGCGTCCTCGAGTTGCTGCGCGAGCGCGGATTCGGACCTGGATCCACTGTGGTGGTCGCCGGATTCGGAGGCGCAGGGAAGGCGGCCGCCGCAGCCGCTGGAAAACTCGGATGCGACGTGGTCGTTTGCAACCGCACCCGCCACACCACGGACATGCGGCCTCTTTCCGAGCTCCCCGTTCTCGCCACCGTTGCGGATCTTCTCATCTACACCCTGGCCTTCCCCATTCCGGAGCTGGAAGCATTGGAAGTGCCGGCCGTTCTGGAGGCCAACTACCGAACCCCCTGCCTGGAGGGCCGTCCCGGCTATATCTCCGGCCGACTCTGGCACCGAGCCCAGGCGCTGACCGGCTATCCGCTGATGACCGGAACAAAAGTTTCTTCATCTTTTTAGTTTTTTTTCGTACCTTGCAAGTCCTAAAATTATTGAGTTATGAGTTTAAATAAAGTTATGCTGATCGGTAACGTTGGAAGAGACCCGAATGTACGTTACCTTGATGGAAACGCCGGCGGCCAGGGATCCAAGGTCGCCACCTTCACACTTGCTACCACTGAGAGGTACAGAGACCGCAGCGGAGAAACCAGAGAAAATACGGAATGGCACAACATCGTTGCGTGGCGGAATTCCGCGGACCTTGCGGAAAAGTTCATCCACAAAGGAACGCAGATTTATGTGGAAGGGCGCCTGCGCACCCGCTCCTACACCGACCAGGCAGGAGTGCAGAAGTACACCACCGAAGTCGTAGCCGACAACATCCAGTTGCTTGGCCGCCGCCAGGACGGAGACGAAAACGGGCAGCCCCGCCAGCAGTTCGGCGGAGGACAGCCTTACGGCAACTCCCAGCAGCAGTACGGAGCCCCGGCGCAGCCCGCTTACCAGCAGCCTCAATACGGTCAGCCCGCGCTACGCGTGGTACCTCTACTTCAATTCGGGAGATGCCTACGCGTTCGACAACAACCGCTACTACGGGTTCTCTGTCCGTGCCGTCTCAGAATAATGGCTTGCTTGGGC
>R22__coassemble_414_pt1 | contig 28940 bp, 20 predicted proteins | sample R22__metabat2_high_PE_057 | metagenome-assembled genome bin R22 | reverse complement strand
TACATCTCGCCGGTTTTCGCAGGACTTGTATGCAAAAAGGGCAGTTTTGCATACATCTCGCCAGTTTTCGCGGGACTTGTATGCAAAAAGGGCAGTTTTGCATACATCTCGCCAATTTTCGCAGGACTTGTATGCAAAAAGGGCAGTTTTGCATACAAGTATGGAATAAACAAATAAACAATGCTCCAGTCGATTTTGGCTGGAGCATTTTACTTATATCGTTGAGCCACAACAATTTATGTGGCACGCAACACTACACAACCCTACTTCGCATCCATCGCCTGGCAGGCGGTGATGGCGATGAGGTTGTAGACATCTTCCACGGAGCAGCCGCGGCTGAGGTCGTTGACCGGCTTGGCGATGCCCTGGAGGATGGGGCCGATAGCTTCGGCATGGCCGAGGCGCTGGATCAGCTTGTAGGCGATGTTGCCGACTTCCAGATTGGGGAATACCAGCACGTTGGCATTGCCTGCGATCTCGGAACCGGGAGCCTTCTTCTTTCCGACGGAAGGAACGAGGGCGGCATCCGCCTGCAGTTCACCGTCGATCTTGAGGGCGGGATCGAGTTCCTTTGCGAGGGCGGTAGCCTCTACGACCTTGTCCACAACTTCGTGCTTGGCCGAACCCTTGGTAGAGAAGCTCAGCATTGCCACGCGGGGATCTGCGAAGCCGGCCACGCTCTTGGCGGTGCGGGCGGTGCAGACGGCGATCTGCGCAAGCTGGCCTGCATCGGGGGCCGGGGTGACTGCGACGTCGCCGATCACCAGCACGCCGTTCTCGCCGTATTCGGGAGCCTGGGTGAGCATCAGCATAGCGCCGCTTACGCAGGTGATGCCGGGAGAGCACTTGATGATCTGAAGGGCGGGACGCAGAGTCTCTCCGGTCGTGGAGAGGGCGCCGCTGATCTGTCCGTCGGCATCTCCGCTCTTGATGATAAGGCAGCCGAAGTAGAGGGGATCCAGAACGGCCTTTGCAGCCTGTTCGGGGGTCATGCCCTTGTTCTTGCGGAGCTCATAGAGCAGCTTTGCATACTCGGCGGTCTTCTCGCTGGTGGCGGGATCGATGATGGTCGCCTTGCCTATGTTACGCAGTCCGAGCTTTTCGGCATAGGCGAGGATTTCCTCTTTGTTTCCGATCAGGATGATTTCGGCGAGGCCGTCGGCAAGGGCGCGGTCTGCTGCCGTGATGGTGCGCTCCTCAAGCGATTCGGGGAGCACGATGCGCTGCTTGTTGGATTTGGCACGCGCTACGATTTGTTCGATAAGGCTCATATCTTATTTCTTTACCAGATTCATTGTATCGAGGGCGATCATAAGTTCCTCTTCCGTAGGGATGAGGGTTACCTTGACCTTGGAGTCGGGAGCGCTGATGAGGGCTTCTTCGCCGAAGGCCTTCTCGTTGGCGGCATAGTCGAGTTTGACTCCGATGGAACCGAGTTTCTCGCATACGCGGCGGCGCACCTTGTGATTGTGCTCGCCGATTCCGGCGGTCCATACGATGAGGTCGACTCCGTCGAGCACTACGCTGTAGGCGCCGATGAGCTTGACGATGTCGTAGGTGAGCTTGTTGATGGCAAGCCGTGCGCGGGCGTCGCCTGCAGCGGCGGCGTCTTCGGTCTCACGCATGTCGGAGCTCACTCCGCCCAGGCCGATAAGACCGCTCTTCTTGTTCATGATGGTGGTCATCTCGTCCGGGGAGATGTTCTTCTTCTTCATCATGTAGGGGATGACGTTGCAGTCTACGTTTCCGCAGCGGGTTCCCATGATCATGCCCTCGAGCGGCGTGAATCCCATGGAGGTGTCGATGCACTTGCCGTCCTTGATCGCGGTTACGGACGAGCCGTTGCCGATGTGGCAGGTGATGATCTTGGAATGATTGATATCGATACCGGTGAATTCGGCGCCCCTGCGGGAAACATACTGGTGGGAGGTGCCGTGAGCGCCGTAACGGCGGACGTGGTAGTCGGTATAATAATCATAAGGGAGTGCGTACATGTATGCGTAGTCCGGCATGGTCTGATGGAAGGCCGTGTCGAACACCACCACCTGCGGAGTCTTTGGAAGCACCTGGGTGATGGCGTGGATGCCGAGCAGGTGAGCAGGATTGTGGAGAGGTGCGAAGTCGCAGCAGATTTCTATCTTCTTCAGGACATCGTCGTTCACGAGGCAACTGCCGTCGAAGAAGTCGGCACCCTGCACGATACGGTGACCTACCGCATCTACATCATCGAAAGAATTGAGCACGCCGTGCTCGGGATCGACAAGGGCGTCCATCACGAGTTTCATTCCGAGCTTGTGGTCGGGAATGGGCAGGGCCTTTTCGAAAGGCTGCTTGCCGGTAGGCTTATGAGTGATGTTACCTTCGGGGAGGCCGATTTTCTCCACCAGACCCTTTGCCTTTACGGCATAGTCGTTGGCGCTCTTCATATCGAATAACTGATACTTGATAGAAGAACTGCCACAGTTGATTACAAGAATTATCATATTATTGAGTAAATGTGTTTTCGATAGCTTACAAATTTAAGAAATAATGCTTACTTTAGCAAAGAATTAAAAAGTGAATCGTTATGCTAGAGCCGAGGGATCCCGTGCTGATATCGTTTCCTTTTGCCGCGGGGGTGGCCCTCGCGCAGTTCTGTCCGTTCCCCCTCTTCCATTATTCGCTGGCGCTCACCGCCTTGCTTCTGCTGCTGATGCTTGGCGGCAGGCTGTCCGGAAGGCTATGGTATGCGCTGCTGTTTGCCGCCCTGGGAGCGTTGTGCGGAGAGTTGCGGGGGGATGCTCCGTCCGTTTTTTCCGGAGGACCGGCGGGCAGGGCGCTGGCGCATACCGATGCGCTGATACGGAGCATACCGTTCGCGCACGGCGGCACGAACGAACTGCTCCGGGCTCTGCTCACCGGGCAGAGGGATGGTCTGGCCAGGGAGACCGTGGACGCGTTCCGCGCCGCCGGCGCTTCCCACATCCTTGCGCTGAGCGGCCTGCATCTCGGAATCATCTATCTGATTATAGGAAAACTGCTTACACCCCTGGGGAACGGACGGGTGAGCGCGCCTGTGCGCAGCGGCCTGATCATCGCCGCCTGCACCTTCTATGCGCTGATGACCGGAGCGTCGCCTTCTACAGTGCGGGCACTGCTGTTCATCTCCCTGAACGAAATCCTCCGGCACTTCCCCGGCAGGAAGAAAAGTCCCATCGCCATCTGGTGCTGCGCGCTGCTCATACAGCTGGCCGCCTGCCCCTGGGTGATTTTTTCCTTGGGATTCCAACTGAGTTACCTGGCAATGCTCGGGATCTTCCTTCTTTTCCCGAAGATGGACGCCTGGTTCCCTTCGGAGGGCCTCAGGAAGGGCCCTGTGAAATGGATCTGGTCCTCAATGGCGCTGAGCATCTCCTGCCAGATTTTCACCGCACCCCTGGTATGGCTGCACTTCCGGACCTTCCCCGAGCACTTTCTGCTCACGAATCTCATCGCCCTGCCGCTGACATCCCTCCTCATGTTCGGTGCCGTCGCCTGCCTGGCCCTCTCCGCCTTCGGCATCTGCCCCGCCTGGCTGGTCTGGACGATAGACGCCCTTGCAGGCGCATTGCAGTACAGTCTTTCCATCATCGCAGAATTGTCCTGATTCGTCCGGGCAGCCAACTCATTGATATACAACAATTTCCTGAAAACAAATCGGTGAAATTCGCCGATTTGTTTTCAGGAAGTCACTGATTCACAGGAAGATAGCTGCCCGGTCAGAAGCGTCCACTCGCTCCGCCGCCGCCGAAGGAGCCGCCGCCAAAGCCGCCGAAGCCTCCTCCGAATCCGCCGCCCCAGCCGGAGCCGCCGCCGAAACCACCGCCGGTCCAGTTGCTGTGCGAAGAACCGCTGCCGGGCCCGAAAATGATGGTAGGCCCGCGAAAACCGCCTCCTCCGCGATGGTTGTCATCTTTGGAAGCCGCGTATAATATCAGCAGGAATGCGAACAGGAAAAATGCGGCCATGATCAACAACGGAACGATATCGTCGTCTTCGGAATCCCGGGGCTCGCTGATTTCCCCCTCGGCGAGGGCCATCAGTTCCGTGCAGGCCTTGTTTACGGCAGGCCAGTATTCGTCGTTGCGGAGATGAGGCCCCATTATGTTGCGGATGATACGGGAAGCATAGGCATCGGGAATCGCTCCTTCGAGCCCGCGCCCTACCTGTATGGTCACGTCCACGTAGCCGCCGTTGCGGGTTTTCAGCAGGATCAGCACGCCGTTGTTCCGGCTGCTTCCTATCCCCCATTTGTTCGCAAGCCGAAGTGCGAATTCGACCACATCGTAATCGTGGAGGTCGGTGAGAGTCACCACGCAGATCTGGTTCGAAGTGCGTCTGTCAAAGTCGTCCAGCACCATCTCCAAGGAGTCGGTCTGGTATTGGGTAAAGGCGGATGCCAGGTCGTTTACCAGTCTCGGAGGCTGGGGACTTGCCGGGATATAATCATCTATCGCCGCCCCGCACGGAATTGCCAAGGCGACGGACAGAAATAAAGTGGATATCCTTTTCAGGAAAGACATCAGAACTCTACCTTGGGAGCCGTCTTCGCAGCCTCGTCAGCCTCGAAATAGCCCTTGGCGGAGAAGCCGAATACACCTGCGAGCAGGTTTGCAGGGAAGCGGCGGATGGATGTGTTGTAATCCTTCGCGGTCTCGTTGAAAGCCCTGCGGGCCTCTGCGATGCGGTTTTCCGTGCCTTCGAGCTGAGCCTGAAGGTCGAGGAAATTCTCGTTGGCCTTGAGTTCGGGATAGTTTTCAACCACCATGAGCAGACGGTTCAGTGCGGAGCTCACTTCGCCCTGGGCCTTCTGATAGGCGGCCACATCTTCGGAACTGAGTTCGCCTCCGCTGACCTGGGTGGCTGCTGCGCGAGCGTTGACAACTGCCTCAAGGGTTCCCTTCTCGTGTTCGGCGTAGCCCTTGACGGTTGCTACGAGATTGGGGATGAGGTCTGCACGGCGCTGATAGTTGTTCTCCACCTGACTCCAGGCGGCGGTGACCGCCTCGTCCTTGTTTACAAGTCCATTGTAAGCGGAGATGCCCCAGATAGCGATTACGGCGATGATGCCGATCCAGATAAGTGTCTTTTTCATTGGTTTATCTTTTTTCAGATTATCATTTCACACAGCGTACGGACGCACGGATGCTGCCTTTCCCGAACTCTCCCTCGTAGAGAACAGGCTTGTCTACATAGATGTAGCGCGCGACGGCCAGCTCTCCGGAATTGTCCGAAGTCCAGAACATCGCATAGCTGTTCAGGCCCTTGAAAGTGTCAGTCTGCCCGTCTACGGTCATATATCCGGCAGGAATAGCGGAAAAATGCGTGGCATTGGTGATCTTCACCGCACGCCAGAACTCCCACATGCGGGCGCCGTTGAACGTGGCGTTCACCATCAAGGGGCCGGCAGCGGCATCTTCCGAAACGGATGCGGATGCGACCAGGGCCTTGAAGTCGGCATTGGAAGGCAGATGCCAGCCGGAAGGGCAGGCCGCGGCAGCTTCGTCCCAGGTGTAGTAGCGTCCGAAGATGGGATCCATCGCATCGGCGCCGGAATAGGACTCGCCGGCACCGTTCCATCCGAGATTCTGTATCATCCAGTCCTTGCCGCCCACGGTGTCGTAGTAGTATGACGCCCCGTCGCGGCTGTCCGTGAAGACAGAAGCTTCCGACAGGAAATCGTAACCTTTCAGCGAACCTGTACCGAGCACAGGATTCACGATGGTGAACGACGCGCTGGCAGATTTTACATAATATCCATCCGCCCAGACATAAGCCTGCAGAGTGTATGTTCCCAGGGTATCGACATCGACGACAAAGTCGAACTCCTTGCTCTTGGATGCGGGATCGTCTTCGAGGCGCAGGGTGTCGGTCACCCGCGTCAGGGGGTTGTACCAGCTGCATGCGAGAAGCGTATCCGCCTCGTCTTCCTTGTAGACGCCGGTAGGAACGACGTGCACCACATCACCTTTCTTAAGATATGCAGGGACCTCTATGGAGAGGGTTCCGTTCAGATATTCCTTTGTCTCGGTATTTTCTTTATCCTTCTTGCACGAAAGCGCGGCCATGGCCGAAACAGCCAGGGCTGCAATCGCGAAATAACGCAGAAACTTCATCTCAAAATATTTAACAGGCAAATATAATACAAATATTCTGCCGAAGTAAAAAAAACATTATATTTGCGTTTAAGCAAAAACAACGAAAAATGAGCGAAGAAACAATCAGATTGGAATACAACACGGAGAGAGAAAAACTCAAGATAACCGAATATGGACGCAATGTGCTGAAGATGGTGGAGCACCTCAAGGAGATCCCCGACAAGGCGAAGCGCAGCGAGCAGGCCGTCGCGGTAGTCAAGACCATGGAGCTCCTGAACCCCGGCGTCAAGGCACAGGAAGACTGGGAGCACAAACTCTGGGACCAGCTCTACATCATAGCGGAATTCGACCTCGACATCGACGCCCCGTATCCCTGCCCGATCAAGGAGGACTTCGAGACGCAGCCGGTCCCGCTGCCGATGAAAGGCTCCAAGATCAAGGCCACCCACTACGGAAGGAACATCGAACGCATCATCGACCTCGTGAGCAACGAGCCGGACGGAGAGATGAAGAACGCGCTCATACACTCCCTCGCGACCTATATGCGCACCCAGTACCTTATCTGGAACAAGGACAGCGTCGCGGACGAGACCATTTTCGCCGACATCGAGAGAATGTCGGACTACAGGATCAAGGTTCCGGAAGGGCTCAAGCTGAAAGGAGTGTCTCAGGATGCATCCTACGCCCGTCCCACCCTGGGCATCAAGCCTCAGGGCGGCAAGAACCATAACTTCCGTTACGGAAAGAAGGGCAAGAAGAAATGAGCAGATTCGGCGACTATATTGCATTCTGGAGGAACTGGGACGACAGGGAAAGGGCCAACGCAAAAGTGATTGCAGGGCTCGCCGTGGCCGTCCTCTGCCTTTTCATCCTCATATCATCCGTATCCTACCTCTTCCACTGGCAGCAGGACATGAGCCTGCTGGGAGACCCCGACATGATGGAGAAAAGCACGGATGTGGGCAACGCGGCGGGCAAGCTCGGCTACCGGACAGGGCATCTGCTGGTGTGCAGCCTCTTCGGCCTGGGCAGTTTCGTGCTGCTCGTCATCCTGATTGCCATCAGCATCCGCCTGCTCGGCAACCGCTGGAACTTCTCCCTTGTCAAAACCACCCTCATCGCCGTCAGCGGGGCTGTCACAGCCTCTCTTCTGCTGGCGTTCGCAGGCAATCTGGCCGGCATCCCGACCGCATTCGGCGGAGGGCTCGGCGGAGAATTCGGCAGGCAGGTAATTGCCTGGAGCGACAACCTCTTCGGATACATCATCACCGGAATCCTGGTCCTCCTGCTTCTGGTGTGCTGGCTTTTCTTCAGCAGCCGCCGATTCACCGACTGGGTATATTCCCTCGGCCGCAAGGATGCCGCGGAGATACTTGAAGATGCCGCCGCAGAGGAGGAAGCGGAGATGGAGGAGGCAGAGCCGGAGCCGGAGTACGTGCCTGAGTCTGTGCCGAAACCGGAGCCGATTGCCGGCGATGCCGTCAGTATTCAGGCCGATGGAGGGGCAAGCCCGGACAGCGAACTCCCGAAGATGGCGGAGTCCACTCTCGAAGTCGTGACCGACGACACCCTGGAGAACGAGCGTTACGAGAAACTGCCGCCCATCGACAACCGCCTCGATCCGCCCGAAGGCCTTCCCAAATACAAGGCACCGACCCTCGACCTTCTTGAAGCCCACGCCTCCGACCGCAGGCTTCCTTCGAACGAAGAGCTCCAGCGCAACAACAACAAGATACGCGCTACGCTCAAGAACTACAAGATAGAGATCACCGAGGTCAAGGCCCAGGTAGGCCCCACCGTCACCCTTTACCGAGTGACGCTGGCCCCCGGCGTGCGCATCTCCGAAGTCAAGAAACTGCAGGAAGACATAGGCATGCAGATGAATGCCAAGGGCGTCCGAGTGGTCACGCTCTCGGATTCGGTGGGAATCGAAGTGGCCAACGACTACGCTTCGATCGTGCCGCTGAAGAGCCTGCTCAACAGCGAGGCCTTCCGCACCAGCAAATACGAGCTGCCTGTGGCCATCGGCTACACGATAACCCAGCAGGTCAAGGTATTCGACCTCAGCGACGCCCCCCACCTCCTGGTTGCAGGCGCCACCAAGCAGGGCAAGTCCGTAGGCCTCAACATCATCATCGCCTCGCTGCTCTACGCCAAGCACCCGTCCGAACTCAAGTTCGTGTTCATCGACCCGAAGATGGTCGAGTTCTCGGCATACAACCAGCTCCTCAAGCACTACCTCGCGGTACTTCCCACCGCAGGCGACGAGGAAGAGGAGAAGGCAAGGGCCATCGTGAAGAACGCCAAGGACGCCGAACTCACCTTGAAGAGCCTCTGCATCGAGATGGACCAGCGCTACGAGCTGCTGAGCCGCGCAGGCGAGAACAAGATCACCGACTACAACGAGAAGTACAAGGCCCGCAAGCTCAATCCCAAGAACGGGCACAGGTTCCTTCCCTACCTCGTCACCATAGTGGATGAATACGCCGACCTCACCATGACCATGGGCGCAAGTCCGGAAGTGAGGGCGTCTTCGAAGAGCATACAGAACTCCATCATACGCCTTGCACAGAAAGGCCGTGCGGCCGGCATACACGTGATCATCGCCACGCAGCGTCCGTCAGTGGACGTCATCTCCGGCGTGATCAAGGGCAACTTCCCTCTGCGAATCGCCTTCCGCGTGGCATCCCGCACCGACTCCATGACCATCCTCGACTCCCCCGGAGCCGAAAAGCTCATAGGCCGCGGAGACATGCTGCTTTCCGCAGGCATCGAGAACGAACGCATCCAGTGCGGTTTCGTGAGCGGCAGCGAGATCAAGGCCATCACCAACTTCATCGGCGAACAGGAGGGATATGGCAAGAGCTACAATACTCCTTATTATCTGCCCGAAGTCAAGGAAGAGGAGAAAGAAGGCGGAGCCAAGGGCGAACTGGGCGATCTGGACGAGCGCTTTGAAGAAGCTGCCAAACTCGTGGTCACCACGCAGAAGGGGTCCACTTCCGACCTGCAGCGCAGACTCGGCATGGGCTATGCGAAGGCTGGCCGCGTGATGGACCAGCTGGAGCAGGCCGGAATCGTCGGTCCTCAGGAAGGAAGCAAACCTCGCACGGTTCTTGTATCTACCCTCGATGATTTGGAAACCTTGATTGAAAACCTCAGGAACAATGCGTAGACTTTTAATGATTTCGGCCGCAGTCCTGCTCTGCCTGCAGGCAGCCGCACAGGACGCCGCCTCGCAGATCAAAGATCTGCTGGCGAACAACCGCGTGAGCATCTCCTACAGCTATTCCGATTCCGCAGGCCGTGAACTCGGAAAGGGGCTTGCAACCATCCAGGGGCACTGCTACAAAGTTGTCGAGAGCGGCACGACCTACTGCTGCGACGGCACGACGCTCTGGACCGAAATCCCCAGGTCGAAAGAGATCTACATCGAAAACGGAGGAGGTCCCGCCGATATTTTCGGGCATCTGGACAGCATCATCGACAATGTGACCGACCTGGTGCTGGACGGCACGAGGGTGTCCTTCAAACTGACCATGCAGGGTGTCCCGGAGCCTTTGAGCTGCAAGGCGACGATACTGAGAAAGACGGAATTTTCGGAAGACCTGAAAGATTTCCGCCTGGATATGGTAAAATATGACAGACTCTGGACAATTACAGATTTGCGATGACACCATTCCTCAAACAAGTTGCACATCATTACCATCCGGCTCCCGAGATCAGCCGGATGTGTTTTATATTCCCGAACAAGCGCGCGGTGAGTTTCTTCCGCAAATACATGGGAGAAGAGTGCGCCGCAGCGAAAAAGGCGATGATCTCGCCCGAATGCCTTACCATCAACGATTTCTTCGCGCGCATTGGAGGGCTGCGCCCCGCCGACCGCATGGAATCCCTCGTCACCCTGTACGACTGCTACAGCAAGCTGTACCCGAACGCCGAGACGCTGGACGAGTTCATCTTCTGGGGCGGAGTCCTGCAGAGCGATTTCGCGGAGGTCGACAAGTATCTGGTGAAGGCGGACCACATCTTCAAGAACGTGGCAGAGTTCCGGCAGATGCAGGATGACCTCAGTTATCTGGAGCCGGAGCAGCGCGAGGCGATGGAGAGTTTCCTCGGGCAGTTCAAGGGCAGCGGCGACTACAAGGAAAAGTTCCGCCGCATCTGGGATATTCTTTTGCCACTCTACCACTCGTTCAACGAGGCCCTTGCTGCCAAGGGGCTGGCTTCGGAGGGAGCGTTGTACCGTTCCATTGCCGACCGTCTTGAAAGCGAGTCTGCGGTGGATGTGCTGGCGGGCAGTTTCCCGGACAGCGTGAAGTTCGTTTTCGTGGGGCTGAATGCGCTGAACGAGTGCGAGAAGAAGGTGCTTCGCAAGATGCGGGATGCGCATCTGGCGGAGTTCTGCTGGGATTTCAGCAGCAAGGAAATCAAGGATACTTCGAACAGGTCGTCTTTCTTTCTGGCTCAGAATGTGGCCGAGTTTCCTCAGGCCTTCGGGCTTGATCCGGACGGCCTCCCCCGCCCCGTCGTCAACGTTGTTTCCGTACCCTCTTCGGTCGGTCAGACGAAACTGCTGCCGTATATTTTATCCGCGCCGGATCAGGACACACCCTCCTTGACCGCTGCGCAACCGGCATTCGCCGGATGCTCCGCCCCTCCCATCGCGGGCGATGGGCCCCTCCCTCTAAGCCGAGGGTGGCGTAGGTCTTGGGAGGGTGTTCCTGATCCAGCGCCAATAGATATCAACACCGCAATAGTTCTGCCGGATGAAGGGCTGCTGCTGAATGTGCTGAATTCGATTCCGCCGCAGATTGAAAACGTCAATGTGACGATGGGCTACCCCATGGGCGACAGCGAATTCACCGCACTTATGGACGACATCGCCGCCATGCAGCTCAACGCAAGGGAAAGGAACGGCTCGGTGCAGTTCTACCACAGGCACATCTGGAACATCTTCAGCAACAGCATACTGCGGAGCGTTCTGGACGAAGCGGGAAACAAGATCGTGAAGAAGGTAAGGGAAGAGGCCAGATACTATGTGCCGCAGGAGGCCTTCAGGGGCAGCGCCATACTCGAACTCATATTCCGTCCCGCGACGAATCCGGGGCAGTACGTGCGCGAATTCCTTCTTGGCCTCGCTCCCCTGCTGAAGCAGCATGGCGGAATGCAGATGGAACTCGACTTCGCGATGTTCGCCTACAAGGCTGCCACCCGCCTGCAAAGTCTGAACCTGCAGGTACAGCCCCGCACCTGGTGGCGTCTCTTCGGGCAGCTCGCAGGCCGCGCCAGCGTCCCCTTCGACGGGGAGCCGCTTAAAGGCCTGCAGATTATGGGCCCGCTGGAAACGCGCGCCCTGGATTTCGAAAATCTCATCATCCTCTCCTGCAACGAGGGCACCTTCCCCCGCAGGGCGGTATCCCCTTCGTTCATCCCCGCCGAACTCCGCAAGGGTTTCGGCCTGCCTACCTACGAATACCAGGATGCAGTCTGGGCCTACTACTTCTACCGCCTCATCCAGCGCGCGCAGAACGTCTGGCTGATCTTCGACTCCCGCACGGAACTCAGCCGCAGCGGCGAGGAGAGCCGCTACATACGCCAGATGCAGATGCTCTACGACTTCGACATCCGCCGCTATGTGGTGAAGGCCCCCATAAGGGAGGCACCGGCGGAAGGGGCCATCCCCAAGACGGACGGCGACATCGCGAAGATGCAGGAGGACGGATTCCATCTTTCGGCATCCGCACTCCAGAACTATCTGGCCTGCCCGGCCAAGTTCTATTTCTCGAAGGTGAAGGAGCTGAAGGCGGCGGACGAGGTGAGCGAAGCGCTGGATGCCGGGATGCTCGGAGACGTCCTCCACAAGACGATGCAGACTCTCTACTCCGACCGCAAGGAGATAAGCAGGTCCTACCTCGAAGAGCTGCTTGCCGGCAAGGAGCGCATCCGCAGCATCATCGAGGCGCTGATAATGGAACAGCTGCACACCGACGAGGTCGAGGGCAGGAACCTCATATTCGAGGATCTGATACTGAAATATGCGGAGCAGATTCTGCGCACCGACCTTGCCCTGCTGCAGGAGAAAGGGCTCGCTTCGTTCCGTATCCTGGGCCTCGAACTCAAACGCTACAAGGACATAGGCGGCTTCCATTTCAAGGGATTCATCGACCGTCTGGACTCGTTCGAGCGGGGAACGGTGCGAGTAGTGGACTACAAGACGGGCAAGGTCTCCGACCAGGACATCCTGATCGACGACGGCAACGCGCAGCAGGTGGTGGACGCCCTGTTCGGCCCCGACAACTCCAGGCGGCCGAAAATCGCCCTGCAGCTCTACCTCTACGACGAGTTCCTCGACAGGGACCTCCGTGCGGATGGCAGCGCTCTCGAGAACTGCATCTACCAGACCACGGATCTCTTCGTGCAGAAGCCCCGGAGCGTGCCGGCAAGTCCGGAATTCCGGCGCCTGATGAAAGAGCGGGTGGCCCTTCTGCTGGATGAACTGCGCGACAAGGACGTGCCGTGGAACAGGACATCGGACACGAAGACCTGCGAATGGTGTGATTTCAAAACAATTTGCGGACGATGATAAAGATTCTGAAAGCCTCCGCAGGGTCGGGCAAGACATACGCCCTCGCGAAAGAGTATATATCGCTGCTCACCGGCAAATATGCATACAGGCACATCCTTGCCGTAACCTTCACCAACAAGGCCACGGCAGAGATGAAGAGCCGCATACTGAAGTTCCTCTCGGAATCGTCCGACAAGAACGAACGGGAGATGCTGCGCGACATCCTCCACGACTACAGCGCCTTCGCGGTCAGCACCATCGACAAATTCTTCCAGCAGGCGCTGAAGGCCTTCGCCAGGGAGATCGGGCAGGTCGCTGACTATCAGATAGATCTGGACAAAGACTCCCTGATCCGCGAAGCCATGGACCGCATCCTCGATTCCCTCACCAGGAAGGACACGGAAATCCTGGACTGGATGCAGCGTAGCGTGGCTACCGACCTCTCGCAGGGCAAGCGCGTCAACATCGAAGAGAGTCTCTATGAGAGGGGCGGCCGCCTGATGATGCAGGGTGCAGGCTCCACCGACGAACTCCAGAAGCGCTTCAGCAAGAAGAACCTGCAGGCCATACGCGCGAACTGCGAGCAGATAATCGGGGACTTCACCGACGAACTCAACGCAGCCGCAAAGGACGTAGTTGTCAGCAAGGCCAATTCCGTAAAACAGCTTGCCCCTTATCTCAAGGGCTTCAAGACCTGGGAGATGATCCCCCAGTGCAAGACCACCCTTATGAAGGAGGCCGACGGCAGCGTTTTCTGCGATCTTCTGTTCGGAGAGCGCTACACCTGGTACTGCACGGCCTGGCTGCTGCGCGACATGAGCTTCAGCCTCGGGCTCGCCGGGGAATTCTACCGTTCCTACAGGGAACTCCTCAAAGAGAAGAACGTGATGGTGCTCGACGAATCGAACGTCATCCTCAAGGATATAATAGCCGGCAGCGACGCTCCCTTCGTGTACGAGAAGATGGGAGTGCGCTACGAGAACTTCCTTATAGACGAGTTCCAGGACACTTCCAACATTCAGTGGGAGAACTTCCGCCCGCTGCTCAAGGAGAGCGACGCTAACGACCACAAGAACCTGATAGTGGGCGACGTGAAGCAGAGCATCTACCGCTGGCGCGATTCCGACTGGACCCTGCTGGACCACAAGGTGAACGAAGATTTCCCCCTCGCCAAGGTGGAACTCAAGCAGGAGAACAGGAGGAGTCTGAAGAATATCGTGAACTTCAACAACGCGTTCTTCGGGTTCGCATCCAGGATTGCAGGGCATCCGGGCTTTATGCCGACGTCAAGCAAAAGATCATGACGGACGATGCCCGGGAGGGGCTGGTGCGCGTGAGTTTCTGCGGAAAAGACGAACAGATTTCCAAGGTCAGGGAGTCCATTGCAGATGCCGTCTCGGCAGGTGCACGCTACGGTGAAATCACCGTTCTGGTGAGGGCGAACGCCGAAGGCTCCACCATAGCCAACGCCTTGATTCAGGACGGGATACCCGTCGTGTCGGACGATTCCCTCAACCTGAAATCTTCCAAGATACTCCGCAAACTCACCGGCATCCTCGCCAACCACGAGAATCCGGATGACAAGATAAACAGCTACCTTGCCCGCACCGAGGCCGTGGAGTTCCCCGACGAATTCCATTCCCTGACCGACCTGTGCGAAGTGCTGCTGAGGCAGCTGCGCGAGAGTTCCCCGGAAGACTTCGAAGGGGAAACCCTCTACATCCAGGCGTTCATGGACGACCTGCGGGAGTGGTGCGCCTCCAACGGAAACGAACTCCGGGAGTATCTGCACCATTGGAACGACGCCAAACTGACGATCAGCTCTCCGGAAGGCACAGACGCCGTGAGGGTCATCACTATCCACAAGTCGAAAGGGCTTGAGGCCCCCTACCTGGTTTTCCCCTATGCACACAAGGTGGATTTCTACAAAGCCGGATGGCAGTGGTGCAGGCTCGACACGGAGGGCACTCCTTTCATTCCGGAGGCGGCAGGGACCTATCCCGTGCTGCTGAGCGGCTCCGCGGAAAACACTCTGTTCGCCCCGTCCCTCCACAAGGAGCAGGACATGCAGAAGGTGGACAATCTGAATGTATTCTATGTTGCGCTCACGCGGGCTAAGAAGTGTCTGCACGTGATTGCGCAGGAGCCTTCCAAGAAGTTCAGGGAATCGATGGACGGTGCGCCCGAATACGGCGATTTTTCGCAGGTTCTCTATAAGTTCTGCGGGGGCATGGACGAGTTCCGCATCGGCAGTATGTACGATTTCCGAACCCAGGGGGATGCAGGTGGGAGTTGTTCCTCTTCGACCGTCTCGCTCCGCTCGACCCCTCCCATCGAGAACGATGGGCCCCTCCCTCTTAGCGTGCCGAGGGTGGCAGCGGTCTCAGAGGAACACGTCCCACCTGCAGCAGTTGCTGACGAGCAACAGGACTTCCCGTATAGTTATCAGTCGATTCCTATCGGGGACAGGCTGAGGGTGTCGGCCGACGCATCCGACTTCTTCGGAGAAGACGGCGCCGTGGGGCCTGCGGCATCGCCCAGGCGGAACGGCATAGTGCTGCACTCCATACTTTCGGGCGTGCAGGTCGCCGGCGATCTTCGCGGAGCCGTGGACGAAGCCATACTCGCGGGCAGGCTCAGCCCCGAAGAAGGCGAAGACGCCTTCCGCCTGCTTCAGAAACGCATCGAGGCGCACAAAGACTGGTTTGCCGAGAAAGGCCTCAACGAGACTTCGGTTTTCGATGCGAACGGCGAAGGCAGGCGTCCGGACAGGGTCATCATCCGCGGGAACGATGTGACAGTGATCGACTACAAGTTCGGCGACAGCACACCGAAGAGCGACGCCCGCTATTCCAAACAGGTGCGAGAGTATATGGACATATTCCGTTCGATAGGATATGAGAATGTTTCCGGGTCGGTATGGTACGTTGTTACCGATAAATTGGTAACTTTGCAGTCTGTATGAATTCCGCCGACGATTTTTCACGGCTCGAACTGAGCCTCCCGGCCGCTACGCGCAACTACCGGTATTTCCGTTCCCTGCTGGAGCAGGAAACGAAGATGCTGGTGTTGGTCAAGGCCAACGCCTACGGGCACGGGGCCGTGGAATTCGCCTCCCTCATGCAGCAGGCGGGCGCCGACTATCTGGCCGTCGCCCTCCCGATAGAGGGTATGGAGCTGCGCCGCGCGGGTATCTCCCTGCCCATTCTGGTGCTCACAGCCGGGACGGACTTCTTCGAAGAGATGATCCAGTACAATCTGGAGCCGTCCATCCCCAACCTGGAGTCCCTGAAGGCCCTCGTGGCCGTGCTGGAAGAACGCGGAGTGAAGGACTTCCCCATCCATATAAAAATGGACACCGGCATGCACCGGCTGGGCTTCATGACAAGCGAACTGCCGGCGCTCTTCGAATACCTCAAGGGCTGCAGCGCCGTCCGCGTGAAATCGACCTTCTCGCACCTGGCGGTGGCGGAAGACCCCGAACAGGACGAGTTTACCCTGGGGCAGATAGAGATGTTCCGGACGAACGCCTCCGCACTCGGGGAGGCCCTGGGCTACAAGCCGATGTGGCATATACTGAATTCCGCCGGCATCGAGCGCTTTCCGCAGTATCAGTTCGACATGGTGCGCCTCGGAATCGGCATCTACGGCATCAGCGCCCTGCCTTCCGTGCATCTTTCCCCGGTGGCTTCGCTCAAGGTCAAAATCCTGCAGATAAAGGAGTTGGGCCCGGAAGACGGCACCATAGGATACGGTCGCTGGGGGCACATCGCCCCGACGGGCACAAAGATCGCCACCATCCCCTGCGGCTATGCCGACGGGCTTGACAGACACCTCGGCCGCGGAAACGCGTCATTCAGCGTCAACGGCCACCGCGCCCCCACCATCGGGAACATCTGCATGGACATGTGCATGCTGGACGTGACGGGGATAGACTGCGCCGTGGGCGACACCGTCACCATCTTCGGCGCCGACCCCACAATCTCGGAACTTGCCGGCATCCTCGGCACCATCCCCTACGAAATCCTCACCTCAGTTCCGAGGAGGATTGAGAGGGTTATCGTGAAACAAATTCCCTTGGGCTTACCCCGAAACTCTCAGTAAATTTCTTACAGAAATAAGCGGGAGAGCAGAACAGAAGCAGCTCTGACACTTCCGATATTCTATAAGTACCGTCTTTCAGCATCTGTGCGGCATGTTTCAGCCGTATATCTTCGATGAACTCCCGAGGAGTCATGCCTGTCAGTTTCTTGATCCGATTAGTCAGGGCTGTTTTTCCCAGATTCAGTTCTGAGCACAACAAAGCAATATTTACTTTTTCCGAAAACAAATTGCGCTCGACAACACCTATTGCTGCATTCAAAAACCTGGCATCCCGGACAGCCGTCACCACCCGCACATCTGATGATCCGGATTCTATTTCTTCATTCTGGTCATCAACATATTCAGAGACGATTTCCCTTATAACTGTTGCTTTATTGTAGATATCCTGAATATTTTCTATTCCATTCGTACGTGCACCAAAATCCTTGAAAAACCTTTCCAACTGGCCAATAATCAAGTTAAGCGGAGTCCGTACTTTATAAGACAGATTAATAAAGAATCTCGTTTTCTCTTCCTTCTCTTTCACTTCTTTCTCCAATTCGGCCGACAGTTTTTTCCTGGAGTATATATTATAAACTATCACGCCTGCCGCGAATAAAAACAGAAGGACAAAAGATATTATCGCAATTGATGTCCTGTACCACACGTTTTTTATTGTGATAGGGACACTTACCAAAGCCTCTCCACCGTTTGCGTCACTGATCCGTGCACTGAAGACATAATCCCCGGGAGGCAGACTCATGTATGATATGCGTTCTCCCATTCTGAATTCCCGCCATCCGTCATCCAGTCCGGCCATCTTGCACTGCAAAGTAACCGACTGTGCAGAAATATAATCAAAAGTTGCGGCGATGAATGAAATATTGTTTTCGGCATAATCAAGCACCAGCGCTTCCGATGGCGATTTCATTATGTCGTACCCGACAACGTCACCGTTAACTTCTATTTTGTCGATGACTATGTTCAGTCTTTTTTTTGATACATTGACACGCCCTCCGGGAATAGACTCAACACCTTCATTCCCTCCTATCCAAACGGTTCCATCCGACAGAACAATGGATGTCCCTCCTCTGGCAGAGGCAAAGATCAAACCATTTGCCACCGAATAATTAAAACACTCCCCGTTCTTCGGATCCAGAACCGAGATGCCGGAACTGGTTCCGACAAGACACTTGCCATCATTGCATGGAACAACACATTGTACAAAATCATCGGCCAGACCGCAATTGGCAGAATTCCAGACCTTAGTCACGTGCCCGTTCTCAAAGAAAGCCGCCCCCCTACGCGAGTATGCAAGCCAATATCCACCACTCTGTCCAGGGGCAATCTGCGAACAGGAAGCAACCGGAGCGTCAAGTTTGCTGATGCCGCCATCAGAAGAATATTCATATAGCCCCATTCCGGCTATCAGGACCTTTCCATCAGGACATAATTGCAAGTCGAAGACAGGATTATCAAACCCGGAGACTTTTCTGCTGACACTCTTCTCTTTCACGGGATCAAAAAGGAACAAGCCCTTCGTACTGCCGAGCAGAAGAGTCTTTCCCCGCCGGATTATGGTGAGGATAAAATCATCACTATCGCCTGTCAAATGGTATCTGTGCATCGTACCATTTTTTATTTCGTATCTGAGGACACCTCCCCTGAAATCGCCAGCCCATATCGACTTTGTCTGCCTGTCATAGTAAGCTCCTTGGAACTTGATTCCTTCTGTTCCTTTAATTTTTTGCGCAGCATTGATCTTCCGGTCAAAAACAAACATCCCGTTTCCGTCCGTAAGAATCCATACTTTCCCGTCATCATCCTCCGCCAGTCCCCTGATGACATTCACACTGCCGGGAATAGGAACATGTTTGAAAGGGAATGATTCCGGGTTGAAGACATATACTCCGTGATAATATGTCCCTATCCATATATTATCATCTTTATCTACAAAAACCGAATAAACAGGCCGACTGTCAAGTTCTTCAACGCCAATCGTTTCTCCACTCAATGAACGAGAGATTATAAACAATCCGTTCGAGGTCCCGCACAGCAGGCTGCCATCCCGGAGAGAAGCAAAAGTCCTGACATTGTATATGCCGGAAAGTGCATTCATGCTCTCACGATTCAACGACTCGCCGGTCAAATGATTGAAAGCGAATATGCCGCCCTCCTTGAGCCCGGCCCACAATACGCCATACCTGTCAATGAAAAGAGCGAGCACTTCAGAATTGCATTGTATCTCACTGACGACATCTCCTTTCAATGTCATGAAAAACAAAGAATCATTTTTGCTTCCGGCGTAAACCATGCCGTCATCGGAGATCAGCAGCGTGCTTACAGAATACCCGGGAGGAAACTCATGAACAAGAGAAAAGCTGACACCGTCAAAATGGAATAGCAGATTTCCGGCAGCGTAAACAAGCCGGCCATTATTGACATAGAATGCAGAATTATCGACGGGCACTCCGGGCAAAGGGATTTCTTCCCGCAAAGACGTGACAGTGTCGAAGCGAAGGAGTTTTTCTTTAGTCAGAGCAAAAACGAAACGATGCCCGTCATAATATATCTGATTATTGAACAGATTGTCGTACTTGCTTTCAGCATCATTTCCATTGTACCGGAACAGTCCTCTTCCGGTATTCATCCATATCGCCCCAAGTCCATCCTGCGAAATGGAAACTACTGAGGTAGAGGACATTCTTTCGAGCGAGGGAGGAGTCCAAAACTCCGCGCCGGACAATATTGAGCAGTATAGTCCGAGAACCAACAGCAAAGTATATCTTTTATCGACCATGTCGCAAATATACACAAACGGACGATTTTATAATATATTCCGAACGTTTTTTTATTTTGCATAACCTATAAATAATCAAATTTGCAACAAGGCCAAATCACAAAAATATGCACGCAAACTATTTACCACCAAAAACAACCATTATCAGGCTTGAATGCGCCAACATCGTTTGCCAATCCCTCATAACCAACTACACAATCGGATATGCAGGAGTTTGGGAAGAAGAGAATTTCCTTGATTTTATAATTGAGTAATGCCATGAAAAAGTATCGTAGATTTACAACATTGGCAATCATCATTGCTGCAATATCCTGTTCGAAAGAAGAGGAACAAGTTGGACCGGGAACAAATAATGAAGGGCATTACTCCGATGGGAGCACGGTTACCTTCGTTTGCAAGTCCACTGAAGTCACCAAGATAACAATTGGAGAAAAGGAATCCGATGGTTATTATTATGGTTTTTGGGCAGCAGGTGATGCTTTGGCCGTTTACAAGACAGAAGACAATTCATCTCTGGGTACGGCAGCACTTGTAAGTGGAGCTGGAGAGAAAAACGCCTCATTCTCATTGGAATCCAGTGTTGCTGACGGGACAAGCGTCCGCGTTCTTTATCCCGCGACGGCAACCTTGGGCACCAACGAAATCCCGACAGAGCAAAACGGAAACGCGGACATAAATGACCGGACAATCGCATATTCATCGGTTTTGTCCACATCGAAAGCTGCACCGGTCAATTTTTCACTCACCCACACGGCGGCGATTTGCCGTGTGATAGTAGGCTCGGACAGTTTCTCCGGAGGAACCCTTAACCACATTATCTTCAGAAGTATGGGTAACGCCGTTTCCGGCACATTCACCACCAATTTCAGTACTGGAATCATAACTCCTTCCACGACAGAGGATTATGTTAAAGTAATTGTAGGCAGTACACTGTCAACGACACCTCAGGACATATGGTTTACCTGCCTGCCCGGGGATTTTAGCGGTGCAAGCATGTATATTGCCTTGAACATCACAAAGGACGGAAGCACTTTTACTATTCCCGTAGCTTTCGCCGGCAAACAACTCTCTCCCGGAAAGATCACGGCATTCAATATTCCCGACCTTTCTGAGAGTAATTGCGTCAGCTGGTATGAACCGCACGATACGCGCATGATGGTACATCCTACGTACGCATACGGCGAAGCCAATACCTTCTTCATACAATGCAAGAGCGGCAGCACTTATACCGGAGCGACATATACTCCCAATCCAAGCATCCCGAACTCCGTTGCCGTAAGTATCAAAGCCAGAGGCGATTTCACGAAAGTCGTCAATCCGATAGGTTCCGAATTCGAATGGGCGAAGAACAGTTCCGGAACAGTTTATACCATGCGCATGACCGGTTATGTCGGCTCCGACAAAGTCAACCCAAGGGATAATTTCACCTTCTCTTACGACGGGGCAACTACCGTCACCGTTTCCACCAAGGGTGCAGCCTATGCGGGTGCCCCCATTCTGCTGATGAAAAAGGGAGGAAAGACACTTTGGGCTTTCAACTTTTGGAACATCGCGGCCGATGGTACGACGGTAGATGAGGTTACCATTGATGGTTACAAATTCCTCAATATGGATATCGGACAAGCAACCACTCAGTATGCCACGTGGAAAGCATCGGCAACCAACAATCCTGTATACCGCACAATCAACAAATATCAGTGGGGAAGGTTTGTTCCGGTATTTTGGGAAACGAATTGGACCGTAGACAATGCGGAAACGTCTAAGGTCGGCAACGTACCTACAAAATGGGGACCAGTCAGCCTGGAAGAGGAACTTGCCAACCCTCTTGGAATCGTTGCCAACAAGACGCTCAATGAAGATCTGACATCATGGTGCTCCGACAATATCACCAGCGCCTGGGGCGGTTGCGCCGCAACCACCGGGACCAAAGCTGTCATGGATCCATGCCCCAAGGGCTACAGAGTCCCCGACAAGGATGCACTTGCCGCAATAAAGAACTCTTCCTTCACAACAGAGTCGACTTTAGGGTACGGCGGCATTTACTCGGAAGGGAACCTGTTCATTGCAAGTGGTATTATCAATGCACGAAGGACCTCTGATGCCGGATTGTACATAAGCGGTAGTGCAAACACCGGCACTCTCAGTCAGGGCATTTACTGGTCCAATTACAACGGAGGCCCAGGAACAAATACCTCGTATGGAATTCAACTTGCATACTCCAACCCTGCCTTTAAAATTAACGTGATTAATAGCGGGAATCGTACAATTGCTGCATCAGTAAGATGTCAAGTCGATGAAAACAACAGGTAATATGAACCGCTTGAATACATTGTTCATTATCACGCTGACCCTGATATCACTTCCCCGGGTGCAGGCGCAATCTTCCTTTCCGTTGAAAGGAAAGGTTGCAGACCGCAACGGGGAAGCGGTCATCGGGGCCGCTGTAATCATCCAGAGCACAGGACACGGGACCACAACCGGTTTAGACGGATCATTTGAATTGAAGGAGCCGGTCAGTGACACTACCAGTATCCGCGTTTCCTCATTGGGCTATTCCGACATAGTTCTGGTGCCAGGGAAAAGCCGAATGCTGAACATTATCATGGACGAAAGCAACACTTCTCTTGACGAAGTAGTCATAATCGCCTATGGCAGTACTTCGAGGAAGAATTATACCGGATCGCTGGTCCAATTGCACATTGAGAACTCTCCAATTTCAAATGCTGTTACCAACAATGCCTTTACCACGCTCAACGGGACTGCCCCCGGATTGCGTTTTTCGCAAAGTGGAGAATCCGGAAATGCCGGCAGCATGCTGATACGAGGGCAGAAATCACTGAGTTCCAGCGCAGGTTCCCCGCTAATTGTGTTGGACGGCGTCATTTTCAGTGGCAGTCTCAATGATATAGATGCCTCGACCGTCGAAAGCATGACAGTCCTTAAGGATGCCACTTCGCTGGCAGCCTATGGATCAAAAGCAGCCAATGGCGTCATCATGGTCACCTCACGAAAGGGCAAGAATGGGAAGCCCATAATAGGTTTCAGCACTCAGGTGGGAGTATCGCAACCGGATTTCAAAACAAAAGTCAAGTCACCGGATGACTATATAGAACTTGTAAATGCCGGATATCATACATCCTCCCCTATCTGGATGACAACGTTGCAGAAGTCAAATTGGATAGCCGGCCGCACAACCGATTGGTTCGATTACATAACCCGCACCGGAATCCAACAGAATTACTCCATGAATATCTCAGGAGCCACAGAAAATATGAACTATTACCTGTCCGCATCCTGGTACGACAACGACAATTACATCAAGGGCGACAACTACAACAGGACGCTGTTCTCCGGGCGTTTCAATACGAAGATTACTCCCTGGCTGTCTGCCGGTGTCAATTTCAACCAATCGTTCAGCAAAAATGACGGTGTCCGTCCGAACTACACCAGTGCTATTCTCATGAGCCCGTTCAATTCCCCGACCATCTCTGACGGAAGGATGAGGAAATATACCGACGGGCAGGAGACCGGCAATATAAATCCCCTCTGGGACACTTTCAACGGGATTGACAACGAAAATCACCGCACCTCTACAATTATGGGCGGCAACCTCGAAGTCAAATTCCCCTTTTTGGAGGGACTGTCATATAAACTTATCGGCACATACACGCTCACAAACTCCACTCTCAGGCGATTCGTTCATGAAAGCAACTTCGTCAACATCACTTTGGGTGAAGCCGGGTATGATCCGCAGAACCAGACAAGTTATCTTGACCAGACCAATGGTTACAGGCAGACCGCAAAGAACACGAACTGGGTTCTTGACAATATAGTTTCCTTTGTCAGGACCTTCGGCAAGCACTATGTAAATGCGTCCTTCGTCTATTCCCGCGACAGTGCTGAATCTGAAATCGAGAAATTCAGCGGAAAAGACTTCGCCACGATAGGCAATACGAATCTGGGGTTCTGGGGACTTCGCTATGGCGCAGTGCAATTGATTGACAATATTTCCTATACGCTTCATAACGATATAGGTTATCTGGCGCGCGCTTTATATTCATATAAGGAAACCTACCATATCAATGCTTCCGTCCGCCGCGACGGCAGTTCGGTATTCGGAGCCAACAGCAAGTGGGGTATTTTCCCGGCAGTAGGCTTGGCCTGGACCATTTCCAACGAGAAGTTTTTTTCTTCCGTTCCCTTTGTAAACAATCTCAAGCTCAAGGCATCCTGGGGAAAGAACGGGAACCAGACACTCGCCCCTTATGGGTCGCTTACAACGATTAATCTTGGGATGGAAACCAATATTGCGTATATCTTTGACGATAAAGTACAATACGGTCAGACCATCGGGTCAATCGGAAATGCAAATCTGGGATGGGAGTCTACCGAATCAGTCAATTTCGGTTTTGATCTCGATCTGTTCGATAACAGGATCCACATGGAACTGGACTCCTATTACTCCAAGACTACCGATCAGATATTCTCGCGCAGGATTCCCATTATGGGAGCCGGGAAGACCGCCCAGGTAACTACGATGGGAAGAATAGACAATCACGGTACGGAGATTACGCTGAATACGGTCAATGTAAAGAACCGCAAATTCAGATGGGAGACCTCGACAAACTTTGCATTGAACAGGAACATTCTTAAAGATTTAGGATATACAGATACCGACGATATTCCCAATAACCGTTTTCTGGGCAAGTCTCTCGGAGCCATCTACGGCTACAAATGGATAGGTATTGTTCAGGATAGCGACACCGAATACATGAATGCGAACGGAGCCTCACCCGGCGATGCCATGTATGCGAACGTGGACGGCAGTGCTGACGGACGCATTACTTCAGACGACAGGACAATTCTTGGATACTCCAAAGACAATTTCCGGATTGGGATGCAAAACACCATTACTTATGGAAGATGGCAATTGTATTTTATGCTGCACGGTATTTTCAGCGGAAGTGGTTTCGGTTATGCCGACAATACACTTGCATACCTTTCTTGGAACAACAAGGGACCGGTAGCCCTCGACCATCCTTTCTGGACAGCTGAAAACAAAAGCAACACATACCCTGCACCCAGATTTTACGATGCAAAATTCATGGTGCTCGACAAATACGGATATGTGCGTCTCCAAGATGTCGTTCTGTCGTACACTTTCGACCACAATCTCCTTTCACGCTGGAGGATGGCATCACTGAAGATATTTCTTTCCGGCAAGAATCTGGCTTTCATCGCTCCTGGCTGGCACACCAGTGATCCGGAAGTAAGGAGTTTCGAAAAAGCACAACTCCCCAGAGTTTTCTCCGCCGGGATTAACGTTTCTTTTTAAATATGCCCGACATGAAAAAGAACTTATTAATCGTAACAGCCGTCATCACAAACCTGCTTTGCGCCTGCAGCAGTGATGAAGCTTTCCTTGCTGAAAAGCCTAAAACGAGATACACTATAGAATCCGCATTTGTCCAAAGCAGCCAGGTCGATGCGACGCTCGCATCCGCATACAGATATACCTGTCTCATGTTCGGATGGGCATACCCGAACCGGCCGGCGGCATTGCTCGGCGGTATCGGGTCCGATTGTTATGATGCCCTCAATGAGATTTGCGGATGGGGGCAGAACGGGCAATCCCATTTTGAGCGATGGTCCACAGACGATCTGACCACGGAAAGGACATGGGACATCCTTTATCAAACCATCTCTTTCGCCAACCTCACGTTGAGGGGTGCTGAGATGGTAAAATGGAACAGCAATGCCGAGAAGGAAGCAGCTACCGCACAGGCTCATCTGATCAAGGGCTTTGCATATCTGCGGCTTGGCGAATGCTGGGGAGGAGTACCTCTGGTTACAGAAATAATAGATGTAGTCAAGGACGATTATGTCAGGGCCACCCGCGAAGAGATATACAATTATGCCATAAAAGAACTCAAACTCGCCGAAGCACAGATTTCGGAGTACCCGGCACAGGACGGACGCCCCGGCAAAGGGGTATGCCGCCATTATCTCGCAGAAGCATATCTGGCGCTTGGTGTTGAGACCGGTGACGACTCTTGCTATGCGACGGCAGTGGAGTATGCAACCAGAACAATTGACGCACACCCGATTATGACTTCCAGATTCGGCGTACGTGCGGATCCCTCGAACACAGGAAGCAATAATGGCGTGCCTAATTACAAACCGGACGGAGACGTGTACTACGACCTTTTCCAAATCGGGAACTATGACTACAGCACCGGTAACACAGAGGCACTTTGGGTAATGCAGGCCATGGATTACGACACATTCCAAAGCACCGGTCTCACCGAGGACCATCTGTATGACAACACCCTCCCTTACACATGCCATGCATGGTCCTGCGGTCCCGTATTCCGCGACATCAAATGGAAGGAAGAATTGCAGGAGCCAAATGCAAACGCATCTCCTTGGAACGGCGATGTCGACCAGGAAAAATATCCCGGTGGCTATGTCTGCGCATATCTTGGCGGAAGCAGCATCGGGCGCGTAGCCGAAACATTCTACCTTTCCGACGAGATCTGGGCAGGGGCTTGGGAGGATGACATCCGCTACAACGAACTGAATTCTCCGCACCACATTGTTTGCGTGGACCGCGCGCACAGCAGATACGGCACAGTTGTCACGAGGGATGACATAGATCCCATGTTCTATTACAACCTGTACCCGATGCATTCGAAACTCATCATGCAGGATGGCTGGGGATGGCATCCTTCCCAGGAGGCCGAACACATCCGCGAATACGGCAGGGATTGGTATATGGCAAGATCGGCTGAAACATATCTTTTGCGTGCCGAAGCATACCTGAAACTGGGGAAAAAGGATCTCGCAGCCAATGATATCAACGTCATACGTACCAGAGCGAACTGTGCGAAGAAAGTTACCGCCGCAGAGGTGGATATAGACCTCATATTCGACGAAAGAGCCAGGGAACTATGCTACGAGGAGCATCGTTGGCCCCAGCTGCTCCGCCAGGGCAGCAGCAAGAACGGAGGGTCGAACCCTGTCATGCAGCGAAGGATCAAGGAGCACGCCATGTATGTCAAAGACCAGCCCGTGAGTACCGGCGACATCCAATGGACACTCTTCCCTATCCCTCAAGTTTATATTGACATGAATACCGGTGCGGTTCTGGAGCAGAACCCCGGATGGGAGTAATAATTATGAAAGCACGTTTTACTTTTCTGATTGCACTTTTGGTTTTCGCCTCTTGCAGTCACACATCGAAGCCGGATGACCCCGGCAACGGTACCGATCCAACTTCCGGCACCGAAACAGAATTGCGGCCAGGGCTTTGCGGACTTGGCGAGCCGCTGATGTCGACTCACCTGAAGGCCTACAATGCTTCAGGCACATACACGGATATTAATAATTATTCCAATCGCTCTCTGGCCCTGATAGCTGCAATACACCCACGAACCTATCGGATGTGGTTCGACACAGGGACCACTTATGGGGGCTGGAAATGGAATGAAGTGCAGATGACCAAAGAGTCCGACTTCTCCAACTTCGGAGTCGGCATAAAGGCCAGAACCCATCAGATTCTTGGAACCTTAAAGAGCAATGGAGTAGAAGAAATCACCGCAGTGGTGGGGTGCCTTCCGAGAGTGCCTTCAACGGCTGTCAACACCGCCAAGAATTATGTACCGAAGCCCGACACAGACGAGTACAAGACCTTTATGCAATACGTAGAGTGGATGTATAAGGCCCTGGCCAAAGAATACTCCGAAGTCGATGTATGGGAGGTTGGAAACGAAACAAACTACGGAGCCATTAAATACATCGATAACGACAATCTTGACTACAATACGCTTGCAAGGATCATGTCGGATATGTTCTATGCCGCGAGGAAAGGAGTAAAAGCCGGAAACCCCGATGCTAAAACAATCACGTCCGGATTCGCCCCCATCTCAAGCTACAAGCTGGCTGCCGATGAGACCATTGGCACAAAAAGCAAGACCGTTCTTCGCAAATATGGCATAGAAAGTACAGCCGACTTCATGGAGTTGATATATAAGTATATAGAAACCGGCCGTTTTCCTTCATACCTCGAAAACAAATCGACCGATCCTGATGATTATTTCGACGGGGTGACCATTCATGCTTACGACCTTGGATCATCTCTCGTCATTGCAGAATCCAGGCATCCGGACGACTGGTACAACTCCGAGCCTATCAATACAAACGACCCTGATTCTACTGCTTTTACCACATTCCATTGGCTGAAAGCGATTGAGTCAGTCTACGAAGTCATGCAGGAGCACACCGACTCCGAGAAAAGAATCTGGATAACGGAATTTGGTGTAACAACCCACACCAAACACCTTACGCAATCATCGGAGCCTCCAGTGGGACATCCCTATGCAATGAGAATGCAGCTCGGGAGCAGTAACTATGCCTGGTATTATACGACCGATGAATATGAGCGCCAGCATGCCTGGATTGCCGAAGAATACATGAAAGCCCTCAATACGCTTGAATGTGTGCATACCTGCCACTTTTTCCGCCTGCACTCGCCAAATGCGGACACTTCATGGAGTGGTGGTACCACTGCGACAATGTTCGGCATCTTTGCTGAACCTGACGAAACACTTGACAGAGGAATCAAACCAAGACCAATCGCTTACGCCATCCAGAAACTATATAAAGGGGAAGGCGACTTGGAGCAATTTGCAAGTTGGAATTCAATCAAATAAAAATAACACGTTATGAAACTATTGACAAACAAAAGCATTGCATTGCTTTTCGCGGCCACAGTCATGATTGCATGCGGAAAGAACGATGAAACAAAAAAACTTGACACCACTTTCAAACTGGATCCCACGGAAATCTCACTTTCCGCCTTCGGGGGCACTCAAACCGTAATCCTTGGCATTGGGAAAGATATCCAAAGCTGGGACTTTACACAGACTTCGAATGCCTGGTACACTGTCAACAAAAACAGCGACGGCATTTCCTTTACGGTATCTGCCGGAGAAAATGTCGAGACTAAACGTACCGCACAGATTGTATGCGTCGGCAACGTTTCCGATGGAACGACTGTAGAAGCCAGTGTCTCGCTTAGCCAGGATGCTCTTGCCGATGATCCTACGATAGCAGGTGCAACCAGCCTGAATACGGATGGCGTCAGCGCGAACTGCTACATTGTAAGCAAAGCGGGCACTTACAGGTTCATTGGCAACAGAAAAGGGAATGCCGAGAATCTGGATGCCATCCTCAATGCCGGTTTTGTTGAAATTTAAGGCGCACCCATCGAGCCTGCATCTGCGAAGCTGATTTGGCAGGACAGAAAGGGACTCATAAAAAACATTTTCTATATAGGCGGACAGATATTTTTCTCAACTGCAGACACTTTCAC
>R22__coassemble_370_pt1 | contig 31019 bp, 27 predicted proteins | sample R22__metabat2_high_PE_057 | metagenome-assembled genome bin R22 | reverse complement strand
GGGATATCCGGATGCCTCTACTTTTCCGCTTGCGGAGATGGAGGGGCTGACGCGGCAGGTTGTAGAGAAGTATGGAGCGCGTGCGCTGCAATATGGTGGCACACAGGGGGTTACGGAGTTGCGAGAGGCGATTTCCCTTCGCTACGGGGTTCCGGTGGACCACATCCAGATCACCACTTCCAGCCAGCAAGGTATCGACGTCTGCGCCCGTGTGTTCCTGAATCCCGGGGACGTGGTCCTCACCACAAATCCTGCCTATCTCGGCGCGCTCCAGTCGTTCAAGGCGTACAGGGCAAAGGTGGAAGATCTTATGCCTTTGCTGAAAGATGCTACTCGGCGGACCTGTCCACCCACGGACAGGGGCAGGGGGATGGGGCCCGACGTAGACAAGCGGTCATCGGCCGCGCAGGAAACGTTGGGAGGGGCCGTAGTGAGCAAAGCGAACGAAGTTCCGCCGAGTAGCATCTTTCAGCAAGGCCGACCGAAATACATCTACATCGTGCCGGACTTCTGCAATCCGTCGGGAATTACCATGACCCTGGAGGAGAGGCAGGCGCTGGTGGATTTCGCCCGCCGCGAAGACCTGCTAATCGTCGAAGACAGTCCATACCGCGAACTCCGCTACAGCGGCTCCGACATCCCCACGATATACTCCCTGGCGCCCGAACGGACCCTGCATCTGGGCAGTTTCTCCAAGATCTTCGCGCCCGGATTCCGTCTCGGATGGATCATAGCCGAACCTGAACTGCTGGAGCAGATCTTCGTCTGCAAGCAGGCCCTGGACCTTTGCCCGCCGGTATTCGACCAGTATCTGGCCGCCGAGTTCATGGGCAGCGGAGCACTCGACCGCAACCTGGAGCGGAGCATATCGCTTTATCGCGACAAGCGGGACTACATGCTCTCGCTGCTCGAAAAATATATGCCCGCAGGAGTTACCTGGACGCATCCCGACGGCGGCCTGTTCCTGTGGGTGACTTTACCCGAGGGAATTGATACGGTGGCGATGTATGACTCCGCCCTGGCTGCCGGTGTTGCCTACGTGGCCGGATCGTTCTTCTATCCGGACGGCAGTCACCGCAACACCATGCGCCTCAACTTTTCTTATCTGGCGAAGGAGCGGATGGAGGCCGGGGTTCAGCTGCTGGCTTCCGAAATCCGGAAAGCCGCACCGGGCAGCCAAAGTATTGACACACAGCCTGTTGCTGGAAACAAATCGGCAAAAAACAGCGATTTGTTTTCAGGAAGTCATTGATATACAATTAGATAAATGCCCGACGTGAAAATACATAAAATGTCCGGTGCGGGGAATGATTTCGTCGTGATGGACGGCCGCGGGAAGGAGATGGACGAATTCCGCGAGGCGGAGCGCATCCGGGAGTTGTGCAGGGAGTTCCGGACGGATGGGCTGATGATCCTGGATACAGCCCTGACAGACCAGACGGATTTCCGTATGGAATTCTTCAATCCGGACGGAAGCGGCGGGATGATGTGCGGAAACGGCGGGCGCTGCATTGCGGCTTTCGCCGACTGGCTCGGCATAACTCCTTCGGAGCCCGGCCATTACCGCTTCCAGGCGCCCGACGGTCCGCATACTGCGGAAATCCTGTCTCGCCCGGATAGCGGTTGTGGTACAACCGATACAGGTAAGCAATGGACTGTAAGACTGGGGATGATTGATGTAGATGGTATCCGGGAGGTGCTGGGCGGATATTTCCTGAATACGGGAACGAGGCATTTCGTGAAGTTCGTGGAGGATGTGGACGCGATAGATGTGGCTACGGAGGGAAAGGCGCTGCGTTGGAACGAAGCTTTTGCGCCGGAAGGGGCCAATGTGAATTTCGTGCAGCGGATGCAGGACGGCACCCTGAAAATACGCACTTATGAGAAGGGCGTGGAGGGCGAGACGCTTGCCTGCGGTACGGGTATCACCGCCGCCGCATTGGCAGCATGGTTTGCGGGGATATTGTCAGGGGATACGGATGCCGGGCATTCGTACGGGCAATGCCGGGACCGTCGGCCCCTTGTGGGTCACGGCACGGCCCTTTGCCCGTCGCGGTTGGCCCCTGCGGGCATCCGCCTCCAGGCACGCCGCGGAGACATCCTGACCGTCGACTTCATCCCCGACGGACCAGCATCTTTCAGCAGCATCCACCTCACCGGACCAGCGGAACTACTTTAACCCTTTCAACGCCTTGATGCGGTCTTGAATTTTTTTCGCCTCTGCGCGGATTGAATCCTGCCTGTGGCGATAAATCGCTTCGGCTTCCGGCGTCAGATACCAGGATAAATCTTCATACTGCAGGGTAGGATCGTAATGAATGACCTTAGCCAGCATTTTTTCGTATCGTGGAAGATGTGCGTCGGCACGCTCGGTCATCATTGCAAGTACGCTGTAGGTGATATGCCCTTCTTTTATGAAGAAATAGCGCCTGAGTATCGGGAATCTTTCCTGATGCATGGATTCAAGACGGGACTTCGGCATTTTCATACCAATGTTTGCCGTATCACCGGGGAACATGTAACAGAAAGCCGTACGGCCTGCTGGCACTTTATAGGTGTAGACAGTATCCGCCCCGAACATGGAGGCAGGGAGTTCCGAAAGGTATTCTTTATAACGGAAGTCTGCCGGGAAATCCTTTTCGCTGCGCGTCTTCCGTTTTTTTATGCCTCGGAAAACCCACAGAATCTCACGGCGCATCCCGAATTTATTCCCTGTTTTTCGTTCGATTGCAATATTCCTGGGGTTGTAGTAATAGGTATGGTCCATGAGGAATATGCACTCCTCGTTGCGGCTTGCGATGGCAATCTCTGCCCAAAAACAGGGACTCCAGCTACCACCCATCGATTCATTGGGCATCCAGAAACCTCCCCTATCGATATACTCGGCCTTGCACCCGCGCGGGACAGTCACTTTCATACCATAACGGCAGCGGATTGAATCCAGGGTCACTGCGACTTTCTCTTCTCCGGACATCAGATACCTGGGTTTTACAGAGGTACTGTCGGAATGAACCGGTTTATCCACCTTTGAACCGGGACCTCCTCCGATTAATACTTCGCTGCCTTCTCTTTCCGGCTCCGGGTACAGTTCGAATATGGAAGGCGGGGTGGAAAAAGTGAACAGGAGCACCAGTGCCAGCACCGGGAAAGCGAAGGCAAGGGCCCTGCCTGTTCGACGTCTGCGCACGGAGCGTTTAATTCCGGAAACAAGCGTTTTCATTTCAAGCTCGCTGACTTTTGTTGTGTATTGTCTGTGGGCGTCTGCGAGACACTCCATCCAATCTTTATTCATAATTCGTCCTCCTTAAATACTCGGTTATCTTTCTGGCCAGCAGCAATTTGGCATGATGATACTGCGATGCCGAAGTGCCTTCGTCTATCCCAAGCATATTGCCGATTTCCTTATGGGTTTTATTTTCAAAGGCGTGCAGGTTCAACACCGTACGACAACCATCTGGAAGGCTCTGTATCATGGTGTGCAGATCTTCGGGCGGCACTTTCATATAATCCGGGGACGATTCTTCGCTCAAAGAGGGTTCGTCCACACAGTCCAGATTGGACAAACGTCCCTTTTTTCGCAGGATACGCACCGACACCGTCATGGCAATCTTTGCAAGCCAGGCCCGGAAAGACCCTTCGCCGCGGTGACGGAAACGTCCGAAGGAGGTCGCCGCCTGCACGAAAGTGTCCTGTACCGCGTCTGCTACATCGTCGTTATTATCCAGATAACGCCGGCAGATAGTGGTTACGAATGCAATATGTGGTTCAAAGTCCATTCTAATTGATAATAGCGCAAGACTGAGAATCTTTGTATGTAAAGATATCGATTTCTTTGTTAAATTTGTAGAATATGAAAAAGAAACTGATAATCTACATAGGGATAATCATTGGTTTTCTAGTGCTGGCTTACGGTTTCGTGCCGCAGGTGCTGGGGGGCAAAATCATCAACCAGTCGGACATCTCGGGTTACCGTGGCATGGCGGAGGAGATGACCCGGTGGAACAAGGAGCATCCCGACGACAAAACCGCATGGACTGAGTCGATGTTCGGGGGCATGCCCACCACTACCATAGAAGCTTCCACCGAGGGAGACTGGACCTGGCCTCTCTACAAGGGCCTGATGACGGGCAAACGCCCTGCGAACTGGCTATTCGTGTCGATGCTGGGAGGATTCCTGCTGCTGCTCGCGTTCGGAGTGAATCCCCTGATCGCCGCGGGAGGTGCGGTGGCCATCAGCTTCTGCTCGTTCAATTTCCAGATAATCCAGGTAGGCCACAATACCAAGATGCAGGCCATCGCGCTGATGCCCTGGGTGCTGGCGGCGCTGGTGTTCGCCTATAAATCCGCAATAGCGAAGAAACTGCCGCAGGCCCTGCTGGGGGCCGCATTGTTCGGGCTTGCTGTCAGCTTTCAGGTCAAGGCAAACCATCCGCAGATATCCTACTATCTCGCGCTGATCATCGCTTTCTATGTGATTACCGTGTTCGTATGGCTGCTGTCCGACAGGGAGCGCCGCGCGGCGGTAGGGAGATTCTTCGCGATTTCCGCGCTTCTCCTGGTGCTGGGCCTTGCGGGGATAGGGACTAACGCGTCCAAGCTGCTCCCTACCTTCGAATACACTCCCTACTCCATGCGCGGAGGGTCTACCTCGGGAGAAACCAAGGGCCTGGACCTCGACTACGCCACGGCATGGAGTTACGGTTGGGAGGAACTCCCCAACCTGATGATACCCAACTTCAACGGAGGATCGTCGGCAGGCGCGCTGGGTCCCGAAAGCGAGACCTACAAACTGCTGAAGCGCGCCGGGCAGCCCGGTCTCAAGCAGATCAGCAAGCAGCTTCCGCTCTACTGGGGTCCCCAGCCCTTCACCGCAGGCCCCATGTTCATCGGCGGCATCTCCATCTTCCTCTTCCTTCTCGGACTCCTCTGCCTGAAAGGCAAGGAACGCTGGTGGCTGCTCGCGGTTTCGCTGTTCGCGGTCTTCCTCGCTCTCGGGCATCATTTCATGTGGTTTACCAAGCTGTGCTACAACTACCTGCCACTCTACAACAAGTTCCGGACGGTGTCCATGGCCCTGTGCGTGCTGCAGGTGACCGTGCCGCTGCTGGGCTTCATCTTCCTCGACAGGCTCGTGCGCGGTGAAATTCCCGCCGAAGAAGTGCGGAAGAAGGGCCTGCTCGCCTTCGCTCTTACCGGCGGAGTCTGCCTGCTGTTCTGGCTCTTCCCCGGGCTTGCGGGCAGCTTCAGCGGCGCTTCCGACGCCGGCATGCAGGGGGCGCTGGTGGATGCGCTGGTGGCGGACCGCATCACCCTGATGCGCAACGACGCCCTGCTGTCGTTCATCATGATAATGGCCTGCGCCGGCCTGCTCATCTGGGCGACCCGCAGCGAAAACAAGAGCCGCAGGGTCACATCCGCACTCTGCGTCTGCGCCCTGGTGCTGGTGAACATGTTTGCCGTAGGCAAGAGATATCTGAATGCCGACGACTTCGTCACTCCGAAGAACTTCATGTCGCAGTTCGACCAGAGGCCCGCGGACAAGGCCATCCTGGCGGACACCGACCCTTCGTACAGGGTGCTGGATCTCACCGTGAACGTGTTCAACGACTCGCATCCTTCGTTCTGGCACAAGAACATAGGCGGATACTCCCCGGCCAAACTGCAGATATACCAGGAATACATCGAGAACCATCTGCAAGGGGAGATCTCCCAGCTGACCAAGGCCCTGCAGGGAGTGAGGAGCGTGCAGGAGGCGGAGGCGGCCCTGTCGGAACTTGAAGGCCTTTCCAAACTCAACTGCCGCTATATCATAGTGGACGGCGGGGCCGCTCCGCTGCGCTATCCCTACGCCCGCGGCAACGCCTGGTTCGAGGGCGCGGACAGCCTTCAGACAGACAATGTGCGCCTTACCAGCTACGCCCCCAACCGTCTCCGCTACGAATACACAGCCTCCGCGGAACGCAAACTGGTGTTCAGCGAGGTCTGGTATCCTGCAGGATGGAAACTGCGGCTGGAAGACGGCAGCGAATTGGAGATGGCCCTCAGCGACGAGGTGCTGCGCAGCGCGGTGGTCCCCGCAGGCACGCATACCCTGGAGATGAGTTTCGAGCCGGCATCCTACGCCCGCGGCGCGGCGATGTCCCGCATCTGCTCCATTCTCCTTATCCTGCTCGCGTTGGGAGCAATATCTGTCATTGTTGTTAAAAAGAGTTGAAATGGAAGTCAGAGCGAAGAAAGCATTAGGCCAGCATTTCCTGGTAGACCAGGGCGCGGCGCAGCGAATAGTCGCCGCCCTGGAACCGGAAGAAAACGCAAGAGAGGTCCTCGAAATCGGTCCCGGAATGGGAGTGCTGACGCAGTATCTTCTTAAGCGCGAGGACATCGACCTCAAGATGGTGGAACTCGACGAGGAATCCGTCAACTACCTGCTGACCCACTTCAACGGCATGCAGGGCAGGCTCTTCCTTGCAGATTACCTCAAGCTGAACGTCGATCATCTTTTCAAGGGCCCTTACCGCATAATCGGCAATTTCCCCTACAACATCTCTTCGCAGATATTCTTCAAGATCATGGAAAGCCGCGACCGCATCCCCGAGGTGGTCTGCATGATTCAGAAGGAGGTCGCAGAGCGCATCGCAGAGGGGCCCGGGAGCAAGACCTACGGCATTCTGAGCGTGCTGCTTCAAGCTTGGTACGACATAGAATATCTGTTCACTGTGGAGCCGGGGGCGTTCGCTCCGCCGCCTAAAGTGCGTTCGGCCGTCATCCGCCTGCGGAGGAACGGTCGTTATGAATTGTTGCCCTCCGCGAAAAGCGAAGGACAGGACCGAGCCCCACAAGGGGATGCCGGCACCTGCATTCCGAAGGCCGGCGCTCCAGTAGACGAACGCCTGTTCAAGTCCGTTGTGAAGACGGCGTTCAACCAGCGGCGGAAGACCCTGCGCAACGCCCTGAAGCCTCTGCTGAATGCGGATGCGCCGGGCTATGCGGAATTCGTCGCCGATCCGGTCTTCGACCTTCGGGCGGAACGCCTGTCGGTGGAGGACTTCATCGACCTGACGGCGAAAATCGCCGGTCACCTAAATGGTTGACAGACTGTCAGTTGCTGAAAACAAATCGGCTGATTTAGCCGATTTGTTTTCAGGAAAGCATTGATACTCAGAAGGATGGCTGCCCGGCAGATTATACGATAGTTTTTGCTATTTTTGTAGATATGAAAGCAATCATCAGCGGATATGGCAAGATGGGCCATATGATAGAGAAGGAGCTTGCTGCGCACGGTATTGAACTGGTGCTGGCGAGCGAGGATATATGCGCGACGCTTCCGGAAGTGGCGAAGGAGTGCGTCTGCATCGATTTCACCACCCCGGCCGCCTTCCGGGCGAACTACAAATTCATCGCCGCCAATTTCAAGGCGGCCGTCATAGGCACTACCGGCTGGAACGACATTCAGGACGAGGTAATCGCCGAATTCGAGAAGCAGGGCACGCCCATGATCTATGCGTCCAACTTCTCGATAGGGGTGAACGCCCTTTTCGCTGCGGTGGAGAAGACCGCGAAGGTGCTGAAGGGCCACGGATACGAGCCGCACATCACGGAAACCCATCACATCCATAAACTCGACGCGCCCAGCGGAACGGCCAAGAGCCTCGGTCAGTTGGTGCAGAAGGAACTCGGCGCAGAGCCGCAAATAGATTCCATACGCGAAGGCGAGGTCCCGGGGATCCACACCGTGGAGTTCAAATCCGGCGTCGACCGCCTCAGTTTCACGCACGAGGCGTTTTCGCGCGAGGGGCTCGCTGAAGGAGCCATCGCCGCCGCCCTTCTCACCGAGGGGCTGAAAGGAGTACACGAATTCAAAGACCTGATATTATGACAGAGTTCAAAGGTTGCGGAACAGCATTGTTCACGCCATTCAAAGACGGGAAACCGGACCTCGGGGCGATGGCCGCCTGTGTCCGCCGTCAGGTAGAATACGGGATAGATTTCCTCGTCCCCCTCGGCACAACGGGAGAGACTCCCACGCTCAGCGATGCCGAGAAACTCGATGTTTTCCATTGCACCCGCGAAAATGCGGGCGGCCTGCCGGTAGTGGTGGGAGTGGGGACCAACAGCGTGAACGGCACGCTCGCGAACATACGTCTGCTGAACGAGGCGGACGCCTTCCTGGTTGTGGCGCCATACTACAACAAGCCGCCCCAGAGGGGGATGTACGAGTATTTCAAGACCATCGCCGGCGAGACCGACAAGCCCGTCATCCTCTATAACGTGCCCGGCCGCACCGGTTCCAACATCGAGGCGGAAACCACTCTCCGGCTGGCGAGCGACGTGCCCAACATCGTGGCCATCAAGGAGGCATCCGGCAAGTTCGAGCAGATAAATGCCATACTCGAAGGGCGCCCCGAGGGCTTCAAGGTGCTGAGCGGAAACGACGAGGACACGCTCGCGCTGATGATAGCCGGGGCGGACGGAGTGGTTTCCGTCGCTTCGAACGTGGTACCCGCGCTGATGGCCGACTTCGTGCATGCCGCGCAGGAAGGCAATTTCGAGAAGGCCTCCGACTTCGACAAGAAACTCGCCGAGCTCTTCAAGAATCTCTTCATAGAGCCCAACCCCATCCCCGGGAAGGCCGCGATGGGCCTGCTTGGCCTGATGGAGAACAGTCTGCGCCTGCCGCTGGTGACCGCCACCGCCGGGACAGAATCGATCATGAAAGAAACACTGAAAAAGCTTTATCTGTTATGAGCGAAATAAGTCTCGAACGATTCAACGAAGTAATGGATGCCCTGGAGAAGGGCGAAGTGCGCGTGGCCGAAAAGGTGGACGGCGTCTGGAAAGTGAATTCCTGGGTGAAGGAGGTGATCCTCGCCGGATTCAAGCTTGGCAAGATAGTGGAGATGGGGGGAGGCTTCCTGGATAAGGACACCTTCCCGGTGCGGAAGTTCACCCCTGCGGACGGAGTGCGAGTCGTTCCGGGCGGAAGCGCGGTGAGGCGCGGGGCCTACATGGCTCCGGGCAGCATCATCATGCCGCCGGCGTACGTAAACGTGGGCGCTTATGTAGATTCCGGCACCATGGTGGACTCCCACGTGACCATAGGTTCCTGCGCCCAGGTGGGCAAGAACGTGCACGTGTCGGCATCCACCCAGATAGGCGGTGTGCTGGAGCCTGCCGGAGCAACCCCGACAATCATCGAGGACGGAGCGTTCGTAGGAGGCAACTGCGGAATCTACGAGGGGACTATAGTGCAGGAGGGTGCGGTTATCGCAAGCGGTGTGATAATCACCTCGTCGACAGCGATTTACGATGCAGTTAACGGGGAATTTATCCGCCGCAATGACGAGGGACGCATAGTAGTCCCGAAGAACGCCGTGGTAGTGAGCGGCAGCAAGCCCATAGCCAAGGGCCCCGCGGCCGAAGCAGGCGTACATCTCTACTGCCCCGTCATCATCAAATACCGTGACGATAAAACCGCCGGCAGCGTGCAGCTGGAGGAGTTGTTAAGATAGTTCAATCCGATAAATACCATTTTACCACACCCCGCCATCTGCGGGGTGTTCTTGTCTATTTGTGTAAATTGCTCGTAATCGGCGCTTTATATCATAAGTTTTTTCTTAATTATTGTCAATAAGATTTATTTTCACCACATTTTAAGTTTCAAAGGTGTCTGATTTAGCCACAATAAGTATTATTGCATAGAAAGAATATGTTCACAAATTTGTGAATATCTGATTAATTATCTATTTTTGCAGACGTATGAGATATGCTTGTGGTTTTTGATAAGGAATATTTGAAGTCCTTGTACGTAGAAGGGAAATGTGATGACAAGAAGCACTGGTTTCAACCTGAAATCGTTTCAAAATATGTACGCGTCATCAAACTGATGTGCTCCATTAAGGATGTTTCAGGTTTAATGTGCTATAACTCACTCCGCTACGAACGATTGAAAGGGGACAAACAAGGGCTTTCATCGGTTAGGGTGAACAACAAATACAGAATAGAATTTGAAGAATGGTAAGAGGAAGGAGAAACAATTGCAACAATTTGCAATATAACAGAACTATCTAACCATTACGATTGATTATGGCGAAAAAGATTATAAATCCTGATATGGTTGCTAATAATCTGGTTTCTTTTGAACCAGTGCATCCCGGACTGGTTTTACGTGATGAATTGGAAAGCCGGGGCATTTCGCAGCGAAGTCTTGCTGCAAAGATGGATGTGCCTCCAAGCCAGCTGAACGAGATCATCAACGGAAAAAGGAATCTGACAGCAGAATATGCTTTGATGATAGAAGCACTTCTGGGAATACCTGCCGTCCCACTGCTTCGTATGCAGACGGATTATAACCTGCAAAACGCCCGTAGGGATAAGTCATTTATCGAAAAACTCAAGTCTCTGGCATCAATTGCAGCAGCGCTATAACCCGCCGGCAGCGTGCAGCTGGAGGAGTTGCTTCGCTAATAGTGGCGGCTAACTGATTGAACATCAGCTCTTTAACGGGTATGCCCTTCCTTGTAATAAAGGAAGGGCATACCCGTTATTTGCTTGGAAATCATGCTGTTAGCCGCCACTAAGCGAGCTAAGAAGTGTTGCGAGCCGGGCAGTGAAGGCGCGGCGGCTGTAGTTGGATGCCTCTGCTGCGCAACCGGACATGGCTGCCTTGCCGTCCGCGGCGGGCAAAGGGCCCGTCTGTGTCCCACAAGGGGAGCCCAGTACGGGCATTGCCCGGCCGTTACACGCCAAACGCGCGGCAGCCACTTCTCGAATAAACGCAGACGGATCTGCATCCCAATCGAACATTATGCCGGTGCCGGTAGCACGCAGAAGTTCCGCTGCCGCGCTATCGGATGGTCCGATTCCTAAAACTCTTGGCATGGCGGCATCGGATTGCGGAAAAGCAATGCAGGTACCGGGTTCCCCTTGTGGGACACGGACCTGCCCTTTGCTTTTCGCGGAGGGCCCTGCAGCGGCCGCCATGCACTCAAAGATTTTACCGGGATAAACATTAGAGTATTCGGGACCATGCCGCAGCGGAAGCAGTATGATATCCGACTGCCGCAACTCGGCAACGGACTCAGGGTGAGGCAGATAGCCAAGAAGTTTCAGCTGCGCTCCAAGCCCGGCCTCGGTGATTGCCTCGACAATTTCGGGATCCACCTTCCCGGCAAGACGGATTTCCAGCCGCTGCGCAAATTCGGAAGATTCTGAACACAGACCGGCCAAGGCGTTCCATAGTTCCAGAGGATTTCCGTCGGAAGCGAAAAGCCCGGTATGGACGACGCGGAACTTGCCGTCGGTGCGCTCAGGCAAGACTACGGCAAAATCGGATTCATCGTATCCGTTCGTAATGAGATGCACCGGAGTAGAAGTGCGGGCAGCGAAATCCGCCTGCACGCGCGGAGTCACCGAAATGACTGCCGTAGCCTCGTCCAGCACGGACTTCTCCAGCCGGAAATGGCGGCGCCGCACCCACGGCAGCAGGGGCAGATTCTCGAAAAAGAACATCCTTGTCCACGGATCGCGGAAATCAGCCACCCACGGCACTCCGAGACGCCGGTGAAGCCCACGGCCGATAAGATGCACCGACTGCGGCGGGCCCGTGGTAACTATCACGTCCACAGGATGTTCCTTCAGGTACGAGCAAAGGAACTTCACCGACGGGCGCACCCATCCGGCACGCGGATCGGGAACGAAGAGGTTACTGCGTATCCACAGCATCAGCCGTTGTTTCCAGTTCTTTTTCTGGGAATTGATGGGATTCACCCCGGACCCCTTCGCCGAGCCTCGCCCCATCAGCTTGTGATAGATGGCATACGGCTCACGGATATGGCGCTTCAGGACCTCCACCTCATCAGGAATCTCCGCCAGAAGGCTTTCGTCCACAGCAAGTCGCTCGGGATTGGACGGAGTATAAATTACCGGCTGCCATCCCTCTGAGGGCAGGTATTTCGCGAACTTCAGCCAACGCTGCACTCCCGAACCTCCGGTCGGAGGCCAGTAATAAGTTATGACGAGCACCCTACGCATCGAGGCCTATCTCTTCTTTCATCGTCCGGAGCAGGTCGAAGGCCTGCATTGGGGTCATATTGTTGAGGTCGGCGGCTTCGAGGCGCGAGCGCAGAGCCGAAAGTGTAGGGTCGTCCAGTTGGAAGAGATTCAGCTGCACTGAGCCGTCGTCCTGCACTGCTCCCGCGGATGCAACGGCCTTGACGCTGTTCTCCTTGCGTTCGAGGTCCTTCAGCGTACGCTCGGCGCTCTCCACTATCTCGCGCGGCATTCCTGCAAGGCGCGCGACGTGGATACCGAAGCTGTGCGACACCCCGCCCTCGGTCAGTTTCCGCAGGAAAATCACATCCTTCCCCACCTCCTTGACCGCGATGTGGAAGTTCTTCACGCGCGGGTAGATCTCTTCGAGGTCGTTGAGCTCGTGGTAGTGCGTTGCGAAGAGTGTCTTGGCCCCCTTGCCGAATTTATGGATGTACTCCACCAGGGCGCGGGCGATGCTCATGCCGTCGTAGGTGGAGGTGCCGCGCCCGATCTCGTCGAGCAGCACCAGCGAACGGGCGGACAGGTTGTGCATGATCATCGAAGTCTCGAGCATCTCCACCATGAAGGTGGATTCGCCGCGGGAGATGTTGTCGGTGGCGCCGACGCGGGTGAAAATCTTGTCGAAATACCCCATGCGCACCGATTCGGCGGGCACGAACGATCCCACCTGTGCCATCAGCACAATCAGGGCCGTCTGCCGCAGCAGGGCGGACTTGCCTGCCATGTTCGGGCCGGTCAGGATCATTATCTGGGTGGCGGACGAGTCGAGATGCACGTCGTTCGGCACATATTCCTCGCCCGGGGCCATCAGGGTTTCGATGACGGGATGGCGGCCGGCCTTTATGTCGAGGACGCTGCCGGAGTCGACCTCCGGACGGCAGTATCTGCGCTCTATGGCCTGCACGGCGAATCCGGAGAGCACGTCGAGCTGGGAGACGACGTCGCAGTTGGCCTTGATGTCGCGTATGCTCTTCTGCACCTCGGCCACCAGGGCGGCGTAGAGGCGGCTTTCGAGCTCGTAGATGTTGCCCTCGGCATTCAGGATCTTCTGCTCATACTCCTTGAGTTCCTCCGTTATGTAGCGTTCGGCCCCGACCAAAGTCTGCTTGCGCACCCACTCGGGAGGCACCTGGTCCTTGAAGGTGTTGCGCACCTCCAGGTAGTAGCCGAAAACGTTGTTGTATCCTATCTTCAGGGAAGAAATCCCCGTGCGCTCCACCTCGCGGGCCTGCATCTGCAGCAGATAATCCTTGCCGCCGGTGGACAGTTCGCGGTATTCGTCCAGGGTCTTGTCCACTCCGGGGGCGATGACGGGGCCCTTGCCTATCTGCGCGGCTGGATCTTCCGCCATTGTAGTCTCGATGCTGGCAAGCAGCCTGCCGCAGTTCTTCATCCCCCTGATCAGCTTGTCCAGGGCTTCGACGCCGGTGTCGGTGCAGAGGGCCTTGATGGGTTCCATCTGCCTCAGGGACCTTCGCAGCTGCATCATCTCGCGTGGCAGGATCTTGCCGGTTGCCGCACGTGCGAGGATGCGCTCGAGGTCGCCCACGTCGCCGATCAGACGGCGGATTTCATCGAGAGGGCCGTCGTTGTCGTAGAAGAACTGCACCACATCGTAGCGGGCGTTCAGCGCGTTGCGGTCCATTATCGGCATCGACAGCCAGGACCTCAGCAGGCGCGCGCCCATGGGGGAGGAACAGCGGTCGATCACGTCCACCAAGCTGGTGCCCTCCTTGCCCGCGTTCGAGGCGAATATCTCCAGATTCCGTATAGTGAAACGGTCCATCCACACGAACTTGCCTTCGTCGATGCGGGAGATACTGCAGATGTTCTGCAGGCCGCTGTGATGCGTCTGTTCGAGGTAGTAGATGAGGGCTCCGGCAGAGCAGAGGGCAAGGGGGAAGTTCTCCACCCCGAACCCCTTCAGGGAGTCTACCCGAAGCTGGCTGCGGAGCTTTTCCGCCGCAGAATCATATACGAACGCCCATTCTTCCAGGGGGGTGATATAGTAGTCGCCATAGCGCTCACGGGCAGCCTTGAGGCAGTCGCGCTGGACAACCAGTTCCTTGGGAGAGAATGAAGCGAGCAGCGTTGCGATGTAATCGGAAGATCCCTGCGCCACGCGGAAGGTTCCCGTGGATGCGTCCAGGAAGGCGGCACCGACCTCGGCGTTGTCGAAGGCAAGCCCGCAGAGCCAGTTGTGCTCCTTCTGCTCGAGCATCCCTTCGCCAAAAGCTATACCCGGGGTAAGTATCTCTGTCACACCGCGTTTGACCAGTTTCGCCTGGGCGAGCTTGGGGTCTTCCAGCTGGTCGCATATGGCCACTTTGTAGCCGGCACGCACGAGTTTGGGGAGATACTGCGCAAGGGCGTGATGGGGGATGCCCGCCATCGGGGTATCGCCCTTTTCGCCGTTGGACTTTCGCGTGAGCACTATCCCCAGCACCTTGCTGGTGATGAGAGCGTCGTCGCTGTAGGATTCATAGAAATCCCCTACGCGGAAGAGCAGCACCGCATCCGGGTTCTGCGCCTTCACGCTGAAATACTGCTTGAGCAGCGGGGTATCTTCCTTGGGTTTTGCCATATCAAGGCAAAGATAAGAAATTTACAGCAGATTCGTTACGGCGATGGCGACTATCATCACGGGGGCGGCGTAGCGGATGAGCATGTAAACAAAGCGGTAGCGCACATAGTGCAGCACCCTCTCGCGGGGCATCTTCCAGCCCACGATAAGGGCGAAGGTCAGGGCTCCGATCATCATAAGCACATTAGAGGAGATGAAGTCGCAGGTGCTGAACACGCGGGGGGCCACCGCGCAGGCGCTTCCGAGCAGGGCCGCAGCCCCGAACACGGCAAGCACAGCATGCGCGCGGCGCATCCCTTTCTGGTCGACGAGCCAGGCCACCACCACCTCCAGCATCGAGATCGAGGAGCTCAGGGCGGCTATCAGGATTGCAAGGAAGAATATTACCGGCAGCACCACTCCCATCCGGGAGAAGATGACAGGAAGGGTTTCGAATACCAGCGAAGGGCCGGCGGCGGGTTCTATCCCGGCAGCGAACACGGCAGGCATGATGGCGAACCCGGCGATCAGGGCGAAGACGGTGTCGAAGAAAGCGGTCCAGCCCCCTGCGCTCAGCAGATTCTCGTCTTCGCGCATATATGAAGAATAGGTAAGGATGGTGCCGACGCCCAGTGACAGGCTGAAGAAAGACTGGCCGAGCGCGGCGGCTACGGCAGGCCCGTCGATCTTGCTGAAATCGGGTTTCACAAGATACTCCACCCCCTTTTCCGCACCCGGCAGGCGCAGGGATTCGACCGCGATCAGCACGACCATCAGGAAGAGGACGGGGATGGATATCTTCGAAAAACGGCCTATGCCTTTGTCGACTCCGGCTCCCACTATCATCGCCGTCAGGCCGAGGAACACCAGCATGCAGCTGACGCTCTCTACCGGGGAACTCCCCATGGAGTTGAACACCGCCTTGGCTTCTTCGAGCCCGAGTCCGCGGAAGCTGCCGGCGAAGGAACGGATCAGGTAGTCGAAACTCCATCCTCCCACCACGCTGTAGAACGACAGGATGATGAATGACGCCAGGATGGCCACATAACCCACTTTTCTGCTTTTCGGGGCGAGGCTTTCCAGGGCTCCGAAGGTGTCTTTGCGGGTAGCCTTTCCGATGATGGACTCCGCAAAGAAAATGGGAAGGCTCACCAGAAGGCAGCAGGCGATATAGATGATGATGAAGGCTGCGCCGCCGTGCTCGCCGACCATGTATGGGAAACGCCAGATATTGCCCAGGCCCACGGCGGACCCGGCCATCGCCATTATGGCGGCGAAGCGGCTGCTGAAATTTCCCCTACCTTGCGACATTCAGATCTTCCAGCAGAGATTTCACCCGTCTGGGTACAAAGCGGGAACTTACAGGATCGGCCTCTTCCGGGCAGGATCTCTTGAAATATACGATGCGGCCCGTCCTGGTGTCGGCGACCAACAGATATATCCTTGAATCGTAGCGTTTCATTTCTTCGTCGACGAACACCGGCAGTTTCTCCCACACGAATCCTTCCGAATAGGTGAGAAGCGCATACCGGCTTGAATAGGTGGAGAGGAAGGCGTGCAGGGCCGACGGGAGGCGGGTGCTTTCCAGTTTACGGGGATCTATCGTGGCAAGTGATTCATAATCGCGGTCCAGCACCTCCTGATTGCTGCGCCCCACAACGGTAATCACCTTGTTGAAAGGCAGACCGGCAGTCTCGATGGTGGTTCCTATCAGCAGTTCGGAGACCGCCGACAGACTGTCCGAATAATGGAAATATCCGTCTTTCCCCAGCACATCCACCCTGCTGTAAGGTGCTACAATGGTGATTTCGTTGATGATGGGGGCCGTTTCAGCCGCCTGCCTTGGAGCCGAGCAGGCGCATGTCAGGATGGCGAGGGCGACAAGAATCCTATTTCTTTTCATAGACGACGAATTCGAATTCGTATCCTGTTTCAGGATCGACATGGGTTTCAGAAACGCTTACCTTCTTCCAGATCTCCGGGTCTATCACAGGGAAAAAGGCGTCTGCATCCTTCACCTCGGTATGTACGTGGGTAATGTAGAGACGGTCCATTTCCGGCATCGCCGCCCTGTAGACAGAGGCGCCTCCCATAATGAAGCACTTGTCCTTGCCCGTGGCCTCGGCCTCCCTGTAGGCCTCCTCGAAAGAGTAGACGCAGCTGACCTCCGGGATAGGTTCTCCCCCCAGGTTGAGCACTATGTTCCTGCGGCCTTTCAGCGGACGGAAAGGAAGGGAGAAATAGGTCGTACGGCCCATTATGACGGGATATCCGCGAGTGACGGACTTGAAATACTGAAGGTCTTCGGAGATATGCCATGGGAGTTCACCCTTGACACCTATTCCGTAATTGTCGGCAATTGCGACGATGAGACATTTGAGCATAAGCGATGCGTTTTGATTTTCAAAGATAATTATATTTTGCGGGATTATTGTTATCTTTGAGGATACAACCAATCATTGTTTTTTATGGCAAAGATCAGCAAAGAACTCTGGGGCAAGGCCCAAGGCAAGGAAATCTATAAATACAAGATGGTGAACGATTCCGGCGCATACGTGGTGCTGGGCAGCGTGGGAGCGGCGATCGTGGAGATCCATGTTCCGGACCGCGACGGGAAACTTGGCGACGTGGTGATCGGATATCCCGTACCCGAGAGTTATTTCGCCGACGGCCCCTGCTCGGGAAAAGTGCCGGGGCGCTATGCCAACCGAATCGCAAAAGGTCATCTGGAAATCGACGGGAAGGTATACGAGCTCCCCGTCAACAACGGGCCCAACCATCTGCACGGAGGCCCCGAGGGATTCCAGAACCAGGTATGGGACAGCCGCATCGACGGCGACGCCGTGGAGTTCATGTATTTCTCTCCCGACGGCGAGATGGGCTATCCCGGAAATCTGAAAGTGACTGCACGCTACGTGTGGACGGATGCGAACGAGCTGGAGCTCACCTTCGCTGCACAGACGGATGCCGACACGGTGGTGAATCTCACGAATCATGTGTATTTCAACCTCGACGGAGAAGGCTCCGGCAGCATAGAGAAACACGTCCTTAAACTGAACGCATCCGAGTATCTCCCAACGGACGACACGCTGATTCCGGTGGGAGAATCGCAGCCCGTGGCAGGCACTCCGATGGATTTCGTTACGGAGAAGGAGATAGGCCGCGACCTGCATGCGGACTTCCCGGCAATCAACTACGGCAAGGGCTTCGACGCCTGCTGGGTGATTGACGGGCGCATCGACGGGCAGCTCGCCGAATGCGCGGAACTGTCTTCTCCCGCCAGCGGACGAATTCTCAAGGTATACACCACCCAGCCCGGAGTGCAGGTTTATACCGGCAACTGGCTGAACGGATGCCCCGAAGGCAAGAACGGCCATGTCTATCACGACTATGACGCCGTGGCCATCGAGTGCCAGCACTTCCCCGACAGTCCCAACAAGGCGGACTATCCTTCCACCCTGCTGAAGCCGGGCGAGACTTTTGAACAGGCGATAATCTGGGCTTTTGGAACACTATGAAACAGTATCTGGACTTGTTGCGGCATATCCGCGAGAACGGCGTAATCAAACACGACCGCACCGGCGTAGGGACGCAGAGCGTCTTCGGATATCAAATGCGCTTCGACCTTTCGGAGGGCTTCCCCCTGCTCACCACCAAGAAGGTGCATCTCAAATCCATTATCTATGAGCTTCTGTGGTTCATTTCCGGGGACACGAACGTGAAGTATCTGCAAGACCACAAGGTGACCATCTGGGATGAATGGGCCGATGAGAACGGCGACCTGGGCCCGGTCTACGGACACCAGTGGCGCAGCTGGCCGGCTCCGGACGGACGCAGCATAGACCAACTTTCGCAGGTGATTGAAACGATCAAGAACAATCCCGATTCGCGCCGCATGCTGGTGTGCGCCTGGAATCCGGGCGAAGTGGACAAGATGGCCCTGCCTCCCTGTCACTGTCTCTTCCAGTTCTATGTAGCCGACGGCAAACTGAGCTGCCAGCTCTATCAGCGCAGCGCGGACACCTTCCTCGGCGTGCCGTTCAACATCGCGTCCTACGCTCTTCTTACTATGATGATAGCGCAGTGCTGCGGACTCAAGCCCGGAGAATTCATCCACACCACCGGAGACACGCACATCTACCTCAACCATTTCGACCAGGTGGCCGAGCAGCTCAGCCGCGAACCCAGGCCCCTGCCGAAGATGCTGCTGAACCCGGACGTAAAGAGCGTCTTCGACTTCAAGTACGAAGACTTCACCCTGGTGGACTACGACCCCTGGCCGGCAATCAAAGCCCCGGTGGCGGTATAGCGGGCTCCTTGAACACTCTTTAAGCACCCCTTCCAGTACATTTGTTCCCAAAAACCCTTGATTTTGGGAACAAACCTTTGTATTTCCGGTGTTTGTTCCGAGAATTGGCCGGTTTCGGGAACAAACTTGTAGTTTCGTGGCATTTGTTCCGAAAAACGGCCAAAGTCGGGAACTAAATTGCAATTAATCAGGATAATCTTTATATTTGCATTGGCCTGAAACAGGCTAGACATAACTGATGAAAGTGTTTTCGCTTTTATCCTTGCCGGAAATCTGGTAAATTTCAATTGCTCAAGGATAGGCAGATACCATTCATCACCTTGTATGACTCGTCGTGCATAATAGCACCAGTTCATACGGGTGTGGGGTATTGTTTATTTGAGCAAGGTTTACCAGAACCTCCGGCAGATAAACGAAAAATGCCCCGCACTTTCTTTTTTTATTATCCGGGTCCGGGGCTCCTGGTTATTCGGTATCAAAACTATGTTGTCTAATCCAAATTGGCCTTCCAAAACAGGGAACCCTTCTGGAAAAGGGCGTGGTAACAATCCCGCAAAGAAGAAAATTATCTCAATTATTTGTTGGCTTCTTTTGCTTTTCCCGGTATCCATATATGCACAAAACAAAACCTATAGTTTTATAGGTCTTCAAATAACTTACCCTTCTGGATGTACAATTCATGGCTTGGAGAAAGAATCAAGTATTATTACAGGTGATGTCTGCTCTTTTATTTTAAGCGCAGTGTTCTCGGACGGCTCGGAAGAGAGGATGAAAGTCTCTGCTTGTCATCTTTCTACATCAGCCCTTGGTCTAGCCATTTTGGGGCTAGATATCAATGATTTAACTAAAGAACAAATCCTTCTTTGGGATGTTCTCATTAATTACTCCAATTTTGATGGACCACTTTATTCCCATTTGACAGAGGCGAACAACGAGGGGGTTGGAGAAAACTACGCTTTCATGGATTTTTCTGGCAGGTACTACCAAGAAACCAGGATAACGGAAAAGTTATACTACAAGCCTTTCAAGGGTCGTGTTTACTCAAGAATAATTGGAGATTATCTGGTTTCTTTTGTGATGCAGGTCCCTGACACCAATAATTTCAACACATTACAAAAGATTGCAAACAGTCTATCGTATTCTTATTAACCCCTTATCGTTCGGTCACTGGATGTGACAGATACTTGCCCGTTTGTTCCGAAAAACGTTTGTTTTTGGGAACAAACGTGTTGGTTTCGGATATTTGTTCCGAAAAACGGCCTTTTTTCGGAACAAATTAAAATATTATTGACAAGGTCCGTGGTTTTTACTATCTTCGCTGAACGCTGCCATTGGTGCGGTGGATTTGATTGTTGGATTATTAAATGGCAGTGATATGCAAGTTTCTTCTTCCGGACTTCTGTCCCCCTCCCAGCAGGAACAATCCTGTGAATTGACTTTTTTGAACGGCGGCCCTTTCTGGCACATCTGCACAGACGGGCAGTCTATGGAAATTATTTGTGAAACGATCGAAGATTATAAGTTCGCGGTGACGGTAATTGCAATCGCCGCCGCACTTACCGGGGTGAGGATCCTGACTTTTCAGGTAATGAGCAACCATATTCACGTGATTGTGGAGGGGTTGGAGACGATGTGCCGGGACTTCTTCTCGGAAATAAAGAGGAGACTGCGTCGCTACAGGAACAGCGACGGCCGTTTCACAAGTTTCGAAAAGTTCGAGGCATCATATATTCCAATAGACAATTTGCGGAGTATGCGATACGAAATAGCATATACAAACAGGAATGGCTATTTGGCGAACCCGGCGTTCACCCCGTTTTCTTATCCGTGGGGCGGCGGATATCTGTACTTCAATCCACAGGCGTACACCACTGATGCCCGCCCTTGGGGTGATTTGACAAGGGATGAAAAGTTGAAACTTTGCAAAAGCCGGGTTCCGGATCTGCCGGACGGATATATGATCAAGGACGGCCTGATTCTTCCGCAGAGCTTTTGTGCAATCAAATACGGCGAAAGTCTTTTCCGTGATGCACACCAGTATTTTTCCATCGTCTCCAAAAACTATGAGGCCTACTCGGAGATTGCCAAAAGGTTGGGGGATACTGTGTTTCTGACTGACGATGAGATGTTTGCGGCCTTATCCTTGTTGGCCAAAAAGAAGTACGGTGACGGCAGGGTTACCCTTCTCCCCAATAATTCAAAAATAGAATTGGCAAAAGCCCTGCGGAGCGACTATAATGCATCGCAAGGGCAGATTCAAAGGATGCTTCGCTTGGACAGGGGGATTGTTTCCGAATTGTTCGGCCGCCAAACTTGATTGACGCGTTTCCGTTTGTTCCGGGAAATGCCGGTTTTTGGGAACAAACGTCTGCGATTCTGGGGTTTGTTCCGAAAAATGCCGGTTTTTGGGAACAAATGTTCGGGTTTCGGGTATTTGTTCCGAAAAATGCTGGTTTTCAGGAACAAACGTGCGGGTTTCGAGTATTTGTTCCGGGAAATGCACAATTTTCGGAACAAACCAGCAGAGGGCGGGGAGTTCGATGCAGCCGAGGGCGCAGATTTTGCATCAATAAGCAAGGATTCGCAAAGTTGCGATTTTGACATATATGAAATTGAGGATTCTGGGGGCCGCACTGGCCTTTGTAATACTACTATCGGGAACGGGAGCAGCAGCACAGACCGGAGCGCATGCGCAGTCCGGCCGGGCGACCGTCAGCGGATATATTACTGATGCCAAAACCGGGGAGACGCTGATCTCCGCCGGTGTAGTGGCACGCGAACCGGCAAAAAGTACGAGCCAGGCCGGCGAGGGCAAGGTAGGTGCGGGCCTGGCGGGCACGGAAAGCGGCATTACCGGAGCGGTGACCAATCCTTACGGATTCTACACCCTCACGCTCGGGAAGGGCAGGCACGAACTCACATTCTCCTATATGGGATACTCCGACCAGTCTCTCACGGTCGATCTCCAGAAGGATACCACCATAAACATCACTCTCAATCCCGACCTGCAGCTCAGCAGCGCCACCGTGGTGGCCACCAAGGACGCAGGCATTCTCTCCACCAAGATGAGCGCGATCGAGGTGCCCGTGACAGTGATCCAGCAGACTCCCACTCTCTTCGGAGAGGCGGACGTGCTGAAGACCATACAGCTGATGCCGGGCGTGCAGGCCGGAATGGAAGGATTCTCCGGCATTTATGTGCGCGGCGGCGGACCTGAGGAGAACCTGCTTCTTCTCGACGGAATCTCCCTCTACAACGCCGAACACCTGCTGGGCATCTTCAGCATCTTCCAGCCGGAGGCCGTCAAGAAGGTCACCCTCTACAAGGGCTCCTTCCCCGCCAGGTACGGCGGCCGCATCTCCTCCATCATCGACATCCGCACCAACGACGGCAACATGAAGGAGACGCACGGCACGGTGAGCGTGGGAGCCATCAGCGACCGCCTGCACCTCGAAGGACCCATCATCAAGGACAAACTGGCCTATTCCATCAGCGGACGCGGCATGCACACGGTGTTCTTCACCCCTATCCTAGAAGCGAAGGGCCTGCACGGGAACTACTTCTTCTACGACCTCAACGGCAAACTCTCCTGGCGCATCTCCGACAGTGACCGCCTCTATCTCAACGCCTACAACGGCCGCGACATCTTCTACTACAGAGACAAGAGTTCCGGCCACGGCACGGCCTACTACGGCGATGAGGCCCGCGACCATTCCTATTCCGAGTCCGACGACATAGGCATTCGCTGGGGGAACACCCTCGCCGCACTCCGCTGGAACCACGTTTTCAACAGCAAGCTCTTCTCGAACACCACCGTCGCCTACACCCGCTACAAGATGAAGGTGGGCTTCGACATGGAGAACGTGGACGTGTACGACGGAGTGAAGAGCAGGGACATCTACACCATCGACTACCACTCCGGAATGAGGGACCTGACGGCCAAGATAGACTTCGACTACACCCCTTCCCCCAGGCATCTGGTGAAATTCGGCGCGGAGTACGTGAACCATACTTTCATCCCGGAAACGCTGGGAGGATATGTATTTGAAAGCGATGAGTCCGACGTTCAGATCGACACAAGCTTCACCGCCAGCGGCAACTCCATCCTCCACGGACACGAGATGTCGGTTTATGCGGAAGACGATATCAGCGTCGGAGACCGGCTCACCCTGAATCCCGGCCTGCACGCCGCCCTGTTCTACACCATGGGCAAGCCCTACTGGTCGCTGGAGCCGAGGATGAGCGCAAAGTACAACTTCTCGCACGACTGGTCCGCAAAGGCCTCCTACTCGCGCATGGCCCAATACGTGCATCTGCTTTCGCCCGCGAAGATCACCCTGCCCATCGACCTCTGGGTGCCTATCACCGACAAGATCAAGCCCGTCACCTCCGACCAGGTGTCGGTAGGAGCCTACTACAGCGGCATCCCCGGATGGGAGTTCTCGCTGGAAGGATATTACAAGTGGATGCACAACATCCTGGAATACAGCGACGGAACCTCCTTCTTCGGGAATTCCGCGAACTGGCAGAACAATGTGGAGATGGGAGAAGGACTCGCCCGCGGAGTCGAACTCTTCGTAGAGAAGAAAACCGGGGCGACCACCGGCTGGCTGGGCTACACCCTCGCATGGAGCGACCGCGTGTTCCCGGACGGAGTCATCAACGGCGGAGATCCCTTCCCCTACCGCTACGACCGCAGGCACAACCTCTCGCTCGTGGTAAACCACAAATTCAGCGAGAAACTGTCGCTCAGCGCCACCTGGACCTATGCCAGCGGCGGCACCATGACCATCCCCGAGCGCCAGACGCAGGTCTATTATCCCGACGGACGCGTGAGTACGGAGGATTATTCCCCTTCGCGAAACAACTACCGCCTGCCTCCGAGCCACAGGCTGAACCTCAGTCTCAACCATACCAAGCAGAAGAGGCACGGACAGGCAGTGTGGAGTTTCGGAGTATATAACGCCTACAACAACATGAACCCCAACTTCGTGTTCACCGACTACGAAAGTGAATACGACAGCAGCCCGGCACCCGGACAGCCTGCATACCGGAAGAAGATGGAACTCACCAAGATCACCCTCCTGCCCATCATACCTTCCATTTCGTACACCTATAAATTCTAGCGGCCATGAAGAAATTTTTTGTCATAGTGATGAGTGCGGCGCTGTTTACCGCCTGCGACAATCCTCTGGAGTACAAGCCCGAGAACAAGGCGGACGAACTGATAGTGAATGCTTTTTTGGATGCCGGAGAGACCTCGCACCTAGTGCAGATCGCCGTCAGCAGTACCGAATATGTGCGGCCCGTCGAAAAGGCCGAACTGCGCTTCTACGTGAACGGCGAGTTGAAAGCCAGGACTTCGGAGTTCGAGGAGATCGAATGGTACGGCGACACGGCCGGCAAGGGGATGCGATTCGAAGCGTCTTTCAAAGCCGGCGACGTGCTGCGTCTGGAAGTGGATGCGGACGACAGGTTCAGCGCATACAACGAGCAGGTGGTTCCTCCGGCTCCCACGGTTTCAAGCATAGATACAGTGCGGGTATCGGAGACATCGAATGAGGAGTATGGCACTGAGTATCTGCGTTTCGATTTCCGCGTCCGCGATGCCGGACCGGAGGAAGACTACTTCCGGATCAAGATTGATTCTTATGCCGAGGCTGTCTTTTATGACAAGGACGGCAAGGAACTGGAGAGGGGTTCGCTGAAGAGGATGCTGCCTGTGAAAATAGACAACGACCCCATACTGAACGGAGGATACATCAACAGCGGAAGCGATGACTTCGGGCTGGAAATAGGCACCCGCAACACCTACTGCGTCTTCAGCGACATGCAGTTCTCCGGAGTATCGGCAACCTTGCGCCCCATGACGTACGCAAACACTTTCGGAGGCGTTCCGCCCATGCCGGAAGGTACGGAATCGGCAGTCGTGGAGAATTACGCCATAGCAACCATAATGAGCCTCCCGCAAAGATATTTCTACCATATGAAAGCCCTGAACATGCTGCAGGACGGCAGCAATGACCTCGCCCTCGAAGACGTTCAGATTGCCGACAACGTCGAAGGCGGAATCGGCTTCGTGGGAGTGTCCAACTCCGCAGGAAAGGTTTTCAGGATGGGCACAAGGAAAATTGACGGATTCGTCTACTACCAGGACGGCCCCTTCTACGAAGAGTAGGGCCGGCGCCAGGAATGCAAGCTACAGCGCCTGGAGCACCCTTTCCACCGGAGGATCCTTGAGCAGGATGCGCTTGTCGGCATCGAGGAGGTATAGCGAAGGTATGGCTCGGATGCAGTAGAGCACGTCCTCACGGATGATATGGGCTGCGTCGTAGCCGTTCAGCCATTCCTTGGGATAGACGGGCATGTAGTCGCGCCAGGCCTTAAGGTCCTCGTCTATATATACATTGATGACGGCGAGGCGGCCTTCGCCGACCATCCACTGCACCTTGGGGTCGGATTTAAGTTTTTCGATGATTTCCAGGCAGCTGTGGCATCCCGGATTGCTGAAAAAGAGAAGTGTCCGTTCCGCTTTCACCGAATGCATGCGCACCTGCGTACCGTTCCGCAGGGTTATGGCAAAGTCCGGAGCGACGCTGCCCCGCGGGTTCATGGAACACATCCGGGCCTCATACCGGCAGGCCGTGCGCATATCTTCCCCGGTCAGGGGCGAGGAGGCCATCTTCTGAACGAAAGGCAGGTATAGATCCTCGTCGCGCATCGGGGAGTTGGGGTCGTAAAGATAGCGCGCAACCATCTCTGTCATGGCAAGATACACTCTGTCGGCAGTATCCAGGAGCTGCTTTGCCGCGATTCTGTCGAAAAGGGAGGACATGTGCTGCTGCGCCTGTTCCAGAGGCATCCCCTCCAGTACGCCGATATAGTTCGACAGAGCCTGCTCGACCTCTCCCTTGGGAACGCCCAGCACGTGAGCTGAGTCCGTCCTGCCAGGGCCTTCGAAAAAGCCGTCCCAGTAATGCCCGACGCCATAGGCGATACGCTCTTCGTCGTCGGTGTATGCCGAAGGAATGCTTACCTGCGGGAAGGGCCTCTCCGCAAGGACGGCAGGAGCCGCTGCTTTTCTACGTCCTCCGCAGGAGAGAAGCAGCAGAAGCAGGGCGGCTGCAAGAATGACATCGGAACGTTTCATCCGGCTACTCCTCCTTTATGAAATACATGCCCCCTTCCTGGGAGTCCTTGTAGTTGGCCTGATGGATCACGAGATATGCGGCGGATTTCGTCTGCCCGGGAACGTGGGTGTAGGTCTGGCTGCCTCGCGTGAGGCCGGCATCGGAAACCTCTTCGCTGCTGAAATGCATCAGCTCGATGCCTATGACATTGTCTTCGTCGTAGTCGTGGCGCACCGAAACCTTCTGCGTGAAAGGCACGAGGGTCGCGGTGATGCGGCCGTTTTCCAGCTTGAGCGCGAACCTCACCCAGTCATAGTTCGGAGTGCCTATCTGCGTACGCCCGAACTCATAGTAGGCGCTGGACCAGGCCTTGCCTGTGAGTTCCGGGAGGAAGGCCGCATATCCGCCCGCATGGCTGCCGGACACTATCTTCTGCGCCTTGCGGCCGTCGAAGAAGAGGCCGAGAGACGCTCCCCCGTTTTCGTAATCGATGCTTACCCTGGCATCCATCACCAACTCTTCCGCCGTGCCGGCAAGACCGCGTATGCCAATGTTGTTGAGGGTGGCGTCGAGAGGGTCGCCGAAGCGGACCTTGGTAATCTGCGAAGTGCCCGAACTTGTGGAAATATAGTTGCCCAGAAGATGGAAGACCTTGGAATACAGACTCCATTCCCCGCGGAAATCATCTTCCGAGACCTGCACGACCTTCAAGGGAGTTCCGTTCGGAAGAGTCAGATTCTGCACCCTGGGCAGGCCGGTGGAGTTGGCGGTCCATTCGACCTTTCCGGAATCGTAGCTGAGCCAGCCGTCGGAGACAGTTCCGCTGCCGCCGTCTACGGAACGGGATCCGGCATCGTCAGTCACCCATAAGACGTCCTGGTCTTTGATGGTCAACTGCTTGACGAGCGTATTGCTCGCGGCGTCCCAGGAATCGTAGGCAGTCAGCCGGATTTCATAGGAACCGCCTTCAAGCTTGCCAATGGGACGCGTCCACACCTCGCGCATGCCTGAGGTCTGCGGATGACGGTACCAGTCGGACAGGATGCGCCGGGTAGCCGCCACGGCCCCGTCCTTCAAGACTGTGATGACATAATGATGGACGAACTCGTCGTCGGTGCCGGCTGCGAAACGCAGGGAATCGCAGCCCTCGCCGGCCACGAATTCCATCTCCGAGAGTCGCGGTGCGGAATTCCGGGCACCCAGCGCGGCATGGCTGTACTTTTGCAGATGCACCTTGTCCGCACGGGGATATGAGATTTCCCAAGGCTCGCCGATGGTTGCGCCGTGATAATAGTCCATGCGCCAGATGCGGGCGTTGCCGCTGCGGTCGAACTGCAGGAGAAGGCCCTGGGAGAATTCGCCCGCGTCCTTCATCACTGTGGCGCTCTTCATGTCGTCGTACTTGCCGTCCTCGATGGCCATATAGCTGCAGGAGCCGCAGCCCATCGAAGTGAAATCGCCCTGCCAGATGCTGCGGGGATCGTTGAGAGGGAAATGGAGATGCCCTCCGAAAACCACCACCTGCGGATACTTGACCAGCACGGCCGAGAGACCCTTCGTGTACCAGAATTCCCCGAGCAGACTGCCGTAGCAGGTGTTGTATATCATGGGATGGGTGATGACCATCACGTACTTTTCCGGCGCTTTGGCCGTGACAGACGCGAGGGTGGTGTCAAGCCAGTGCACGGCTACAGGATCGTAGGTCATCGGGGAGAACTGCCGCGGGAGAAGGCCGAGTATGTGGGTACTGTCCACCACGCAATGACGGCAGTTGTACCGGACACGCAGGTCGTTGTCGAGGTCGGTGGTGAAATAGCTGTCGTCCATGACATCGCGGAACGGATCGTTGATATCGTGGTTGCCGGGAGTGTATATCAGGGGGATGTCGCCGTGCGGCAGGACCTTCTCGTACAGGTCGATGAAAGTCTTCGCCTGAGAAGTGCTGTTGGTGTTGGCGACGTCTCCCACAAACATGGTGGCGTCGAGCCCGTCCGCATCGCGCTCCGCCGCCTTGGCCTTGAGCTGGTTCAGGGCGTTCGTGAACTTGGCCTCGGAGCCGTAAGCGTTGCCGATGTGGACATCGCTGAATGCTCCAAGCGAGAACACGATGTCAGATTCGTCGAAAACTTCCGTCCTGGTCCATGCGGGAGTATCCGGCTCGTCGGGGGTATCCGGAGTATCGGGCGTGTCGGGTTCGTCCGGTCCGTCGGGTTCATCAGGTTCGTCCGGAACCACTACGACAGGTTTGTCCGGCTCTGGCAGGACTTCCTTTCCGCCGCAGGAAAAAAGCAGCAGCACGGCGGCCGACAGTAAGAAAAACTTTTTCATCTGACGCAAATTTAAGGTTTTATTTCCGGAATGCAACGAAAACAACGGGTTCTTCATCTTGTTAACGCTATGAAATTATGGAGATTGATTCCGGCAATTCTGGCCGCAGCGGCCATACTGCCGGCATGTAATAAAGACGATTACAAGAAAATCGAAGAGAATCCGGACGATTCCGTGAAGATAACCTATTTGGGCAAAGGCTTCGGCAAGACCGGTTACGGCGACATATTCCAGATCGAGACTGCCGACGATTTCCGTTACGACTATACCGTGGTGGACAAGAATCAGATATCGTCGCTGAGCACCTACGTCAATTTCCGCCTCGACAACTTGACGAACTACCTGATCATGCAGAACATCTCCTTTGACGAATACTTTTCCAAAGGCACGGGTTCTTACATCTACGGCATTCTTCCCAAGGGAGATTACAAGATCCTGGTTATGGAAGTGGACGCTTCGGGCAAGTCTACCGGAGTGTGCTATACAAAAAGTTTCTCCGTATCCGACTACATCTCTTACAGTGTTGACGGGCCGCTTTCTCCCCAGTCCGAATGGAAGGCGGAATACCTTGGCCGGTATGAAGATGTGAACGGAAGCGGCAATACCATCTACTGCGATCGCATTTCATCTTCCGGCACCGGCGACGCCTACTATTACCACGTACTGTGCCCCACCGGCAGCATCAAGACGGAAGAAGAACTGCTGGAAGCATTCCGCAACGGAGGCGGTGCGGACGACCTGCAGGGCGGGGACGGCCTGCTCGAATGGTACAAGATGATGGCTCCCAACTACAACTACCAGGCAGGGCTCGACTGGCTTCTGGCGAAAGGCGGGAAAGATGTAGAGAGCGGTTATATGGACTATACCCTGACCGGGGAAGGCACCGGAACATACGATGTGTATACCGTTGAAATGCTCCTGAACGGGCATATCACCGGAAGATACGGAAAGACCACCCTGGAGATCACCGGAACCCCCGACATCAAGGCCCTGGATGCCGTTCAGAATGCCAGCAAGGCACAAATGAGAAAAATGAGGTTGTAATTATAAAAAATTTGCCTACATTTGTATGTATCGCGACTACAACCAATTATAATTATAACTATGGGTAAATTCGTCATCACCGTCAGGAAGAACGGAGAGTTCCAGTTCAACCTCAAGGCCAGCAACGGCCAGGTCATCCTCACCAGCGAGGGCTACAAAGAGAAGAAATCCTGCCTCAACGGCATCGAGTCCGTTCGCAAGAACAGCCAGGATCCCGAGAAGTTCGAGATCAAGGTCGCAAAGAACGGCAAGCCTTTCTTCAACCTCAAAGCTACTAACGGACAGGTCGTCGGCGCCAGCCAGATGTATGCTACCGAACGCACATTGAAACTCGGCATCGCTTCTGTCGCAAAGAACGCTCCCGAGGCTCCCGTGGTGGAAGAAATCTAATTTCCCTTTATCATAAATGAAAAGCGGCCTTCAGGGGCCGCTTTCATTGTTTTTATACAGGCTTTTTACAGCAACTGGGGCAGGAAGGAGGATACGATGAGCACCGCAAGTCCGATGACGAGGATGGTGATGGTCTTGCGGGAGCATCCCTTCCATTCTTTGAGGATAATGCCCCAGACATTGGAGAAGGTGACATTGAGGGCCTGGAGAATGCACCAGCTGAAGGCAAGCAGCACGGGCGCGTCAGTGAGAAAGCCCTTGCCGAGGCTCAGACCGAAGAACTGGCTGTACCATAGAAGTCCGGCGAGGCAGCAGAAGATGATATTGTTACCCCAGAGAGAGCCCTTGGAATAGTCGCTCCATGTCTTGTTCCTGCTGTTCTGGTAGAAGCAGTAGCAGGCATTGGTGAGGAATCCGCCGAATGTTACTAGCAAGGTGGCGGGCAATGTCTTGAATATGGGTTTGGTGGCTTCCCACGCGAGATTCTCGCCGAAGCCAAGGCCTATTGCAAAGCAGGCGCTCATGAATCCGGCGAGCAGGGCCACGAAAATGCCCTTGCCGAAGTTGAAGTCCTTGACGGCATCCTTCGCGCCTTCGCCAGCTTCTTTAGCCTTGCGCGCTCCGGCGGCGCCGATGATGGCAATGCCGATGAGGGTAACAACCACGCCGACAATGACGGGGGAGGTGAGGTCCGAGGTATTACCTGTGAAGACAGGAGTGAGGATGGTGCCGAGGCCGGCGCAGGTTCCCAGGGCAATCGACTGGCCGAGGGCTACACCAAGATAACGCATCGACAGTCCGAAGGTGAGACCTCCTACACCCCAGAGTATGCCGAAAAATATGGTTTTGAGCGATTCGGCAGGATGCGCGGCATACATTGCAAAGAGAGATTCTCCGGAAGGAACTGCAAGCAGGGCCCCAAGAAGCGGGAACAACAGCCAGGCAAAAAGCCCCTGGACTATCCAGTAGCTTTCCCAGCTCCACTGTTTTATCTTGTTGATAGGAACATAGCTCGACGATTGGCAGAATGCGCCGATTGCAATAATGAGCAGACCGATGATTATTTTCATTGTACTTTGGTTTTAGTATTCAAATGTACTAAAAAAATTTTGCGCTTTCAATTTTTCGGCTTATATTTGCAGTCCCAATCGCGGAAATAGCTCAGTTGGTAGAGCGCAACCTTGCCAAGGTTGAGGTCGCGGGT
>R22__coassemble_335_pt1 | contig 33306 bp, 20 predicted proteins | sample R22__metabat2_high_PE_057 | metagenome-assembled genome bin R22 | reverse complement strand
GACAGCCCGGAAGCTATATGGCTTGCTGAATGAGGCTTCGCGGCTTCAGAAAAAGTTCATCCGTGTGAACAAGAATGCACTGAAGGATCCTTCAGTCCCTCTGGGCGGCCATAGTTACATTGGACAAATGAAAAACTTATACGATATATGCAAATGAAAATCCTTATGTTGTCATTGATGCTGCTTGTTTTCTCTTGCAACCCGCAGGAGGAGAAGGGTAGCACCATAGATGATATCCGTCAAGGATTGGAGAATCCCGAAACACCTGGAGAACCCGAAACCCCGGGCGAACCCGGCGATTCTCCTGCAGATTCATTCGTGACGGAGGCTATGATCCAGGCTGCCGAGGCCACGGACCTGATGGTCGAAAAGGCCGCGGCATACAGGGAGGCCTCTATGCTCGAAGGAAAGCGTAACGGGATTTATGTTTATTCCGGAGCAACATTCGATGCATATGTTTCCAAACCGGAGAAACTCGCCGCTCGCATCGCAATGCTCGGCTTCAAGGATGTTTATCTGAGCCCTGGGACAAGCCGCATCTCAAATGCCAGCGATGCTCTCAGGAAGTTCATCGGAGCCTGCAGCGGTTACGGGATAGATGTATATGCGATAGGTTCGGCTGAAAGTTCCCAATATCTTGCCAACGCTGCCAGGGTGACCCAGGATGTCAACCAGATCATAGCATACAACAACAAAGTGTCCTACGGGCAGAAGTTCGCCGGGATTTCGGCTGATATAGAGCCTCACACCATACACGAGAAATTGTCAGCCACATATCCTTACACCTGGGACAGTTCCACCAATTACGGGAAGGGAAAGGACAACGACCAGTTGCTCAAACTGACTCTCGAGCGTCTGGAATCTGCCGGCACGGCCCTGCATTCGGCGGGGCTCAAACTGGGAGAGGCTATTTTCTACAATTACCAGATTTACTTCAATCAAGGTCAGTTGGAATATGGCAGCACCGCCCAGTTCCTGAAGAGTTGCGATTATCTGGTCACAATGGCCTACCTGACAAATAAAGACAGTATCTGGAACAAAAGTGAGCCAGGACTCAAGGCTGCGGGAAAGGCAAATTCTGTGTCGATATGTGTCAAGACAAGAATCAACAATGATTCTGGAAGTTCAATCCAGAGTCTGGGATGGAACAACCTTCTTGAGGTTGCAAAATTCATTAATCAGAAGGGCGCAGGATATGAAAGTTACAGAGGATTCGATATGTTCACTTTCGACGGGATAGAGACAATGTGGGAATGGAAAAATGACAAAAACTAGAATATGAAAAAACTGCTGATTGTATTAATTTGTTTCCTGTTGCCGCTTTGTGCATTGGCTCAAGGCATCAAGGTGAGCGGTAGAGTAACCGAACCGGATGGAAAAGGCGGCAGCCTTCCCATTGCCGGCGTCGTGGTAATGCAGAAAGGTGGTTCCAACGGGACGATGACCGATTCAGATGGGCGCTATTCCATCAGCGTGCCTTCATCATCCGTGCTTTTGTTCTCATCTCTCGGATATGCTGATGTGGAAGAACCGGTGTCTGGCAGGACTGTCGTGAATGTCGAGATGCAAACCGCTTCCGAGCAACTGGAAGAACTGGTATTCATCGGCTATGGAGCGGTTCGCAAAAGCGACCTTGTTACATCGGTCACATCCGTAAAGGCGGAGGATATGAAATTGTTCCCCGCTGCAACGGCTGCTGAGATGCTCCGCGGCCGTGCTGCCGGTGTTACGGTCAAGGCGTCTTCCGGCGAGCCCGGATCCGTGCCTTCCATTACAATCCGTGGAAGCAGGTCCATCTCTGCGAGCAATACTCCCTTGTATGTCATAGATGGCAGTGTCGCAAGCGATACTGAGTTTGCCATGATGAGCGCCGACGACATAGAGTCGGTGGAAATCCTCAAGGATGCTGCATCTCAGGCTATTTACGGCGCCCGAGCAAGCGACGGTGTCATACTTGTTACTACGAAGAGGGGCAAGGAAGGGAAGAGCGTTGTGAGTTACAGCGGATATGCTGGAGTGCAGGTCCTGACTCGTAATTTCAATTTCTACAACGGAGATGAGTGGCTGGCATTGCGTGCCGAGGGCGTTGCCAACGACAAGGGAATTGCCGATTCTCAGACTATCCCTGTGTCGGAGGTCTTGAGTGATCCGATTATGCTGGATGCATACAAGAACGGAGTTTATGTGGATTGGGAAAAACTGATGTTTCATCCGGCTATGTACCATAATCACGAGATAGGTGTGCGCGGCGGCAGCGACAAGACTAAACTCTCCGCCAGCATCGGGTATTATGACCAGGACGGAATTATGGCAGTCAATTCCTCGTATCAGCGTCTCAGTGCCCGTGTGAATATCGACCACAAAGTGCGGAAATGGCTGACTGTCGGCGTGAATTCATCTTTCGGATGGACAAGCAAAGATGTCCCCAACGGTGCCTGGTATACTTTCCTTACAAGAACGCCGCTTGCAAAAGTATACGACGATGACGGCAACTATTCCCCTTATATCAACAGCAAGGGAGACCGCAATCCTCTATACAGTGCACAGCACGATCAGCGGAAGACGATATCCAATAATTACAGGATCAATGCATTTGCAGACGTTACAATTCTTAAGGGGTTGTCCTACAGGTTGAATGCGTCATATTACAACAGGGTGCGCGAAGAGGGCAAGTCAAGGGATTCCTACTATCCGGGCGGCGGATCTACAGCATCGTTATACAGCTATACAACCATAAACAGGCTTCTGGAGAATATTGTGAATTATGCAGTGCCTGTAGGTGGAAAACATCATTTGACATTGACAGGAGTGCAATCATTCGATCAACGCCATAGCAAGGATCTGGGTTATGCTGTTCAGAATCTTCCGGTGGACAAGAACTGGAATTTCCTTGCCAATGGAGAGGCTACGGAACTCGGACGCAGTTACGGAATAAACAATCTCGTATCATTTATGGCCCGGGCTCAGTATAATTATGCTGACAAGTACCTGCTTACGCTAGCTGTCCGCCGAGATGGCTCGTCCCGTTTCGGTGCCGAGCACAAATGGGGTAATTTCCCTTCTGCCGCATTCGCCTGGAGGGCGTCGCAGGAAGAGTTTATGAAAAATGCAGACTGGATCAATTCCCTGAAACTTCGCGCCAGTTACGGAATCGTCGGCAATCAGAACGGCATCGACAATTACACCACGCTGGGACTTGCCAAAGCCTACGCCGGCGAATTCGGAGACACGTACTATCTGGGTTATCTCCCCGGCAATGAACTATCCAACGCCAACTTGAGATGGGAGAAATCAGCCACGGCCAATCTTGGTGTTGATTTCGGATTATTCGACAATCGCCTGAACGGTTCGGTCGAATATTATTCCACACGTACGACAGATCTCCTGGTCGGCAGGTCTGTAAACGCCTCACTGGGATATACTTCAATGCTTGACAATCTTGGAGAGACGCATACCAACGGTTTGGATATAAACCTTAATGCGGATATTCTACGTTCTAAGGACTGGGGATGGACAGTAACAGTGAACTTCAGCAAATTCAACAATGAAATCATAAAGATAGATGATACCGTGGATGAGAACGGCAAGCCGGTGAGCCAGCCTGGAAACAATTGGATAATCGGGGCTCCTATCAATATTTATTATGATTACAAGAAAGAAGGTATATATCAGTACGATGATTTTGACTGTACACTGGACGGCGCAGGGAATCTGATAGTCGGCGCTCTTCTGCCGACTGTTGACAAAGACAAGGACGGCGTGCCGGACTCCGTGCTGGAACGTGACGATGTTGTCCGTCCTGGCAGCGTTAAACTTGCCGATGTAAATGGAGACGGTGTGATCAATATAGATGACAGGGTCGTTTATAAGCGCGATCCGGATTTCACGATGTCTCTTTCTTCTACTTTGCGATGGAAGAATCTGGACCTGTATATGGATTGGTATGCGTCCTATGGCGGATTCGTACGCAATCCTATCCTCTATGACAATGAGTACGGCGGAGACCTGCGCGGTACATTCAATGGGTGCAAGGTTGATTACTGGACGCCGTACAATCCTGTGAATACATTCCCCAGGCCTATGCGTGGAGCGGAAATTCCATATTTGCGTACCTGCGCATATCAGGATGCGTCTTATCTGCGCCTGCGTACCCTCCAGCTAGGATTCAACTTCCCTGTGGGGATAACAAGAAGGATAGGCCTCGGGAGCCTGCGCTTTTATGCTACGGCAACCAACGTACTCACCTTTACAAAGGTTTTGTCTTATAGCCCGGAAGTGATGGCGTCATCCTATCCGGAAACAAAACAGTATGTATTCGGACTTAATTTGACTTTCTGAGACTATGAAAAAGATATATTCATTGTTGGTGCTGGCAGGCCTTGTTTCATCCGTGGCTTGCGACAGACTCCTGAATCTTGAATCTGAGACGAGGGTGACCGGAAACTATCTGTATTCAAGCAAGGAAGGACTCCAGAGAGCGATAGCCGGCTTGTATATATATGAGCGTGATAATTTCGCTCTTTCGGAAGGGGAGAATCCAATACTGTACCTGGTGCAGATGATGGATTATGATACCGACATCCTCTTTTTCCGTGCCGGAAACTGTGCCGATATCGCCCGTCTTAACACGATGACTGCCGCATCTGAAGGGGTTGAGGCTTATTGGAAGGAGCATTATGCCATCATCGGAAAAGCGAACGAAATAATTTCTTCTGCAGAGAAGATAGGATTGGAAGATGCGGATGTCAAATATGCCAGAGCCGAGGCGAAACTATTCCGCGCAAGGGCATATTTTGAACTGTATCAGCGTTTCGGGAGACTCTACATAAACACGGAACCTACGACATACGCAAACCTTGAAAGGACTTTCAATCCTGCATCCAAGTCTGAAGTGTTCTCTTTGATAGATGCCGACCTTGACGATGCTATCGAAGGGCTCAATTGGCAACTTCCAACCTATGGAGGTTCAACTATGTATGGCCGCTTCACAAAAGCTGTTGCCAAGCACGTGCGGGCCCAGGTTGCAATGTGGGAAGAAGACTGGGATAGAGCCATCAAGGAGTGTGAGGACATTTTCACCGAAGGTAAGACGTGGTGGGATCTGCTTCCTAAAGCTGCCGATGTGTTCGCCACGGAGAACATGCGCAGCAAGGAGGTTCTTTATGCATTCCAATTCTCAAAGAATCTCGGTGGAGGCGGAACGGTCAGCGGCACGAACCTGGTGGGGCATCTTATGAGCGTCAACACTGTATCGGAATACCGCAGTATAGCCGGTTGCACATGCGAGACTGCGCAAGGAGGATACGGTTTCGGCAGACAGGGTCCGAACACCTATCTATTGAGCCTCTATGACAAGGCGAACGACAATCGCTACGAAGGCTTGTTCCGCCACTGGTTCTACTACAATGTGGAAGGCGGACCGAAATACGGACAGGTTATCCCCCGTAATCTCGATGGGTACACCTATGCCCGTTACATGCATCCGATGACAATCAAGCATGCGGATTTCTGGACGAACTCCGACCAGCCCGACCGGCATTCCAGTTTCCAGGACCTTATAGTTTACAGGCTGGCGGAAACATACCTCATCGCCGCGGAGGCCTACTTCCATCGCGACGGAGGATCCAGCCCGAAGGCTCTCGAGTACTATAACAAGACATGGGAGCGTGCGGGGAACGCGCATTTCGACGGGCCGCTCACTCTTGACGTGCTTCTGGATGAGTATGCAAGGGAACTCTGCTTCGAGGGAGTGCGCTGGCCGCTCCTGAAACGATTGGGAATCCTGGCCGACAGGTGTATCGCCCATGCAGGCGACACCATGACGGAGGAGCCGCTGCTGGACCAGGACTATGCCCATGCGAGAACCTATTTCGTGAGGGGCAAGCATGAGAACTGGCCCATCCCCGCGAATCAGATACTTCTCATGGGCGCGGAGAACTTCCCCCAGAACGAAGGATGGAATTGATAATCAAAAACATATACTGTCATGAAAAAGCATTTATGGTTTATTGCTCTTGCAGCCATGCTTCTCGCAGGCTGCAAGGAGAAAGAAGAGACTGAAACCCAGAGTTTCAACATCGACACGAAGGTGGTATCCCTCACGGACGGCGAAGCCGGCAGCAGGGAGATTGCACTCCGCTGCGAGAATGTTGCCCCGACCGTGAGTTCCAATGCCTCCGATTGGCTGACGGCAGAGATCACCGCGAGGATGCTGACCGTGAATTTCACCCGCAACGAAAGCGGGGCCGAGCGTTCGGGCATCCTGACCATCACCCCCGGGAAACTCGACAAGGTGGAGGTGGTGGTTTCCCAGCCCGCCTATGTGCCTCCGGCTCCTCCTGCACCGGATGACCTGAAGGTCGGAGACAAGACCGAGGACGGCCTGGGCGTGATTTACTGGGTGGACCAAACCAACCGCCAGATCGCCAAGGCGATATCGGTCGCACGTACCACAGGCCTTGGCTTCAGCACCCTGGAGGTGGCTGCGGTGGGCACTAGTCAGGTGAACGGCAACACCAACACCACGGCACTGGTCGCCGCCGGCAATTCCGATGCCTATCCCGCCGCCTGGTACTGCAAGGAACTCGGCGAAGGATGGTATCTGCCATCGCTGAACGAGTTGCTTGAGATATTCGATGTTTACAACGGAGTGTCCCACATCGACTGCACCCCTGCACAGCCGGGATCCATCACAGCTGAGGAGAAGTCTGCCCGCGAGGCGTTCGACAAGATGCTCACCGATGCCGGTGGGGAGGCTATGAACACTGCCGCGGACAACAACAACGGGCAGTCCTACTGGTCCAGCACGGAGTATGACGCGACTGCTACATGGTATGTACGCTTCGGCAAGTTCACCTACGAGGCTGTGGGCGTAAAGAAGAACTCCACCACCCGTTACGTGCGTTGCATGAAGGTGATAGGGGATTACAAGTATCCTGCTGAGCCTGTTGTGATGTCGCTCTCTCCCGCAACACTGAACTTCAATGGTTCTCCCGACACCAAGACGACGGCCGTTTCCGTTGCAAACGGCAAGTTGTCAACGGCAACTGTGGATGAAACAGGTGCCGGCTGGTGCACGGCAGTGGTGGAAGGAACGGATGTGAAGGTGACAGTAACCGCAAACAACACCGGTGAGACCCGTTCGACCATGGTCAATGTCACGGCTGAAAGCGACTATGGCCTGGAGCCCCTCACCAAGCAGATTGCCGTCAACCAGAAGCCTCTTGGTTCTTTCAAGGTCGGTGACGTTTACAAGGAGGGCGAAATAGCCGTTGGCGTAGTGTTCTGGACATCCGATGACTCGCAGACTGCGAAGATCATCTCCCTCGGCCGTTCCGAAAAGCTTGCCTGGGCCGTCGCTGAATCCGCCGCTGCAACCACCCTCATCGGTGCCACGTCGGCCGATGACGGTGCGGAGAACTATGCCAAGATCAAGGAATTCGTGAAGGAGGATCCTTCGGCATGCCCGATGATCGCCTACTGCACCGCCCTTGGCGAGGGCTGGTACATCCCCGCCGCGAACGAGCTCAAGGCTCTCTTCGCCGCATACAATGGCACCACATGGACCGGTGCGGAGGTGAAGACCTACGCACAACTTAATGCTGCGGAGAAGGCGAACCGAGACGCATTCGACAAGATTCTGACCGATGCCGGCGGCACCGTAATCGACGATCACAGCCAGACCAACGGCGACCAGTACCTGGCCAGCACGGAGGTGACCGCCACGGAGGTCAACTCGGTGCGCTTCGGCAAAGTCTCACTTAACACCGACACGGCCAAAACTGGGACTTCCAGGTATTTCCGCGCCGTGAAGGTTGTGAAAGCCGAGTAGTGGCCAGGCTCGATTCTATAGACGCGCTCCGCGGGTTTGACATGTTCTTCATAACCGGCGGAGCCGCGTTGTTGCTTGCCGTGAACCGAGTGGCGCCGTGCGGCTTTACCGATGCTCTCGCCGCCCAGATGTCCCATACGGCGTGGGACGGGTTCACGTTTTACGATATGATATTCCCGCTGTTCCTTTTCATAGCGGGAATATCGTATCCTTTTTCAATCTCCAGCAGCCGTTCCAAAGGCTTCAGTCAGAGTAAGATCAATTTGAAAACGTTTCGCAGGGTAATATCGCTCATTGCTCTGGGCTGGGTATTCAATGGAATCTTCAAGTTGGATTTCGACCACTTCCGTTTGTATTCCGTGCTTGGCCGTATAGGAATTGCGTGGGGTTGCGCGGCGCTCATTTATTCATATTGCGATGCGCAGAGCAGGGGATGGATATCCTTTGGGATACTGCTTGGATACGCCTTGCTTACCGCGCTTGTGGCCGCTCCCGATTCCGCCGGAGCCGCGGCTTTGTCCAAGGACGGCAACATAGTCGGATATATCGACAGGACCCTTCTCCCTGGACGTCTTCTGGACGGGAATTTCGATCCTCTCGGCCTGGTTTCCACTCTCCCGGCAATCGTCACGGCCCTGTTCGGTATGTTTGCCGGAGACGTTGTCCGGCGCGATGAGTTCTCCGGACAAAAGAAGAGTCTCATACTTTGCATTGCAGGAATTGCGGGCATATCCCTTGGTTTGTTGCTCGGGTTGATTGTCCCTATAAACAAGCCTCTGTGGTCATCGTCATACGTGCTGTTTGCAGGAGGTATTTCAGCAATGCTTTTCGCTCTTTTCTATTGGATAATCGATGTCCTGGGTTATAGGAAATGGGCATTTTACTTCAAGGTGATAGGATTGAATTCCATCACCATCTATATGTTGCAGAAAATCGTGGATTTGAAGAAGGTCACACGTTTCTTTTTCGGGGGGCTCGCTGGCCTGGTGCCAGATGTATGGGGTGGATTCATCCTCGCCGTCGGATATCTGTCAGTCTGCTTCGTGATACTTTATTTCCTCTATAGAAAGAAGATATTCCTTAAAGTCTAACCCCTTTCCATCTCCCTACGCATATCCTTTTCCTTGATCGACTGCCTCTTGTCGTATTCCTTCTTGCCGCGGGCGAGGGCGATGTGGAGTTTTGCGTAGCCGTTGTCGGCGATGTAGAGGCGCACGGCCACGATGGTCAGGCCTTTTGTCTTTACCGTCAGAGCCAGGTGCTTGAGTTCGCGTTTGGTGAGCAGGAGTTTGCGGTCGCGGGTGGGCTCGTGGCTGTTCCAGCTGCCCCAGAAGTAGGTCGCGATGTTCATCCCCTTCACGTAAAGTTCTCCGTTCACGAAGTAGCAGAATGCGTCCTGCAGGGATGCCTTGCCTGCGCGCAGGCTCTTGATCTCCGTGCCCACGAGCACTATGCCGGCCTCGTAAGTCTCGATGAACTCGTAATCGAAACTTGCGCGCTTGTTGCGTATCTGTATGGTACTCTTGGCCTTCGGCATAATGGACTGCAAAGGTAATAAAACTTGCTCAAATAATCGCCCCTTGCGCGTAACATGGAAAAAACTGCTACCTTTGCATGGTTATGCCGAAATTCCGAAAACCTCTCCCGGCGGAACTGCCGGACCCGGAAACAATCGATGTGCAGGCGCTGGCGGCCGAGCTTAAGGCCGGCAGTCTGGATATGATTTGCGTTCTGGGGCCCACCGCATCCGGCAAGACCAGGTATGCAGTGCGGCTGGCCCGCGAGTTGGCTGCGCTGGGGCTCCCTGCCGAAATCATCTCCGCCGATTCGCGTCAGGTATACCGGGGGATGGATATAGGCACGGGGAAAGATCTGGCGGAATACGGCGAGATTCCTTATCATGTGATAGACGTGCGCGAGGCCGGGACCCAGTACAATGTCTATGATTTTACACAGGATTTCCAGCGCGCGTATGAAGATATCCGCTCCCGCGGATGCGTCCCCATACTCTGTGGCGGCACCGGCCTGTATATCAATGCGGTAACCGCAGGATACGACTTCCGCAGCCACAAGCCGCTCAGTGTGCCGGCTCCGGACAACGGAAAAGCGCCCTTCTCCGCTGAAAACGCTCCGTCGGACGATTCCGCTGTCCGTTCAGATGCCGTTCCGCGCACCTATTTTATCGGCACGCTGGTCAGCCGCGAGTTGCGCAACGCCCGCATCGACGCCCGCCTCCGTGCCCGTCTGCAGGAGGGGATGACCGACGAAATCCGCGGCCTGCTGGAGCGGGGTGTCCCTGCCGAAACCCTTATCGGCTACGGTCTTGAGTATAAGTATGTTACCTTGTTCCTGCAGGGGGAAATCTCCGAGCAGGAACTGTTCGAAAAACTCTCCATCGCCATCCACCAGTTCGCGAAGCGCCAGATGACCTGGTTTCGCGGGATGGAGCGCAGCGGAGTAAGAATCCATTGGGTAGAAGTATGAAAGAGATCTATTTTGCAGGGGGATGCTTCTGGGGTACAGAGCACTTCTTTTCCGGGGTCGACGGCGTGATTTCGGCCGTCAGCGGATATGCGCAGGGGAATCCGGATTTCGCCGGCCGTCCCTCGTACGAGCAGGTTTACACCGATACCACCGGCTTTGCGGAGACGGTCCGGGTGTGTTACCGTCCGGAGATAATCTCCCTTCGCCTGCTCGCGGAACTGTACTTCGACATCATCGACCCCCTCAGCCTCAATCAGCAGGGGCACGACATAGGCACCCGCTACCGCACCGGCATCTATTATTCGGATCCGGCCGATCTGCCTGAGCTTCAGGAAGTTTACTCTGCCGTAGAGGCCCGTGTCGGGCAGCCTCTGGAGGTTGAACTCGAGCCTCTGCGCTCGTTCTACGAGGCGGAGGAGAGGCATCAGAAATATCTCGACAAGAACCCCGACGGCTACTGCCATCTGCCCTTGCGGACCTTCAAGTATCTGCGTCTGTATCAGGATGTCGCCGCTTTGCTTGGGGATGAACCGGATCCCGTCGCACGCATGGCCGAGACCGCCGCTCTCATCTATGAAAGGATGAAGTTTTTCTGGGTGGGATTCTATATCGTGCGAGGCAGCGAACTGGTCCTCGGGCCTTTCCAGGGCCCTCCCGCCTGCCTGCGCATCGGTTATGGCCGTGGAGTCTGCGGCACCGCCTGGAAGGAAGGCCGCACCATCGTCGTCCCCGACGTCGAAGCCTTCCCCGGGCACATCGCCTGCAGTTCTCTTTCTCGCTCCGAGATAGTCGTGCCCGTCGCGGATGGCATAAGCGCCGTGCTGGACATCGACAGCACCACCCCCGCCACCTTCGACGACACCGACGCCCTCTGGCTCGAGAAAATCTGCGGGCTGGTATTGCCGGGCACCCATGTTGCTGTCAATCAATGACTTGCTGAAAACAAATCGGTCAATTCAGCCGATTTGTTTTCAGGAAATAGCTGAGAGTTAATTAGTTAAGTGCCCGGCGTAATTCGCCGACAGCTTCGTCGGTAGTCGCCCAGGAGGTGGCAAAGCGGGTGACGGCCCTGCCATCCGGGAGTCTTTCCCAAATTTCGAAGGCGATCTTCCCCTCCAATTCCGCCATCTGAGAGGATGTCAGGATGGGGAACTGCTGGTTGGTCGGAGAATCAATGTAGAAAGGTATGCCCTTTTCTGCGAAGATCGTTTTGAGTTTCATGGCCATCCGGATGGCGTGGGCGCTGATCTCCATGTAAAGACCGTTCGTAAAAAGAGTATCGAACTGAATACCGAGCAATCTTCCCTTTGCCAAAAGGGCTCCGTGCATCTTTATGTGGGTAAAGAAGTGCTTTGGCGCGTTTCCTTTCGGGAATACAACGGCTTCTCCGCACAAGGCGCCGACTTTCGTGCCGCCAATGTAAAACACGTCGCACAGACCGGCAATGTCCTGCAAGGTCACATCCGCTGCCGGGCTGGCCAGGCCATATCCGAGACGGGCTCCGTCGATGAACAGTGGCAGACCGTACTGCTTGCAGACATCTCTGATCCCTTCAAGCTCCGCACGGGAATATATGGTTCCGTATTCGGTTGGGAATGAGATATATACCATTCCCGGCTGAACCATGTGGGGATACGTTCCGTCGGCATAAAAGCTGTCGAGCCATGCCTTCAGTTCCTCGGCATCCATCTTTCCCTGATGCTGTGGCAAGGTCAGGACCTTGTGCCCGCAGAATTCGATGGCGCCAGCCTCGTGTACGGCAATATGTCCGGTCTGAACAGCCAGTACCCCCTGGCATCCCTCAAGCAATCCGTCGATGATCGTGCTGTTGGTCTGGGTGCCGCCGACAAGGAAGAAGATATCCGCGTCGGGGCAGCCTGTGGCTTCCCTGATTCTCTTCTTCGCCGAAGCGCAGAAAGAATCCTCCCCGTACCCGGGTTCCTGTTGCATGTTGGTCTCGGTCAGGGCCCGGAGTATCTCCGGATGCGTCCCTTCGGTATAGTCGCAAGTGAATGAATACATACTGCAAAAGTACTGAAACAATGCGATTATGCAAGCAAACGTGTCCGGACATTTGAATTTTCGTCACAACTATGCCGTTTGCCAATTTTCGAGAAATGGCCGCAATATGTTCATTTTCAAAAATTTAAATACATTAATAAAAACATGTCGAAAACATTTCATCACTATTTATGTTTTTGATTGACCGGCAGGGAATTCTTTTCTATCTTGGTGCGAAAAATGAATGCTCATCATCTATACATGAAGGGGAAGAATTGGTGGGGTATTTTCTACCGAATTGAAGATTGTATCATGTACTTCACCACATTCAGCGTTTATGCGAGAAGGATGGGGATCGCCTTCGTCGCCTTTTCCATAATGTTCAACCATACACATGCAACTGCTCTCAATGAAACAAAGCAGCGAATAACCTTGTTTCAACGGCAGGTAGGCGTATCAACGGCTCATGCGTATAACAGGGAGTATGGCAGAGAAGGACAACTGTGGCACCATTCTTACGGCTTTTCTATCAAAATGGCGATAAAGAGGATACTGAGCAATATCGCTTATGTGTTCAATAATTGTGTCGCCGGCAAGATGAATCGCAGTGCCATCGAAAACAGATGGACACTGTTGGCATATTACAATAACAATAATCCTTTTTCAGAACCCATTATCAGGGAGAAATGCAGCCGTAGGATGGAGCGGGCGCTGAAACTGATAGACTTATCTTATGATAATGATGAACCTTTGAATTATGCCTTACAAAGGAGGATATTCTCAGGGTTGGACAGGATGGAAAAATTACAGGCAACAGACTATATTGTAAGCAAATATAATTTTTTGGACTATGAGTCCCTGATCAGCCTTTACGGAAGCTTTGAAAAGGTCATGATCGCAATCGACTCCAATGCCGGAGCAGAATATGATCTGGAAGATGATACGGGCGATCATTCGTGTTATATGAAAATGCTTTCAATTACCCGCCAACTGTTCCCCAATCTAGGGAAACTGAATGTGGAAAAGTTGAGTGATGAGCAAAAGAATCAGCTCGCCAATGCATTTAAAACGAACTTGGTGGTGAAAGACGCAAACATCCGGAAATTCTTACATCTTTAGCCGGGCACTTAACTGTCTGGTATACAGCACTTTCCTGAAAACAAATCGGCGGAATTCGCTGATTTGTTTTCAGGAAAGTGTTGATTATCAGTAGGATAGCTGCCCGGCAAAAAGCGGGGCGGGCAGCCAGGGGCCTAAGCTAAAGTCCGAATTCGGAACGCAGGAGGTCTACGCTGTCGAGTTTCTCCCAGCCGAAGAACTGGATGCTGTCCTTGACGTAGGGTTCGCGGCCGAAATGGCCGTAGGCGGCGGTGGGGGCGTAGATGGGATTCTTCAGGCCGAAACGGCGCACGATGGCGGCGGGGCGGAGGTCGAAGAGCCCGCGCAGCTTGAAAGCGATTTCGGCGTCCGGAACCACGCCTGTGCCGTAGGAGTTGACATATACGCTGACGGGTTCAGCTACGCCGATGGCATAGGCGAGCTGCACGAGGCATTCGGAGGCGATGCCGGCGGCTACCAGGTTTTTGGCAAGATAGCGGGCGGCGTAGGCGGCGCTGCGGTCTACTTTGGAGGGATCCTTGCCGGAGAATGCTCCGCCGCCATGGGCTCCGCGTCCGCCGTAGGTGTCAACGATGATCTTGCGTCCGGTGAGGCCGGTGTCTCCCGCAGGGCCGCCGATCACGAATTTTCCGGTGGGATTGACGTGAAGGATGAACTTGCCGTCGAAAAGGGCGGCGATTTCCGCAGGCAGCGAGGCGATGAGGCGGGGGAGTACGATCTCCCGCACGTCCTTCTCGATGCGGGCGTGCATGGCTTCGTCGGTGTCGAATTCGTCGTGCTGGGTGCTGAGGACGATGGTATGTACGCGGACCGGTTTGTTGGTGATTCCGTCGAACTCTACGGAGAACTGCGCCTTGGCATCCGGCCGCAGATACGGCATGATCTCACCGCTACGGGCAAAGGGCCCGTCCGTGTCCCGCAAGGGGAACCCGGTACGGGCATTGCCCGTCCGCATGCCAACGCAGTCATGCCGTATCTGCGCCAGTACCTGCAAGAGCCTGTGCGACAGGTACAAAGCCAGCGGCATGTAGTCGGGAGTATTCTTGCAGGCATAGCCGAACATCATGCCCTGGTCGCCGGCTCCCTGCGACATCTCGTCTTCGCGCACAACGCCGCGGTGAATGTCGGCGCTCTGCCCGTGTATCGTGGAGATGATTCCGCAGGACGAGGCGTCGAATCCGTACTCGGCCTTGGTGTAGCCGATGCGGGCGATGGTTTCGCGGGTGACTTTGTCGACATCCACATAAGCGGAAGACTCGACTTCGCCGCCGACCACTACGAGCCCAGCCGTGCAAAAAGTTTCGCAGGCCACCTTGGATTCGGGGTCCTGCCTCAAAAACTCATCAAGAATCGAATCTGAAATCTGGTCGGCAACCTTGTCAGGATGCCCTTCCGAGACACTCTCGGATGTAAAGAGATAGTTCATTTTAGCAATTTTTTAAAATTACAGGGGTTGCAAGCAGTCAAATCTTTCCCCTTTCGGCCGCAAAGTTAACGAAAAATGTATTATCTTCGCACCGAAAAAACTTACATACAATATAAAAGTTTATGAAAACATTCTTCAAGAGACTGTCGCTGAGCATTTTAGCGGCTCTGTTTGTTGTTTCTGCCTACGCGCAGGTGACAACTACTTCTCTGGGTGGACGAGTCGTTGACGAAGGCGGCGAACCGCTTGCCGGCGCCGTGGTCAATGCAGTTCACACTCCTTCCGGAACTTCCTACTATGCTATTGCCAACGACAAGGGGCAGTATCATATCTACGGAATGCGTGCCGGCGGTCCTTACGCCGTGGAAATTTCCTTCCTCGGAATGAAGACCCAGAACTACACCGGCATTTCGCTCACCCTCGGCGAGCCCTACGTACTTGATGCTACAATGGCCAGCACCAACGAGCTCGAGTCTGTCACGGTTGTGGCAGAGAAGTCTTTCAGCTCTTCCATAACTGGTGCAGGTGCTTCTTTCAACCGCAGCCAGATGGAAAACACTCCTACGATCGACCGCAGCATCTATGACATCGCCAAGATGAGCCCCCAGGTGTCCAGCAACAAGGACGGCGGTATCTCCATCGCAGGTACCAACAACCGCTACAACGCCTTCTCCATCGACGGTGCGGATGCAAAGGACAGCTTCGGTCTTGCAGCTTCCGGAACCAACGGCGGACAGACCGGCACCAACCCTATCTCCATCGACGCCATTGAAGAAATCCAGGTTTCCGTAGCTCCTTTCGATGTAAGGCAGAGCGGATTCACCGGCGGTGCCATCAACGCCGTCACCAAGTCCGGTACCAACGAAGTGAAGGGTAGCGCATACGGTTTCTTCTTCAACGAGAACCTCATCGGAACCACTCCCGGCAACGAGCAGCAGATGTTGGATAACTTCAACAATACCAAGCGCGAGAAGTACGAAGAGGAACTCTACCGCACCATCGGTGCCACCGTGGGAGCTCCTATCATCAAGGACAAGCTCTTCCTTTTCGTTTCGGCGGAATACTTCAATCAGTCGTATCCCAACGTCTATTATCTTGGACCATACGACAAGGAAGATCCTACCAAGACATACCCATATGGTAACAAGAAGACGCTTTCGAAACCTGTGACTATCGGTGGGAAGGAATATACAGTACTGTGCTCGGAACTTGCAGAGGCAATGATCGATCACTACAAGAAGACCTACAATCCGCAGGGAGATTTCTCCGAGAGCTACAGTCCCCATCAGGTAGAGACCCGCTCCATCAGCCTTCTCAGCCGCGTGGACTGGAACATCAACCAGGCCAACAAACTCATGGTCCGCTATCAGTTGATGGATGCCGACAAGGACAATTACGGCTCTGGCGCCAACACGTACTATTTCAATAATTCAGGCTATAAGATGGCCACAAGGACGCATACGGTCGTCGCCGAGCTCAACTCCCGTCTGAGCGACAAGATCCACAACGACCTCCGTGTATCCGCAGTGCTTGAGCGCGACCATCGCGAAGTGCCTTATCAGGGTGCCAACATGTACATTTCGGGAGAGAAGCCCGTGGTTGACCTCGGAACCGAGTACTCCTCCGGTGCAAACTCCATGGATTCCGACACCTGGACCCTCACCGACAACCTTTCCATCTTCGCCGGCGACCACACCTTCACTATAGGTACCGACAACAAGTACTACAAGTTCAACAACCTGTTCCTGCAGTACGCCTATGGTGGATATACCTATGCTTCCATCGCAGATTTCTTCGCGAATAATCCTTCCCAGTTCAACTATCGCTACGCCGATCCCGACCTCACCGGAGGAGAGCCTCTCTGGGCTGCTACCACTCATATCATGCAGCTCGGTTTCTATGCCCAGGATGAATGGCGAGTGAACAGGAACCTCACCCTCACCTACGGATTGCGTGCAGATGCTCCCATCTTCCTAAACAAGCCTACCGAGAACCCAACGTTCAACGCCACGAGCTTTGCGACCGACAATAACGAATATGTAGGTGTCGTTCCCAAGACCAGCATCCTCTGGGCGCCCCGTTTCGGTTTCCGCATGTATCTCGACGATGCCCACAGGTCCCTGCTTCGCGGAGGTGTCGGCCTCTTCACCGGCCAGGCGCCTTTCGTATGGCTCTCGAACGCCTACAACAATACAGGTATGGAAGCCAAGTCCATCTCGGTCAACAATCCTGCAGCTCTCAATAGCGACAATACACCCCAGTATCCCGGCTTCAAATTTACCAGTACTCCTTACGACGATCTCGTAAAGACTGGCGTGTTCAAGGCTGGCAGTTCAGGTGCTACCATCAATACCATGAACGAGAACTTCAAGTATCCTCAGACCTTCCGTGTCAATCTTGGATACGATCAGAATCTTGGCAATGGATTCAAGTTTACCTTCGACGGACTCTTCTCCAAGACGATGAACAATGTGATGTTTACCAACCTCGCGATCTCTTCCAATGCAAAGGTTTATGCAGTTAATCCCGCAGTTGCTGCAAGCAATCCCGAATCCGCCGCAGCTCCTTTCTACGCACTCAACAGCGGTGATTACTATGCAATCGTAGCCCTCACCAACACCAGCGCAGGTTACACCTACTCCCTCAGCGGCAAGCTCGAGAAGCATTTCGACTGGGGTCTCGATCTCATGGGCGCTTACACCTTCGGTCATTCCTACTCGGTCAATGACGGCACCTCGTCCGTTGCATATTCCAACTGGAAATACAACTACTCCGTCGACACCAACTCCGGCAAGGAACTTTCCTACTCCAGGTTCGACCGCCCTCACCGCATCATCGCCATGGCTTCCTACACTTCTCCCAAGTATGCAGGATTCATGAGCACCAATGTCACTCTGACCTACGAAGGACAGAGCGGACAGCGCTACTGCTACACCTATAGTGAGGATGCAGACTTCAACGGAGACGGACAGAAGGGCAACTCCCTGATGTACATCCCTACAGTAGAGGAAATCGGTTACATGACCTGGTCTTCCGCAGAAGACGCCCAGAAGTTCGAAAACTTCATCCGCAGCGACAGCTACCTCAGCAGCCACCGTGGAATGTACAGCGAACGCAATGCCGGCATAGCTCCTTTCGAGCATCACTTCGATCTCCACGTTTCGCAGAACTTCTTCTACGACAAGAAGCACAACCGCAAGGTTGAACTCATGCTCGACGTGAAGAATATCAGCAACATGTTCAACCGTGCATGGGGCCTGTACTATGGTTCTGCATACAACCTCAACGCCCTGAAGGTCACCGACGTCACCAAGGTGGGCGACGGATATGTTCCTTCTTACAAGTGGTACGGTCAGACCGCAGTCACCCTCAGCGACTTCTATTCCCGTTGGCGCTGCCAGCTCGGTCTCAGGCTCACTTTCTAATCTAAATCAAGAAGAAAATGAAAAATATAGTTAAATCTTTATTGGCCCTGGCTGCCGGCATGGTGATCGTCGCTTCCTGCGCTCAGGAAGAGGCTGAACCTCTCGGCTCCTCTGTATCTGCCACTCCGGCTGAACTCGTCGTCAGCGATACCGGCAGTTCCATAATCGGCACCATAGATGTTAAGGCCGATGGTATCTGGATTGCCACCTCGTCCAATGACGAGTGGTTTACTTATGCTCCCGCAAGCGGAGAAGGTGACGGCAAAATTACCGTATCCCTCAAGGAGAATGTCGATGAGAACAATGAGGTGGCCGGACCCCGCAGCGGATCCATCACCCTCATTTGCGGACAGTCCATGTTCGTGGTTACCGTCAAGCAGGCCGGCGAGCCCGGACTCGACGCTTCGCGCACATACAAGAAGGTGACCGCAGCTGAAGAGATCGAAGCTGATAAAGGCTATCTTTTCGTAGCCAATACGGGCTCCGCGCTCGTCGCAGGCAAGCCTTTCGCCGCCACATCCGAAACATACTACTCCTACATCTATGGGGATGATGTTACCGCCGAGGACGACATTATCGTGCGTCCCAACGCAAACAACGCCTACACTCTCGTAGCCAAGGGAGAGGGCTATGCAATCCAGCAGTCCAACGGCCGTTACCTGTTCCAGGCAGCTGCCCACAATAACTTCTATTCCACCGACAACCTTGAAAAGGCCGATGTATGGAAGATTACCCTGAATGAAGACGGAACCGCCAAGATTGAGAACCAGACCGTCGCCGGAAAATACTTCCAGTATTCCATCGGTTATTCTTCCTATGGCGCCTATGGCTCCGCCCAGGACAATGCCGCACTTCCTTCTCTCTACAAGGATTCCGCAGCCCCCAGCGATGAGGTCCTCACCGTTGCCGAAAGCACTACCGTAAAGGGTACCGAGACCGTCGCCAAGATCGCTGTCAAGTCCAACAAGACCTGGAAGGTGCGCAACCACGACGAGTGGATCAAGAGCTTCACCAAGGAAGGCAGCGGTGACGGCACCATCGAGATTACTTTCGATGCCAACGAGAGCTACGAGACAACTCGTGAGGCCAAGTTCCAGATTATCGGTGAGACCACCAATTTCTGGATTACCCTCACCCAGGACCACCTCTATGCTGTTATCGACTGCACAGTGGCCGAGTTCAAGGAAAAGGAAGTCGGCGACCAGCTCTACCGTCTCACAGGCAAGATCAAGGGAATCGTGAATTCTACCTACGGCAATATCTATCTGCAGGACGGTACCGGTTATGTATATGTCTACACCCTGTTCGAGAACGCCGATAAGGTTGCCAAGTCATTTGCAAATCTCGGAGTACGCGAAGGTGACATCGTTACTGTCGTAGGCCCCCGCGACGAGTTCCCTACCGCGAAAGTCGAGGATCAGAAGATCCAGATGAAGAACGCATACTGCGAGAAGACTGTCAAGAGCCAGGACGTCACCGTCAGCGAGATTATCGCCGCACCTGTCGCAAGCACTTATCTTGAAAGCAAGTACTATCGTGTCACCGGTCTTGTGAAGTCCGTTGTCAGCGATACTTACGGCAATTTCTATCTCCAGGAAGAGAAGTCCGACAAATACATCTACGTCTATGGCCTTACCGATGCTCCTGTAAAGAGCAACAACAAGTCCTACAAGAGCCTCGGCATCGCAGTCGGCGACCTTGTAACCCTGGTAGGACAGCGCGGACAATATCCCGGCGCCAAGGTTGAGGACCAGAAGGAACAGGTTTCAAACGCTTACTACATTTCGCACGAGACTCCGGCTCCCACCCTTGACATTTGCGAGCAGATTTTCGTGGATGCAGGTTACAAGATGGATAATTACAACCGTGCCGAGATTACCTGGACTCACAATGGCTTCTGGAATTCGATTGATAATGCCAATTATGCAAAAATCCAGACCGGACTGAGCAACTCCAGCCAGTTTGCAGCAACCCAGCAGTTCCACAGGAGTAAACTTCCTGTCGGAACCGTGATCGTGGTGCGCGGAGCTACCGAGGAGGTTGCCAACGGATGGATGTACCGTCCCGAGGGATGGCAGAATGTGACAAGCAAGAACTCCGGCACCCGTCCGGACAATGTCACCGGCAAGAACAAACCCGTGGCATTGGTCGATGATGCATGGTGGGGAACTTCGTACAATTACAGGGCATTCAATGTCGCACGTGTCGGCAACCCTCCCTTGACCGAGGCCCAGCAGGAAGAGCTTGAGCATATTTTCGGCATATTCATTCCCAAGACCCTGGCATCTACCGATGACATGCTCAAGGCGAAGGGATATGATCCTGCGAAGTATACCAAGCTTGAACTGACCTACACCAAGGACGCGTTCTACAACTCCACTTCCGGCACCAATTCCGAACTTGTAACCACCGGTAACAATGTGGTCCAGTTCGTGGCTACGAGCATTGTGGAAAAGGCCAAGATTCCCAACGGTTCCCTCATCGTTGTCAACTATGGTTATCAGTACCGTCCCGAAGGATGGCAGACTCTCGGTTCGAAGAACACCTCCGCCCGTCCCGGCAATGTCGGCAACAATGTCGTAGTCGTCGATGACGCATGGTGGGGCACTTTCAACTACAGAGCTTTCAACCTTGCCAAGTTTGGCAATCCCAACATGACCACCGATGCAGAAAGGGACGCCGTAATCGCTGCATTCGCGGTTTACGTTCCCAAGAACTAATCTGCATAATCGTTATAATCAGCGCAGTCTCACCCGGGGCTGCGCTCTTTTTTTGTTTTATTCCGAAGGAATAATTATATTTGAAAGTTTAACCAGTGTTTGAACAACAAAACAGAATAAATTAATAACGCATTATGAAATTCAGATCAATTCTGGCCGTTGCGGCCCTTGCCGTTTTTTCATTCACGGCTTGTGAGGAGACCGAAAACCTCGGAGAGGCAAAGGTCTCCGTATCTCCTGCAGAAGTCACATTTGATGCTACCGGAGAGAAATCCGAAGTGGTAGCCCTTACAGCTACCCGCGACTGGCATATCGAAAACAAACCGGACTGGGTTGTCGTCAATCCTTCTACCGGCAAAGCTTCTACCGGCGATCAGGCGGTGACCATCTCCGTCGATCCCAACAAGAAGACTGACACCAATTCCGGGTTTGATCGCGAGGACGATATCATCTTTACAATTGGCCTTGCAAAAGCATCATTGCATGTCAAGCAGGCTGGCGAGGCCGGCGAGTATAAAGTTGAGCAGATTACCTGCGCCGAGTTCATCCAGAGAGCGGATTCGCTTACAGAGTATCGTCTTGTCGGCAAGGTGACCTCATCCGTCAACACTACCTATTGCTCGTTCGATATGAACGACGGCACAGCGACTGTAGTTGTCTGGACCGTGAACAACAAGGATGAGTGGAAGGACAAGGTAAAACAGGGCGGCACCGTTACCGTACGCGGCAAGTACACACTCTACACAGACAAGAACGGCAATCAGAAGCACGAGATGATTGATGCCTATATCGAAGATTTCGTTGCCGGTCAAGAAGAGGATCCTACGAAGGTCGAGCAGATCACCTGCGCTGAGTTCATCCAGAAGGCCGATCCCAATACCACCTACCGTCTTGTCGGCAAGGTTACATCTTCCGTCAATGCCACCTACTGCTCGTTCGATATGAACGACGGCACAGCGACTGTAGTTGTGTGGACCGTAAACAACAAGGATGAGTGGAAGGACAAGGTGAAGAAGGATGGCACTGTTACCGTACGCGGAAAGTATCTCAAGTATGAGAAGGACGGCAACGTCAAGCACGAGATGATCGATGCCTACATCGAGAAGTTTGAAGAAGGCACAGCCGAGCCCGAAGATCCTACGAAGGTTGAGCAGATCACCTGCGCCGAGTTCATCGAGAAGGCAGACCCTAACACCACCTACCGTCTTGTAGGCAAGGTCACATCTTCCGTCAATGCAACCTACTGCTCGTTCGATATGAACGACGGCACGGCAACGGTAGTTGTGTGGACCGTAAACAACAAGGATGAGTGGAAGGACAAGGTGAAGAAGGATGGCACTGTTACCGTACGCGGAAAGTATCTCAAGTATGAGAAGGACGGCAACGTCAAGCACGAGATGATCGATGCCTACATCGAGAAGTTTGAAGAAGGCACAGCCGAGCCCGAAGATCCTACGAAGGTTGAGCAGATCACCTGCGCCGAGTTCATCGAGAAGGCAGACCCCAACACCACCTACCGTCTTGTAGGCAAGGTTACATCTTCCGTCAATGCAACTTACTGCTCGTTCGATATAAACGACGGCACGGCAACGGTAGTTGTATGGACCGTGAACAACAAGGATGAGTGGAAGGACAAAGTGAAGAAGGATGGCACCGTCACCGTGCGCGGCAAGTACCTCAAGTATGAGTCGAACGGCAACGTCAAGCACGAGATGGTCGATGCCTACATCGAGAAGTTCGAAGAAGGCCAGAGCGGCGGACCCGACGAACCTGAGCTTGACCCTAAGGGAACAGGGACTCTGGAAGATCCTTTCAATGTCGACGGCGTGATCAAATATGTCTCCGCTCTTGCTGCAGATACTGCAAGCGAGGATGAGTTCTATGTGAAGGGCAAGATTTCCACCGTCACCCAGAACTATACATACAATGTCACCAACGGCAACACCTGGGGCAACGCACGTTTCAACATCTCCGACAGCGGAGAGGCAAAGAACGAGTTCATCTGCTACAACTGCTTCTATTTCGGCGGCGAGAAGTTCGTCGAGGGCCAGACCGACATCAAGGTTGGCGACGAAGTTATAGTTGTCAGCAACGTCGTCAACTACAAGGGCAACACCCCTGAGTTCGCAAGCGGAAAGAATCATCTCTATTCTCTCAACGGTGCTACTTCTTCCGAAACCAAACCCACGTTCGGTGTAGAGAAGACTGAAATCACCGTCGGAGCTGCTGCAACTTCCGCAACCATCAAGGTTACCGGAAATGTGGCGTGGACTGCTTCCAGCAGCGATGCCACTGTCAATCCCGCTTCCGGTCAGGGTGCAGGAGAGATTACTGTTACTTTTGCTGCCAATACCGACACAGAGAATGCAAAGACTTACACCGTGGTAGTATCAACCACCGATGATGTGGCAATCAAGAGCTACACTGTCACCATCACCCAGAGCAAGGCCAGCGCAGCAGGTGATCCTGTTGTTGTAGAAGTCAACTTTGCAACTTTGCCTTCCGCAGATTTCCCTTCAGGATCCGCTAATGGTAAAACATCTGGAACATATACATTCGACGGATATGAGTTCTCATTCAATGCAACAACTAAATTCTATTGGAATACAGACGGCTATGTGCTTTTTGGAAAGAAGGATTCATATATTCTGCTTCCTTCCGTGCAAGGAAAATCTTTGACTTCCATATCTTTCAAGACCGGCAAAGGTGCCTCGACAAGCGTAATGGTAGGAGTGTCCAATGCCGATGGCAGTTCAGTGGTTAAAGCAGCAGAGAAATTGGAGAAGCAGAATACAGATTATACTTGGGAAATAGCAGGCACCGTTGGAGCTCAGTACAGGATTGTTGTAACAAGTGCTCATAACGCACAGTTCCAGAATCTGGTGCTTAAGTACGAATAATTATGATTCGACCAATCGTACGCTCGCTTGCACTGGCCACCGCGTTTTTAGCCGCGGTGGCCTCTTGCCAGCCTGCCTCGGACCCCGTCGACTACGAAGCGACGGTGGTCCCCAAGAGCAGCGTCGCCGACAGTGACGACGGATTTACTTATGTTACCGTGACGGCAAAGGGCGAGTGGTCGATTGAATTGCAGTATCCTTCGGAAGGCCCCCGTGACTGGGCGGTAATGGATCCGGCTAGCGGGAACGGCAACAAGACGGATGCCCGCATACGTTACAGCCAGAACGAAGAAGACGCTTCCAGGGCAGTTACGCTCGTCCTGCTTTCCGGAGGGAAACAGGTGAATTCCGCAGTTTTCACCCAGAACGGGCAGGCGCCCCAGCCATCCACGCCGGACGGATACGACACCACCACCGCCGGATGGCTCGAACTCCCCGAGACCAAGGCCGGAGACGGCTGCGTCTTCCTCCCGCACGACATGGAGGGAAAGAAGTATCTGAACAAGACTCAAAGCGGCGTGCGCAACTGGTCCTGCTACTGGTGCTACGACGAGCATGTCTCCTACTGGGTGGCATATCCGCACAACAACGCGCTCATCGGCAGGGGAGAACGCTCGAATGCCTGGGGTGTGTTCGATCCGCTGCTGCCATACAATCTTCAGCCCAACATGGCCAACACTTATGGCGGAGGATGGACTCGGGGACACCAGATTCCTTCTGCCGACCGCTATAACGACAAGGCCAACCGCTCCACCTTCTATCCTACCAACATGACTCCGCAGGAGTATAATTTCAATGCGGGGATCTGGGCGAGCCTCGAAGGGCAGATACGCTCTTATGCAGGCAGCTCCGATACAACTTATGTGGTGACCGGATGCGTGCTGGAAGGCTCCGGCCGCTGGAGCGGGAACAACTCCGGATTCACCGTAAAAGTGCCTTCCGCATATTACAAGGCCGTCCTCCAGAAAAGCACCAGCACCGCGGTCGGCCATGACGGATGGCGCGCGGCAGCCTGGTATCTGCCTCACGACTCCTCGATTGCAGGCGGCAACTACAACGACTACGTCCTTTCCGTGGACGCCCTCGAGAAGAAACTCGGCTACGACCTGTTCGTGAATCTTCCTTCGGCCGTCGGCACCAAGATGGCCGATGAAATCGAGGCGGACTGCGCATGGGCCAAATAATCATCGAAACAATAACCTGAAAAATGAAAAGATACCTTTACATCCTGATTGCAATCCTGCTGATCGCGGCCCCTTTCCGGGCGGATGCGGCGAAGCACCGCAGCTACGTGATAGGATTCTACAACCTAGAGAACCTTTTCGACACTGTCCACGACGAGGGCAAGAACGACTACCAGTATCTGCCCGACGGACAGAACCAGTGGACCGAGGCAAAGTATGCCAAGAAACTCCATAACATGGCGACCGTGATCCGCGCCATGAAGGAAGACAACGGGGCATGGCACGCAGTGCTCGGCGTATCCGAAATCGAAAACCGCCATGTGCTGGAAGATCTCGTTTCGCAGCCCGAAATCGAAGAGGCCAATTACCAGATCGTCCATTATGACGGTCCCGACCGCCGCGGCGTGGATGTGGCTCTTTTCTACAAGCCGGAAATCTTCAAGCTCATCGCGAGCGAATCCATCCCCTTCACCTTCGAGCCTTCGCGCATCGACTGGAGCGAATGGACTCAGGAAGAGAAGGACAACTTCCGCACCCGTGACGTGCTCATGGCGCGCGGGACCATCGACGGCGAGATGTTTGCATTCTTCGTTGCCCACCTTCCTTCCCGCCTGGGCGGCAAGGGAGCCGACCTCCGCCCCCGCGGAGCCGAAATCATCTACCAGCGTGCAATGGAACTCCAGAAGGAATTCCCTGGCATCAAGATAGTCGTGATGGGAGATATGAACGACAATCCCACCGACATCAGCATGACCGACTTCATGCGCGGCAAGGAAAAGATTGACGAGGTGACCGACGAGGACTTCTTCTCTCCTTTCCTCAGCATGCTCAAGGCCGGATTCAGTTCGCTGTACTATCAGGGAGGCGGCAATATCTACGACATCATACTCGTCAACAATGCCGTCGCCAATGCATCGAAAGGCACGTTCCAGATCCAGCCCATAGTGCAGAAGAAGTACTACGGCCGCGTATTCAGCAAGCCTTTCATGACGAATCAGAGCGGCCAGTACAAGGGCACTCCTTTCCGCACCTTCAGCAACGGAGCGTTCGTGGGAGGCTACTCCGACCATTATCCCACATATATTGTTATCAAAAAGTAGATTCTTCGCCGGCTGGTTCCGGCTCAGAATGACAAGCTATAGAATATGAAAAGAATAATACTATTTCTGACAGCCATCCTGACGGGCATTGCGCTGAGCGCACAGCCTACGGGCGGCGTCAAGGGTATTGTAATCAACCGCAACGGACGTCAGCCTGTCGAAAATGCAAAACTGACCCTCATGCAGGGGGCCGCGCAGGTGGCTACGGCCACTTCGGGTGAAGACGGATCGTTCTTCATCCCCGAATTGGAGAACGGTATGTATACCCTTGTCGTCGAGGCCCCTGAATTCCTCGAAAATCAGGTCCAGGTAACCGTGAACGACGGATATGTGAAGAACATGTTCAACATCTCCCTCATCGGCATACAGCGCGTGGCGGAGGTGGATGACGATTCCTTCGCAGCCTTCGACATGGACGATTCGGGCTACAACGACAATCCCACCATCCTCTTCGGCAGCAACGACGTGTTCAACAACATCGCCGGCTACAACTTCAGTTCCGTGCGTTTCCGCGCCCGCGGCTACGCCTCCGAGAGCCAGGATGTATATCTTGCCGGAGTGAAGATGAACGACGCCGTCACGGGATACTCTCCCTTCTCCCTCTGGAGCGGCCTCAATGAGGCGATGCGCAGCAAGGAGACCACCAACGGAGTGGAGATTTCCGACTATGCCTTCGGCGGATACAACGGCGTGACGAATATCTTCGGCAATGCCACCAACGTGCGCAAGGGCCTCCGCGGAAGCGTCCTCACCAACAGCACCCTGTACCGTCTGCGACTGATGGGTTCATACGCGACCGGCCTCATGGACAACGGCTGGGCCCTCGCATTCAACGTGAGTGCCCGTCTCGGCGGAAACGACTGGATCGACGGTGTCTACTACCGTTCCTTCGCATACTATGCAGCGGCCGACAAGGTATTCAACGATACGCACAAACTCGGATTCGTGTTCTTCGCCACTCCAGGTCAGCGCGGTGCGCAGAACGCATCCACCCAGGAAGTCTACGACCTTGTGGGCGACAACATGTACAACTCCAACTGGGGCTACCAGAACGGGAAGGTTCGCAATGCACGCGTCCGCAAGACCAACGAACCTATCGCGATAGTGAAGTACGACTACACTCCTTCCGACAAGTTCAATGCGAGTGCGACCGCCCTCTACCGCTTCGGCAAGAACGGCTACACCGCCCTCGACTGGTACGACGCCCAGGACCCCCGTCCGGACTACTACCGCAATCTGCCCAGCTACTTCTACGACGACAATCCCGACATGAACCGCAACAACGGCATGAAATGGGGATGGGCGAATGAAGTCTGGACCCATGCGGACATGTATCCCGAACTCACGCATATCAACTGGGACCGCTTCTACCATGTCAACCGCATCCAGACCGATGCCAACGGCAAGAACCGTTCGAAATACGTCCAGGAGGAGCGCCACGTGGACCAGCGCGATCTCAACCTCGCAGGCACGTTCAAGTATCGCCCTCAGGACAACATTACCGTGACCGGCGGCCTGAATGCCCGCATCAACAGAACTGAGTACTACAAGCAGCTGGCCGACCTTCTCGGAGGCGACTACTTCGTGAATATCGACAACTTCGCCGAGCGCGATTTTGCGGCTACTCCCTACAAGCTGCAGAACGACCTCGACTACTACATGAAGCACGGTGCGGCCCAGAGTCTGGGCAAGGGAGAGAAGTACGGCTACGACTACTATGCCCAGGTCCGCAGTTACGGCGGATGGCTGAACGGCAAGTTCACCGCAGGCAACTTCAGCGCCAATATCGGCGGACGCATCGGCTTCGAGAGTTTCTGGCGCGAGGGTCTTCTCCGCAAGGGCCTCTTCCCCGGACTCGATCCTAACGGAAACAAACTCGTCGTCGACGGCGTGACCGTGGAACCCACATACGAGAGTGACGGTTCCGTGGTGACTTCCCTTGGCAAAAGCAAGGTCTCCTCGTTCCTTACATACGCAGGCAAGATCGGCCTGAACTATGTCATCGGAGGCTCGCAGCGTGTTTATGCGAATGTCGGCTATTTCAACGACGCTCCCAAGTTCAATCAGGCCTTCCTTTCCCCGAGGACCCGCAACTCGATCGTCGACGACCTCAAGACCGTAAAGACCTTCTCTTCCGACGTGAACTGGCAGTATTCGGCCAACGGAATCAACATCCGCGCGACCGCCTACTATACCACGATCAAGGACCAGTCCAAGGTGATGAGCGCCTACGACGACCTGCAGAACGCATTCTCCAACTTCGCCATCAACGGCATCGACCAGCGCAACATGGGCGTCGAGCTCGGATTCAAGGTTCCCACCTACGTGGTGCCCAACCTTTCCGTGCAGGGCGTGCTTGCAGCCGGACGCTATATTTACACATCGAATCCTACGATGACCCAGACCATCGACAACAGCGCCGTAGTGGTCAACAATGTCGAGGTCCCTTACTGGAAGAGCACGCTGCTCCCCGACGGCACCGTCAAGCAGCACTATGTGCCTTCCACTCCTCAGCTTGCCGCAAGCCTCGGGCTCGCATACAACCGCAACTACTGGTTCATCGACGCCGATGTGGAATACTTCGGCGAGAGCTATCTCGACATGAATCCTCTCTACCGCACCGACTCCGCAGTAAACGGACCCGACAACCAGATCACTGCCCGCGAGCTCGAGTACATGACCGAGCAGGAGCGATTCGATCCCGCCTTCCTCGTGAACTTCTCCATCGGAAAGAGCTGGTACATCCATTATAAATACCAGCTTGGCTTCTCGTTCAATGTCAAGAACGTCCTGAACAACAAGAACGTCAAGACAGGCGGTTACGAGCAGACCCGCATGGTGGACAACACCGTCAGCAAGAGCCAGTACTACCGTTTCGATCCCAAGTATTTCTATATGGCCGGAACAAATTACATGTTGAACGTTTATTTCAGATTCTAAGCATATGAAAAAGTTATTGTTCGCAATCGCGGCTGCAGCCGCCCTCGTTTCCTGCCAGAGTCTGAAAGAAGAATGGCAGCCCGTATTCACTTTCAGCGACAATGAACCCGCCGAGATGAAGATCTGGGCCGAATCCGAGCTCTCGCAGTACGGATTCACCGGCACCTTCGCCACCATCAAGGAGATGAAGGACCAGTACAACAAGAAGTCTTCCTACGAGAAGAAAAAGACTTCCGGACATACGATTCTCGACAATGTATGGATCAAGGGACAGGTAGTTTCCGACGACAAGTCCGGCAATCTCTACCGTGAGATCTACATCCAGGACGAAACCGGAGGCATCGACCTCAAGCTTGGAAAGTCTTCGCTCTACAGCGACTACAAGCTGGGACAGTGGATTTATGTAAAATGCACTGACCTCTGCGTGGGCGCCTACAACGGCATGCCGCAGCTCGGACTGGAGCCCGACAATACCACTACGAACGAATACGAGACCTCTTACATCGATTCCCAGGCCATCATCAACAGCCATGTCTTCCGCGGGGAATACGGCACGCCGGTCAGCCCGCGAGTCGTTAGCGAAGCGGAAGTCAAGGCAAGCATCAGCGCGGGATTCGCAGGAGACCTGTGGGGTGTGCTGGTTACCGTGAAAGGCCTCATCTACGGCAATGAAATCTTCGCCCTCGTCTATCCTCACGGCATCCTCGGCCACAAGAAGGAGAATCCCTACAACCGCGTGTTCCTCTCCGACAATGGCACATGGGGGATCAATACCTGGGGAATGAGCAAGGCAAAGTATGTCGAGTACATCCAGGCCGGCATCTTCGACTCGGCGGAAGTCGGCAGCGGCGCAACCCGCTACGGCAGCATCCTTACCAAGCCCAACGACTATAAGTCGCAGATGGGCACCGAGGTCATCACAGCCTTCGGGCCGGACGCCTTCATCACCTACAAGGAGATGATGATCAAATATGCTACCGCAAACTATGTCTCCCACTACTTTAAAATGGGCTCTACCGACATCCAGGTGCGTACCAGCGGCTATGCCAAGTTCGCAGACCAGGAGCTGGACAGCCGCATAATCGGCGGTTCTCCCGTAGACATCACCGGTATCCTTACCATCTACGACGGATCTGCGCAGATGTCGCTGATCACCGCTCCCGACGATGCCGACAACCCTTCAGTCAAAATCAACTAACCCATGAAACGCACGTTCCCGCTGCTTGCAGCGCTTGTTTTGCTTATGGCTTGCACTCACACCAACCCCTTCCTTCAGGAATGGGACACTCCCTACGGAATTCCTCCTTTCGACAAGATAAAAGTTTCCGACTACATCCCCGCCATCAAGGCCGGCATAGAGCAGCAGAAAGCTGAAATCAATGCCATCACCGCCAATGCCGAGGCGCCGACCTTCGAGAACACCATAGTGCCTCTCGAACTCTCGGGAAGCATCCTCAGCAAAGTGCAGGGCGTGCTCTACAATGTGGCCGAAACCGACCGCAGCGACGCCCTCGATGCTGTTGTGGAGGAATCCATCCCCCTGCTCAGCGACCACGAGGCCGACATCTCCTTCAACAAGGCCCTCTACGAGCGCATCGCAGCCATCTGGAACGCCGACCAGAGCAATCTTACGCGCGAGCAGCAGATGGTGCTCAAGAAGCATTATGAGAGCTTCGAGCGTGAGGGAATAGGCCTGCCCGAGGAGCAGCAGGCGCGTCTTCGCGAGATCAACTCCGAGATTGCCGCAAAGACCCAGAAGATAGGCAACAACATCCTCGCCGAGAGCAACGCCTTCAAGGAGAAGTTCGGATTCAGCGTCAGCGCCTATCCCGAAAAGATGACCACCACCTCCGACCGCGAACTTCGCAAGGCCTACAACGAGGCCTACACCAGCCGCGGACATCACGGCAACGAGTACGACAACGCCCTGCTGGTGATCGAGGTGCTGCGTCTGCGCCAGGAGAAAGCCAAGATGCTGGGCTTCGCCAATTCGGCGGCCTATACCCTCGACAACAAGATGGCGAAGACTCCCGCTACCGTGGACGGCTTCCTTCGCGACATCATCAAGGCGTCCACTGCCAAGGCCCGCGAGGAGATCGCCGACATGCAGAAGGTGATGGACGAAGACATCGCAGCGGGCATACTTCCTGCCGGATCCAAGATCGAGCCCTGGGACTGGTGGTACTATGCCGAGAAGGTGCGCAAGCTCAAATACGACCTCGATGACGAGGAGGTGAAGCCCTACTTCCAGATGGATTCCGTGCGCAACGGCATCTTCCTTGCTGCCAAGCAGTTGTACGGAGTGAACATGGAGAAGCTCGAAGGAGTTCCTTCTTACAACCCCGACTGCGTGACGACCTGGAAGGTCACAGCCGACGACGGTTCCCTCATAGGAATCTTCACTACCGACTATCTGCCCCGCGACAGCAAGCGCGGCGGCGCCTGGATGAACAACATCCGTGAGCAGTACGTGGATGCCGAGGGCAATGACGTACGTCCGATAATCGTGAACGTGGGCAACCTTGCGGAATACATGAACGTCGACCAGGTGCAGACCGTCTTCCACGAATTCGGCCACGCCCTGCACGGGCTCCTGACCAAGTGCCATTACCCTTCCGTGAGCGGCACCGCAGTCACCCGCGACTTCGTGGAAATGTTCAGCCAGTTCAACGAGAACTGGGCCTTCCAGCCCGAACTGCTCGCAAAGTACGCCCACAACGATGCCAATGAAACCATCCCGGCTGCACTTGTGGAGAAAATCAACAACTCCCTCAAGTTCAATCAGGGATTCATGACCACAGAACTCTGCGCGGCTTCAATCCTGGACCTCAAGTGGCATGAACTCTCCGACATCCCGGCCGACATCAACTCCACCGAGAGCGCAACGGCGTTCATCGACGGCTTCGAAGAGCAGCTGGCGAAGTCCATCGGCTTGAATCCGGAGATTACCTACCGCTACCGCACCACCTACTTCAATCATATTTTCTCCAGCGGCTACAACACCGGCTATTACGGCTACCTCTGGAGCGAGGTGCTCGACAAGGACGCCTTCAGCATCTTCGAGGCTTCGCCGGACGGCCCGTTCGACCTCGACCTAGCCAAGAAGTTCAAGGAGACCTTCCTGGAGCGTGGCGGCAGCGAAGATCCCATGAAACTCTATGTCGAGTTCGCCGGCCGCGAGCCCGACTCGCATGCCTTCCTTGTTGGACGTGGATTGATTTAGTATTATCATACGCATGCAGGGCAGGTACTGCTCTTCTTCGCGGAAAAAATGCTCATCAGAGCAGTACCTGCCCTGCATGCAAGAACAAATTCAATAAATACAAATGAAAAACATCGTACTAGTACGCCATGGCGAGAGCCAGTGGAACAAAGAGAACCGCTTTACCGGTTGGACAAATGTAGATTTAAGTGAAAAGGGGCTTCAGGAAGCCCTCGACGCAGGCAAAGCCCTGAAAGAGGCCGGCTTCAAGTTCGACATCGCCTACACATCATACCTCAAGAGGGCTGTCAAGACCCTGAACAACGTCCTCGACGCAATGGACCTCGACTGGATTCCCGTCGAGAAGACCTGGCGTCTCAACGAGAAGCACTACGGCATGCTTCAGGGCCTGAACAAGGCTGAGACCGCTGCCAAGTACGGCGATGAGCAGGTGCTCATCTGGCGCCGCAGTTTCGACGTTGAGCCCCTTCCTCTCCCCGAGACCGATCCCAACTCCGCTACGCAGGATCCCCGCTATGCCGACGTTCCCGATCAGTACGTTCCCCGCACCGAGGCCCTCAAGCAGTGCATCGAGCGCGTAATGCCTTTCTGGGAGTGCGAAATCTTCCCCAAGCTCAAGACCGTCGACAACATCATCGTAGTCGCTCACGGCAACAGCCTCCGCGGTGTGGTCAAGCACCTCAAGGGCATTTCCGACTCCGACATCGTAAAGCTCAACATCCCTACGGCAACCCCGTATGTGTTCGAGTTCGACGACAACCTCAACCTCGTCCGCGACTACTACCTTGCCGACCCTGAGGAACTCGCCGCCAAACAGGCCGCAGTCGCCAACCAGGGAAAGGCAAAATAGCCCGCGCTGATTATCAAGCACTTAAAGAAAACCGTCTGGTGCAAATGTAAGGGCACTGAAAAAGGCATTGCCCATATAACCCTCTGAGAATCGCGTATTTGAA